>Ga0265316_10003336_pt1 | contig 16269 bp, 11 predicted proteins | sample 4522metaG_FD_202092 | JGI IMG/M metagenome (GOLD analysis project Ga0265316, IMG submission 202092) | Rhizosphere microbial communities from Carex aquatilis grown in University of Washington, Seatle, WA, United States - 4-5-22 metaG | ecosystem: Host-associated > Plants > Roots > Rhizosphere >...
AATGTAGTAATATGTCGTGCCGTTAAGAAGGTTGGTGTCGGTGTAACTGGTGCCGGGATAAATTGAGAACACGGTCGTCGTCTCATTGCCGCTGCTGATTCCCCGCTTGAGAATGTAATTGGTCGCTCCGTTGGAGGCGGGCCAGGTCAGCGCGATTTGGGTGTTGCCGGCGGTGGCAGAAAGACTGGCCGGGGCGGCAGGCGGGCCGTTGACAGAAACCAGGGCATTGGTCGAAGTGCCGCCGGCATTCATCGCCTCCACATGGTAGTAATAAGTGGCATTTGAATTCACGCCGACATCTTTGTAAGTCGTTTCGGAGACGCTCGCAATCAAGCTGAACGGGCCGCTGGTGCTCGTGGCGCGGGAGATGACGTAACCCACGGCGCCAGATACGGCGAACCAGTTGATGGTGACATTGGTGGCCTGCACCAGGCTGGCCGTCAGCGATCCGGGGGCGGTCGCGGGCGCTGGCGGCACCGGCACGGCCACGACAGATGCCGAGTTGCCGCTGGTGCCGCCCGCGCTGGTGGCGTTGATGAAGTAACTATAGATGCTGCCGTCGGTCACTGAAGTGTCGGTATAAGTCGTGCCGGTATTTGTGTTGTTGAGCGTGATCGTGCTCAAGGTGTTGGAAGATCCGCCGCCGGTGTTGACCAGAGTGGAACGCAGGACGGTGTAAAAGTTCGCGCCCGCTGACGCGGTCCAAGAAAGGTTGACACTGTGATGGCCCGTGCTGGAGACGGACAGACCGGTCGGAATGGCAGGGGCGGTGGTGGACAAACTCGCCGAGGGTGTTGCGCCGGGACTTTGTGTTGAATTGGCACTGCTCCCGGTCGGATTGACCGATTGGACAACGTAATAATAAGTCGTGTCATTGACAGCATTGGTGTCAAGCCAGGTGGCGTTGTTCGGGCCGCTGCCGCAAATCGGTCCCGTGACACCGCTGGCGATCAGCGCATAGCCGGAGCCGGGTGTTGTTGTGCTAAAAATCTTGTAACTGGTCGCGCCGGGCGTAACTGGCCAACTTATAAGATTGCAGTTGTTGCCGGCGTAAGCGGCCACGTTCGCGGGCGCGGGCGGCACATAACCGGTCAGTTCCAGCCGGATGTAATCATACATGACATGATTGGCACCGTATCCGCCTTGGTTCATTTTAATCGTAATGGTGTTCTGCCCCGAGTGCAGCAGGCTGCCGGCGAAAGCGAGCCGGGCATCGGACATGTCGGCATTGAGGCCTTCGCGGACAGTCGTGTCAGCGCCGTTCCAAGCAGGAGTGTAACTGCCGATGGTGCTGCCATTGGCAGTCACGACGAGCGGTCCTTGGTAAGCTGAACAAAGGCCAATGTAAAGCGAGGCCTGCGCGCCGCCGGCCGGAGCCTGGGCGAGATTGAAGGTGATGGTGGCGGTGGAGGTATTCGCATTCCCGGCACTGTCAAAGATGACTGGCTGGCAGAAATACCAATCGGTTGTCCAACGGCTCTGGCCGACGACATAATTCAGGCCGCTTGGAAAATCGAGAGGATATTCCAGGAACTTGGTCCAGATGGGGCTGGGAGCGGACGGACTTGGCCCGCTGTCGCCCACCCACCAGTCATCGCCGTGCCGAAATTTGTCCGCCAGCCGGTCGGGATAACCAATCTCAAACACCGTCGCGCCGACCCGCGTCGGCGTCCATGTGACAGTGCCAAGATTGTTGGTCGCACCGCCCGTGACTGTCACGCTGAAGGGCGAGGCGGGCAGATTGTATAAGATCGGCGGATTGCCGCCGGTTTGATGTTGCGACATGAAAGTGCCCGCCGCGCCGGGGCCGAAGGCATACAAGGTGTAGTTGTTGCCGGCGATGACGGCGGGAATGGTGAAGTTGCCGTTCGCGTCGCTCTGCACCCAGAACTGATAGGGCTTCATCCATTGCTGAAAATCATAAACTCCATCTGTGGTGATCGGCTGCCGCACCACCCCCACCCACAAATTGGAGGCGGAGGCGTTGGGATTGCCGCTGTCGGCGATGACGAACTGGCCAGTGATCGTGCCGCGATTCGCCGCATTGGCATAACTGGCGTTGGTGAACCAGTAATACGGCCACGCCGATTGTTCCGCCACGCCCTGCGCCAGCGCGTCCTTGTAAAGCGCCTGTGCTGGCTGGTTGGTGCCGGTAATTGTATTCGCCACGTTGTTCAAGTAGATGAAATACGGCCCATAAACTTTCGTCCACAATTCGCCGCTGGCAAAATTGCCGTCCGTTCCCATGTTGTAATGGCTGCCATTGTGCATATTCAGAATCGTGGTGCCGATGTGCTCCATCAATTCGCGTTTCATCGGGCCGCCGTTGTAATACTCCGCGCTGGCCGAAATGTTCCAGATCCCGACATTCTTGCCGCCGGTTCCCACGCTGCTCCAGCCCCAGACGCGCTGCACTCCCAGATCGGCGCTGAATTTGTATTTGTCTTCGTATAACCCTGAATACAAGCCGCTGGTCCAAAGGGTGCATTCCTTGGGCGCGCCATACACGGCGATGGACGAGCCGCCCGCCACCTGCATCAACCGGTTGCGCGTCGCATCCACGCTCATCCAGTTGAAGATGGAGCCGGCATAAATGTTGTCGCGGCACTCGCCCATGGACAGCGCGTTGTTGGTGCTGGTGTGGCTCCAGATGGCGGTCACATAAAACCCGGTCGAGCCGCGCAGCAGCGAGTAATGGACATCCAGAACGTCGTTGGTCACCGACGTGGTGAACATTTCAATTTCCGCGTAATTGCCGCCCGTGTTCGCCGGATCAACCACCAGTGAATAGGTGAACGTCAATCCCTGATCCGTGCTGTTTTCCCAATACAGCTTGCCGCCGTTTGAATTGCCGGCCAGCACGTTGATGGTCTGCGTGCCGCCGCCGTTGTTGTAAGTATAATTGATGGTGCCGATTTGGGCGCTCGATTTGGTGCAGACAATCGAGACAATGCCATTGGCGAGCGTCACGGTGGAACCGCTGTCCGTGAGCGTGACATTCGCGCCGGTGCCGGTGCCGCCGCCGGGAATGTTGGCGAACGCCGGATTGATTGCCAGCGGAAGTCCGCACAGCACAAGCCAGCCGGCTGCAAATGAAAGCAACTTGTCTGGAACGACTTTCAGTTTTTTCACGACGCGTCGCATGGAATCTACTCCATTCGGCATGATTGTCACCACTACCAATTCAGGCGATGGAGTTATGCGCGTCATCGGGCAACAAATGACGGCGGGCAGCAATGCAATTGGATCCAAAAACCGGCGCGCGGAAAATCTGTCTTATTTTGGCGGCGGGACTTTCTGGAACGAGCGCAAAATGTAATAAGCCACCGGCGTCGCGACGAGCGAGAGCAGCACGGAGATGCACAGCGCGCCGATGACGGCGATGGCCAGCGGCCGCAGCATGTCCGCGCCCGCGCCGATGCCGTAGGCCAGCGGCAACATACCGAGCGCGGCGGCCATCGAGGTCATCAGCACCGGACGCAAACGGCGGTGGCCGGAACGCACCAGCGCGTCCACCAATTCCGCGCCGCCCGCCTCCAGTTGCTGCACGAAGTCGAGCATGAGAATTCCATTTTTGGCCACGATGCCGATGCCGATGATTGCGCCGAGAATCGAAACGATGTTCAGCGTGATGCCGGTGAGCCACAGCGCGGCGACCGTGCCGAACAACGCCAGCACGGAGCCGAAAACAATCGCCACCGGCTCGTTGAAGGAGCGGAATTCAATCAGCAGCACGGTGAAGACCAGCAGGATGGCCGCGAGCAGAACGACCATGAGGTTGCGGAAGGATTCCTGCTGCTGCTGGTAAAGGCCGCCGTATTCCACCGTGCCGGGCGGCAGCCATTTGTCCTGGCCTATTTTGTCCTGGATGTCGCGCATCGCACTGCCCAAATCGCGGCCCTCCAGCCGGGCGGAGACAATGATGTCCTGACGCAAATCGTCGCGGACCAGCTCGACTTGACTCGGTTCCACGCTCACATCGGCGACTTGGTTCAGCCGCACGACCGCGCCAGTGGCAGTGCGGATCGGCAATTCGCGCAGCGCGGCGACGCCGTTGACACTCGACGGTTCGTCCAGCACGCGGATGTTGACCACGCGATCACCTTCGAGCATGGACGACGCAACCTGGCCAAGCAGCGCGGTGTTCGCGGCCTCGGCGATGTCCTGCGCGGTGAGGCCGAATCGCTCGGCTTCGGCGGGCCGGACACGGAGGTTGATTGAAGGCCCGGTTTCCGTCAGGCCGTCAAACGTGTCCACGACGCCGGAAATTTTCCCGATTTGTTCCTTCACGCGCGGCGCGGTTTGCTGGAGCCATTTCAGGTCCGGGGAGAATAATTTGATTTCAATCGGGTCCGGCGTCAGTTGCAAATCGCCGATGACATCGGTGAGAATGCCGGGAAATTCCCAGCGCACCATCGGGAACCGCTCGGCGAATTTGTGGCGCAGTTCGGCGATGACCTCCTCCGTCGTGTGTTCGCGGCCAGCCTTGAGTTTGACTGCAAAGTCGCCGCGATATGGCTCGGTGATGAACATGCCCATTTCCGCGCCGAGTCGGCGGGAATAACCCTCGACATCGGGATTGGCGCGCAGAATGTCCTCCGCCTCGTTGAGAATGCGCGACGTCTCGGTGAGGCTCGTGCCGGGCGGCGACCAGTAATCAATGACGAAACCGCCCTCGTCGAAATCAGGCAGGAAGTCGGAATTCAGTTGCCGGTAAATGCCCACGCTGGCGGCAAAGACCAGCCCGCACGCCAGCATGGTCAGCCAGCAATGCCGCAATGCCAGGCGCAAGGAGCTTTCGTAAATTCGAATGACCCGCGTCAGCAGGAATCCGCCCTCCAGACTTTTCGGCGCGTGGCCGTGCTCCATTTTTTCACGGTCGCGAATGAACCACGCCGCCAGCGACGGCGTGAGCGTCAGCGCCAGAACCAGCGACGCGAGCAGCGACACAACCATCGTCAGCGCCAGCGCCCGGAAAAACACGCCGGCCACGCCGGTCAAAAACGCGAGCGGAATGAACACCACCACCGGCGTGAGCGTCGAGCCGATGAGCGGAATTAAAATTTCGCCGATGGCCTCCTGAATTCCCGCCAGCCGCGGCCGTCCGGCGGCGATTTTCACGCACATCGCCTCCACGACGATGATGGCGTTGTCAATGATGAGGCCGATGGAAGCCGCGATGCCGCCGAGCGTCATCATGTTGAAGCTCATGTTGGCCAGTTTCATGGCGATGAACGTGATCAACACCGTGATGGGAATGGTGACGATGGCGGTCCACACGCTGCCCCAGTTTTTCAGAAAGAAATAAAGGATGAGCACCGATAGGATGAGGCCGAAGATGATGGCGTCCCAGACGCTGCCGACGGAGTCGCGCACGAACTGCGACTGGTCGTAGAAAAATCCGAGGTGCATGTCCGGCGGCAGTTCCTGACGGAGCTGCTGTAGCTTCGCCTGCAATTCCTTGGCGATGTCCATCGTGCTGCCATCTGGCTGGCTTTGGACGTTGAGCAAAACCGCGTTGCGGCCCTGCGCGGTGACAACGGTGAAGGCCGGTGCCGGCCCGCGCTCGACGCGCGCCACGTCCCGGATGCAAATCGGATGCCCGGCGCGAACGGCAATCACCACGTTGCCGATGTCCTCCTGCGAATGCGCGCGCCCGTCCACCGTGGTGAGGTATAGATGGTAATTTTCCTCGATCATGCCGGCGGGCGCGACGAGGTTGTTCTTGGCCAGCGCGTCACTCACGTCCTGCAAACCGAGGCCGGCGGCCTGCAATTTCAGCGGGTCCACGACGACGTGATATTCCGGCGTGTGGCCACCGGTGAGTTCGACCCTCGCCACGCCGGGAATTTGCAGGAAGAGCGGCTTCAACTGGTAATTCGCCGTCTCCCACAAATCCATGATGTCGCGATTGGAACTGGTGAGACTGATGCCGATGATCGGAAACGCCGAGAACGTCACGCGCTCAACTTCCGTCCCGGCGGTCGCGGGCAAATCGCCGCGGATTTGCGAGAGCCGGCCCAGCACGTAAAGTTCCGACTGCGACATGTCCACGCGCCAGTTGAAAAAAATGTTGATCTGGGCCGAGCCGCGCTTGGTCGCCGAGCGCACCGTGACCGCGCCGGGAATGTCCTTCATCGCCTCCTCGATGGGCCGCGTGACGGTGGCCATCATTTCGTCGGCGGGCATGATGCCGTTGTCCACGAGGATGACGACGCGCGGGAAATTGGTTTGCGGGAACACCGACGACGGCATCCGCAGCGCCGACAAGACGCCCGCCAGGCAAAGCGCCACCGCGATGAACGTGATGGACAGCGCGTGCCGCGTGGCGAACCGGCCCAGGGGTGAAGTGGCGTCAGGCTTCATTTCGCGGGAGTCGAATTAGTTGCCGTGGTTTCGTCCGTCGCCGAACTCAACAATCGGATTTTGGTTTTCTCCGGCAGGCCGTAGGCGCCAACCGTCACGACGGAATCGCCGGCTTTCAGTCCGGTTCCGGAAATTTCAACCCAGCCGTTCTCGCGCAAATCCGTTTGCGCCGACGTTTGCGCCGCCTCGTCACCCTTGACCAGCGCGATGACGCTCTTGCCATCTTCGTCCGTCACGACGCTTTCAGCCGGCGCGGCGAGGCAATTGGCGTGAACCGCCGTGACAATTTTTAATTGCACAAATTGTCCGGGCCGCAATCCGCTATCCGCCGCCAGCGTCGCGCGCGTCAAAACCGTGCCGCTGGCCGCGTCCACCGCCGGGCTGATGAATGCCAGCGTCGCGGTCACCGGCGGATCGGTCAGCACCTGCACGTCCTCGCCGGTTTTCAAATCTTTCGCCTCCGCCGCCGGGATGGCCGCGCTCACCGCGAGCCGGTTCAAGTCAATCACCTCGGCCACGACCGTGTTCACATCCACCGACTCGCCGGCCTTGACGTTCACCCGCGTGACCGTGCCGGACAGCGGCGCGACGACGCGCAGCGAGGCGAGTTGAGCCTCGGCGCCCTGCAGATTTTTCAATGAAGTATTTTGCTGCGCGTATAATTGTTTCTGCCGCTCGACTTCCTGCTCCGCTGAATCCACCGTCATCGCGCCCGAATTCAATTCCGCCAGCACGTCACCTTTTTTGACCTGCTGACCGGCGATGACATTCACCCTGGCAACGACGCCCGCGACCGGCGCTGCCAGCATGGCGCCGGCGGCCGGCTGCTCCGCCGTGGCGGGCGCGGGTTCAACCATGCCGTAGCCTTCCACGTAACGATGCAGCGTGACATTGGTGAGCGTGCCGACTTGAACCGTGACGACGCTCGGTGTTGTTTCTTCGTCGGTCGCGGCTTCCGGGCCGTGCGATTTTATGAGCGCATAAACGCCCAGCCCGGCGGCCACGACGACAATGACTGTGATTAATTTTCGAATCATTTGGAAGGATGGTTGGGAGTTTCGAGTGAATTATTTTCCACGGCGCGAATCGTTTCCGGCGCCAGCGTCAGCGGACTTTGGACGGCGTCCTCCAACTGGCCGAGCGCCTCCTGCGCCTTGACGAGCGCGTCGAGCCGGCTTTGCGCGCCGGTGGCGTATTCGACTTCGGCGTTCGCCAGCGTCAGCGGCTCCACCGCGCCCGCCTGCGCCTGCGCGTGGACGGAATCCAGTTGCTTCTGCATGTCATCCAGCAACGATTTTACCGTCGCCGATTTTTTCAACGCCGCGTCGTAACCGGCCAGCGCGCTGTCAATTTCCGAGATGGCAGTCGTCTGCACCGTCAGAAAATGCGCGGCGGCGGCGGCGCGGTTCGCCAGCGCCTCGGCGACCGGCCCCTGATTGTGGTTCAAAACCGGCAAATCCAACGAGACGCCGAGCGACCATTTGTTGTCCGTCTGATCCAGTTCGTAACCGGGGCCAAGGTGCAAATCGGGATATTGCTTCGCGATTTCAAGCTGGAGTGCGGACTGGCTGGCGGCGTAATCAGCCAGCGCGCCCCGCACATCGGCGCGATTCAAAACCGCGTCGCGCCGGATTTCTGGCGCGGTCAGGTCCTGCGGAAATTGATCCAGCCCATCAAATGAGAATTTCACGCCGTCCAGCGCGCGCAGCGGCAAACCAAGCGCGCCCGCCAGTTGCACACGCGCCTGGGCGGACTGGCCGATGGCGTCCTGCCGCGCCAGTCGCGTGGTGGTGAGCGCGACGCGCGCCTGCGTGACTTCGTAACTGGACACCGCGCCGGCGGCAAGCTGGCCTTCGAGCAGCCGGAGGACGTTGCTTTGAGCGGCTTCCTGCCGTGCGAGCAGCGATTCGGTTTCGCGCGCGGTGTAAAGCGCGAGCAGCGCGGCGCGGACGTTGCTGCGTGTCTTCCACGCCATGCCGACGAAATCCCATTTTGCGGCTTCGGAAAGATGTTCCGCCTGCTCGATGCGCTTGCCGCGCTTCCCGGCGGTTTCGATTGGGATGTCCCACGTCAGGCCGAGAATCCATGGTGGCGGCGTGGTGGTGTCGTAAGTGGGCGTGAAGCCGACGGTTGGATTCGGTCGCTGGCCCGCCGTGATTTTTGTCGCCTCAACCGCCGCCCACTGCGCCCGCGCCTCGGCCAAAGCGGGCTGATAATAAAATGCGGCAAACGACAGCCCGTTCAAATCCCAGGAATCGCGCGGCCAGCCGCCGGCGACGTGATTGGTTTCCAGAAACGCGCGCAGGCCGTCGTCGTTCAATGACCGCGCGTCGAAAGCGGCGGCGGTTTTTTCCGGTGAAACCGGCTGCGGATGGAACGTGGCGCAACCGGCCAGCAGCGCCGCCCCGAAAATGATTGGCCAAAAATTTCTCATGCGTTCTGCCGTGTTGGTTCGTCCAGAGGCAGACGAACGGTGACGGTCGTTGGTTTCAATGTTGCCGACTCGATTTTGATCGTTCCGTTATGCGCGGAAACAATCCATTGCGCAATGCTTAAACCCAGGCCGCAGCCGTCCACCGTCTGGCTGTGCGCCGGATCGCCGCGAAAGAAGCGATCAAAAACGCGCGGCAAAATTTCCGGCGGAATGCCCGCGCCGGTGTTGGTAATGGTGAATTGAGCCAGGCTCCCGGATTTCAGCAGGCTCATGATGACGCCGCCTTTGGGCTGGTTGTATTTGACGGCGTTGTCGGCAAGGTTCAGCAGCAATTGGCGCAGCCGGTGCCGGTCGCCGCGCACGGTGATCTCCTCGCAGGCGGCGAGTTCAACTTGAATGCCGTGCGGCTCGGCCAGAATCTGCGCGTCGGCGAAAGCTTCGTGGACCAGTTCATCAAAACGAAGCGGCTCCAATTTCAGGGCGACCTGTCCCGCGTCGGCCTTGGCCAGCAGCGTCAGGCCGTCCACAATGCGGGCGAGCCGGCGCAATTCGTCAAGCTGACTGGCGGCGCGCTCGCGCTCGGCGGGCGGAAGCGAGTCGTCGCGCGACGCAATTTCCGCCTCGCCGCACATGACCGTGAGCGGCGTCTTGAGTTCGTGCGAGGCGTGCAGGGTGAATTCGTGAATGCGCTTGAACGAATCGTCGAGTCGCGCGAGCGAGTCGTTGAAAACCTTCGTGAGTTGATCCAGCTCGTCGCCGTTGCGGGTGCGCGGCAGCGGGTCGCGCAAATTGCGCTCGTGAATTTTGGTGGCGGCATCGGTCAAATTTTTCACCGGCGCCAAGGCCCGGCGGGTCAGCCACCAGCCGCCGAGCAGGCCCAGCAAAACCGCAGGCAGGCCGACCAGTAAAATCATTTCGCTCGTTTCGTCAATGGCGTGCTCTGTCGGCTCGCGCCGATGGTCGTGGCGCAATTGTTCGTCAATTGTCTGATAGGTTCCGAAGCCAATCACGACCAAAGACGCGACCAAAATGCCCGCATACCACAAAGTCAGTCGTGTGCGGATGGTCATGGCTGCTCCTTCAAAACGTAGCCCGCGCCGCGAACGGTTTGGAGCAGCTTGGGTTCAAAATCCGCGTCAATTTTCTCGCGCAACCGGCGGACATAAACATCCACGAGATTCGTGCCGGGGTCGAAATCGTAATCCCAGACTTTTTCCAAAATCATCATGCGCCCGCACAAACGGCCCGCCGAGCGCATGAGAAATTCCAGCAGCCGGTATTCGCGCGCGGTCAGTTCAATCTTCGTTCCGCCGCGCTGTGCCTGGCGTGTCAGGGTGTCCAGGGTCAAATCCGCGACGCGCAGCGCGGTGGATTTGGTTTCGCCGCCCCGGCGCGTCAGGGCGCGGACGCGGGCGACGAGTTCGACCAGTTCAAACGGCTTCGGCAGGTAATCGTCCGCGCCGGCGTTCAAGCCCTCGACTCGTTCATTGACTTCGCCGCGCGCGGAGAGCAGCAGCACCGGCGTGACATTTTTGCGTTCGCGCAACTGTCGCAGCACGCTCAACCCGTCGCGGCCCGGCAGCATGATGTCGAGCACGATGCCGTCAAAGGGCGTGGCCCGCGCCGCCGCCAGCGCGTCGTCGCCGTTGTGGCAGACATCCACGGCAAAGCCCTCCGCCTGGAGCGCCTTGCGGACAAACGACGCCGTCTTCTTTTCGTCTTCAACGACCAGGATGCGCATGAGCCGGAGGTTAAATCACAATTACGAGGCGGAGAAATCTTTTCGCTACCGCACCGGCTGGCCGTCCAGCATGTTGTTGAGGTCTTTGTATGCTTCTCCGAGATGCTCCAGCATGAAATCATCGGCGTAGGGCACGATTTCCTCGATCATTCTGATGCGGTTCACAATCAGCTGCAAATCTTCCGGGCTTGGATTCTGCGGGTCGGACAAACCGTCCTCGTTCAAATCTTCCATGAGATCCTCGCGCTCCTTGTCGGAAAGGTCGGGGTTGTTGATCGCATCAATCCAATATGCCTCGGCGTCAGGATCCGCGCCGACCAGACTCAAGGCCTCACGGGCATCGGGATCCTGGATGGATTGATTTTGCTGCCCGGCTTGTGCCAGCGGCATGGCTTGAGCCGTATTTTTTTGCGTTTTTGTTATTGCCGGAGCAACGGCCGTTTGCGGTTGCGCTGCCGGCATGGTTTCAGCGGCGGGCATTTCCGCGGGCGGAGCAGATTCAACAACCACCGGAGCCGGGGACGCTGCCGGCGGGCTGCTTTGCGCCGGATCAGCCACGGGTTCAGTTTTAAGATTGGCGATTATGATGCTCGCGATGGCGGCCACAAGCGCGACCGCCAGGCTCGAAATAAGGATTTTTTTCGTATTCATGTAACACGGCTCCAATTTATTTTGTCTCGTGCGATTGAAGCGGCAGCGGAGTTGTGCCCTCGATCTCGTTCACGCAGCCGACGCCCGGCGCGTAAAGTTTGTATTCCGTGTCGCCGTCGCTGGCGTTTTCCTTGATCTTCAGGCAATTTCGGTAAGTTCCCGCCGGGACTGTCGCGGTTTCCGAAAGCGAAACGATCTCATCCGCCTCCCAGGTGATGGGCGGGGCGTCCTCGGATTTGAATTTATCGCCGACTTTCGGATGCGCCGGTATGAGCAGGCCGAGCTTTTGCGTGTCCTTGCCAAACAGCCACGCGCCGCTGTGGCCGGAGACTTTGCCGTTCTTGTATTCGTCCACATCCTCGCCCATGTAATAAACATTCCCATCGTCGTCCTGCACGAAATAATCCCGCGTCGCCTCGACCAGATCGCCGGCGGCGTTGAACTCGCGGTCTTCCACCGTGAGCGCCTCGACCGTTTGTCCGCCAACCCGGAACGTCTGGTGAACTTCCGGCTTTGCCGTCCGTTCGACGCGCTCGGCTGCATTCTTCAAAATGTCCTGCTTCAACGACGCGAGCGGCAGATACGGATTTGTTATTTTCGCCGGATGCGAAAATTTCGGCATTGGCGCCTTCGTCACGCCCTCATTGGCTTCCTCGGTTTCGCTTTTCGCCGACTCCTTTTCCACGTTCACGATGTCGCCGGTGAGGGCGTCCACATTCACCTCCGTGAAGTAGTCCTTGGTGTCCGGCGTGGCGAAAACGAACGACCAGATGAGCTTGCCCTTTTCCATTTCGATTTCGGAATCCTTGACCGTGCCACCGGGAGCTTTTGTCAGCGCGGTCTTTTCGGCATCCGCCTTGGAGACTTTGGCCTGCGCTTCGAGCCTGGCCTGCTGTTCTTTTTCGGAGGCGCAACCGATCAGCAGGCCGGCGGCCAGCGCGGAACAGATGATCATTTTGATTTTCATAATCGTTCGTTTGGTTTGTTTTTGAAACTTCAGACACGCCATTTAACAAAATTGAAATGAACGCCCGCTGAACGGCGCATGACAGTTCTGTCATCTGGCTGGTAACAATCCCGTCACCCAATCGTTTCACAAATGACACAATTGTCATCAGTGGTTCATCACCCTTTCACCTGCCTGTGTTCAACTGAATAAATGATTTCACTGAAACAAGGCCGGGCAATGCCGGCACGAACCGCCAAACCGCAGTCCATTAACCATCACAACATCGTGAAGCTCGTTCCCGAAATGAAGGCGCGCACCGTGCTCATCGGTTCGTTGTCGAAGTCGTATTGCATGGCGGGCTGGCGGGCTGGATTTTTCGCCGCGCCGCAACCCGTCGTCAAGGCCATCGCCAATCTCCAAAGCCACATCGCGTCGAATCCCTGCAACTTGGTTCAATACGCCGCGCTGGAGGCATTCGCACCGGAAAACGACGCGTTTGTCGCGGGCAATCTGAAGCAATTGACAGCCCAACGCGCCACCGCGCGGCAACTGCTCGGGCAAATTCCCGGCCTGCCTTGCGTCGCGCCCGACGGCGCGTTTTATCTTTTCCCCGATGTCAGCTCGGTGTTCGGCAAATCATTCAAAGGCCGGCGCGTGGAGAACGTGGATTGCCTGGCGGAAATGCATCTGGGTCAGCAAGCCCGGCAGCTACCTCGGCGTGACAGATTGTCGCCGCAACAACCAAGCGTCGGCATCAGGTTGCTGACAACCGCAGGCGTGGAGCAGTTCAGAAGTGGATGATGTGTTTTTGAAACTTCAGACTATTATTCAACGGAGTTGAATTGAACTGCTGCCGAACGGCGGATGACAGTTTCGTCATTTCTGAATCGCCAGACCAAGTATTACAAAACTGTAATTTTGAAACCATGTTTCATTCATCTGCGTCCGATATGCTGTCCCTGAAAATTGAATCAACTCCATTATGAAAACACGCACAAATCTCTCGCTCCTATTTCTTGGCGTCGGCCTGCTGGCTGGCAACGCCCTCGCCCAGACCGGCACCCCTTACAAGGTGCTCGACACCACCCAGATCATGGGCAACGGCGGCCTTGATTATGTCTATGCCGACAACGATGGCCGGCGCGTTTATGTTCCGCGCGGCGCGGACACTTTTGTGTTCGATCTGGACAGCCACAAATACATCGGCTCCATCACCAACGTCGGCGGCCACGGTGTGGCAATTGACACCAAGACGCATCACGGTGTCAGCAGCAGCAGCCCGCCCTGTCTGTTCGACACGCAGACGATGCAGAAGATCAAAACTATTGAGGTTCAAGGCCGGCCTGACGGCATCCTGCTGGAGCCGTTCACGGACAAGGTCTATATTTTCAGCCACGAATCGCCCAGCATCACGGTGATTGATCCCAAGGACGGCTCGGTCGTCGGCACGATTGATGTCGGCGGCGCGATGGAACAGGCTCAAAGCGACGGACAGGGGAAATTGTATGCGGATGTCGAGGATCAGAAGAAAATCGCCGTCGTGGATGTCAAAACGCTCAAGGTCATTACCAAGTATGACCTCGGCGACACCGCCGGCGAACCGGGCGGCCTCGGCTTTGACGTGAAGAATCACATCCTGTTTGCGATGTGCGCCGGCCCGGACGTCTGCGTCGTGGTGAATGCCGACAGCGGCAAAGTGCTGGCCACGCTGCCCATCGGCAACGGCACGGACGGCGGCGGATTCAATCCCGCCACGATGGAGGCGTGGAGTTCGCAGCGCGACGGCACGCTGACCATCATCAAGGAAAGCAGCCCCACGAGCTTTGCGGTGGAACAAACCGTGCAAACCAAGCAGGGCTGCAAAACCTCGTCGCTCGACACCAAAAACAACCGGATAGTTTTGGTCTGCACCGAACGCGCGGCCCAACCGGCCGCGGCCACGGCTACGACACCGCCTGCAACGAACCCACCCGCAGGCGGCGGTCGGCGCGGCGGTGGCGGACGCGGCGGTGGTGGTCCCGGCAACCTCGACGTGCTGTGGGTCGGCCGTTGATTTGATAATATCTTGGTAAATTCAGCCCAGCCAATCTGGCTGGGCTGTTTTTTTACCCATCCGGCGTTTGACTATTCCGCGCCGATTCATTAACGTCACGCCTCGGAAATCAACCATCAAACTTCAAAATTTATGCCACCGAAAATCGCCGAAAAAACCGCCGCTGAAACCAAAGACACCAAGGCCACCGCGTCACACGCCCGCGAACTCGAAGCCGCCATCTCCTCCATCACCAAAAGCTACGGCGAGGGCAGCATCATGCGCCTGGGCGACGCCCGGGCGCTGGTCAAAATTGAGGTGATCCCGACCGGCTCGCTTGCGCTGGATCTGGCGCTGGGCGTCGGCGGAATTCCGCGCGGCCGCGTCATCGAGATTTTCGGGCCGGAATCGTCCGGCAAAACCACGCTCATGCTCCACGTCATCGCCAACGCGCAAAAGATGGGTGGACTGGCGGCGTTCATTGATGCCGAACACGCGCTCGATCCCGGCTACGCAAAAAAACTCGGCGTGAACCTCGATGATCTGCTCGTATCGCAACCGGATTCCGGCGAGGAGGCGCTGACCATTTGCGAAACGCTCGCACGATCGAACGCGCTGGATGTCGTCGTCATTGACTCCGTCGCCGCGCTGGTGCCGAAGGCCGAACTCGAAGGCGAAATGGGCATGGCGACGATGGGCATGCAGGCCCGATTGATGAGCCAGGCGCTCCGCAAACTCACGGCCATTTTGGGCAAATCCAAGACGACCTGCATTTTCACGAACCAGCTCCGCGAAAAGGTCGGCGTGATGTTCGGCAATCCCGAAACCACGCCCGGCGGCAAGGCGCTGAAATTTTACGCGAGCGTCCGCCTCGACATCCGCCGCAAGGACACGCTCAAGGACGACGCCGGCAACGCCACCGGCAATCACGTCCGCGTCAAGGTGGTGAAGAACAAGGTCGCGCCGCCGTTTGCCGAGGCCGAGTTCGACATCATTTACAACCACGGCATCAACAAGGAAGGCAGTATTCTTGAAGTGGGAATCGCGCATGGCGTCGTGGACAAAAAAGGCGCGTGGCTACAATTCGAGGGCGAACTGATCGGCCAAGGCAAGGACGCCGCGCAAAAGGCGATGGTTGAGAAACCCGCGCTGGCGAAGAAAATTGTGGATGCCATTCTTGCCAAACGGGCCATCGCACCGGTGGAGAAGAATTAAAATTCCGAAAGCCGCCTGGCAATTGCTTCTAGCAAGGGCGGAACTCGGCGCAAATTTGGAGTGCGCGGACATGTCCGCGCTTTGGAACTGGACGACATGTCGTCCAGTCGGAAAGCGGCGACATGTCGCCGCACTCCAAAAGCCGCACTCCAAAAAAGCTTGCCGCCATTCCGAGTCCTGCAATAACTTCCGCCCATGAAAAGCTGGCCGCACGCGCCGCCGCACTGGTTGTTTGAGCCGGGCGTTTTCATGGTCACCACCGGCACTTGCTTGAAACAGCCGCATCTGAATTCTCCCGCCCGATTGGATTTCTTTCTCGAATCACTTTTCACTTACGCCGAAGAATTTCAGTGGTCGCTGCGCGCGTGGGCGGTGCTGGCGAATCATTACCATTTCATCGCCGCTTCGCCGTCCGATCCGAAGACGCTGGGCAAGTTCCTCGGCAAACTGCACATGAAAACCGCGCAGGAACTCAACCGGCAGGACGCCACGACCGGACGCAAAGTCTGGTTTCAGTTCTGGGACAGCCGCATCACGTTTGAGCGGTCGTATCTGGCGCGGCTGCATTACGTCCACAGCAATCCCGCCAGGCATGGCGTGGTGGATTTGGCGGAGAATTATCCGTGGTGCTCCGCCGCGTGGTTTGCGCGCAATGCCTCGCCCGCGTTTGTGGCGACGGTGAAAAGTTTCAAGACCGATCAATTGGAAATCCCCGATGATTTTTGAAGGAATGCAGATGAGCAAACGTGAAAACAAACCGGTCGTATCGCTCGCGACAAACGATGCCGGTATGGAGTGCGGCGACACGTCGCCGCTTTCCGACGACGAGACATGTCTCGTCGTTCCAAAGCGCGGACAAGTCCGCGCACTCCAAACGGGAA
>Ga0265316_10003337_pt1 | contig 16268 bp, 10 predicted proteins | sample 4522metaG_FD_202092 | JGI IMG/M metagenome (GOLD analysis project Ga0265316, IMG submission 202092) | Rhizosphere microbial communities from Carex aquatilis grown in University of Washington, Seatle, WA, United States - 4-5-22 metaG | ecosystem: Host-associated > Plants > Roots > Rhizosphere >...
TACCGAAATACAAGTCAATCAAAATTTCAAAGAACAAAATGATTTATTTAACAGTCAATTTTAAACGCATCAGTAGTAAAATAAAATGTTTAATGAACTATTGTTTTTAATTAAATCAGAAAAATGAACAAAGTGATAAAATTTGGAGAAGATGTTGAAGGATTTGAGGTACCTGTTTTAAATGAAAGAGAAATAAGAGCTTCGGCCGGTATATTATTCCTGGTTATCTTCATTTCATTAATGCTTGTTTTATTTAAAGGAAATTTTGTAATGATAAAGTATGTTATTACTATGTTTCTTACGGATTTTATCATCCGTGTTTTTGTCAATCCTAAATATGCTCCGACATTAATCATCGGACGTTTGATTGTTATGAATCAAACTCCTGAATACGTTGGAGCTGCTCCAAAAAAGTTTGCCTGGATAATTGGAATAATACTGGCAACAATAATGTTCATTTTCCTGGTTATAGTAAATGCATTTAGCCCAATAACAGGTATCATCTGCCTAATTTGCCTGATATTCTTATTCTTTGAATCTGCATTTGGTATTTGCCTGGGATGCAAATTCTATCCCATGTTTTTTAAAGAAAAAGCTAAATATTGCCCTGGTGATGTTTGTGAAGTGAAGCCAAAACAAGATATTCAAAAAATATCCAAAATCCAGCTTCTTATTATTATTGGATTAATCGCTTATATCTTTCTTATAATATTTTTATTTAATAATAATTTTAGTAAAAAACCTCATTACTTATTTTCAAAAGAAAGTTCTGTAATATCTAAGTAGTATATTTATTTTCATGTTAGCTATATGTTAAAATTTATACATATCCAATACATGAAACTTAATAGCCCCGGCTTTCAAGACGGGGATTGAATTATAAGAGGAGAATAGTGCGCCAAGAAGTTTTAATTCAAAGGAAGAATAATACAAACACGAAATGAACTACCCCACCGCAAGCGCAAGCTATCAGGCCAATATTCATAAAACCTTCTAAATAAGTTTCGTAACTTAGAATGAGAACCATTTTTATTGAATTTTTCTTCTACCTTTTACTTGATTAAAAGGTAGCCAAAAATCAAGAAAATTTAACGCTTCCACCCACAAGCTTACCCCGTGCGCGCAAAATTTTCCTGCCAGCGCTCTCCATCCGCCAAAAGGCGAATGGTATTGGGGAACTGCAGACAATAGGCTTCAGTTAAAATTACAAGATTTTAGGTAATTTGTAAATCAAACCAGATACTTTAAATCTCTGTCTCGCGAAGCGTAAAATATAATTCCTTATCGACTGTGTGTTGTCTGAGTGAAGTCGAGGGACGAGACGGAACGAGTTCACACAGTCAAGTCTTTTTTGGTCACTTTTTGTGACGACAAAAAGTGACATAAAAAAGTAAACTGGCAATATAATTGCAATTAGCAAATTGAGATTCAAGGAAATATAAATCACATACTTACAAACATTAGTCTAACGGTTATGCTTGCAACCGGATGTGTTCTCAAAAAGGAATTAACAATATTTCGCCACAAGCAGCAGAGTATTAAACTCAATTATCCTGATATGCTGCGTCCCGATGCATCGGGAGGATTCGAATCTTACAAATTTCAAGCACTCAGTTTTTGAAATTTTGAGTTTCACCAATAACTATTGTGTCGTATAGCCTGGAAAGTAATACTACGGTAATCTTTTTTTTTGAATAATTTTCATTATTTATTGATGATAATAGATTTAATTATAAATTAGTTATCAATGTCGTTTAATTAAGCATTAAGACACCCTTCGACAAGCTCAGGGTGACTAAGTAATTAGGTCATGCTGAGCCTGTCGAAGTATGACCTGTAATAAAAATTTCTTAATTAAACGACATTGAATTAGTTATCTTCTAGTTAGCTCACTTCTATATTTAATGTCAAAATTTTTACTGCACTATTTGCATATTTTATATATTTACAATTCTAAGATTTTGATATGAACAAAGTTGAGGAATCTAAAGAACAAAATAGTTTTTGCATTATATCCGTCTGGCTGTATTTATTAATATTAGCTGCTTTGTTTATCATAAACCCATTATATTCACAAACTTCCCCGTTATACTCAAGATTCATTAATTACGAACAATTTATTAATCCTGCCATCACGGGAAGAGACAAGTCCCCGATTGTAGATTTGTCGCATAAGCAATATTTTTTTGGAGTTGATGGTTCACCTTATTCAACAACTCTTGGAGCCTCAATGAGATTAGGCACATTTGATTTTTATAATCCACGCATGATGCTGAACCGCTCTAAATTCTTTTCCAGGGGAAGAATGGGTTTCGGGGCTATGTTCCTGCAAGACAAAGATGGCCCGTTAAATACTTATTTTGGTGAATTAAGTTATGCTTACTTTATTCCTGTAAATCATGATTATTCAGAATTATCATTCGGTTTATCGGCACAATTCATTTCATACAATATAAACAGGAGTTTACTTCAACCCAGTGATGTAAATGATCCTGAATATATCAATCTTTCAAATAAGGGAATCGTGCCTGAAGGTGGCTGCGGAATTTATTATCATGATTTGCAATTTTATGCCGGGGCAAGCGTGAATGATTTATTTTTATCCAAACTACCTTACAATAGCGGAAATATTGTACCAAATAAAAGAGATTATTTTTTTCAAACCGGATATAAATTCTTTCTCAAGCGATTTGAATTGGAGCCATCTCTCTATGCAGCTCAAATAGATGATAAACCCTTTTTCTATTGCAGCCAGCTTAAATTTTACTATATGAATTATAACTGGATTGCGATAGGTTATAAATCCTCCAAATCATTGCTTTTTTCACTGGGCTTTAATATCCGGAGATTCTATGTTGGTTACGCATTTGAACAAAATATTTCTTACATGGGCAATTATTTTAGTGGTTCGCATGAAATTATGCTTGGCATAAATATTGGTCTTTATGAACCACAGGGTTTAAGAAAGCATGTTGGAGATATTTTCTGAGATAATATGTGAATAGTTATGTTTGATACTAAAAGAAAATTACAAATAATATTTATTTTGCATCTTCTTTTCCAGGGTTCCTGCAACATTCAGATGAATTCGCAAACTTTGTTAAGAAACGGTTCACTTGATGGTCCTTTTCCTTTAGATCAGGATCGACAGCCACCTTATGAATGGCACGCTCAGGAATGTGATACCCCAAATACCTTTAATACGCCCAACATATATACAACAGATTTCTCTTATCAACTGGATTCGACTATTTATCCCTTTGTTGATTCAACTTTTGTAGCCTTGCGTGCACGTGGGAAATATTATGACACTACTGCTGGGTATCCGGCTGAAACCAGGGAATATTTAGTTCAAACTCTTACTGATTCCCTTGAGGCAAATTCATGCTATAATTTTAGTGCATATCTTCGCACCGATTTGAAAATGAATGTTACGGATCTTTATGATTCTGGTATAGGTTATCCGGTAACTCTTGAAATATGGGGAAGTAATGATATTTGTACTGTGCAGGACTCCCTACCCCTTGCGGTATCAAAACCTGTAAGTAATCCTGATTGGCGAAGATATAATATCAGGTTCTGCACCAATGATAAATCGTATGCTGATATACGTTTACGGGTGTCCTGGGATCCGGGCACAAAAAATGGTGTGCCCTACAACGGAATATTGTACATGGATTCATTAAATCTTGTTAATATTTGTAAAGGTTCTGATACTATTAATCATTCATTAGTCTACGAAGGTGATAATAAAACTATACTTACTGTTGTAACAGCAGGAAATTCATTCAAATGGAATCCAAATAAAAATTTATCAGCGGATACTGGCAGGTCAGTAGTAATGGAATGGTTTGATACCTTGCAAAATAAATCCATAAATTATTATTATGCTACAGTTGCCAGACAAGGTCAATGTCCGGTAATAGAAAAGTTTAAGGTAAAATTTAATTGTGAAACTCTTTATCCAAAGAATATATTGGATACCTTATATTATAAGTATTTTCACAAAGTTACTTTAAATACTTACCCTGGCGGAGTTAAATATATATGGGAACCTATAACAAATCTTTCTGACCCTTCAGGTTGTTGTCCATATTTAACAGGTTTTGACACATCCTATTCAGTGACCATTATCGACAGGTATAATTGCAGATTGCATCAATATTTTCAAATTAAAGCTTTATGCGATAGCCTGGTTCCAGGAAGAGTTGCACTTGTTATGGATACAATTTTAGATAAAGATCATCCAAGTATATTATTGAAACCAAAAGTTAGTCATGTGGATAATTGCTCATGGAAACCGCCAGTTGGACTTGTAATTGCTGCTGATTGCCAAACTGCCGAAGCAACTCCTATTGCAGAAACAACATACACCGTCTCGATTATTGATAGTTTTAATTGCCCACACGATGAAAAATTCCATATTCGTGTTGAAATGTTTATTCCCAATTTCATTTCCCCGAATGGAGATCAATATAACCAATGTTTTAAAGTATTCGGACTGCCGGATAAAACAAGTTTGAAAATTTTTGATAAAAGCGGAGCGTTAGTTTTTTCAGTAGATAATTATGATCCTTCAGACGATACTAAATGCTGGGCCGGGATCAACAATAACAATCATCCTGTTGAAACAGGTACTTATTGGTATGTTTTAAGCAATCCAGGAACCGGCCTTCTTAAGAAAGGGTTCGTGTTTGTTAGAAGATAACGTTATCGTAAATATTGTCTGAATTTTTTGTAATAAAAGTACATTCTCCGATATTGCTGAAATGTGAATTGGCATCTGCAATGACCAGGGCTGTTTGACATCAGGTTTGCAACAGAAGGCACATAATATTTGCCATTTGGATCCTTCAATTGCCCGGTAAATAAACACTTTTTGTTAACCTTACCAAAAAGATCCGGATCGGCATAAGTATCACAAATTAAATCTCCTTTTGTTGAGCAATTGCTTTCATCAACATATTCCAGCCCTAATACTTTTTCGTGCGTAGATAGGAGCCCGAAAAAATGTCCCAACAGGCATGAAAGGTAATTCGCATCAAAAAAGTATTTACTCAGAAAAATGTAATTATGTAAGGTATCATCGGGAAAATAGGTAAAACCATAATAGGACACAGAATCTTTGGAAATAGAATCGACCAGATAAAGATTTATTGTATTTTCAGTTGAATGCTTAATCAACATTTCTTTTGGAATATTCTTTACAGATAAATAAGAATAATTATAATCATCAATTATTTTGACGGAATTCACTATAAAACTTATTCCTATTGGTTTAAAATAGTTATTAATATTTCCTAAAATTGGTAATATGGAAGCTGAATCAAAGTTCAGATTTCCATTAATATCCCTGACAACATAAACAGCTATGGAAAGTTTCACGGACAAATCAACCGAAGCAGTATCAAATTTTAATGAATTCTCCTGAGGCAGGTTTATTACAAGCTTAGATGCAAAGCTCGCTGTAGCGGAGGTTGCATCAGGTAGTTGTGCAGACAGATGACCAATTGTATTGAAAAGAAATAGTAGAACTAAAACCAAACTGCCCTTATCTGCTATTTTTGTGCTCATGTTATTATAATTTTAATTGAATTAGGCATATAACTAATAAAGTGTTTACGTTTAAAAATGCAAATTTCAATTAATCTTGGTGTTACTTTGTGTTTGCTTTTATGATCTTTGTGGTAAATATTTAAAGATAAACTACAAAGGAACTCAAAGTATTTCGCAAAGGTACACTAAGAAAATATTTATTGAATAAATGCCTATTTCAAAATTTTAATTAAGCTATAAAAGAATAAAAAAACTATTCATCTTTAAAGAAGGAACTAATTTCACCAACAATCTTAAATTCAGTTCTCCTGTTTTTTTGCCTGCCTTCAGGATTATCAGAACCATCAGGATTTGAATTTGGCGCTATGGGCAAACTTGCTCCATATCCTTTTGCAACAAGCTTATCCATGCCAATGCCTTTGTTATTAAGATAATCTACAACGCTCTCTGACCTTCTTTGGGAAAGGTTTTCATTATAAACATTACTACCTATGCTGTCTGTATGAGAGCCAATTTCGACAATTGCATTTGGAAATAAATCGAACAAGGGTAAAAGCATACTGTCAATTGTCTTCTTTGCCTGTTGTGTTAGTCTTGATTTATCATATTCGTAATAAATATTTATTCGAACCGTAATTTTCGGCAAGTAGTTTATTTGGGTTTTCCCGACTTTTAATGTATCGGAACAATTAATTCCTATGGTAGACACAGAAGTTTTTTTATCTAAAAAACCATAACTTTTCACAAGTATTTTGTATTGCCTGTTCAAATCCAAATCAAAATTGTACTTTCCCTCAGAATTTGTTTTCGTTTGGGAAACCAAAATTTCCTCGCCTTCTTTATCACCTGATAAATACAATTCTACTGGTACATCAGCCAGAATAGAATCTTCCCTGGGATATGCCAGCCCAACATGATATTTCCTGTTCAGGCGATCATAAAAATCATAATCAGTGGTATTGCTAACGATACCCCATGTTTTGATTTTTGTACATTCATTGAATTTGTAATAAAAAATATCATCACAACAACTGCCATTATCCATAGACAGAGAACCAGGTCTGTTTGAAGTAAAAAATCCTTCCTTACCGTTTTGCAAAATCGAAAAGTAATAATCATCGTATGAAGAATTTATGGGTTTTGGTAACGGCATAGCATCGGTCCATTTTGCCTTATATCCAACAGATTTATAAATATCATAGCCTCCTAACCCATTTCTCCCGGTAGAACTAAAATATAATGTACTATTCGATAGATCAACAAACGGGCAACATTCATTACCAATTGAATTAACTCCCTTATCAAGATTGTGAGGCTCCTTAAATTTTTGTGTTTTCTTATCGTATTCAGCATACCAAATATCAAGACCACCTTTTCCTCCAGGTCGGTCCGACACAAAATAAAGAATGTCGCTACCGGTTCTTATATTTTTCCCTATTGCCGGTTGGGTACTGGTATAATTTTCATCATTTATCGGAAATTGCAATTTTTCAGGCTCCTGCCATTCATCATTAATTTTGTCGCTTAAATATATTTGAGAGACAAGCTTATTCTTCCAATTTTTATAAGTACGGGTAAAATACATTCGCAACCCGTCTTCAGAAATCACCGCGTTTCCTGTATTGTAGCCAGGATTGTTGATTATACCTTCCATAGGACCTAAGGATTTCCATTGACCGTTAATTTTTTCAGCCTTAAAAATCTGCCGTGTAGAAACATTTTGATGCGAAGTATCATTAAAATATGACCCATACAGTAAATTATTTTCATCAATCGGGAAAGGGCTGAATTCAATATTTTTTTTATTGATTGATTCATCTAAATGAGTAATTGTAATTTTTTTATTGGCTTCCTGATTGTTTTTGGCCCATTCTGAACTTTCAATATAAATACCTGCCAATTTCCAAAATTCATTCTTGTTCTTTTTTCGCCGGTACACCTTTTTAAATTTATTAAAGCTTTCAATGGCCATATCGTAATTCTCCAAATTCATACAAACGATTCCTTTGTAATAAAATGAAAGTGGATATTTTGCTGGTTTGATTTTTAAAACTGAATCATAATACTGTTTGGCCAGGGAATAATTTCTCGTTAAAAAATATAATGAAGCCAAACGATAATTTGACTTAACATCTTTATTTTTATACTGCAAATACTTGCTATAATAATCTATGGCGTTATAAATATCACCTTCCTTATCATATCGCTTTGCTTTTATCTTAAGGGTTTTAATTACTGTTTTTATTGAATCCCCCGCGTAACAATCGTTATAATTAAAAATGAAAAATATTGAAACCAAAGCAGGTATAAAAAATTGCCTGAGAAATATGTCAATATTTTTGTGTCTCATTCTCTTTACAATCTCACGCATTTTTAATAAATAAAACATGGTTCAACAACCGATTTCAGCTTCTGAGTACCACCTATATATATTATTGAAATTTCAAAAGCCCCACGAAAATTAGTTGCATTGCTCAATGAGGAAACATTGATATCATAACTTATTCCCACATCAATTGTTGAAAATTTGACTCCTCCTCCAATAATAATTGCATCTATATTTCTGGCGGGATTTATTCTGTAGAGATTAAGTACATAAATCTTTTTAACCGGAATAAGAAAGTTTACCGGCATATAACCACCAATTCCTCCGACCACCAATTCTCTTGCCCCTGGTGTATAACCGAATAAAAAGCAAGGAGTTAAGTCATATTTAATACTTATAGGTATTGTAATTTGCCCGTGAACCGTATATTTTAGAGGTAATATGTTACTACTGCTGTCGCCCATAAAAGATTCAACAGGCCGGTTAATGTGACTCAGAGTAAATCCAGCAACCGGTAATAAGTTTTCAATATTTGCTTTCCACAAAATACCAATATTCATATCAAAGTAATGCATATTCCCAATAAGATTATTTTCATAATTTGGTAAACTTGAATTAAATCTTTCATTGGGCAGATCGAATTGGGAACCAAATGTGATTCCGTTAGCGTCAATATTTCTGTACACAAAGCCCGGTTGAATTCCTATAACGAACTGATGGTTTTTATAAAATCTGGTATACGCCAATGAAAAATAAACTCCTTCAGCAGTCAAACGCGTTCCAGAAGACTGATCGTGAATAACTGTAAGCCCTATCCCAAAAAGTTGATTACTGATAGTTAATTTTTTGTCAAATGATGTGTAAAATGTATTAAAAGGAGTTCCTATGCTTGCCCATTGATTGCGATAATCGGAAGCAATCCTTACCTGACCATCAGCCATGCCTGAATTTGCAGGATTCGTTAATACCGGGGTAGAAAGTAATTGTGAAAAATGAATATCCTGAGCATGAACGCTATTTCTTAAAAAAAACAGAGAGACTATTACAATTATTATTACATTTAAGCCTTTAAACTTCAAAGTATCTATTCTATATAAATTGTAAATTGACATCGGTAGATTGCAAATGACATCAATATTACAATATTTTATAAAAAGAATCAAATTCAACTGTTGCTTAATTGGGTTTCTCTTTTATATTTCGGTAACAGATAGTTATTGTATTACCGCAAAATTCAGCATTGATCTGCAAAGCCGTTGTGTTCCGGCAGTTGTTATTTTTACGAATCTTTCCACACAGGGTTTAGGTATAACCTATCAATGGGACTTCGGTAAAGGAGCAACATCTATTTCATCAGAACAGGTACTTGAGGAAGTTTATTCTAATCCTGGACATTATATAATTACTTTGACTGTAATAAAAGGAATAGAAAGGGACAGTGTGTCTGATACCATTGATATATCAACAGGACCTTCTGCAAAATTTATTGTCAATACAACTCAGGGATGCGCTCCATTACAGGTAAATTTCACAAATACTTCAACAAGCCTAAATGGGTTTAAAGATATTTCTTGGGACTTCAGAAACGGGGATATCAGGAAAGGGGACAACATAACTTATGTTTATCCTGATCCGGGAAATTATGATGTATTACTGTCTGTGACTGATAGTAATGATTGTAAAAGTTATGTTGAATCAAAAAATCTTATAAATGTATTTAATAAACCTAAAGCTGATTTTTCTGTTACTGATAGTTTTGCATGCAATCCACCCTTAAACGTAACCTTTATTAATAATTCCACGGGCCAGCCAGGTCTTAAGTATTTATGGGATTTTGGAAACGGTACCAAATCATCAGAAACAAATCAATCTGTAGCCTATACAAATAATGGAAATTATAATGTGAAGTTAGTTGTAGCCGATATATTCAACTGTAAAGATTCAGTGACCAAAAATTCGTTAATTAAAATAGGAAAAGCTTCCGGTAATTTATACGCGCAATATGATAATGGACATATTAGCAGTAATAATCTGTTGTGCCCTGGAAAGATTACTTTTTTCTTTTCGCTTGCCAACCAAACAGATTATAGTTGGAAAGTTCGTTATAAAAACATTACACAGTATTTTTATAATGATAATAAATTCACTTTGCAAGCTTCTGATTCAGGAACAGTCAGCATAAAATTAGTTTACGGCAAGCATTCTGATTGTGAAGATAGCATCAGTAAAACTTTTATTATAGATTATATCAAAGCTGATTTTAGTATTGACAATCCATTTGCTTGTCAACTTCCACATAACATTAATTTACAAAACAATTCAAAAAATGCGGTCTCTTACAATTGGAACTTACCAAATGAGGTCATTTCGCATAATACAAATCTTTCTTTGATCATACCACGTTATTTAAGTTTTAATCAAATTTACAGCCACAAATCGATACATGAGGTTTTAAATTATTCACTCACAGCAATAAATTCGAATGGTTGCAAAGATTCAATAAGTAAAAATGTAAGTATTGCTTTACCCGTAGCGCGATTTATGCCTGACAAAGTTTCTGGTTGCGTTCCAATGGAAGTTACCTTTTCTGACAGCAGTAAGGCCGATGCCCCTATAACGAAAAGAATTTACAGGATTGGGAATGATTCTATGGAAAGTTTAACCAGCAACCCGGTAAAATATACATTCACATCTCCAGGGAAATATAATGTTATGATGATTATCAAAACAGATCAAAATTGCATAGATACATCATACAATGTTTTAATTAGTACCGGGGAAAAATTAAAACCAGTTTTCACGGTGTCAAAGTCAAGCGTATGCTATAACGATACACTAACACTTACAGGCAGTTCGAATTTAAAAGATAGTATAGATTCCTGGCATTATTCATGTGCAGGAGTTTTCAATACCGGATCCAATAAAAGTTCTGATGCAATTATTCCTGTCAGGACAGATTCTGGTGGTATTAAAAATATTAAACTTGAAGTAGATTATAACGGATGTATTTCAGACACAACAGAGAAAAACGCATTTTCAGTAGTTGGGCCCTTAGGAAATTTTATTGATACATTTAGCTGCAACTTGCCTTTGACTTATACATTTGTATCAAAAATTTCGCCTGCCACTTCATTGGAATGGAAAATTGATACCTTGACCATTAATAACAAGGATTCCGCTACTTTTACTTTTCCTAATCACGGGATTAATTATAATGTCAAACTTACTGCTAAAGACAATGTTTCACATTGCACCCTTGTCAGAAACAGAATAATTCCCGTCAGACAGGTAAAAGCAAGCTTTATGATAAACCCGTTTTATTGTTTTGGAGACAGTATTAAATTTGATGCATCATCATCTTTGGACTACAAAAAAAATTGCTACAACGAGGGATTTTTATGGGACTTCAATGATAATTCACCAGGGAGAAGAACTTATGATTCTTTATATTATTATACTTATAATAACAAGGGTAAATTTCATCCTTTACTAACTGTTTTTGCTGATAATGGCTGTACAGATACTATTAGTAAACTGGTGACCATGCTTCGACCAGAACCCTCTTTTACAATAAATAAAAATATTGGTTGTGCTCCAAAAATGGATATTATGTTTACAAATACTTCAATAGATTCCAGTATTGCAAGTTGGAACTGGATTTTTGGAGACAACACATTTGACAATAATAAGTTATGGGTTATACATACCTATAATAGCATTTCAAGTAAAGATTATTTTACCGGTTTGGAAGTTCATGATTTTTATGGATGTAAAAATGTTGCAGCTAAAACGGTTTCAATTGTCAAAGCTTCCGCTGAATTTCAGGCAATAGATAATGCCTTGTGTATAGGTGATGAAGCAAACTTCAGGATATCATCAGGGAGCATAGACAAATTTAAATGGTATTTTGGTGATGGTGACACATCAATTAACAGTAATAATCATACTTATAATACCAGTGGTTTATTTGATGTGAAGCTTATAATTCAGACAGAAGGTTGTTCTGACACATTAACAAAAAAACAATATATAAATGTTGAAAAGGCAAATGCCAGCTACGCTCTTAGTGATAGCATTTTGAAATGTTATCCGGCAACAATTACTTTCAACAATAATGGCTCAGGAAGCCCTATTGTTGCAGGCACCTGGAATTTTGGAGATGGGTCCCTAAGTGAATCATATTCTAAAAGTCCCCAGTATACCTATACCAGACCCGGAAACTATAACACTTCATTATGGGTAAGAACTCTTAATAATTGTCAGGCCTCTGACTTAAAAAATATTGTTATTACGGGACCAATTGCCAGCTTTGATTTTACACCTAAAATTATTTGCTATGGTGGCCAGGTAAGTTTTCATATCAATCAAACACAAAATGTTGATGAATCAAGATGGTTGTTCGGTGATGGTGAAATCTCAACATTAAGCTCTCCTACCCATAATTATTTTGCACGAGGAATAATTGTACCTGCGTTATGGTTAAAAAATAGCGATTGCGAAACAACAATTGTTCAGGATAGCCTGCTGGTTTCAGGCGTGACTGCAAATTTCAGTTTGTTGGATAATAAATCTAAAATATGTTTGGGACAGGAAATATCTGCTCAAAATCAGTCACAACATTTTATAGCTTCAACATGGGAGTTAAATGATATTGTTACCTCAACCCAGAATACTCCGGCAGATATTTTTCCAAATCGTACAGGTGAATATGTTATTAAGTTAATTGTAGGGGACAATTATGGATGTTATGATTCTATTTCTAAAAATATTTCAGTAGTTCCAAATCCCGATTTTCATATCACCGGGGACACTTCAATCTGCAAAGGAAAAAGTTCGGCTCATTTTACTGTACCTTCTAATCCCAACTGGCGAATAAAATGGACCCCGGCGATTGGTATAAGTGATACAGCGTCATTTAATCCAATGGTTACACCACAAACCAGCACGAGGTATTTTGCATTTATATCAGATACTAATGGATGCAGAGCAAGCGACAGCATATTTGTTTTTGTGAAACAAGCATCCAATATAAGTTATATTCCTAAAGAAGATACTTCAATAAATATAGGTGATCGGGTACAATTAATTATTTTGACGGCCGGAGACAAAACAACATACCAGTGGTCCCCAAATTATAATATTTCCTGTATATTTTGCAGTAATCCTTTTGTTTGGCCGGAAACTGATAAAACTTATAAAGTAAAAATAAAAGATGAATGTTTCGACACAATTAAGAACTTCAATATTCATGTTATCATCAACTTTTTCCTGGAAGCGCCACAGGCGTTTGTTCCAAATTCAAGGGTAACAAAAAATGCAGAATTCAAGTTTGAATCAAAAAATATTAAAACTTTTGATTTAAAAATATTTAACCGCTGGGGCGATTTAATATTCTCAAGCGATAGTCCTGATAAAGGTTGGGATGGCACTTACAATGGTAAGCAACAGAATATTGATACATACACTTATTATGTAAAAGCTGAAACCGGCTCCGGTTATAAGTTCGAGAGAAAAGGTAGCTTTTTGTTATTAAAATGATGGAGACCGTATGCCGGATGAATGTATTGACGATTTTCTGAAATTTGTATTTTTTGTAGTTTATTTATTACCATGAATTTCGAAACTTGTCATAAATTGATATAGTTAATTCAATGTCGCATAGTTAAACTCAAAAAACACTTCGACTACGCTCAGTGTGACTCTCTGATTGTCTGTCAGGCTGAGCGGAGTCGAAGCCTTTACCAGATAAATTTTCTTAACTTAATGCCATTGATAGTTTATTTATTTGATTAATTAATTCTGGAACAAATTAATTTATTTGGAAAATTTTAATGCAAATCTGAGAAGAAGCATACATTTTATAAAATTGAATGGGATAAATTTGCGAGATGAAAGAGAAAAAAAAAGCTAAAAAGGATAGTAAGTCTGCACATAGTAAAAGCAAAAAAAAACTTGCTTCAAATCAAAAAATTGAAATTGATTTTTTACATCAATTAAATAAAACCATTGTAAAACCTGAAATAAAAACAACCGGCATGGAAGCATATCACCCTCATGGAAATCATCAAAACAGAAAATTCAAAGATTACATTTTTGAATTTATTATGATATTTATTGCTATATCCGGTGGCTTTTTTATGGAAAATATCCGGGAATCTTATATAGAACACCATAGAGAAAAAGAATATATTGGCAGTTTAATAAAAGATATTGAATATGACACCACAAATCTCCAATATGTGTTGAAAAATAATCGTAGACAAATTAAAGGCATAGATAGTCTCATAAGTTTACTAGATATCCCAATTCAAAAAATGAACCTGCCAAAGTTATTTTTATATACATTCACTTATTTAAATAATTTTGATGAATTTACTCCACATGACATCACTGTAATTCAGCTTAAAAACTCAGGTGGATTAAGACTTATTAGAAATAAATCAGTATTAGACAATATAGTTTTATATTATTCTGAAATTGATCGTTTTCGTGAAACGAACGAAAAATATTATATGCAAGACGTCAATGATAATTTTAAGTTGGAAATGATGTTTATGGATTTTAGCTCAATCGAAACCAATAAATTCAAACTTTATGACACAACTAAAATTATAGAATTCAGAAATAGGATTTACACATTTAAAGATGCAATAAAATGGGATAGTTATGTGATTAAAAATTTTTATAATCAAGGTGTTTCATTATTGAAAAACATAAAAAAAGACTATAAAATAAAAAGTTAAAAATGGTTGTTTATTGGTTTACTAGAAATCAATAAATAGTAGCAAAAGAATGAAAAATAAAACTCTTGAAATAAAAGCAGCTCTTCAAATACTAAAGCCGGTGAATGAGGTATTTGAAACCATAGTCAACCCTGAAAAGATGCGAAACTATTTCATTTCAAAAAGCAGTGGAAAAATGGAAGAAGGCAAACAAATTCTATGGCAGTTCCCTGAATTTGATAAAGATTTTCCAATTCGTGTTGGTAAAATAATATTGAACCAATACATTTCTTTTTATTGGGATGTTGACGAAAAAGAGCTTTTAGTTGAAATGACTCTTACTCCAAAAAAGGATAATGCTACGCTGGTCACTATAACAGAGAAAAGCCGTGATAATGATGAGGCGGACATCGAATGGTTAATGAAGAACACGGAAGGATGGGCAAATTTTCTTGCTTGCCTTAAAGCTTATCTTGAATATGGAATTAATTTAAGAAAAGGAGCATTTGATTTTCTTAAAAACTGATATTAACCTAACCTAAATTCTATTTTCAGATTATTTTAAATAAAGTCCAAAAAAATTAATATGCCATTAGTAAAAATTGAACTTACCGAAGGTAGAGATCGAAGTAGCCTGATAAAACTGCGAGACCTGGTAATGGATGCTGTTGTTGAATCATTAAAATTAGTTCCGGATGACAGAAACATCCGAATTATTGAATACAAACCAGGATTATTTCAAATGAAAGTACCTTATGAAATTCTTATTGAAGTGACCATGTTTTCAGGAAGATCAAAAGCTGCCAAGAAGAAACTTTATAAGCTAATAGTTGAAAGCTTATTTGACAATTTAAAAATAGAAAAGGACAAGGTATTTATAGTTATTAACGAGCAACCGCTAGAGAATAGGGGCATAAGAGGAGGTATTCCAGCGGATGAAATTCAGCTTGGATTTAATGTGAATATTTAAACTAAAAACCTTTAATATTTAAACGCAGTGACGCAAAGACCTTTAATATATATAATCAAAAACTTCAGACAATACTAAATATTTTCGGCGCCTTTGTGCCCTTGCGGTTATTTTTCTTAAGTTATGGAACATATTTCGCTACGTACCATTTATAACTGGAGTTGTTGAAGTTTCCCACTGCATATACAGTCCCTGACGCATTAATTGCAATTGAGTAAATAGGTCCATTTGCCTTTAAAGAACCAAGTTCGCTCCAGCTACTACCGTTCCATTTGGCTATATATCTGTCACCGTTGCCATTGGTGAACTCGCCTCCTGCATATACATTCCCTGCAGCATCTGTTGCAACTGAAAGGATATAGTTATTTGCATTTAAGGAACCAAGTTTGCTCCAGCTATTGCCGTTCCATTTGGCTACATACCATTTTCCACTGTTATTATCTGCTCCGTCAGTGAAATCTCCCCCTGCATAAATATTCCCTGATGCATCGGTGGCAATTGAGTATATATTACCATTTGCGTTTAAGGTACCAAGTTCGTTCCAATTACTGCCATTCCAGGCGGCCACATAACAGTACCCATTATCATTTGTGATCATACCAGTTTCATATACATTTCCTGATGCATCAGTGGTAATGGAGCGCGTATAACCAAATATAGTATTAAACGAATCGAGTGTGAACCAATTGCTACC
>Ga0265316_10003338_pt1 | contig 16268 bp, 18 predicted proteins | sample 4522metaG_FD_202092 | JGI IMG/M metagenome (GOLD analysis project Ga0265316, IMG submission 202092) | Rhizosphere microbial communities from Carex aquatilis grown in University of Washington, Seatle, WA, United States - 4-5-22 metaG | ecosystem: Host-associated > Plants > Roots > Rhizosphere >...
ACAAGTCATCGTAGGTATCGAAGACGAGGGCGAGGAACGGAAGGGGCCGATCATTCCGAAGGCTGATCGGCCCCTTCCTGCGCGCGCAGTATCTGCGGCTTACTTGACGAGGGTGATCGTACCGAACTTGGAGGGATTCTGATAATCGGTATTGGAAGCGTCGTTCCAGGCGATGATGCCGGTGCGATGGCCCGAGCCGTTATCGTCGTTCAGCTGGATGTCGAAGCCCATGAGGTTGCCCTCCGCGCCCGGAACCTTATCGAGGGGGATGGCGATCTCGATATCATAACCGCCGTCCACGACCTTCGCGAAGCTCTTGAACTTCTTAGCGGACACGCCGGAGCTGCCGGAGACGGCGTTCTTGTAGTTCACGCGAATCTGGGCGCAGCCCGACTTGTAGCTTTTTGCTTTGGAGTTGGTCTGGTCGATGAAGAACTCGACCGAGTCCTGTTCCCAGGCATTGGAGTTCGAGGCCTTGAGGACCGGGTCCTTCGCGCTCGCGAATACGTATAGGAAGTCGGCATCCCAGAGAAGCCAAGCCTCGACGTAAGCCTGGGTCTTCCCCATGGAGACGACCTCGGTCTTGATCGCGTCCGTGGCTTTATAGGCATCGTCCATATCGCCGTCGAGGGTCGGCGTGCCCATATGCACGTTCAGGGTCTTGCCTACGGGCTTGGCGGCATCGTCGGCAGCCGCGGGCTGGACGAAGAGACAGGAGAAGGCGAGGACGCTCAAACCTAAGACCAGACCCACGAGAAGCTTCGATCGTTTCATATTCGCTCCCTTTAAGGAAACAGTTTCGCTCGGCCTCGAGCCGATGCGGTCAATAACATAGCAGGATAACTCTCCCCCCGTGCCTGTCAAGCAAAACGCGATATCGCAGCTGACTCGCGACTCCTTCCAGTTAATGGGATCCCCCGGCATTCGACTCTCCCAATAAGCCTTTTCACCGATGGCGGGGCCCCGACATATTTCCCATGCTCCCTTTCGGAACGAGGGATAGGAAATGAAATTCGCAGCCGCCGATCCGCTGCTCGAAAAAAGGCTCGACGAGTCGATACGCAAGGGGCGCAGCGCCGACGCGACGCTGCGCGTCTCCTCCGGCGGCAAGCCGCTCGCCGCAACGAGCTCTTCCTCGGCCTCTGCGACCAGGCGACCCTCCCCTTCTACTGGGCCCGCTTCGAGCCCGAGCGCGGGAAGCCCCAGACCGAGCGGATCATGAAGACCGCCCTGTGGTACCGGGAGCGCGGCATCGAGGTCAAAGGGCATCCCCTCTACTGGCACACGCTCACGGCGCCATGGCTCCTCGGCACGGACGAGGACGGGATCCTGAAGGAGCAGAAGGCGCGCATCCGCCGCGACGTCGCCGACTTCACCGGCGTCATCGACGCCTGGGACGTCGTCAACGAGGCCGTGATTCAACCCATCTTCGACAAGTACGACAACGGCATCACGCGCCTATGCAAGAAGCTTGGGCGGATCGAGCTCATCCGCGCGATGTTCGAGGAGGCGAGGGCGACCAACCCCAAGGCCACCCTCCTCCTCAACGACTTCGACGTATCCCCCGCCTACGACATCCTCGTCGAGCTCTGCCTCGAAGCGGGCATCGAGATCGACGTCATCGGCATCCAGAGCCACATGCACCAGGGCTGCTGGGGAAGCTCGAGGACGGAGAGCGTCCTCGAGCGCTTCGAGCGCTTCGGCTTGCCGATACATTTCACGGAGAACACGATCGTCTCGGGCTCTCTCATGCCGCCCGAAATCGTCGACCTAAACGACTACCGGGTGGAAAAGTGGCCGACCACGAAGAAGGGCGAGGCCCGGCAGGAGCGCGAGGTCATCCTCCATTACAAGACCCTCCTCGCGCATCCCTCGGTGCAGTCGATTACCTGGTGGGACCTTGCCGACGGAAGCTGGCTCGGCGCGCCCGCGGGCCTTCTACGCGCCGACATGAGTCCCAAGCCCGCCTACGAGGCCCTCAAGCGGCTCGTGAAGGAAGAGCTGTGGACCAAGCGCAGGACGATGCGTACCGATTCCGAGGGAGGCCTCCGCTTCAGCGGCTTCCTGGGGGACTATAAGCTCGAGGCCGGGGGGAAAAGCCTTCCCTTCAAGCTCGCCGCCGCGGGGACCGAGGAACTCAGCCTTCGGCTCTAGAGGCGCTCGCCGGAGGCGCCGGTTATCCGCCGCCCATCCTAGCGAGCACTTCGTCGATGACCTTCTCCCATGCCTCGATCGGGCCTTCCCTCTCCGAGAAGGCCCCGTTGAGCCGGATGGAGCGCTCGCCCCGTAGCAGCTCGGCCCTCTCGGGATCGCGCCTCTCCAATTTCCATTTGAGGAGTTCGAGCTCGTAGCGGATCTGATCGCGGTTGACGGCCATCCTCTCGCCGTAGCGCGGATCGAAGGCCAGGATCCTGGAAGAGTCGAAGGAGTAGCCCCGCTCCCGCGCTTCGGCGAGGATCCCGGCGAGATACTTCGCGATCGAGCGCGCGCTGTCGCCGCTCCCACGGAACCGCAGGAGCTGGGGGTGCTTCGAGTATCCCCTCGTCCCGCCCTCCAGGACCCTCTGCGCGAGAAGCCCTTCCCGCCAGGCCGCCACGAGGCCGGATGAGTCGAGATAGGAAGGATGGATAGTCCAGAGCCGCATGGGAGGGAAGCATAGCACGGGGCCGGCCATGGCGCCCTTACGGCCGGCCGCGGGGCCACCGAAGGGAAAGGCAGGTCCCTCTTGCTATTATTTCAATAGCATGCTACTTATTTAGTAGCTTGCTACCGTATCGGTAGCTTATCTCGGATTCGGGAGGCAGTATCATGCCGGTTATCCAGATCACCATGCAGAAGAGCAGCGTCGAGCAGAAGAAGGCGCTCATCGAGAGGCTGACCGCCGACGCCATCGAGATCACCAAGATCCCGGCCTCGGAGTTCACCGTACTCATCCACGAGCTCGAGAGGGAGAGCATCGGGCGCGGCGGCAGGACCTGCGCCGACATCATGGCCGAGATGAAGAGGTAGCGGCCGATGGCCATACCGAAGCCCGGCAAGCCCGTCCGGGGATCGAAGACCGGAGCGCCCATGATGGCGCTCTTCGACCTCCTCGGGCGGCGCTGGGCCATGGGCATCGTCTGGAACCTCGCCGGGGGGCCCATGACCTTCAGGGCCCTCCGGGCGGCCTGCGAGCAAAAGAGCGGGACTATCTCCCCCTCCATCCTCAATAGCCGCATCAAGGACCTGCATGAGGCCAAGCTCCTGGAGAGGACGATCGACGGCTACGAGCTGACTCGTCTCGGCCAGGAGCTCTTCGCCCTCCTCGAGCCCCTGTACCCTTGGGCGCTGAAATGGGCCAAGGACATATAAGGACAAAGTCCTTGCAGGACATATAAGGACAAAGTCCTTGCAGGACATATAGGCAGCCGACCTCGAGGGCGGCCCGCTTGACGCGGTGATCGGACGAATTAGAATTAAGGCCTCCTGCCTGCGGCGATCTTGAATCGGGAGGAAGCCATGGCCGACGAGGGGAAGACCGTCTTGCTCGTCGAAGACGAGGCGATAATCGCCTTGAACGAGGCCAATCGGCTGAAGGAGTACGGCTACTCGGTCAGCCACGCCTCGACGGGGGAAAAGGCGATCGAGATCGTCGATTCCGGCCCCGACAGCATCGGGATAATCCTCATGGATATCGACCTGGGCCAGGGGATGGACGGCACCGAGGCGGCGCAGCGGATCCTCGAGCGCTACGATATTCCGGTATTGTTCCTCTCTTCCCACGTCGAGCGCGACATCGTCGCCAAGACCGAAGGAATCACCAACTACGGCTACGTCGTGAAGTCCTCCTCCTTCACCGTCCTCGACGCCTCGATAAAGATGGCGAGGAAGCTCTTCGAGGCCAGGAGGCGGATCAACGCCGTCAACGCGAAATTCGAGGCGGCCAACGAGGAACTGAAGGTCAGCCTCGAGAATCTCCAGAGGAGCAGCGCGGAGCTAGCGAAGTCCGAGGACAAATTCTCGAAGGCCTTCGACCTCAACCCGGATTCCATCAACATCAACCGCCTGTCGGACGGGGTCTACGTCAACATCAACCAGGGCTTCACGCAGATAATGGGCTACTCGAAGGAGGAGGTCGTCGGACGCTCCTCGCTTCCGGGCAATCTCGGGATATGGGTACGCGAGGAGGACCGGAAGAGGCTCGTCCAGGGACTGCGCGAGAAAGGAGAAGTGACCGACCTCGAAGCCGAATTCAGGCGAAAGGACGGGAGTACCACCATCGGTTGGATGTCCGCTCGAACGATAGAGATCGACGGGGAGGCATGCATCCTATCGATCACGAAGGACATGGGGGGCAGGAAGGAGATCGAGCGCCACCTCCAGGAAGCCGAGCTGAGATTCAGGATGGCCTTCGAGAACGCCCCGGCCGGAATCGCGATCACGGCGCCGGACGGGCGCCTGCGCATGGTGAACCGCGCCTTCTGCGAGCTCGTCGGGCGATCCGCGGAGGAGTTGACCGGGGCGGATTTCACGAGCCTCACCCATCCCGAGGATCGGGCGATCGGCCTGGAGAAAGCCAGGTTGATGATCGCGGGGGAGGCGCGGAACGCCCGCTTCGTCAAGCGTTACCTCCGCAAGGACGGAAGCCCCGTGTGGGCGGACGTGAGCGTCACCCTCGTGGACGACGAGGACGGGCGGCCGGATTACTTCATAACGCAGATCCTCGGCATCACGAGCGCGGTCGCGGGCGCGCACGCGATCGAAACGGGCGACCGCACCGAGCAGGGCCTGCTAGCGAGCGTGGAACGATACAAGTCCATCCTCGCGGTGTCCGGGATCGGCGCCTGGGAATACCGCCGGGATACCGGATTCCTCTGGTGCAGCCCGGAATGCTTCACGATGCTCGGGCGGGAGCCCGAGGATTATCGGACCGACGGCGGCCCCAGCCTGGATAAGGCGTGGATCGAGCTCCTGCACCCCGACGACAGGGAGCGCTCCTCGCGGCTCTTCGCGGATTACCTCTCCGCTGGCTCAATCGGCCTGTATGAGAATCAATCGCGCATGAAGCACCGGGACGGGCGCTGGATATGGATCCTGTCGCGCGCGCGTACGCTCCGCGACCGGGACGGGCGCTCCACCGACCTGACGCTCGGGGTGCACATCGATATCACCGAGAGGATGCTCTCCGAGGACAGGATACGGAGCCTGCTGCTCCTCTACGAGAAGCTCTTCGAATCGAAGAACCTCCAGGCGCTGCCGTTGCGCGAATACCTCACGCCGCTCGTCGGCGAGATCGTCGGGATATTCCCCAACGGCTCCAAGGTCAGGACCGAGATCGACATGCCGGAAATCATATTGGAAGCCAAGGTCCTGTCTCCCCTCGGGATCATCGTCAGCGAGCTCGTCACCAACGCGATGAAATACGCCTTCGAGGGGCGTCCCGGCGGGACGATAACCCTGCGGGCGCTGAAGACCGAGGACCGGATGTCCCTCCTCTTCGAGGACGACGGGGTCGGCTTGCCCGGAGGCGAGATCTCCGCCGCCCCCAAGGGATTCGGCCTTCAGCTCGTCGGCATGATGGTGCAGCAACTACATGGCTCCCTGAAGGTCGAGCGCGGGCCGGGGACCGGGTATATGATGGAATTCCCGGCCTAGCGGGCGAGCTCGCGGTAGCCGGCGAGCTGGGTCTTGAGGAGGGCCGGCGTATCGAGACCGTAGGGGCACTTCTTCCTGCAGCCCCCGCAGCCCGTGCACTTCTCGATGAGCTCCATCTTCGCCCGCCATTCGGGAGTCACGAAGAGCTCGAAGCGCGAGCGGCGCATGAGGTAGGTCATGCGCGCCGCCATGCTGATCTCGATCCCGGCGGGACAGGGGAGGCAGTAGCCGCAACCGCGGCAGAAGGAGCCGGAGAGCTCGGCGCGGTCGCGCTCGATGAGAACGCGCATCGCGTCGTCCAGGACGGGCGGAGAGGCCTCGAGGGCGAGGAATTCGTCGAGCTGCGCCTCCCTCTCGATGCCCCAGATCGGCAGGACGCCCTCGTGGCTTCGGATGAAGGCGAAGGCCGAAGCGGCGTTCGTGATGAGCCCGCCCGAGAGAGCCTTCATCGCGATGAAGCCGACGTCCTTCTCCCGCGCCTCCCGGGCGAGCTCGAGGTCCTCGGCCGACGAGAGGGAGCTGAAGGGAAACTGCAGCGTGTCGTAGAGACCCGATTCGAGGGCCTCGCGCGCCACTGCCAGGCTGTGGTTCGTGATGCCGAGGAAGCGGACCTTCCCCGCGCGCTTCGCCTCGGCGAGGGCCTCGTAGAGGCCGGTCCCGTCGCCCGGCTTCGGGACGAAGGCGGGATTATGGAGCTGGTAGACGTCGATATAGTCGGTTCGAAGGCTTTTCAAGGAGAGCTCGAGATCCGCGACGAGGGCCACACCGTCCTGGGCGGGCGTCTTCGTCGCGAGGAAGAGCTCCTTGCGCAGGTCGGAGAGCGCGAGGCCGATCTTCTCCTCGCTGTCCGTATAGCCTCGAGCGGTGTCGAAGAAATTGATGCCGCCCTCGCGGGCCTTCCGAAGGAGGGCGGTGGATTCGGCCGCGCCGATCCGCTGTATCGGTATGGCGCCGAAGCCCGATCGGCTCGCCATGATGCCCGTCCTTCCCAGTCGCATCTTGTCCATGTTGCCGCCTCCTTCTTAGCGCACGAAGTTAGTCATGACCTTCGTCGCCCTCGGAGGCGGCGCCACGCTGTCCTTGGTAGCCTCGCGCATCCGGAGTATCCAGGCGAAATTCCTCGCGAGGATATCGACGATCTGCAGGCCCTCGCCGTCCTGCTCCATCTCGCCGCCTGAGCGCCCGTGGACGATATTCCAATAGTTGGAGGTCGCGACGACCATCTCGGAATAGCTCAGGTAATGGTTGAGGCAGTCGAGGGTCGAAGACCCGCCGGAGCGCCTGACCGCGACGAGGGCTGCCCCGACCTTGTGCCTGTAGAGGGCCCCCGCCCCGGCGACATAGAAAGCGCGGTCGAGGAAGGACTTCATCGTGCCGGCGACGCCCGAGTAGTACACCGGCGAGGCGAGGACGACGCCGTCCGCCGCGGCCATCTCGGCTACCGTCTCGTTCACGATGTCGTCCCCGAAGACGCACTTGCCGTCGCCCCGCTTGGAGCAGCTACCGCAGGCGATGCAGCCCCGGATAGCCTTATCGCCCACGTGGACGACCTCGAAGCCGATCCCGCCCTTCTCGAGCTCGGCGCCGAGCCGGACGAGGGCGCGTCCGCAGTTGCCTTCCGCGCGCGGACTCCCGTTGATAGCGATCACTTTCATGCTTCACCTCGTAGGGTGATGATATAGGCCGAGGCGCCATCGCGACAAGCGAGGCGGGTCCGCAAGGCATGCCGCGGTCGCCCTCGATTGAAGCTCGACCGATTTTGCGGTATCCTTTGCCTTCGTACCGAAGGGAAAATCGTACATGCGTATCGCTTCATTGAATCAAACCACCGAGCAGCGCCGCGCCCTCATCCTGGGCGGGCCGATTCTCGGCACCATGCTGCTCCTTTCGGTCCCCACGATCATGCTCGGCTGCGTCCAGGCCCTCATGCCCCTCATGGACGGGCTCTTCATCAACAACGTCGCCGGGACCATCGCCATGAGCGCGGTGACCTACGCCACGCCGGTCATCAACATGGTCAGCTCCCTCGCCCAGGGCCTCTCCGTGGCCGCGATGGCCATCCTCGGGCAGATGAACGGCCGGGGAAAAATCGAGGAGTCCAAGCACACGGCCGCGCAGATCGTGATCGCGGGCTCGATCCTCGGATGCCTCTCCGCGCCCTTCCTCCTCGTCGCCGCCGCTCTCGTCTCGGGCTCGATCAATCCCGAGATCGCCCACGACGTCTTCCTCTACCTGGCGCTGAACGCCTTCGTCCTGCCCTTCGCCTTCCTGGAATCGATCTATAACGGGATCATGAGCGCGAACGGCAAGCCCGAGGCTCCCTTTATCCGCATGGTCATCATGCTCGTCCTCAAGATCGCCTTCAACTTCCTCTTCCTCGTCGTCCTCCGCATGGGCATCGTCGGCTGCGTGCTCGCCTCCCTCTTCGCGAACGCCATCGTCACCGCCTGGATGTTCTTCGAGCTCTTCGCCAAGCCCGGCGAGGACCGCCTCGAGCTCAAGGGGTTCCGCTTCGACCTGCCGATAGTGAAGCAGCTCGGGCGGATCGGCTTCCCGGCGATGCTCAATTCCCTCTTCCTCAACCTCGGCTTCTTCCTCATCAACAACGAGACCCAGAAGTACGGGTCTCTCGTCCTGACCGCCCAGGGCATAGCGAACAACATCACCTCCGTATGCTTCATCCTTCCGAGCTGCCTCTCCTCCTCCGTGACCATGATGGTGAGCATGAACATCGGCGGGGGGAATCCGGGCAAGGCTAAGCGCTCCTGCACGATCGGTTGCGTCGCCAGCGCGATCACCGCCGTCATCGTCATCGCGGTCGTCGTGCCCCTGTCTCCCTATCTCACGCTGCTCTTCACCCGGGATCCCGGGCTCCTCGAGATAGCGGAAAAGGCGCTTCACATCTACATCTATTCGGTCGTCGGCTTCGGCGTGTGCATGACCGTCCAGGGCGCCTTCATCGGGCTCGGGCGCACCAGGGTGCCCCTCGTGCTCGGCATCCTGCGCATCTGGCTCCTCCGCTACGTCTTCATCCTCGCGACCGAAAAGGCGCTCTCCTTCTACTCGGTATTCTGGGGCAACCTCTTCTCCAACTACGCGGCAGCGCTCCTATCGATACTCCTCATCTCGCGCGTGAAATGGGTCTCGGCCATAGACGGGAAAAAAGGGCGGCCGAAGAGCGCAAGAGCGTAGGCGGAAACCACGTGACGGGGGCGATCCCTTGCGCGAGGGATCGAAGCGGAAATCGGCGGCGCGCTGGACTAATGCCCAGGCCGGGCTCCGCAAGAGACCGGCCCCCTCTACAGCCGCCGCGCGTCGCCGATTGCAGCGAAGAGCCCGACGGCGCGCAGTACTTAGCGACCGTGGCGTGGACCGGCCTAGACGCAGCGCCGACATATCAGAGGCGGTCGGAGGGCGGGTGTCATGCGAACCACGGACCTCGCGTTTACGACGGCTCCGATAGCGAGGCCCGCGGATTCGCATGACAGTACCCGCCACAGACGGCCATTGAAAATGTTCTTCCCGCCGCTTTGCTGGAAACACCGATTACGAACGCCGAGACGGCGCGCCGGCGCGCCCATAACTATAGGCTCAGGCCCCTGTAGCGCATGTAGAGGAAGAGCGTGGCGGTCATGAGGGCGTGGCAATAGTCCTCGGCGCCGACGAGGTCGACCGCCTCCCGCTCGGGCACGAGGCTGACCTCGATCCCCTCCTGCTCGTCGAGGGACTGCTCGCGGACGAGCTCGCAGCCCTCGGCCACGAAGGCGTGGAAGGCGTTGGTCATGAAGGCCGGGTTGGGGGAGATGAGCCCCAGGGGGACGATCATCTGCGCCCGGTAGCCCGTCTCCTCGGCTAGCTCGCGGTCGACCGCCTGAGCCGGGTCCTCGCCCTTTTCGACCGCCCCGCCCGGGAACTCGAGGGAGAGCCTCCCCGTCCCGTGGCGATACTGGCGGATCATCACGATCATGCGCCCCGCCGCCGTGTCGACGACCGGTATCACCCCGGCCCAATCGAGGGAATTGACGAGGTAGAACGTGCCCCGCCTCCCGTCCTCCGACTCGCGTTCGCTCGCCGACACGTTGAAGATCCTATAGTCCGCGAGGTTGCGCGCGGCTAGTTCCCTCCAGATTCCCGCCTTGCCCATGAGAACAGCTTAGTGCGTCCCGGCCTCCGAGTACATGGCGGCTTAAAAGTCCATGAGCAGCACGATCGAGCAGGCCTTCGCCTCGTAGTCCGAGCGAATGACGGCCGCCCTGTCGGGTTCCCAGACGTTGTCCGCGGCCGACCCGTCTATCCGAACCCGGAAGGCCTCGGAGTCGTAGCCGGGGCTTCCGTCGGGACGCGAGTAGGCGATGCTCACGAGGAACTCGCCGCGCGGATGGGATTCGAGCTCGCCGGCATCCAGTTGGACCTCGGCTACCTGCCTTGAATTATTGACCTCCGCCGCCCGATTGCCCATGAAGCCGGTCGCCCTTTATACTTTTCCCGCATCCGGAGGGGCGTCAACATGGGCAACAGGGAAATACGCGTCGGGCTCGTCGGGGCCGGCATCGTCGGCGGCGGCGTCGTTAAAGTGCTGCGCGAGCAGGAAGCATTCTTCCGCTACAAGCTCGGGCTGCCCCTCAAGCTCGCCCGCATCGTCGACAAGGACGGGAGCCGCTTCGCCGTCCTCCCCGTGGGAGACGCGATCTTCTCCGCCTCCCCCGACGACGTCCTCGACGATCCCTCCATCGACATAGCCGTCGAGCTCATAGGCGGCACGGGCTACGCCAAGGACTTCGTCCTCGCGGCCCTCCGCAAGGGCAAGCACGTCGTCACGGCCAACAAGGCCCTCCTCGCGCAGCACGGCCCCGAGATATTCAAGGAAGCCGAGCTCCGCGATGTCTCCGTCTACTTCGAGGCTTCGGTCGGCGGCGGCATGCCCGTGATCAAGACTATCCGAGAGGCCATGATCGGCAACGACATCGCCTCCCTCAAGACCATCATCAACGGCACCTGCAATTACATCCTCACCCGCATGACCCAGGAGGGCCTGGCCTTCGCGGAAGTGCTCAAGGACGCCCAGGCCAAGGGCTTCGCCGAGGCCGATCCCGAGCTCGACGTGGGCGGAGGCGACTCGGGCCACAAAGTCGCCATCATGGCCAGCCTCCTCTACGACGGCTACGTCCCCTACTCCGCCTTGAGCGTCGAGGGCATCAAGGACATCGCGCCCGAGGATATCGAGTTCGCCCGCGAGCTCGGCTATACCATCAAGCTCCTCGGCGTCATCAGGCGGGAGAGCCCCGTCTCCCCCATCGAAGTCCGCGTCCATCCCGCCATGCTCCGAAAGGGGCACATCCTGGCATCCGTCTCCGACGCCTTCAACGCGGTCCTCCTCCGAGGCAGCGCCGTGGGCGACATACTCCTGTACGGCAAGGGGGCGGGCGAGATGCCCACGGCCTCCGCGGTCGTGAGCGACCTCATCGACGTCGCGCGGAACATCGCGGGCGGCACCCCCCGCCGGATATCCATGGACTACTACGACGAGTCGCGCGCTTTGCCCGTAAAGAGCTTAGGCGAGCTCGTCTCGCGATACTACCTCCGCTTCTCCGTCCTCGACATCCCCGGAGTCCTCGCGGCCATCGCCTCGGTCTTCGCCCGGCACTCCATCTCCATCGCCTCAGTCGTGCAACGCGAGGCCCTCGAGGGCCGGAACGTCCCCTTGATCTTCGTCACCCACGACTCCGTCGAGGCGCGGCTCCGCGCAGCCCTCGCCGAGGTCGAGGTCATGGACTTCATCCGCGACCGCACGCAGGTGATCAGGATAGAGGAGTAAGGTATGATCCGCCGCGCGAATTTCGAGACCGCGCGGCGAGCGCCTATTTATTGGTGACCGTGAAGACTCTCGGGCTATCCTCATCGAGCAGCTTAGCCACCAGAGCCTGCGCCTCGGCGTTCTCGACTAGCCGGTATTTTTCATCGAGGAGGAAGGTATCGTCGTTCTGCAGGCGCACCAGGGTCGTCTCGATCTTCTTCAAATCGGCATCGAGGATCATGGAGATGCTGCCGACGACTTTTTCGCCCCGCTGCTTGCATTCGGTTATTATTTCGTTGGTTCTGGGGCCGTAAATTTTCTCCAGATCGTAGGCTTTCCCGAAAGCCCCGATGATATAGCGCGCCTCGCTGCTGAGCCAGAGCTCGAGCGCATCGGGCGCAGTCTTCTCGAAGTGAATAGTCAAACCCACAGTCCATCCTCCGAGCCCAAAAGCCTCTTGGCCCCGGGCTTTCCTCACCAGTATATCAAAAATCGACAATTTTGTGTCTATTCGGGACGGGGAGAATGCCTATAGGCGGCGTAGCGACCGATTTACGAGTTCCGTATACTCTACCCCGACGGTCAATTCGTCGCTAACCGCAGGCCTGGCCTAGCATTAAGCCTTCGACTCGCATAGGGTAAAAGGCGCCCCGGAGACCGGCGAAGGAGTGAATCCCAGTGGATAAACGGAGCTTCACGACCATAGAGCGCCACATGCTGGAATGCATGAACGACGCTTCACACGACGAGCAGCACGCCTATCGCGTCCTCTACGCGGCCCTCGACATAGCTTCGGGCTACCAGGCGGACTTGGACGTCCTCATCGCCGCGGCCCTTCTCCACGACATAGGCCGGAAGGCGCAGTTCAGGGATCCGAGCCTGGACCACGCCGCGGTAGGCGCGGAGAAAGCCTTCGCTTTCCTCACGGGGCAAGGCTGGACCGAGGAGAAGGCCGCTCGCGTACGGGACTGCATCGCCGCCCACCGCTACCGGAAGCGCGGCGCGGAACCGTCGACGATCGAGGCCAAGATCCTCTTCGACGCCGACAAGCTCGACGTAGCCGGAACCATCGGCATAGCGAGGACCCTGGCGTACAAAGGCGCCGTTGGCGAGGCTCTCTACTCGATCAGCCCTTTGGGCGAAGCGCTCGACGGCTCGGGCGACGAGGGGCCCTCGTTCTTCCGGGAATACCACTTCAAGCTGAAGAACGTGTACGGTAAATTCTATACGGAACGGGCGCGCGAGCTCGCCGAGGGACGCAGGGAGGCGAGCGTCAGGTTCTACGAGAGCATGCGCGGCGAGGTGGAAGAGACGCACCGCATCGGAATGAGGAGACTGGAAGAGGCCTTGGAAGTATAATGGGAGAATCGGCATGAAGAAGCTCGTCGCCATCCTCTCGCTGCTTTCCCTGTGCGCAGCCTTCTCCCGCGCGGATCGGATTAAGGTCGAGGACGATAGCGCCTATTTCCGAGGCCTCCAAGGCTGCTTCGTGCTCTTCGACGTAAACGCGGGCTCTTATTCGGCATTCGACGAGAAGAAGGCCTTCGAGCGCATGCCTCCCTGCTCGAGCTTCAAGATCGTGAACTCCCTCATCGGGCTGGAGACGAAAGTCGTAGCCGACGAGAATGCGGTCTTCGCCTGGGACGGCACGAAGTATCCCCTCGAGGCCTGGAATAGGGACCTCTCCCTGGCCGAGGCCATAAAAGTCTCGGCATACTGGTGCTACCAAAGGATCGCGAGGAACGTCGGGCAGGAGCGCATGCAGCTCTACCTCGATAGGCTGGGCTTCGGCAACGGGGACATCTCGGGCGGGATCGATCAGTTCTGGCAGCAGTCCTCCCTCAAGATATCGCCGAAGGAATGGGTGGACATTCTCGCGCGGATACGCTCCTATGATGTACCCTTCTCGCGCCGCAGCGTGGACATAGTCCGCAAGATAATCCGCCTGGACGAGCGGGACGGGGCTACGCTCTACGGGAAGACGGGCTCCGGCGGCGCTTCCCCGGGCTTCGCCCACGTCGCCGACTCGCCGATCGTGAGCGGCTGGTTCGTCGGATTCGTGGAGAAGGGCGACAAGGCCTACTGCTTCGCGACCCACATCGCCGCCGCCGACCAGGCGACGGGGACCAAGGCGAGGGAGATCACGCTGAAGATCCTGCGCGACAAGGGCATCTTTTGAGCGTCGGACGCGAGGACTCGATCGAGGAGGATAGCATTTGAAAACCCTGTGGACTTTCGAAACCCAGGCCAAGCTCGAGGAATTCGCCGCCGTTCTCCAAAAGCACGACATCGCCCATGAAATAGCCTCGAAGAGTCAGCAGAGTCAGCAGCAGAAGCCCAACAACGAAGTCACTATTTCGGTGGAGGACGGGGACTTTGAAAAAGCCAAGAAGCTCCTCCTGAAGCACCGGAAGCGGAGGACGAGCCGCGACTACAGGGCGTCCATGTCGCCCGGACACATGCCGGAGGGGCACTGAGGGCTTCGGTGGCTCGCCCTATTTCGGCAGGTAGGCCCTGAAATTCCCGCTCAGGTTCAGGAAGGCGAGCATGTAGAGCATGTCGTTGTAGTAGCGCCACTGGCCCTTGTCGAGCTGCGCGTTCCAGAGCTCCAGGACGAAGACCTTCCGCTCGGGCCGCGAAGCGGCGAGGCAGGTGGCGGCGTTCATCGCGACGAGGCCCAGGGAGTGGTCGTTGCCTATCCTCTCGCCCGTCACCTTGTAGCGGTCGCCGTAGCCCGCCCCTTGGCCTAAGAAGAATTTCAGGAGCCTGTCGCTCTGCTCGACTTGCCAGGGATCGGCCCGGAACCAGCTGTAGTCGACGGCGAGGTTCATGCCGACCCGCCAGGCGTCGTAGAGGAAGTCCTGGTGCCCGCCGCCGTTCATGTCCGCGCTCTTTCCGTCGAACTCGGCGTAATCGGGCATGAGGCCGGTCTCGGGGTCGGCCGCCTTCTTCCAGAAGCCTCGGCTCGCGGCGGCGGCGTCCTTCCAGAAAGCCCGATCCTTGTCGGCCCAGAGCGCCCAGGCCTCGTAGAAGTGCGGGAGGTGGTAGGAGGGATCCGTGATCTCGGCGCCGTTGTTCTTGGTCGGCACGAAGACGACCTGCTTCGCCTCGGCGTCGAACATGTTCGTCGCGACGCCCTTGTCGAGGTCGGTCTTGTGGAGCATGACGTCGAGGATCGCCTGCGCTTCCTTCCTATAATCGAAGATGCCCTCGCCGTCGCCCCATCGGGCGGAGGCGAAGAAGAGTGCGGTCGCGAACCACTCCTCGCCGTCGGAGGCCGGGTTGCCGCTCAGCTTGCGGCCCTCCTTCGAGCAATGCCAGGCGAAGTAGCCTTTATAGCTGCCGGTCTTCTGGTACATGTAGGTCTTCGCCCACTTCCAGAGCCGGTCGAATTCCCCCTTCTTGTCCAGCTGGACGGCGATCATCATCCCGTAGGACATCCCCTCCGACCGCACATCGTTGCTGCCTATGTCCATGAGGTAGGCCATGTCCTCGCCCGCGGGATAGTAGACGCGCTCGCTTTGGTCGTCGCCGTAGAAGAGCTGCTTCCACGCGGCGTCGAGCCTGGCCTGAGTCTCCGCCTCGCTCTTGCCGAGCAGCAGGGCGAAGAGGTTCGGGTATGTGCCCGTCTTGGCGGCTTGGGGGAAAGCGGCGACGCCGATCGACATCATGAGGACGAATCCCGCGAGGTTCTTCGCGCGCACGGCAGGCTCCTTCCCGTCGCGCGCCCTAGGGGCTCGCCTCCGGAGGTAGGGGAGGCGGCCCCCGGGCGGGACGGCAGGAGGAGTATGCCGGCGCAGGCTTTAGGCCGGAAGCGGACGTTTTACCTACCGTCACGGGGGGGGAAAGACCGCCCTAACCGGCCAGGAAGTCGTCGACCCTCCCAAGGAGCCCATCGTAGCCGTCGACGGTGGAGAGATCGCCGCATTGGGCGATGATCGAAGGCGGCGCGCGGAAGAGGGTACCCGAGTCCGCGGCCCGGATCATCTCGAGGTCGTTGTAGGAATCGCCGGCGGCGAAGACCCTATAGTTGAGCGACTTCAGGGCCTCCACGGACTTCCGCTTCCCGTGCGCCTGCCTCATCTCGTAGCCGACGATCGTGCCCGAGGAGTCGACGCGGAGGGAGTTGCAGAAGAGGGTAGGGTAACCCAGCTTGGCCATGAGGGGCTGGGCGAACTGGGTGAAGGTGTCTGAGAGGACGACGAACTGGGAGAGCTCCCGCAGGGCCCTGACGAATTCGAGGGCTCCGGGAAGGGGCTCCATGCCGCTGATCACCTTCCGGACGTCGGAGAGGGCGAGACCCCGATCCCGGAGGATGCCGATCCTGAAATTCATGAGCTTGCCGTAATCGGGCTCGTCGCGCGTGGTGATTTTGAGCTCGGGGATACCCGTAGCTTCCGAGAACGCTATCCAGATTTCAGGGACTAAGACTCCCTCGAGGTCGAGGCAAACGAGATGCATGGGCTTTCCCTCCGCAAAAGGAGGGTAGCACGAGGCGGGGGACCGGAGCAACCGCACCGCGCGAAAGCGCCGCGCGGACGCGCGCAGCCCCGCGACGACCGAGCGATGGGGTCCTGTTCAGGGCTGCGGAGGCGCCTCCGGAGACGCCTCCGGCGGGCCCGATATCGGCAGCTCGATGATAAAGGCCGTGCCCTCGCCCGGCTCCGAGTTGACGACGAGACTCCCGCCGTGCTTGGCGACGACGATGTCGTAGGAGATGCTCAATCCCAGCCCGGTGCCGGTACCCGGCTCCTTGGTCGTAAAGAAGGGATCGAAGACCTTCGATTGGACGGACTTCGGTATGCCCGGGCCATCGTCGGCGATAGTCACGACTATGTTT
>Ga0265316_10003344_pt1 | contig 16258 bp, 10 predicted proteins | sample 4522metaG_FD_202092 | JGI IMG/M metagenome (GOLD analysis project Ga0265316, IMG submission 202092) | Rhizosphere microbial communities from Carex aquatilis grown in University of Washington, Seatle, WA, United States - 4-5-22 metaG | ecosystem: Host-associated > Plants > Roots > Rhizosphere >...
TCCAGCGTCGCGTGGTGACCAGGATCGAGGCTCTCGCGGAGAATCCGCGGCCGGCGGGTGTTACCAAGCTGCAAGGCGAAGCCAATGCTTGGCGCATCCGCGTGGGCGACTACCGCGTGCTGTACACCATCGAGGACGGCCGCCTGGTGGTCCTGGTGGTCAAGATCGGCCACCGGCGAGAGGTGTACAGGTGAGCGGCGCAGCCCAAGACCGCGACCGCGTTCACCAACCCCCATCATCGAGATTTAGGGGTACGGCTGGGGGTACGCGACCACTTTGCAAGTCATCTGCCGACGGAATCGCCTTGTTTTCTAGGCATTTCCGCGCTGACTTCCGTTTCAACGTGTAGCCCGAGGCGCAGACCCTCGGGCGTCGTCTCCCTGGGGCTACGGCGAACGCTCGCGACGCAAGACTAGGTACCCATCCGTCTCGAAATCGACCGCGAATGTCGGTCGCAGAAAGCGTGCGGGATCGCCTCGCGTCGAGTAACGATCAAGCACTACGTGTGACACCTCCGGGGCGAGAATCTCGACAGGCAAGCGCCGGGTGGCGAGTCTCGCCACGACCGCGTTGTCGATCCAGCGCCCCGCGGGCAACGGCTCACCCATGCGAATCGCATACCCGATGTCCTTGCGACAGACCGGCACGTCACCGGGGCGAAGCGTGTTGCGCAAGCGGGCCACGACCGGCGCGAAACTCGGCTCTGCGTAGTTCGGCCAATCGGGTGCCGTCGTATAGGGCGCTTGTTGCTTCCACGCCAATCCCAGTTGCGCACCCAAGGTCCCGATTATCAGCGCGGCGGCGAGAATCGGTTCGGGCGCCCGCCAACGACGTCGGTTGAGCACGAACAGGATCCCAACAAGTGCCGCGCCCAGCACCAAATAGAAGAGCACCAAAACGCTGGCGGTCGCGTGCTGGGAAACCACCAGGTCGTAGACGGTCGACACGGGATCGCCCAGCGTGAGCACTTGCACCCAGGCAACCGCAATCATGAGGATGCCGGCGAGCACCAGTCTTCGCCAGGCAGGACACGACAACCGCGGTGCAAGCCACAGCGCAATCAGCAGTGTGAGCGGTGCGTACGCGGGATACTCGTACTTGAGAAACCACCCGCTCGGTCGAATAACCTTGGCGAGAAGCAACAGGAACAGAACGAAAATCGCCAAAAGGTCGACCGGCTCGGGGGCTCGCCGCCGCCACACGTGGTGCACGCGCGATGCCAGGGCCATAAGGCCGAGCGCCGCCCAGCAGGGCGAAACCCACGTCACGCTGTGAACCAAGGTCTTTCCAATACTGACGACGGCGCCGACAAATCCGCGGTGGGCCACAACCTGCGTGAACACGCCGTCCGCCTTGGCCAGCCGGCGGCTGATCGAGAAGGCGATGAAGTAGTCGGCCGGCACGTCCAGCGCGCGGCAGAAGGTCATCCACAATGCCGCAAAGAGCGCCACGCCGACGATTGCCGCGACCAACAAGGCGCCGATCCGGCGCCAGCGACGGGCCAGGATTTCGTATCCGGCGGCGCTGACGAGGGCGTAGGCACCGGCAAATTCCTTGGCCCAGGAAATGAGGCTGAGCAGGAGCGCGAGCCGAAGGACCCGCCCGAGCCACGAAAGCCCGGGGCGTTCCATGCGCAGGTACTCGTGCAGGAAGAGCAACAGCGCCGTGGTCATGATGGTGTTATCGATATCGAGCATCAGCCCTTCCTGCAGAAGGAAGGGATTGGCGAGAAACAGGATCGCCAAGAGGCTGGCCGTCCACGCATACCGATCCACCGCCACGAGCCGGCGCAGGATGCGCAACAAGAGCCACAGATCCAGACCCAAGCACACCGCGCCCGTCAGCCGCGCAGCCCAGTTCTCCGGACCAAACAATCGATAGCAAAGCCCGATGAGAAACACGTAGATCGAGGCGTGCCAAAGTCCCAGCTGAAAGTGCGGCGAGCCTCCTGAGTTGTAGAGCCAGCGATCGGATTCCGGGATGAGGCGCTCGGGCACGTCGCCCATGTAGTAAATCGGACGCCCGGTGCGCGCGACGCCCAAACCCGCGGCCGCGAGCTCAGCCTCGTCGGTCGACGGTGGTTTGTCGATCGCTGCGGCGCCAGCGACGAGGAACACCACGACGGCCAGCCCGACCAGCAAGAGCGTGCCGCGGTTCATTGGATTCGAGTATCGCACAAACTCTCTGGTCCTCTCGGCACACGCGTTCACCTCCTCCGCCGCCGGAGAACGACGAGTGCCACGAGGCCCGCAAGTGTGAGGATAGCCTCGCTGTCCGAGCCGAAATGAGCTCCGTTCACACTGCACGAGCAGCCGGAGGAGGATCCGGCTGAAGTCGTGCTGCCGCCGTTGCGGGTCGCACCACCAGAGCCGAGCGCTCCGCCGCTGCTGCCGGTAGCGCCGCCAGAGCCGAGCGCGCCGCCACGGCCAGTTGCGCCGCCGCTGCTGGGCACACCGCCCAAGCTGAGAGCACCGCCAACAGCAGCGGTTCCGCCGCGGCCGGGCGCGCCGCCTGAGTTGAGCGCACCGCCGCTGCCACTCGCACCTCCCTTCCCGATTGTTCCGCCGAACCCGATCGCTCCGCCGCTCTGGGTGGCGCCGCCAGCGCCACTCTTGCCGCCGCTTCCGGACGCGCCGCCGGAGCCGGACGCCCCGCCAGTGCCGATCACACCTCCAGAGCCGACATTTCCACCAGCGTCGATCTCGGTGCCCGCGTCGACGGTTGCCCCCTGCGACTCGAGATAATTGCCGTTGACGAGTGTCGTGATCGAACTTGGAGGCAACGTGATGTTGCCCGCGGCGACGGTGCCTAGGTCGACCGCGTTCTCGCTTTTCGACGTGCGAATCGCGTTGTAAGACGACGGCAAATTGTTGCCCGAGATGGTCAAAGGCGTCGCCGCAGTTCCGGTGTTGATCGCGACAATCGTGAAAGCCCCCATTTGTGCATTGTCAAAGGCCACGGCAAGGACATTGGGGTCGCTGCTTTTGACGTCGACCATCTGTGCGCCGGGGCGGATGTAGCGATAGTACTGCTTCGAAATGTAATAGTTCTTCCCGGGGTTGGTGGGACCTGCCATGAGACTGTATTCATTGAGGTCCGCGGACGTGGTGCCGGCGCTCCCTTGCCAATAGAGCCACGCCGTCATGTGCCCGTAATACAGGCCCGAATAGATAGCCTGCGCGAGATCGATCGCTCCGGAGCAGGTGCTGGTCGCATCCGACGTGCAGGGGCCGCCCGTCCAGCTGTGGTTGTAACCCGATGTCTCGGTCATCCACAGCGACTTCTTTGTGGCGGCCGTGGCCGTGCGATAGGAAGTCCAAAGCGTGGCGAGCTTGCTCGTGGCCGTGGCCGTGACGCCGTCGACATAACCATGCACGGCGAACTTGTCGATGGCGGCGAGTGCCGCCGAGTTGTCTATGATGGCCTGGGTATAGAAGTACGGATCGAAGTTGGTGCCATTGGCGCCCGCGCCGCACTCGATGCCGAGCATGTTTTCCGAGCCGAAGAATCTCACATTCGGGAACGACGCCTTGACGATCGGTCCGACCTCGGAGAGGTGCTGCGCGTACTGCCCTTGCTCGTAGAAACAGGAATTGTACGCTTCCCAAAACATCGGCTCGTTCTGCATGCTGAGGCCATAAACGTCGACGCCGATGTCCTTGTACATCTGCAAGCCCGCGACGAGCCAGGTCGCGAAGGAATTGACCATCGCGGGATCGAGGATGTTTCCGCCTTTGGTGTCGGTCGGTCGGGTCAGCGGCGTTGCGCAGGTCCCCCACGTGGGCACGCCGTTGGCGGCGACGATGCACTTGTCGCTGGCGGGCGGCGACCAAACCGTGAGCACGGTCTTGAGCGGTACCTTGCTGGCATTCGCCGCGGTGTAGAGCGCCTGCACGACGGGCTTCTGTACGTTCCACTGCGCGTCCTGGGGAGCGGCGGCCGTCGCCGTCGCGTAGTACTCGTTTCGCCACATCGTGATGCCGAGGTCGTCGATCACCATCTGGCTCCACGCCGAGTTGAGCACCGTGCCTTGGTTCCACCACGCGTCGGCCGCGCCGAAGAAGCCAAACCCTTCGATGCTCTGGTACTTCGTGGAGCGATCGATGGTGACGTCCGCCGATGCGATCGGGGCCATCCATAGCAGGGCAAGTCCCGTTGCGATACCGAAACGATGGTCATTTCTCATGGTGCTTCCTTTCGTAATCGAGCCCATCCAAGCCCAGCGGCATGGTGGAGCAATTCAATCGACGGAGCGCTCGGCGGCGAATTTTCAGTGTACTCCGAAGCGAGGGCGACGCCTATACAGCGAGTAGGTATGGCTCCGACGTCCTAAAGCTCGATCAGTCGCCCGCCGATGTTAGCCGCTGTACAAGTCGGTGAGGGCGACACCGTGGGGATTTGTCTCGCTTGTCCAGGACACCGAAAGATATCGCTCCATGAAACACTCTGCGGTGAACGTCCAACGTTCGATCTCGACGTCTATCAGTGTGGCCATTGGGCTGGTCCTGCTAATCATCCTGGGATCGGCCTTCGGCCTGCTTCAAGTTCAGAACCAGCGGCAGGTCTTCGCCGCGGCGGAGCAGCACGCGGTCGAGACCAACAGTCTGATTTCATCAGCCATCACGTTTTCCATGGGACAGGGCGCCCAGGATATCGGCCCCCTGGTCGATTCGTTGAGGAGCATTCACACGCTCAAGCAGATCCGTCTCACACCGGCCGATGTGGTTCACGCAGGGGGCGAGCGCGAGCTGGACGCGTTCGAGAAGGCGGCGTTCTTGTCCCGGCAGCCATCATCCCAGCGCGAGGTCTTTGAAGGCGAGCCGGTTATCCGCGCCATTCGTCCCATTCTTTCTGAGGAGAGCTGCCAGGGATGCCACGCATCCAGGACCGGCGCGCCGCTTGGCGTCCTGAGTGTCCGCTACTCGCTGGCGGGAACGATGGCGGCGGCGGAGCAGCAGCGCACGATTTCGATTATCGCGGCGCTCGTCACCATCCTGGTCATCTTCGGTCTCATCCGGGTGCTGATCGACCGTAAGGTGATCCGCGGCCTGCTGGCCTTGGACCGGGTCATGCTACTGGTGGCCGAGGGAGACCTGCGGGCTGACCTTCAGTTGCAGGGCAATGACGAACTCGGCCGGCTGGCGAACTCGTTTAGCAGCATGCGCGAGAACACGCGCACGCTGGTGGGAGAGATCTCGGGCAAGACGGTCACACTGAACAAAAGTGCGCAGGGCGCAGCCGAGGTCTCGGGCCACCTCAGCGATACCGCGGGCCGGATGAAGGAGAAGTCGACCGCGGTGACGACGGCCGCCGAGGCGCTGAGCGTAGGTGCGACGTCGGTGGCCTCGAACATGGCCAGCGCGACCGACGAGCTTTCGTCGGTTGCTGCGGCCACCGAGCAGATGAGCGCCACGGTGGGTGAGATCGCGGCGAATACGGAGAGGGCCCGCGGAGTCAGCAGCGAGGCCACGCAGCAGAGCAGGGCGGTGGCGAAGACCATGCAGGTGCTGGGGCAGGCGGCGCGGGAGATTGGCACGGTCACGGAAACCATCATGCGTATCTCTGCGCAAACCAACTTGCTCGCGCTCAATGCGACGATCGAAGCGGCGCGTGCTGGCAGCGCGGGCAAAGGGTTTGCGGTGGTGGCCGGCGAGATTAAGGCCCTGGCCGAGCAAACTGCGCACGCCACCAAGGACATCCAGGAGAAGATCGATGGCATCCAAACATCGGCCGCCAGTGCCATCGCGGATATCCAGAAGATCGATGTGGTGATTCACGACGTGGGCGAGATCGTGGGCTCGATCGCGGCGGCCATCGAGGAACAGTCGACCGTGACCCGCGACGTCTCGGGCAACATCGCGCGCGCCATGAGCGGGGTAAAGCAGGCCAACGATGCCGCCAGCGAAACGGCCTCGACCGCTAGGACCATCGCCTCGGATATCGCCGGCGTGAACGCGACGGCGCAAGATCTATCGTCGGCAAGCGCCAAGGTCAGCGCCAGCGCCGCCGAGCTGAAGGGCCTTGCCGCCCAACTGCAAGGGATGACTGGAAGATTCAAGGCGTGATGGGGTGTTGCCGAGTCTGCACGTCGTGCAGCCAAGTGACGCCGTAGCCTGAAGGCACGGGAAGGCGCTATCCTACCGGTGAGGCTGCGATTTGATGCTCATCACGACGCGAGAAGTGGCGACCCTTTTGAAGGTGCACCCCAAGCACGTCTACCGCTTGCTCAAGCGCGGCTTGCCGGCGCATCGAGTGGGCGACGAGTGGCGTTTTGACGAAGAAGAGGTCCGGCGGTTCTGTCGAAACCGCGGGACGCAGATGCTTCCGGCTCGCGGAAGGGACGGCGGCGCTTCGGAATCCGTGCTCTCGGTGCAGCCACGTTCGGCCGACAAGCCCCCTTCGTTTGTCGCGGCCAATGGCGACGTCGCGGTCGAACTGTTGCTGGCGGCAGTCCGACTCTCCTGCGGCCCGTGCCTTGGCCACATACCCGCGGACCACCAAACTGGGCTCGACCTGCTTCGCAAGGACGCCGTGCTGGTTTCGGGCTTTCACGGGGAGGCCATGCCCAGCGGCTTTGCGGCCGCAGGCCTGGCTCGGATTCGACTTGTCGAGCGAGAAGTTGGACTGGTTTTTCCGCGCGGTTCGCGCTTGCGCAGGATTTCCGCGATGGTCGGACGCCGACTCGCGGGTCGCCCGCTCAGTGCCGGCATCCGCGCCCACCTGGACGCTGCCTTGGCCAAGGAGGGCGTGGAATCGGAGCGCGCCTACAAGAACGCGCTCCTTCTTGACTCGCATCGCGACGTTGTCATGGCTGTGGTTCGCGGGGAAGCCGAGGTAGGGCTCGCCTCGCAAGCGTGGGCCGCACGCGCGGGCTTGGGTTTTCTCGCTGTGGCCTCCGAATCCTACGGCCTCATTCTGCGCGGCAACAACCTGGGCGACCCCGCCATCGTCGGTCTTTGCGAGGTCGCTCAAAGTGCAGCCTTCAGAAAACGTCTCGCCAGCGAAACGGGCTACGTCCCCAGCCGCGCAGGAGAGATCCGACTGGGAACGTCGCCCTGAAGGGCACTATTGCGGCGGGTTGACCATGTCGAGCCTCAGAGTATCGAGGAAGTCGATGATGGCGGGCTCGGCGGCCGGATCGAAAGAAACCAGGAATCGCTCGGCGTCGCCGGTGGTCAGGGTGTTGCCCGCGGGAAGACCCGCCGTGCGGTGGGCTTCGATGACAGAGGTGAGCCCGCCGTAGGTTCCGCCGTGGCCGTAGGGAAGCGTGAACGCCACGCCTCGCAAATCGGGGGTTTTGAATGCGCCGACAAGGTTCGGCGTGACGATGGGGTCGGGCGGCGGAGTCGATAGCGGGGCGTCGCTGTACTTGCCGGTGCGCCGAAACTCGCTTGCCACCAGGAACGGAATACCGTCCGAGCGGCCAGTGTCCGCGACCCGATCTGGGCGCCCCGTGGGAAAGCGCAGATTGTGGAATGAATCGTTGCTGAGCCGAGGACCGTAGTGACATTGGGCGCATCCGGCCGAAAAGAAGGCGAGCAGACCATCCTTCTGCCCGGCCGTCAGCGCGTCGAGGTTTCCACTGGCGTAGGCATCGAGCGAACTTGTGGTCACGCGCAGACTACGCAGGTAAGCGGTGATCGACTTGCCCATGTTCACCAGGACGCGCGTTACCGCATCCTGATCCGCGGGCGCCATTGCTTCCCATTCCGGTGTGCCCGGCATGCCGTTCGCGGGAAAGCGGGTCGTGTCGTCGAGGGCAGGCATGGGGCCGAAGAGCGCCTCGTAGTCGGTTCGGTAGTTGGCGAAGATCGCGTGCGCGGCGAAAAGGCGCGAGGATGCATATTCGAAATCGAGTTCAACCGGAAGAAGCGAGAGCATCCACAGCGAATCCGCGACGCCGGCCCACGACAGCCACTTGCGGTAGCCCGCGAGAACGATGCTGGGAACGTTGCGCGTACCGAACGCCGCGCCTTCGGGAGGAACTTCCTTTCCGTCCGTGAGCAGAAGCGCCGGGTTGTGGCAACTGCGACAGCCCACTTGCTGCGGGGAAAGCTTGCCGGTTTCGAAGAGAGTCAGCCCAAGGGCTGCCGCATTGGGATCGTCGGCCACACGGTTGCTTGGATCGGGTGGCGGCGGTTGAACAAGCTGCATGTCGTGGATCATGTCCCACTGGTCGCGGGTGAAGCGGTCGTCGTATTTCACAGGGGCCACGGGCGCCGGTGTGGGCTGTCCATTGAGTTGCGCCAACGTTTGTCGAAGCGTTGCGGTGACTGTGTCCGGGGCTGGATTGGAAAGCGTCGCCACGGGCGTGAGCGTTCGCGCGTCGACGATCAGATACAACGGCAGGGCCGGGCGTGGATCGAAGAAGGGCGCGAGCGTGAAAGCCGGATCGGCAAGTGGCGTAACCAGACCATCGCCATGCACGCGGTAGGAAGGAAGATCCGCCGCAGTTGCGATCTGGTTGTTGTCGTTGGCCAGGAGCAGGTCGACGATTTGCACGGATGATGCGACGTCGGCGGGTATGAGCGCCGAGGTATTGGACGAATGCCAGCGGCAGGTGCCGCACCATCCAGCAACCGAGCGTAGAACGAGCAGCTTGGCACTCGCGGCGCACGGATCGGACAACGACTGGAGCGACACGGTTCCGGTGTCACCCGCAAAGGCAAGCGCCGGCAGCGGCGCTCCGAGCGCAAGCGTGGAACCCGCGCTGACGGGAGAGGCATCGCAGACGATTCCGCTATCCGTCGAGGGGACCGACTGCGAAGTCGAATGGCTCGCCGAACAGGAGGCAACGACCAGTGGGATGCTGCCTGCCAGAGCGAAAGCCTGGAAAAATCGCGTCTTCATGTCGACTCACACTAGGGAACGGCGAAGATGTGGACGCCGTTGAGCAGGGTGCTGCTGTCCGCCACGAAGAGTCGGCGATTGACGGCGTCGTAGGCGCAGCCACTTGGCTTGCCTACGTCGGGGTCGCTGCGAAAGAGCGTCACGGTTCCGTCGGGCTTGATCTGTCGGACCGAAATCGGGGCTGTGGAGTTGGGCGCAGCCTGGAATTGGCCGGTGAAAATCGATCCGTCAGGGCCGGCGCAGATTTGGTCCGGGACGGGCAGGGTTGCCAGCACCGGGAAACCGACGCCACCGTCCGCGCTCCCACCGTCGGAGCTGCCGCCGGCCGGGCCACCGCCATCGATGCCGCCATCCAGGGGCAAGCCGCTGAGCGGGAGTACATAGATGCTGCTGTTGCCTTGGTCCGAGACGTAGAGCTTGCCATTGGCGACCAGCACGCCAACGATCTTCGCAAAGCCGGCGGCGTAGACGGTCTCGCCGGTCTGCAGATCGATGCGTGTGACTGCGCCCGCCATGGCGCCGCCCGGCGTGCCTGCGAAATAGCTGCCGAAAAGTTGATCGCCTGCGGCAAGGCCGAGTCCGAGGTGATGCTGGGTCGGATCGACGCCTGGAACCAAACCGGCTCCGCCGTCGGGAAGGACGTAGGCCACGGCGGCGAAGGCGCCTCGCGGCGAGCCGAAACGGGCCACGACAACCGTTCCGTCGCTCTGACGAACAAGCTGACCGACCAAGGTCGCGCCCGCATCGATCTCGCCCGGCGTGGGTGCCGTCGTTGCATATTTTGCAAGGCCCGACGCCTCCGTCCATGTCCAAATTTGATTGTTCTGATTGTCCGCGATGTAGAGGGTCGAATTGGAGGGCTCCCACCAAAGGCTCGCGGGCTGGCCCTCGGTCATTGCGACGAATTTGTCCAAGCGACCGTCCAGCGATGCGTCCAAAGCAAGCGCGGCATCGAATGCGGCATCGGGCGCGGTATCCAGTGCCACGTCGTGTGTTGCGTCGACCGCGGCCAATGGTCCATCGAGTGCAACAACGGGGGTTGCGTCGACTGTTCCAGAGTCATGCGTGGGAGCGGTTGCGTCCGCCGTCCCTCCGGACTTGCTGCTCGAACTGCACGCAGCCAAGCCCAAAACGAGACACGAAATCATCGGCAACGGTACGAGCGAGCGGTTTCTCATGCGATCAGCCTCTTTCGGTTGTTCCTTGTTTCCCATTGAATGCCACCAGTGGGAGCAATGAGTAACATTAGGGAACATTCGTACTCATCGTCCCGGCGATCGTCAAGGGCGATATGAGGTATTACAGCGCTGATTAGGTGGTTTTGCCGAGGCTGGCGTCGATGTTGCCATGGGATTTCGCGGGCGTGTCTCAAGGGCTGCGCGCCTTGTTTCGAGACCTTGTCCGATGGCTTTCATGGAACAACCGTCAGCGTGTGGGCAGCGAAGTCGGCTCCGCCCCGACTGTCGTGCAGCACAAGCCACAAGTAGACTGTCCCCGGCACATTTGGCGACTGCCACGCATTTTCAGACCCATTTGTTGCGTCGTCCGCGGAATGTCCCGTCGTGGAATCATCGAACACGCCAGCGGTGACGAACCAGGAAAGCCAAAGCGCTTCACGCTGCTCGGCAAGCGTTTGCGACACAGAATCAAAAACCGGGAAGGTCTCTGCCGAATCGGGTGACCAAGTGGCAACCAGTCGGATGCGCTCGCCGGCGGGAAGTGCATCGAGAGATGTTGGCTGCTGGCCGACAAGCGCGGACAGCGACACGAGGGTTGGATTCTGGTTTGGCGCGTAACTCGCGCGGAATTCTTGCGACAGTAGCAGCGAAGCTCCGGCAAGATCGCAGTGCAGGCGTTCGCGGAAGATCGCTTGCTGCGCGCCAAGATCGAGCCTTATGGGTTGGTAGTAGCCGCCGGTGACATCCGGATCCGTGGGGCGCAAGGTCCCGCCGCTCGACGGCGGCGCCAGCGGTCCAAAGTTCACACAGGCCGCGCTGGGGGTTCGGATCGAAGCCTGCGCACCCTGCGCCGACAACGCCAAGTCCTCGGTCAGACAGTCCTGGCTGACAGGTGTGTTCTCCGCCACCGGCTTGCGCAGTTTGCACAGGCTCCACAGCAGGGCCTGCTCGTTCACAGTTCCGGATGGCGAGGCCACAAGGCTTGTGTAGGCGACCGTGTCGCTTGGACCCGCTTCCGCGGGATCGGCGCGCGCGCCAAGGATTCTCTCGTCGGCAATCAGCGAGGCGGAATTGCCCATCTTTGGCGCGCAGGCCGCGAGCCATAGCAATGGGAGTATTTTCGACAACCGCATCATAACCTGATGGAAAATCCCGCCACAGCCAGGATTGGCAAACCGGTGATGTTCGACCGCGCGGCGAATTGTTCATCGTAGGTAAATTCCTCGATGTTCGCGTGGTTGGTGAGGTTGAGGACTTCCAGATAGGGTGCAATATCCACGGAGCGGACGTGAAAACGCTTTTCCATGCGCAAGTCGAGTGCATAGAAGACGGGCAAGCGAATCGAATTCTGCGCTCCAAAGATCGGTTGGTATTGGCCCGTGGTCGTATCCAAGTAACTGCCAATGACCGGCGTTCGCGGCATCCCGGTGGCCAGGCGAAAGCGCAAACCGACGACCAGGCCGCGGAACGTCGCATTGGCAACCGCGGTCAGCAGGTGAGTCTGATCCTCGTCCAGCAATCGATAGGATGCGTCGCCGCTATGCTTGCGTTCGCTGCGGCTGAGCGTATAGGCCACCCAGCCTGAGAAGATCGGCGATGGCACAAATCGCACGAGGATCTGTGCGCCGTAGGCGTGGCCCACGCCATCTTGTACGAGAGCCTGCGCAAGTGGGGGATTGGGCGTCGGGTTGCGCATGACCAATCCCCACATGCGTCGATAGAACAAGACCGGCTGCACGGAGAGCGTTCGTCCGATGTCCATGTCCGCCCCGGCGACCGCGTGCAAGGCGTGCGCGAGGCCCAGGGTGGGCGTGCCGAAAACCGCGCTCAGGTCGCCGGGCGATGGCGCCTGTTGATAGAGGCCAAGGGCGATGTCCTCGCGCAACCAGGAACGGGTTTGGTGTGCGACGGCAAGGCGCGGTGCCGGCGACCACGACAAATGCGCAGTTCCCACCTGCGGCGTGATACCCGACGGTGGCGTGCTGCGATTGGTGGATATCGCATAGCCGTCGAAGCGGAACGACGGAAGCAAGCGCCAGCGCCCGCGCGCGAACTCCAGCGCGGCGTACGGCGCCAGATTGGCGATGGCCGTGTTCCACGCGTCTGCACTGGCACCGCCCGAAATCGGTTGGCCGAAGGCACCAATGTCGCCTTCTCGCGCGGGCAATGTCGCCGAGCCAGCTCGCTGCACCGTCGACCAAGTCATCATGCCATCGAATCCAAGCGTCCAAGTCGACCATGGCGAAAATGGGACGACACACGCCGCGCGCAGACCAAGTACTGTCGAATCAATCGATTCGCTGGCCAGGGCAAGCCCGGCGGTTTGATTCTGGCCCGTGTGATCCCAGCCCACGAACGGTGTCAGGGTCACGCCCGAGCCATCCGGCAGGGCGCGCATATAGCGGATCCCTAGGCGCGTAAAGGACCGATCCCGATCCTGTGTAGCCACGGAAGCAGGACTTGGGCTGCTGCTGGTGACCGCGTCGGAATCGGCGGAAGTCAGAACGATGACCTCGGCCATTTCGTCGTCGCGTAGAGGGAAAAGCGCCTTGCCTTGAAAATCGTGATAGCGCGGGAGCGGAAACAGTCGGCGCGTGTCTGGTGACAATACTCCGCCGAGGATGCGATCGAGATAGCCGAAACGGCCGGCGGCAAGCACTCCGCCGCCGCTTCCAATTGCGGCGCCGGCCGCAAACGAGGTGTCGAGGACATCCGCATTCACCTCTCCCTGATAGCGCTCCATAGGGGGCTCGCGGCTGGCGGCGCGAACCAGGCCACCGAGGCCGCGGCCGAACTCGGCGCCGTAGCCACCCGGCACGAGGGACAGCGAGCGCACGAACCCCGTGTTCACCGTCGAGCGCAGCCCACCGAGATGGTAAAGCGCGGGAATTTCGATTCCGTCGATCACAATCCGCGTCTCGTCGGGCGTTGCGCCCCAGACCACGAGTTCGCCGCCGCCGAGCGCTGGCCGGGCCACGCCGGGCAAGTTCTCGAGCGCCTTGCCTGCATCGCCCTGCGCGCCCGGAGCTTGGCGAAGCGCCTCGCCTGGCAGATCGGACTCGCCCGCCTCTCGCGTCGACGGAGCGATGACGACCGTCTCGTAGACTGCGTGCCCTTCTGCCCTGGTCACAGGGGCAATCGTCAGCATCGCGAGCGCAAGGTGTCCCGCGTGTGGCTTCATGGCCGCGGAATCGTGAACGACAGGGCCGCAAGCCCACCGCCCTTGCCCTTGGTGAAGCGCTGACTCGACGGGACGGCTTCTCCCTCGGCCCGACCGAGAGAAGTTCCGTTCAGGAATGCTTCGATGGTCCAGCGCGCGGCGGAATTTCCACACAGCGAGAAGGTGTCGACGCGTGCCAGGTAGTTGCCGGGCGGCGGTCCCACCGACCAGACCACGTTTTCATTGCAGCGGCCGTCAATCACGCATCCCGCGTTGGAGTCGAAGTCGAGAATGCCGCCTTCGTTCCAGGCGCCGGCGTCCGTGGTCGGTGTGGCGGCATAGGGATCGTACGAGTTGATGTTGCCAGCCCAGATCTCGTCGCCGTAGGCGTCGACGACATGCAGGTCGAGATCGGATTCGGTGTCCCACCACAGCGAAATCACCAGCGCTCCTGTCGGCGGCAGGGTTTGCTGAACATCCAAGGCCACATGCGCAGGCGGGCCGATAGCATCGGGAGACGCGGCCCGGACAATCAGATCGTACGACTTGGCCGTCAGCACGGGCGCAAAGGACAGACTGGCGTGGAAGGTCGGTTGCGTGGGACTGTCCGCATCGGGCACGCCCGCGGGAAGAACCCAGTAGCCCACATCGCCCGAAAATCCGATGGCCACCGCGGTGCTGCCGGGATCCAGGCGGCCGGAGATCTGCTTGTTTTCCAGCCCCGGGCTAATCACGGTTTGGCTATTGAGAACGTCGACCACGGCTGGCGCGCTCGCGCTACTGAGCTTGTCGATGGCGCCGCGATAGAACTGGCCGCCACTCACGCGCACGAGAGCTTCCAGGCCTGTGTCGTTGGCAACGCCTCCACAGGCCGTCAGAACCAGTGACAAGGCCAGCCAGACCGACCGTTTCATTGAAAGACCATTTGCCCGCGCAAGGTCAGCGTGTCCGCGGCCAGCGTCGTCGGCGATCCATTCGCGGCCACGGCCAGGGCATTGTGGTTGTGCTGGTATTCGAGCAGCAGGCGATCTCGGCCGACACCACCCCACGAGAGCGTGAAGGTCCACGTGCGAAAAGACATGTCCTTGGGCGCGATGGCCGTGGGCGTCTGGCGAAAGCCATCGACGTCGGGATTGTAGAAATCGTAGCGAACGCCAAGCGCTGCCCGCGCCGTGAATTCCTGGCTGGCGCCCACGACCCAGCCGAATTCGCGCAGGTCGCGGCCCGAAGCCACGGGATCGGCGGGCAAGAGCGCCCGATCCAGATTGGCGGCCCAAATCACCTCGCCGAAAAGCATCAGTCGTCCCAAACGCGCAATTGTGGCGCCGATGCGGCTGTCCGCCCCGACCGCAAAACGTGAAAAGTTCTGCGAGGGGGTTGTTGCCCGACCGGGAATGACTTGGATCTCGCTCAACTGGACGATGCCGTCTTCGTTCTGGTCGCGCCAGAAGAGCACGTCCTTGGTCGCTGGCGTGCCGGCGTGAAAACCGGTGCCCTTCAAAGATGAAAATCCTGCGCTCAGACGGATCTTGCCCGCGACCGTGGCATCCACGCCAAGCCTGCCGACGAAATCTTTGGAGGCGTTCGGATCGCGCGCGGGAAAGGTCGCATCGCCGAGCGGGTTGCCATTCATCACCGCGAATTGCGCGCGCAAGAAGCGCCACGCCCCCTTCGCGCGTCCGCCCAGGTCGAACGTGCCGGGGAAAAGTGCCCGACTGACGTTGCTGCGTTCCAGAAAAAATCGATCCGGATCCCACTCCTGAACTTCCAATCCGAACGGAATGCGCAGCAGTCCGAGGGCGGCTTCGGCGTCCCATCCGGGGCGCACTTTGTCAAGCGCCAGCTCTGCCCGCGCCAAACCCACCGACATGCCTTTGATCGTGTTCGCGTCCATTTCGATGACACTGGCGAGGGCATTGCGGTGGGCCTCGACGAAAACATGCGCGCGGCGAACCAGAAAACGCTCGGTGTTGATTGGCTCGCCGCCAGCAGGAGTGAGCTGATCCTGCGCGGACTGGTCCAGGACAACAGCGTCGGCTTGGAGGAACCCACCGGCGGCGAGATGCCACTCTTTGCCTTGCGGCGCCTCAGCCGACGGGATTGTCTGCGATGGTTGCGCTGCGGCCGGGGCGTCCTTGGTCAGGGCGGTGGGTACCGCCTCGGTCAGGGCGGTCGGCACCGCCTCGGCCAGGGCGGTCGGCACCGCCCCGGTCAGGAAGAGTCCGCTCAGGGTGACAGCCCAGAGCCGCATGATCACAGGATGGGATCGCTCTCGAAGCGCGCTCCTGCCGTGCAGGTGTTGTTGATGATCTGCGCGTGTGTGGCGTTTGCGGAAAGCGCGCTGCAATCACTCAGCGAAGTGCGTCCGTCGTCGGCCTCGCAGAAACCGTGACGGCAGGTCGTCCCGGCCGCCGCGCAGGAAGTCGCCGACGTGCAGGCCACGCAAGACGCGGGCGCCGTACCGACCTTGCTCTCATAGTAGCAACCGCAGGGATCGGGTGGCGCGAAGAGCGAGAGCGGCCCGCCCTCTTGCGTGCGAGTCACGGTCATCGCGCACAGGGGAACGAGTCCCTTGTTCGCCACCAGTGCGACCGGATCGAGCCCCGTGGGAATTCCAGGATCTGCCGTGTTGGTCAAAATGTCGATGAGGAGCTTGGCGTTGGCATTGACCGGTTGGGCGGCGCCGCCGTCGACGGCCGCGGCCTTGGTCAAGTAGAACACGTGCGCCCAGGCCACGTAGTGTCCTTCGCGCAGGCTGCGCTTGTCGAACGCCGTGGCAGTGGAATCGGGAAGGAACCCATTGGTTTGCCCGACGGCCTGGAACGCCAGCGACTTCAGGTTGGCCCGGTTGGTTGTGCTGTCGTAGGTTTCGCTGCCCAGAATTCCAATCGTTTTTTCGGGCGAGGTCGACGTGGCCACATCGGTCGCCACATCGTTCGAGGCGTTGATCTGTTGTCCGAGCCACTGTGCTGCCGGCAGGCCGATCAGTGCGCCCAGGCTGACCTCGACGCCTTTGGTGGGCGGGCGGATGAAATAGAAGTTCGTGTCGAGCCAGGGGGCAACGTTGCCA
>Ga0265316_10003346_pt1 | contig 16257 bp, 14 predicted proteins | sample 4522metaG_FD_202092 | JGI IMG/M metagenome (GOLD analysis project Ga0265316, IMG submission 202092) | Rhizosphere microbial communities from Carex aquatilis grown in University of Washington, Seatle, WA, United States - 4-5-22 metaG | ecosystem: Host-associated > Plants > Roots > Rhizosphere >...
AGCCCATGCTCGTGCGGCAGTTTCTGCCACAGGAACCGCAGAGTTCCCCGCACCCGCTCGACGATCTCGGCTTTCTTCCCATAGCCGCGCGTCTCGCCGATACAAAGCCCCGAAAGCCCAAAACCGGTCGCCGCGATGCTGGCAATCGTATGCGTGTCCTTGCCCTGGGCCTGTGCGCGATCCTTCACCTGTCCCGTCGTTCCGACCTCGTTCCAAAAGAAATCAAAAGCCGTCCGTTCGATCTCATCCAGCAGCGCATCATCCGAACCGGGGTAAGGGACCGCTGCAGGCTCGGCAAATCCTCGTTGTTTTTCTGCCCATCCAACGAGAGGGAAGACTGGAACACATGCGACTCCCAACATCGCTCCGCGCAGCAGGTCCCGCCGGGTAAACTGTGCCTTCGTCCTCATGAATCCCTCACCCTTCTGTTTCCTTCGTATGAGATGATGACCGTTCGTCTTTTGCTTCAGATCCTTGCTCTCGGATTGCTCCGCAATTTTCGACTCGCGGCCACACCGCGTACAATAGCCTTTTGCGCTCGAACGTCTTGCTACCGAAAGCACCGTCCGGAAAGAGGCTCGCATGACCACGACTCACCAACCTCGGCCGCAAGTCACGGCAGAACTCCCCGCCGTCCCGCTCACCACCGAAGGCTACAGCGTCCTCCATCAGATGATGCGCCTCCGCTGGCCCACCTGGCGAGCCCTGCCCGCAGGCGAAAAATCGGCCATCGCCAAAGAAGCCTCCGAAGCCCTCGCCGCCATGGAGAAAAACTCTGCCGGCCAGTCCGCCTTGTTCTCGCTCATCGGCCACAAGGGCGACCTCATGCTGATCCACTTCCGCGAATCGTTCGCCGATCTCAACCAGGCCGAACTCCAGCTCGCCAACCTGCGCCTCAGTGATTATCTCGAGCCCACCACGTCCTATCTTTCTATCATCGAACTCGGACTCTACGATTCCACGCTGAAAATCTACAAAGAACTCACCGACCAGGGCATCGAGCCCCATTCCGACCAGTGGAAGGCCGAAATCGAGTGCAAGCTGAACCGCCATCGGGAGGCCATGCGCCCGCGCCTCTATCCTGAGATTCCGACACAGCGCTACGCCTGCTTCTACCCCATGGACCGCCGCCGCGGCGAAGACAAGAATTGGTACAAGCTTCCCATCGAAGAACGCGCCCGCCAAATGAGCGACCACGGACTCATCGGCCGCCGCTACGCGGGAGAAGTCAAACAGATCATTAGCGGCTCGATCGGCTTCGACGACTGGGAGTGGGGCGTCGACCTCTTTGCCGAAGATCCTCTGGTCTTCAAGAAGCTGATCTACGAAATGCGCTTCGACGAAGTCAGCGCCGTCTACGCCCTCTTCGGACACTTCTACGTAGGCGTGAGAGTCCCCGCAATCCAGTTGGATAAACTGCTGGCCGGTGAACTGCCCAAGTGACAGGTTTCAAAGTTTCAAAGTTGCAACGTTTCAAAGTTCCAAGATTAGTAGAGGATTAACCCGGGACGCCGAGACGTTGAAACCTTGAAACTTTGAAACCTTGAAACTTGGAGCTTTCATGTCCACGCTAGGCCTAATCGAATACAAAGACGCCACCCCTGAAGTCCGCGCCATCTACGACGACATCATGGCGACCCGCAAAACCGACTGGATCAACAATTTCTGGAAGGCCATCGCCCACGATCCCGCCACCCTGAAGCGCACATGGGAAGACATCAAACAGATCATGGCTCCTGGTGCCCTCGATCCGTTGACCAAAGAGCTCATTTACGTCGCGGTGAGCGTCACCAACCAGTGTCACTACTGCATCGCGTCCCACACCGCGTCCGCGCAAAAGAAAGGCATGACCGACGCCATGTTCAAAGAATTAATGGCGGTCGTCGGCATGGCCAACGAAACCAACAAAATGGTTACGGGATATCAGGTCGAAATCGACCCGCAATTCAAGAAGTGATTCTGTAGGACAGCCGCCATCGGCTGTCCGCCGGGCGAAGCCGGCAATCGGTTATTTTCTTGCGCCCCTGTACCGCGCATACTTCCACTCATGCGCCTTCATATCCACACGGCGCCCGCGGAAGCGCACGCCCTCGGCCTCCAGCCGAAGCCGTTGCTCGATGGCCGAGTCGCCGGTCAACTTGATCTGCCCACCGGCTCCGAGCACGCGCTGCCACGGCAAACCAAACCCGCGACGTAAAGTCGCCGCCACCTGCCGCGCCGCTCCCGGAAATCCCGCCGCCCGCGCGACGCCGCCATAGGTCGACACCTTGCCCCGCGGGATCGCGCGCACTGTCTGCTCGATCCGCAGCCGCATCGTTCCAGAATCCTTCTGCTTGGTCTTTCTTGCCCGAGACCCGCGGCTCTTCCGTATCACGATCACATCATCCCATGTTGAACCGGGCCAAGAGGAACCGGGTGCCCCCACCCTTCTCGCGGATTTGGCGAGAGGGTGGGAATTTTGACTTTTCCAGAGGTGCGTTATGCCGCTTTGCGAAACGCTTCCAGCGCCTCGTACTCCGAGCTGTGCACTTCAAACACCGTCAGCAGTTTGGTCACCTGCATCAGGTCTCCCACGCGCTTGGTCAGGTTGGCCAGTTTGATCGTGCCCCCGGCGTTATGCGCCGTGGTATGCAGTGCCACCAGCGTGCCCAGTCCACCCGAATCGATGTAGTTCACTTCGCCCAGGTTGAGCACGATGCGCTTGGCGCCGTCCGTGATGGCCTTCTTCACGTCGTCCCGCAGCAGGGAAGACTCCTCGCCAAACACAATCCGCCCATTGCACTCGATGGCCAGAATCCCGTCCACCGTTCTCTTCGTCAGCTTTAATTGCATCCCTCTCTCCTCTGCGGCCGCGTTAAGAAGTCCGCCGCATCCGCACATAACCTTGACGCACCAGCCTATCGCGTGTGCCGGACCTTCGCAAGCCCAGGACCGATACTTGCGCCGCCGCGTATAATTCCGCCCATTCCGTGTCCCCTGGAAACGTACATGACTCTGAAAAACTTCAGCTCCGCAGTTCCCGTGATCGCCACCTCCGACGTTCTCGGCACGATTCGCTATTTCGAGCAGACACTCGGTTTCAAACAGCAATGGATCTGGGGAGACCCTCCCGTCTATGCCGGCATCCGCGCCGGTGGTGCGCTGCTCTACGTCACACACGATCCCGACCTGGCGTCCACGATCAAAGAACGCCGCCTCTCCCCCGACATTTTTCTCTGGGTGAAATGACATCGACAGCGTGTACGCCCACCACCGTGCCAGCCACGCTGACATCACCGATGAACTGACCTCCCGCCCCTGGGGCGTCCGCCAATACGTCGTCCGCGAGCCCAACGGATACCTGCTGAAAGTCGCCGAATTACAAGAACAACAAGAACAAGAAGAGGATGCAGTGTAGAAGGCCAGAGTTAGCTTTTCTCAGCGTTCTCCGCGGTTCAAGGCTTTGTTCCAAGGGGCGGCACACGGCCCCGCCCATCACGTATAATCGTCTCTTCCGCCCATGAGTTACACCGTCCTGGCCCGCAAATACCGTCCGCAGAAATTCTCCGAGGTCATCGGACAAGAGCACGTCACTCGCACCCTGCAGAACGCCATCGATCAGGGACGCACCGCCCACGGCTACATTTTCAGCGGCCATCGCGGTATCGGCAAAACCACTGTCGCCCGCATCCTCGCCATGGCCCTGAACTGCCGCTCTAAGGATCGGCCTGTCCCCGAGCCCTGCGGTATCTGCGAGTCTTGCACCGAGATCCGCGCTGGCAACGCCGTCGACGTTATCGAAATCGATGCGGCCACCAACCGTGGCATCGACGAGATCCGCGAGCTCCGCGAAGCCGCGCGCTATCGCCCCGCTCGCGACCGCTTCAAGATCTACATTCTTGACGAAGCTCACCAGATTACCGACGCCGCCTTCAACGCCCTGCTCAAGACGCTGGAAGAGCCTCCGGACCACATCGTCTTCATGCTGGCGACCACGCAGCCCGAGGATATTCCGCAAACCATCCGCTCGCGCTGCCAACATTTCAGTTTTCGCGCGGTGAAGTTCGATGCCATCGTTGCCCAGTTGCGCGACCTCGTTACCCGCGAAAAGATCGAGGCCGACGACGACGCCCTCGCCCTGCTCGCCGAAGCCGGCGACGGCTCCATGCGCGACGCGCTCTCCATCCTCGACCAGGCCATCGCTTCCGCCAGTGGACGCGTCACCGCCGACTCCGTCCGCAACCTGGTCGGCGCGGCCCCAGCTCACATCCTCGAACAAGTGATGCAAGCTGTGTCCGAAGGCCGGAGCGAGGAAATCCTCCGCCAGGTCGACCACCTTATTAGTGAGGGACACAGCCCCACGCACTTCGCGCGCCAATTGGTTCGCTTCCTGCGCAACGCCACGGTGGCGAAAATCGCCGGCAAAGACTCGTCTCTGCTGCAGGTTTCCAGCGAGGAACGCGAGCGGGTTGCCCGCGTCGCCGAATGGTTTGGGGAAGAAGATCTCACTCGACACCTGCAGATCATGCTCCGCACCCATAGCGAGCTGGGATACAAACAAGAACAACGCTTCCACCTGGAACTCGGCCTGCTCAAAATGGCCCACGCGCAAAAGCTGCTGCCCATCGAACAGTTGCTGAGCGACGTCGCGTCCGCACCCGCTGCCAGTTCGCAGCGACCGCCAGCCAGACCCGCCATAGTCAGTAGCTCGTCGAGCCCTGAAACGCGCCGTCCGGAGCCGACTCAGACGCCGCGGCAAGGTTTCGTTTCCCCATTCGCAGCCGACTCGGCACGCAAGGGAACGCCCCGGCAGGAAGCCTCCTCCGATCCCGCGCCAGCGCCTGGCCCGCGAATCGTGGCCGCAGCCAGCGCTCCCGAGCCAGTAATCATGGGCTCCGCTGCGCCCGCTCCGATGCTTGATCCGGTCCCGGATCCGACGACCGATCGTAGAGACGTAGCTAGCTATGTCTCTGCCGGCGCAACCAAACAGTCGGCCCCGGAACCGCAGCCCAACGTACAGGAGCAACCTCAACAGGTTCAGACAGCAAGTGCCTCGTCTCCGGCGCCGCCGCAACTGGAGCACCTCCAAAATGCCGTCCTGCAAGCCCTCACCGACGGCAACCAGCGCATCCTGGTCTCCATGCTCTCCGCCGGCGAGTGGAGTGTTCAAGGCAACGAACTAGTAATCAAGATCGCTGAATCGCAGACAGTAGTCGACATGTCGCTTGGGCCTGATGCAAAACGCCTGGCCATCGCCTCGGCCAGCGGAGTCCTTGGCCGCCCCATAAGATTGAAAGTGGTTCCCGGCGCCACCGTGGCCCCGCAGGAAAAACGCAACGGCGGTGTCCCGCGCCCTTCCGGCCCGGGCGGCCGAGGCCGTGCCGAGCAAGACCCGGTCGTCCGCCGCATGCAAGACAAGTTCAACGCTGAAATTCGCACCGTGATCGACTACAGGGAAAAGCGATAAAGCAAGGTTTCAAAGTTTCAGGGTTTCAAGGTTTCGAGTACCCGCATCGAAGCCGCTGGCCTTTGCCACAACACACTCGAGTCTTTGAAACCTTGAAACTCTGAAACCTTGAAACTTTGACACGCGAGGTTCTATGGGTGGATTCAACCTGCAAGACCTGATGTCCAAAGCCAAATCGCAATACGAAGACCTGCAGAAAAAAATGCAGGCGACGGTCGTCGAAGCCACGTCCGGGGGCGGCACTGTCACTGCCAAAATGGACGGCCGCAAGCAACTCCTCAGCCTGCGCATCGATCCCGAAGCCGTGAAATCCGGTGACGTCGAAATGCTCCAAGACCTGGTGCTCGCTGCTGTCAACGAAGCTGCCCGCAAAGTCGATGCCCAAATGCAATCGACAGTGGGAGGAATGCTCGGCGGCCTCGGCATCCCCGGACTCTGATTAATGAAGAAGATTAAGAATCTGCACTTGCACCCCGCCGTGACCGTTGCCGTGCTACTGATGCTCGCTGCCTCGCAAACACCTGCCCAATCTGCCAATCCGAAAGAGGCATCCATGCCCCACCACGCCACCGGCCCCTTCGACGTCAAAGTCACACCCCAGGACGACAAATCCGACGACCCACTCCTTGGCCGCATGACGCTCGATAAGCAGTACCACGGCGATCTCGATGCCACCGGCAAAGGCCAAATGCTCACCGCCGGGTCCGCCGTCAAAGGTTCCGGAGCCTATGTCGCCATCGAAAAGGTCACCGGAAGCTTGCAAGGGCGCACCGGTTCTTTCGTCCTGCAGCACACCGGAAGCATGACGCAGAATACGCCGCAACTCACCATCACCGTGGTACCCGACTCCGGCACCGGCCAGCTGACAGGAATCGCCGGAAAGATGACAATCATCATCGCCACCGGCGGCAAGCACTCCTACGATCTCGAATACACGCTGCCGCCATTGCAGTAAGTGGTTCTAAAATGCTTGTCATCCTGAGCGAAGCGAAGGACCTATGCATTTTCTCGCCGCTAAGCAAATCGCATAGGCCACAGCAAAGATGACCAGCCGATTGAAAGTGAATTGAGAAATGTCTAAATTCGCCGAACCCATGTCCCGCCTGATTGATGAGCTGAAAAAACTCCCCGGCGTTGGCGCTAAGAGCGCACAGCGTCTGGCCTTCTATATCCTGCGCTCCAGCGACGAGGACGCCGAAGCCCTCGCCACCGCGGTACGCGACGTCAAGGCCAACCTCCGCCTCTGCTCGGTGTGCAACAACATCACCGATGTCGACCCCTGCGTCTACTGCACCAGTCCGACGCGCAACCAGCGCCTGGTCTGCGTGGTCGAGGAACCCACCAACATCGCTGCCATTGAAAAGACGAAGCACTTCAACGGAGTCTTCCACGTCCTGCACGGCGCGATCTCGCCGCTGCACGGCATCGGTCCCGAGCAGTTGCGCATTTCGAATCTTATCACCCGCGTCGACGCCGGCAATGTCGACGAAGTCATTGTCGCGACCAATCCCACGGTCGAAGGCGAAGCCACCGCGACGTATCTCTCGCAGCAACTCAAGCGCGCTGGAGTGAAAGTTACCCGCATCGCCATGGGCATCCCCGTCGGCAGCGATATTGAATACACGGATGAGATTACGATGCTGAAAGCCATGGAAGGCCGTCGAGACATGTGAGGTTTGAATGTGGGGACAGCCGCCGTCGGCTGTCCGCCGGGCGAAGCCCGGCGAGTGACCCAAAGGGTTTTTACTTCTTCATCTCCACATCCCAGTTCAACACCAGTGTGATTGGCGAGGACAATCCTTGTTCCGGTTCTAGAGCCACGAGAATTCGTCCGTCCGGAGCTTCATCCACCGGTCGCACCCCGCCCGGCGCCGTGAAAATCTGCCGCGGTACGCCCGAGTGAAATTCGCTGCCTTGCGGTTGGACGTCGACCACCATCAGTCCTCCCGCCGCATCGCGGAAGTAGATCTGCTTGCCATTGCGGCTCCAGGCAACGCCCGGGACGTTCATTGTGACCCCGTTGTTGGAAATCTGCCAACGCCCGACCCTGCCAGGAAACGGCACCACATACACTTCCCCGCGCCCGCTTTCGTTCGAGATATAGGCCAGCCAGTGCCCGTCCGGAGACAGCCTGGGCAGTATCTCGTCAAACTGCGAGTTCAGCAGCGGTGTCAGCGCTTCTGGCTTCTCTGAAACTGGCAGCGACAGCACATCCATGCCCGTGCTGGAATTCTGTTGCTGGACGATAATCGTGTGCCCATCCGACGACCAGTCCCTCACTCCCGACACCTGCTCGCTTGAGGCAGTCACCGGAGTCCCCGTTCCATTGGCGGGTATGATTTGCACTTTTGTTCCCAGGGCTGCAATCGCCAGGTGGGTGCCATCAGGAGACCAGGCCGCGCTGTAGCCCACCGCGGGATGGAAGGTCAACCGGGATAGATTTCCACGTTCCACATCCATGAGCCAAAGATCGTACTTGCCGGTCTCCGTCGCATCCTCGCGGGAGACGACCAACCTGCGGCCGTCGGGGGAAAACCGCAGCCACCCGTAGATCGCCGGCTCCCCCAGAGTTGCGACTTGTTTTCCATTGTGGTCCAGCCACACCAGGCGACTTGGGCTCGAATATGCACTCCGATAGACCAGCACGCCACTCGCCGAGACAGAAAAATTCCCCCGTGACTTGGCCTCGACGTACTCCACTTTCGGTGCTACCGGCACTGGATTCCCGCTCACACTCAATCGTTCGGGATCGAACGGCTGCGCCACCAGATTGCCATCCTTGGTGAAGAAGAGGAAACCGTTGGCGTACTCGGCGGCGCTGTTGTCTTCGACGATCAGCTTCGTTTCTGGAGAATCCAGAGAAGTGGCATAAACCTTGCCCCGGAAATCGGCTCCTTCCGTTTCCACATAGAAGAAATGTTTTCCATCGGGTAGGAAGAAAGGCCAGCGGCTCCCGGCAAAAGGGCCCGGCTTCTTGACCTTGGTCACGGCTACGGGTTGTCCGCCGCCGTCGGGGATGCGATAGATCACGTCATGAATCCCCGGCGTGAAAAGAATCACCCCGTCGCGGTTCCATGTGCCGCCGCGTCCGAAGGGAGAATCGCACAAAGTCTGCACGACGCCACCGGAGGCTTCCACCTTCTTCAATTTTCCGTTCGCAAAGAATCCAATGAATTTGCTGTCCGGCGACCAGAAGGGATAATAGGCGCCTTCTGTTCCCGCCAAAGCCTGTGCCTCTGAGGCCTGAAGCGGCCGCACAAAGAGAAATTGCTTGCCCGCGCCTTCCGCAATGAAAGCAATGCTGTTGCTGTCCGGGGAAATCGTGACGTGATTGCTGTTATTCAGCGACGTGAAAGTGTAGTTCGATGGCGGCCCGATCTGCGCCCGCACCACCTTCCGAAAGCTCTCCGCCTTCTTCGAGAAGATCAGCGTCCCCGCGATCCCGCCCGCAGCGAGAAGCCCACACAACACGATCCCCGCAATTAGTCCCCGCTCGCGGTTCTTCCTGCGTGCCGCCACCGGCGCGGGCACTCCCGCCTGCGATCCGCCATCCACAATCCACATCAGCTGCAGCTTCAAATCATGCACGCTCTGGAATCGTTCGTCGGGATCCTTCGCCAGGCAGACCTTCACCACCCGATCCAGCGCAGGCGGCGACATCGGACGCACCACCGAAATCGGCTGCGGCTCCGATGCCAGTATCGCCGCCACCACGCTGGCCTGCGTCTTGCCGCTAAACGCCTTGATGCCCGTCGCCATTTCGTACAACACCGCGCCCAACGCAAAAATGTCCGAGCGCGAATCCGCCTCTTTCCCTTCGATCTGCTCGGTCGACATGTACTGGAACGTCCCGACAATCATGCCCCGCGCCGTCAGCGGATTCTGGGACGCCCGCGCGCCCTCGCCCGTGCCAGTTCCACCCGTCCAGGCCCCGTCCAATGTTGCGGTCAGCCCCGACGCTGGCGGCGGGCCCATTACCGCTTTGGCCAGCCCGAAGTCCATCAGCTTCGCACCAGCCTTCGTCAGCATGATGTTCCCCGGCTTCAGATCGCGGTGGATCACTCCCGTCTTGTGCGCCTTCTCCAGCCCTTCGCAAATCTCAATGCCATACTTCAGCACCTGCTCCGGAGGCAGCGGCCCCTTCGCCAGCCGGGCAGCCAGCGTCTCGCCCTCCAGAAACTCCATGACGATGTAGTCCATCCCGTCCTGGTGCCCCACGTCATACAAGGTGCAGATGTTGGGATGGTTCAGCGACGAAATCGCCCTCGCCTCGCGGTCAAACCGTTGCTTGGCATCAGGGTTGTCGGTCAGATGTGCCGGAAGAATTTTGATTGCGACCGTGCGGTCGAGCCGGGTATCGCGAGCGCGGTACACCTCGCCCATCCCTCCCGCACCTGCTGCTGAAATGACTTCGTAAGGGCCAACGCGCGAGCCAGAGGTCAGAGACATGAGTGCGGGAGATTATAGTCGAGAAAGTGCGCGTTTCATCCCGCCGCAATTTGTAGAGACGTAGCTTGCTACGTCTCTGCCCGCCAGCAATGTGGATCTTGCAAGGATGCACACCTTAGTGTGCATCCTGTGCAAAACTTTGCTCTTGGAGCTGGGAGCGAAACGTGCGCCGGCCAGAATCTGGCGCGCATCACTGTTCCGATAACTGCAATAGAAACAATTGCTTGCGATCTACAATCGAAACAAGTGGATGCATGGCACGCTGCGTGCGCCCGGCCTCTTGTCGGTTTCCTCGTGCCGGTCAGATCCTTCGATCTGTGGACTCGCCTGAGGAGCAGAACAGCACCCTCAGCGCTAGTCGCGTCGCGCTGTGATGTAACCGCATCCAACTCGACGCAGAAGAAGCCGGGCCAACCAGCCCGGTTTTCTTTTTCCGTAGCGCTGGCGTCCCGCCGGCTGTCGCGAGGGCGTCTCGCCCTCGCACCCCGAATCGCCAGCGATGAACTGGCCTCACCCGGCTCGGGGACTAGCAAGGCACTTCCGGCTCAAGGAAAACATTCAACTCTTCCTCGGCTGTCTCCAGTCCCTCAGGCAGGGTCCCGCGATTGTACTCAGCCATACGGTTCTTCCATTTCAAAAAGTCCGTGATGCTCTGCGGTTCGATGCGCACCTCGACCCGCCGCAGGCTGGCCAGTAGAAGATTCATTTCATAGCGGAAGCCAGTAGCCGTTCTCAGATTCTTCGCCGAGCCCCGTACCATCTCGATCCGCCCGCGGCGCAATTCCAACAATCCCCAATCTGCAGGCAGTTCCTCAACCTTCACCAACGATGGCGGAGTCAGGTAGAACCGCTCACAGCCGACTCCCTGCTCAGGCTTGGTGCGAAAAGGCTTCCCGCGATCCGCCAGAAAATCCGCCCGCGTGATTTTGCACTCGACGAGGACCGAATGCGAAGCTCGCTTCCATCCAATCGCGTCCGGCATCTCGCCGCTGACGCAGGCCTGCTCCGACAGCACCACGCCGCAGCGATACGCCCGCAGCCACCGCACCGCCCGCTCCACCAGTTGCGCGTGAGTCATAGATGATTAAGTTGTAAACGGAGAGACTGCTAAGGGGAAAGTGGCGGAGGAGTTACGGGCCGCTCACGACAAACTCAAGTGTTGCGTAGACCGATACAGGGTGAGGGGCCCACCGGACGTGATCACGACGCGATCCTTTTCTCCGTGACAACTCGCCGCGGCTCCGCACTTTTCATCGCCTTTACCACCACCGGTCTCCGCAGCACCGTTTCCAGCAAATATCTCTCCGCAGCGGTGGCCTGCGCCGTCGCGCTCCCGGGAACGAATCCTTCAGCACCGATGATCAGCGCTTCATTCGGACCCAACCTCACAGTCTTGCGCAGGAACCCGTTCGTCCGCCGTCTTGCCACGTCCACATTCTCGATTTTCACCCGACGGATGTGCCCGTCGTGTGCATTGTCGAATGCATTCGCCAGCCGGAGGATCGCCGCCAGTTGAATCGTGATCTTCTGCTCCTCAGGAAGCATGTCCCGAAGCGCTTTGTGGCTTCGAGAGGGAAGTGCTCCCGCATGGAAACGTGCCACGATGGCGGCTCGCGTCATGATCTCCGTCGTCCAGCCCAAAGGCGTCCCGTGCCCTTTGATCAATTCCGAGGATTCCTTGTGATGTCCCTTGTTGCCTTTCCCCTTGCCAACGTCGTGGAGCAGAGCTGCCAGATTCAAACTGGCGCGTGCCTCCGACCCAGCGCCATTTTCCGACGGGGCCCCAGTACCTCCACCCGCGATCAACCCTGCGCCCAGGAGACCGTCATAAAGTTCCAGAGCCAGTCGCGCCACTCTTTCCGAGTGCCCAAAGTCTGGATCCAGCGCCTTCGCCCACAACTTCATGCGTTGCGTGGCACTCGCCTGAATCTGCTTGCCCTGCGGCAGGCCGGCACGCCACTGGTCCCACAGAGAATCCGGACCGACCGTCCGCTCCCGATATTCGTCAATCCGCTTCGTGCGCTCGTCAATGATTCGCGTATGCCAGCTCTTGCGCGAATCTTCGTCTGGAAATACGTGGCACGCCAGCGCGGTGGCCCACAACACGTCCAGATCGTGCACCTCGCCCAGCAGGTCCTGCATGTGCTTCAGGTCGTTGCTCCAAGCCTTGTGCTCGACCGGCAGAAAATTCTCGACGATGTAACGAAATCGTTTGATCCCAATTCTGAGAGTATGAAATCCAATCTGCGACCGGTTGCGCAGCGCCCGGGTGTGCAGTTCCCGCGCCGCCGTCCAGCGCTCCAGCGCTAGATGCTTGAATACCGCGCTCCCCGGCCGAATGCGCGCCGCGCGCACGGGCAGCGAAGTGCTCCATTGCCGCCACTCCTTGCGGTCAAATTCCTCAAGCGCGCCGCGAGCTTCCCGCTTCTGCTCGATTTCACGCCCTTGAAGAATCTGCAACAGCGCGTGTGCCGGCGGATCAGGGTTCAATGTGGCGCTGCCGCCCCCGCCCGCACTGTCGCCATCCGCAGAAGTCTCCGGGAACACAACCATCGCCGCAGCCTCAATCGGGCCAGGATGCAGCTTCTCAATCCACTCCATCATGATCTGTACATCGCGCAACGCGCCCAGTCGCTGGAATAGCCGCTTCCCGGCCTTCTTCATCGCTTTCCACTCGCGATCGGGATCCATGGCCATCATGCCGTCGGCCATGGACCGGCAGCGCCGCAGCGATACCCGCAAATCGTGAACCGGATCGGCACTGAAATCGGCGGCGACGTGCTCGCACTCTTCCAGTACACGCGCCATCCAGTAGCGCAGTCCCGTCGTCTTGGTCGTGGTCTTCAAGGTAGGGAAAGGCCCTCACTCTCCGGGAGTATTCTACTGAACTTGCGCGCCTTTCATCACCACGAACCCAGCCTCCCCGGTTTTCGCGGCGTTCAAGAGTTGGAGACCACAAACCTCCATGCCGGGGTTCGCCTTTGGGAGAGCGAGGTCATGGCCTTGAGAATCCACCTTTGGTGTCTCTCCATTACCTCCGTAACGTTTAAGCCCTTACCGTTTCGCTTTACCCTTGAGCTTCAATCTTGCGCTTTCGAGGAGTTTCCTATCTCTGCCGCAAACACATCGCAAGGTGCACGTGCCGCCTCGGCCCGCGCATTTGTTCATAGCCTCAACATCCTGATCAAGTACGCCCGGATGTATGGCTATGGGCACAAGCGCACTGAGGGACAATTCGAAACCACGTGGAGAGAGTTGCAGCAGGGTCTGCCGACCACCGGGGATCAGGGTTTCTTGCTGGGCGTTTCCGACAACAAGTTGCTGCTCGACGGGATTCCGCTGGAAACAGGAAACGCTGAGCGCAGCTTTGCCACCCTGTTGTCCACGGCAGGACTAGCCAGCCTGCACTTCTCTAAAGACGTTACAGAAGAAGACTTTGTTCGCCTGGTGCGCGCCTTTACCGTTGCCGGATCGAAAGCCCAGGATGTCTCCAAGCAGATCAAGGAAGCTCTCTCCGCCAACAACCGGGGCCCCAGCACCATTAAGATTAATGAAGTAAAGTTCGTCGCGGCCGATCCGCTGACCGGCGATGTCAGTATCGCGGCGCAGATCGCCGCGCAGACCTTGGGACCAGAATTCAAGCAGTGGCTCAACGATCCCCAGAAATTGCTGCAGTTGATCGCCGCCGCCGAAGGCGCGAACTCGGGCGGAGGGGGCAAAGCATCAGCGGACGGGACTCCCATGGTTCCCCTGGGCAGTGTCCCGAACATGCCGCAAGGAACGGGCAAGGGAAGATGGGTTCCGGACGGTGCTCCTATCGGAGCTCCAGGCAGCGCGGCAGCTGGGGCAGCTCCGGCGTGGACAGGCGGAATCGTTCCCCTGCAGGAGCAGGAAGTAATCCAGGCGATCCGGCTGCTGACACGTTTTGGGCAAGTGCAGACGGATCCGAACATCAAAGAAGATGAGATCCAGAAGGAACTGAAGGAGACTGATCCGAATACCCGGCTGAACCTTCAGCAATTGCTGGGCAGTCTGGCAGCGAAGGCCACGACGGCAGAAGAGGACGACACGCCCCTGCTGATGAAGGCTGCCGAGCATATGGCCATCCGCTTCGCGCTCGAGCGTTATCAGAAGGGCGAGGTCAAGGTCAACGCGGTTCACCAGATGATGGAGCACATGAGCCGCCAGATGGACTCCTTGCGCCAGATTCTGAAGCTGCAAGAAGAAAAGATGAACAAGGCCGGGATTCTGGTGGAGTCGCACGCCGACATCCTGGATCGAATGTTCTGGGCGGAAGTTCCGGAGTCCGGCAAGAAAAGCGTGCTGATGTCGCATGAGGCGCCCTGCGTGCCTCCGCGCAACCTGCGGCAGTTTGTGGAAGTCCTGCTCGACCGTGACGACAAGCAAAGCGCGACTGACATTCTCAATAACTATTCGAGTTGCCTGGGCGCGAAAGACGCCGAACCGCGCCGCCGCACCGCGATTGGCCTGAGCCAGTTGGCCGACCTGTACGCGCGTCTAGGCGGTCAACCCATGGGCCAGGCGATCCGCAAGCTGAGCGAACAATTAATCGCAGAGAAGGACGCGGAACTGCAAAGCTTGTTCAGCGCGGCGTTTGTGCGCCTGAGCCAGGAAGCCAGCTCAGCCAAGAACTTCGCCGCAGTCAATGAAGTCTGTGCTGGCATCGAACTGATCAGCGTGGAGCGCCCGGTGCTGATGAGCGATCTGCGTCCACGGGTTGGTGTTGAGAACCGCCTTCCGGAGTTCATCGAGGAAGCGCTCCAGTTGGATCCGATTCCTCCCGATATGTTGTCAGTGTTGCGGCGGACGAGCCACGCGGGAGCCGAGCATCTGGCTGACCGGTTCTTCCGTTGCATGCGGCGCGACGAATGCGACCGCATGATCGAACTGGTGCAGCAGCTGGGGTCTCCCGTACTGACTCAGTTGCGCGAAATTCTTCGCACTGGGCAGCCCAGACAGGCCGCCGGTGCGGTGGGATTGGTGAGCCGCCTTGACGTGGGAACGCTGTTGGAACTGCTGCCCGCGCGCATGCCGGAGTGGAACCGCTTCTATCACGACGTTGTGGTGCGGCAGATTGCCTATGGCGCAGCCACCGACCGCGGCCGCACGCTGCTCGAACTGGCCGAGATCCTGGATCCGTTGGTACTGCCCGAGGCCGTGGACGAAATCGGAATGAGCGGCGACCTGACTGCGGCTCCGCCGTTGATCGCCATGGCGCGGCCCGGCGAAGCCGCTTCCCGGTCCCCGTTCGTGCAGCTCAAGGCCATTGAGTCCCTGGGACGATTGAAGGATCCCGAGGCCATCGCCACCCTCCGAGAGATTCTCGAAACCAAGAAGACCTTCGGCTGGGTGCACCACCGCGAGTTGAGAATCGCTGCGGCGCAGGCTCTTTCGAAAACCGATCCTCGCTATAGCTCGCAGGTTCTCTCCGACAGCGGTCTTGAGCCGGCGGAACTGGCAATTGCCCCGCTGGATCTGGCTCCGGCGTGCCCCTGGGTGCGGCAACGGCGCTACGAGCGTCTGGTGCTCTCCAAAACCGTGACGGCGACGATTGGCAGCTCGTGGGGCAAGTCCCGAATCATGATCCGCGAATTGAGCCTCGGGGGCGGCATGGGCACAAAGGAAGACAACCTCCGCATCGGAAGCGAGGCCGACTTGGAGATTTCGGTTGGGATGCGGTCAAAGATCCGCGCGCATGTGCTGCTGCGCCGCGCGCGCGTAAACGAAGTAGGATTCGAAATCGTGAGCACCGATCTCGAGAGCCGCTACCGCCTGCGCCGCCTGCTGGTGGAAGCCCTGAATAACGCTCCCCAGAAAAAAGGCCAGGAGTGGAGCGGCGAGCGCAAAGTCTAGGAAACAGTTCTAGCCTTCAAAATTAAAAGCCTCTGCTCGTGAGCAGAGGCTTTATCTTGTAGCGTCGGCGTCCCGCCGGCTGTCGCGAGAGCCGGCCCTGAGCTTGCAGAAGGGGCGACTCGCCCTCGTACTGTCGCTACTTTACCTTCAAGAAGATGATCGCCAGCGTGTACAGCGCCAGTGACTCGATCAGGACCAGGCCCAACAGCAGGGCAAACTGGATGCCTGGTCGCGCGGCAGGGTTGCGGGCCAGAGCCTCGGTTGCGGCTGCGGTGGCCTTCCCTTGAGCCAGACCGCAAATCGCCGAGGCGATTGCCATGGAGAATCCGGCGGTGATCGCGACCCAATTAGTCCCTCCGGCAGCGCCGCCCTGCGCGAAGGCAGGCATGGCGAAGCACAGGGCAGACAGTGACATGAACAGATAACTCAGTTTACGCATCGTGTTTCTCCTCGTATCAAATTGCCGCCAGTGGGTGGTTGACGCCGTA
>Ga0265316_10003347_pt1 | contig 16250 bp, 11 predicted proteins | sample 4522metaG_FD_202092 | JGI IMG/M metagenome (GOLD analysis project Ga0265316, IMG submission 202092) | Rhizosphere microbial communities from Carex aquatilis grown in University of Washington, Seatle, WA, United States - 4-5-22 metaG | ecosystem: Host-associated > Plants > Roots > Rhizosphere >...
GGCCATGAGACGGGACATGGCTTCTTGGATGGCGACTTCGGTGCGGGTGTCGATGCTGCTGGTGGCTTCGTCGAGGATGAGGACGCGCGGGTCGGCGAGGACCGTGCGGGCGATGGCGATGAGTTGGCGTTGGCCTTGGCTGAGGTCGGCGCCGCCCTCGCTCAGGACCGTCGCGTAGCCTTCGGGGAGGCGATGGATGAAGTGGTGGGCGTTGGCCAATTGGGCGGCGTGGATGATTTCGTCGTCGCTGGCGTCGGGGCGGCCGTAGCGAATGTTGTCGCGCACCGACCCGGAGAAAAGAAACGTGTCTTGCAAGACCACGCCCAGTTGGCGACGCAGGACCGGCTTGGGAATGAGTCGGATGTCGCGGCCGTCCACCGAGATGCGCCCCGAATCGGCGTCGTAGAATCGGGTCAGCAGATTGACGATGGTTGTCTTGCCTGATCCGGTGGCGCCGATGAGGGCCAGGGTCTTGCCCCGCGGCACATGGAAATCCACCTGGTTGATAACGGGTCTGCCCTCTTCATAGGAGAAGCAGACATTCTCAAAGCGCACTTCGCCGGCGATTTCGATGGTGTCGCCGCTGGCGTCGGCGTCGGGTTCTTCGTCGACGATCTCAAAGACGCGCTCGGTGCCGGCCAGGGCTGACAGGATCTGGTTGTAGAGATTGGCCAATTCGTTGAGCGGCCGGCTGAAGAGGCGCGTGTAGACCATGAAGGCCGCTACCGCGCCCACAGTGGCCATGCCCCGCAAAACCAGCACGCCGCCCACGAAGGCCACCACCACCTGTCCCAAATCGCCAGAGAAATAGGCCATGGGGCCGGGCAAACCGCCGAAGATCTGGGCGAGCCTCGAATCGCGCAGAAGCTCACGGTTGGCACTGGCAAACTCGGCGATAGTTTCATTCTCGTGGTGGTAGGCCTTGATCACCCGCTGGCCACCCATCACTTCCTCGACGAAGCCGTTCAGTTTTCCAAGCGCGGCCTGTTGCAGGCGGAAGGCTTTGCGGATTCGGCCCGCAATCCAGCGGTTCACGCCCAGGATGATGAACGCGCTGGTGCCCACACAGGCCAGGCCCAGCAGCGGGCTGAGGCGCAGCATGATGACGACCACGCCGGTCATGCACAAGCAGCCAGCGATGAGCTGAGTCACACTGGCCCCGAGAACCTGGCCGAGCGAATCCAGATCGTTGGTGAGGCGGCTCATGAGATCGCCATGGGAGCGGCGATCGAAGAAGCGCAGGGGAAGCAACTGCAGCCGCGTGAACAGATCGCTGCGCAGGGCCTGCACCACCCGCTGCGAGAGCGCGGTCATAAGGCGACTCTGCCCCAGGTTGAGCAGGCATGAACCAGCGTATGTCGCCAGCATGAGGCCGCCGATGCGTTTCAGCCCGTCGAGCTTGCGCGGGATAAGGAAGCGATCAATGGCCTGGCCGAGCAGATAGGGCGCCGTCAGATCGAGGGCGACACCCATCACCGCTATCAGGCCAGCGAGCAAGAGCGTCAGGCGATGCCTGCCGAGATAGCTGGCCAGGCGGCGCACAGTGCCGCGGGTGTCGCGCGCCCGTTCCACCTTGAGGCGCGGCCCCAGCATGGGCACAAAGCGCACAGGTACCACGGACGCGGGCTGCGCCTCAGTTGACCGATCGGTCTGCTGCGAAGGTCCCATGGTCAGACACCCTTTGTTCCTGCGAGGCGAAGATCTCTTGATAAATGCGGTTGCCCTGCAGCAGTTCTGCATGCGTCCCCGCCCCCACCAGCTGGCCGTCGTCGAGAACCAGGATCTGGTCTGCATCGCGAATCGAGGCAATGGACTGGGCCACGATGATGCGGCTCTGCTTCTCTTTCTGGGCGGCCAGCGCCTGGCGGATCCGCGCCTCGGTGTGCACGTCCACGGCGCTGGTGCTGTCGTCGAGTATCAACACGCGCGCGCGCAAAAGCAGCGCACGCGCCAACGACAGGCGCTGGCGTTGCCCACCCGACAGGTTCACGCCGCGCTTGAGCACAGGGGCGTCGTAGCCCTCGGGCAAGGCATCGATGAAGCCATGGGCCTGGGCCGCCACCGCTGCAGCCAACACGTCGTCGTCGGACGCATCCGGGCGACCGTAGCGGATGTTGTCGCGAATGGTTCCGCCGAACAGGATGGCTTCCTGCATGGCGATGGCGATGTGGCCGCGCAGAACCTGATCGTCGAGTTGGCCGAGGTCCACGCCGTCCAAGGTGATGCGCCCCGCGCTCGGACGATAGAAGCCGGCGATCAAAGCCACCAGCGTGGATTTGCCCGCCCCGGTGGCACCGATGATGGCCACAGTCTGCCCAGGCTCGACCACGAAGCTGAGGTTGCGCAGAACCGGCTCCTGCGCGCCCGGCCGGTAACTGAAGGTCACATTTTGGAATTCAATTCGTCCTTGCACGCGATCAGGTGTGATAAGCGCACTCTCCGGCCGATCGTCGGGCAAGTCGAGGACCTCCACCACCCGACGCGATGAAACCTGGGCCCGCGAAAACTGCATGGTCAGCGCGCTGGTCATGACCAAGGCGTTGAGCGTCTGCGTGAGGTAGGTGATGAACGCCACCACCTGCCCCACCTCCAGATTGCCCTTGTGCAGGTGAAAACCGCCAAGAGCCACGGCGGCCACGATGGCAAAATGCAGGGCCAGGTTGGCCAGGGGCAACGTGGTGGCGCCCAGGCGCGCGGCAGCGATGTTCTGCTCGGCCAGATCGCCATTGGCCTCGCTGAACCGCGCGATCTCGTGTGGGCCGCGCGCAAAGACGCGCACCACGCGCACGCCACCCAGGTTTTCCCGCAGCACGGTGTTGAGGCGGTCCAGCCGCTTCTGCACGCCTGCGAAAAGCGGCTGCGAGCGACGAATGACGAAAGCCAAGAGGCCGAAGACCGCGGGCACCAGAAAGAGGAAGATCACGGCCAGCTTGGGACTGGTGACCGCCGCCATAATCAGGCTGCCCACGAGAGTGGAGCAGATGCGCACACCATGGCGCAGGACCATGGTCAGCGCATCCTGCACCTGTTGCACGTCGTTGGTCAGACGGGTGATCAGGCTGCCCGTCTCCAGGCGATCGAGATCGCTGAATGACAAGCGCTGCACCTTGCGAAACAGCTGGTCGCGCAGATCGCGGCCAAAGCGTTGCACCACGGTCACGGTGGTCGTCAGGCAGCCGAGCGCGCCCACCATGCCCAAGAAGGTCAGCCCGATCATTTCGAGCCCGGTGTGCAGCACCACGCCCATGTCCGAATGGGCCACACCAACGTCAATGATCCGCCGCACCAAGCGCGGCTGGTTCAGCGTGGTGCATACCTCCAAACCCATGCACAGGGGCGCTGCCACAGCCAAATCCCAGTACGGCCGCAGCAACCGGGCGTAGCAACGCCAGGGTCTCAAATCATCATCTCAATGAAGGCCCGTAGCTTCATCTTCTGCTCTTCGGTGGCCGGATCGTTGTGGGCCGTCCCGTCGAGCACCAGCACAGGCACGCCCTTCCTGGTGAAGTACTCGTATTCCATCTCGCGCGCGATGGCCAGGTAGGGGCAGTTGGTGGTGCCGCCGATGATCACGCCGCGGGCGTTGAATTCCTTCAGCTCGCGCTCGATGCGATCCCGGCGCAGGCTGACCACGCCGCCACACTTGTCGTGCATGTCGCCGCGCAACTGCATTTCCAAGAGGTAGTCGCCCAGCGACTCCAGGGGCGGCAAGTCCTCACGGTACAGTTGGGGAGTGAAGCCGCTCACCACGGCGCCGATGGTTTCGTCGATGGCGTGGTACAGGTCCTCGCAGTGCATGACCCCCACCAGGACCAGGGGGATGTGAAATGGCGTGGGTTCTTTGGCCACCTCGCGCAGTTCGTCCAGCAGCAGGTCCATCGCCGCGAACCAGCGCCGCTCGAACTTCTTGTTGGCGGAGAGCTGGCTGATCTCGTTGACCTTGACCAGCGGCACGTAGAAGGGATTGTGCAGGCGCAGCCGCATCATCTCTTGGATCTTGCGGATGATGACGTTGCGTTCCCGGATGTCCTCGGCGACGCGGTCTTCGTCCACGGGCTCGCCGGTCAGCCAAAGTGCCAGACGGCGCGCCTCACTGGCGTAGAAGTCCACATATTCGGGCCGCCGTGCCGGGTCCATCTTGAAGGCGGTGAGCGGCTCCACAATGAACACCTCGTAGCCGTCGCCGCGCAGCAGTTCCTGGGCCATGACCTCGGGCTCGCAGTCGCCGCCGAAGTGCACAATGCGCCCCTCCTTCTTGCCGCCCTTGCGTTGGTCCTCGACGTGATGGGCGCCCAGCTTCAACTTCATGAAGGTGCAGGCCTCGGGCGGGATCTGGAAATAGTCCTCGGCGATGCCCACCGATTGGTGGCTGTCGCGACTCATACCGAAGAGACCACGCCCCGGGCGCACGCCGCAGGCCCGCATGAGCGGCGCCCAGCCGAACACGTACCCATTGACGGCGCGGTCCTCCTCCTTGCGCGGGGCCTCGTTCTCATGGGCCGCGAACCCGGCCAGCAGGTCCTTCAAAATTCCGTCGAACAGTTCCAGGGCCCGTGATTTCCGGTGTGGGGCCAGGTTCTCGATGGGCAGCCGCGCCGGACGGGTTGACTCTTCCACAGTGGCGACAGTGTTCATGACGATATCTCAGCTGAACATTTCGATGAAGGCGCGAATGCGGGTCAGAAGCTGTCCCGTGGGCGGGCCCACCTGGAACGAGCCCTCGAGCGCGATGCTGGGGATGCCGAGCTTCTGGAAATAGTCGCGCTGAATTTCCTTGTGGATGCCGCCGAAGGAGCAGCCCACGTAGCTGTAGTAGAGGATTCCACGCGCGCCGTACACGCTCAGGTTCTCCTCGATGTTCTTGAGGCGACGAATCGGTGAGCCTCCCATGCGCGCCGAGATGATGTAATCGGCGTAGGCCTTAAGCGGCGGCAGATCCTCGCGGTAGCTCTTGGTCCATTCGTCGGGTGTGTGCCATTGGGTCACGGCGCCGCCCGCGTCGTCGATGGCCTTGTACACGCCGAACTCCTGACCGCGGCCGCCCACCCAGGCCAGGCGCACAATCTTGCCCGTGGGCGAGGGAACCGGCGCTGCCGTCTCCAACTCGCTGATGAGTCCGTCGAGTACCGCCTCATACTCCGCTGGTTTGCCGAAGTAGTGGGCCGTCCCCAGGATGAGGTACATGGTCCCCAAACTGCGCAGGTAGAAGGGATTGTTGAGGCGCAACTTCAGGATCTTGCGCACCTTCACGAAGATGCGATTGAGGCGGGCGATCTCCTCGGCCAGGCGATCCTCGTCGACCGGACGTCCTTGCAGCCACACCGCAAGGTTCCTGATGTCGCGCACCAGGTACTCCTCCATGACACGCACCCGTTCCGGATCGTCGTGGGCGTTGGGCCGATTGAGCGCCTCCACACGATAGATGTCGAAGCCCTCGTCCTTGAGCAGCTCCCAACCGATGTTGAGCGGCTCACACACGGCATTGTAGATGGCCAGGCGTTTCACTGTGCGGGTCAGGCGCAGATAGAACTCGCCGAGGACGCCGCCCACCATGGGGCAGGATTCCTTGGGCAGATGGAAGTAGTCCTCGGCCGCACTGAGCGCCTCGGCCGAACCCAGGCGGCCCATTTCGTTGATTGAGATGGGAATGGTGCCGCAGGCGTAGAAGAGCGGCGACCAAATGCCACCGCCCATCCATGCCGCCGGCGTGCCGGCCCGCCAGGCGGCCTCGGCATCGGGGATGTATCCCACCACCAGATCGAACAGCTTGTTCACCGCCAGCGAGTAGTGATGATCGATCTTGGTCTGGCGGATATAGGCCAGCTGGGTCTCCAGCGCCTCCGAGGTTCGGGTGAGATGATCATCCTGCGAGCGCCGGGCGCGCAGGGCAGTGAGTGAGGTGGTAGCCACATCAGGCGTGTTCATGCGCAACTCCGGTTCTTCTCGGCCAATACTTCGACAAAGGCTTCGAGCCGCGTGGTGATCTGCCCCAAGTCACCCAGCGAGTAATCGCTGGCCAGCTCCAGCACGGGCAAGCCCACGTTCTGGAAGCTCTTCATGAATTTGTTCTTCGACAGCCCGTAGCACGGGCAAAACTTGAGGTAAGAAAACAGGACGGCGTCCACCTGGTATTCCAGGGCCAGGCGCGTGGCGTGTTCAATGCGCCGATCGAGCGGGACCTGCCGGGCGCAGGGCGCCTGGTCGAGGTAAGCGTTGGCCAGCGCCTGCCAGGGCTCGATGCTCTCGTCGGTGTCGTGATGGAAGGCGCTGTAGCCGGTGCAGTGGTCTTCCACCACCACACGGGCCCCGATGCGATCCTCTAGAATATCGAGGACGCGCCGATCGCCATCAGCCACGATGCCCCCGCACATCATGATGCGCAGGGGACGCTCGCCCGTGGCCTTGCGCCGCGAAAGCCGGTCGAGAGTTTCAGCGAGCAGTGGCAGAAGACGCTCGGGCGGGATGAAGTGATAGGCCTTGGCAATGTCGAGAAAGTCCCGCCCACTGAGCGGCGGGATGTCCTGTTTGCGCAAAGCCGATATATTGCGGATGGTGGCGCGGATGCGGTTGTACAGGGTGATGTTCTGGCGCACCGACGCTTCGCTGATGCTTTGACCCGACAGCGTCTCCAGGTCCTTCTTGAATTGCAGGATCTCGTGGCGAAAGAAGCTGCGCGACTCGTCTCGATCGCTGTTGCGCGGAACGATGTAGCCGCGTGACGGCTTGTAGAAATTGTCGATGGCCTGCGACGTGGCCCGCATGGAGTCGCAGGTGTAGAAGGTGTAGACTTGGTCAAGGCCGACGAAGAGGGGATCCTTGACCTCGAAGTGGCCAAGGATGCTCTTGGTCAGATCGCAGAACACGCTCTTGGTGATGAGCTCGCCCTGCGAAACCACGTCGGGATCACCGCACTTGAGGATGCGCGTGAAGGCAATGCCCGAGGCATTGAGCAATTCGACGGGCGTGTAGTTGCACAAATAGCCCGCCTTCTTGCGCGTCTTCTCGTCAACGAAGGCGCGCTCGGCCAGGCTGGTTTGGGCGCGGATCAACTCCAGCTCGTCGCGCGCCTCGTCCAGCTTCTGCGTGGGCGCCTCCTGAGTGGCCTGCAGGAACTGGCGCGCGTATACCGCCGCACCGAGGGCGCCGGCGAAGATCGTGTCGAGCTTGGGCCGCGTGATGGTGGCGCCGATGAGATCTTCGAGAGCCCGCCACATGCCCGGGTTGTTGGAGACACCGCCCGTGAAGAGCAGGTCCATCTCCAGCGGAATTTTGGACACCAGGGTGCGAACCCGGCGCGCCGAAGCGTAGTGCAAGCCCGCGGCGATGTCTGACTGGCCCACGCCCCGCGCCCGCAGACTGATAATTTCTGATTCTGCGAAGACCGTACACTGACTGGAAATGTCGGGGCGAGATTGCGCCTCAAGCGAGCGTTGACCCATCTCCGCCAGACTGAGGCCGAGGAGCTGGGCGGCCTTTTCCAGAAACCGCCCCGTCCCCGCGGCACACTTGTCGTTCATGAGGAAGCGCACTACGCCGCCCGTATTTGGATCGACCTGGATGGCCTTGGAATCCTGGCCACCGATGTCGACGATGGTGCGCGTGTTGGCGTTGAGCACGTGGGCGCCCATGGCATGGCACGAGATCTCGGTGACGATGCGGCTGCCAATGTCGGGGAACTGCAGGGCCACCCGGCCGTAGCCCGTGCCCACCACGTAGCGCACGTCTGCGCGCTTAATCTCGGCGGCCGTCAGCAACTCATCCACCAGCTCGTCCGCGCTGTCCTGCATGCGCACGCCCGTGGAAATCCGGGCGACATAGATCTGGTCGTTGTGCAACAGCACGCCTTTGGCGGCGCGCGAGCCAATGTCGATGCCCAGTACCGTCTCGCCGTCGAGCTGATTGACGACGCGCGGGTCAATGACGTCCAAAAGCTTCATACGATCACTCCCGTCCCTTTGGCGATCTTCTGCGCCAGCACTGCGGCGCCCAGGGCTCCCGCATAGACCATGTCGAACTTGCTCGTACTGATGGGATGGCCAATGACCTCCTCCAGCGCGTGCTTCATGCCCAGGTTTTTGGAAACCCCGCCAGCGAAAACCAGATTGGGCTTCAGCCCCACCCGCTGCACCAGGTTGCGCACCCGACGTGCCGAGGCGAAGTGGATGCCGGCCGCGATGTCAGGCACCGGGGTTCCCCGCGCCTTGAGGGAAATCACCTCGGACTCGCCGAAGACCACGCACTGGCTGGAGATGTCGGCGCGCGCTGTGGAGTTGAGCGCCTCGTCGCCCAGGCTCTCCACCGGCACGCCGAGCAGCTCGGCCACCTTCTCGAAGAAACGCCCTGTGCCCGCAGCACACTTGTCATTCATGACGAACTCCAGGACCCGCCCGGTTTCCGGCTCGATGCGAATGGCTTTCGAATCCTGACCGCCGATATCGATGATGGTGCGTGTCTCCGGATCGAGCACGTGGGCACCCATGGCGTGACACGAGATCTCCGTGATGGCGCTGGAAGCAAAGCTCTCGAATGCCAGGCTGATTCGGCCGTAGCCTGTGAAAACCGCGTGCTCGATCTGCTCGACGGGCAGGCCGCTGGCGCGTTTCAGCTTCTTCACCAGGCGATCGGCGGTTTCCTGCTGGTCGACCTCACTGGCGGCGATGACGGCGTGCAATTCGCCATCGGCCAGCAGGACCGCCTTGGCCTGGCGCGATCCAATGTCGATGCCGATGACCTGGGTGGCGGACAACTCCTCCGCGTAGCGGGGAGATACGGCGTCTTCAATTCTCACGATGCCCGCTCCTTGCTACGTGAACCACCAAGGCCCGGCGGCACGATCGCTTTCCACCCGCACCGCCAGGCCCACCCCATCACCACCACCTGGAAACCAGGGTTGCGCCGATGGTGCGCGGGTCAGCCCATATAGTCGTGTCACCCGTGGCGCCCGCCGCACCCGGCAGGGCGTGGTTCTTGTAGTGCGCATCAAGGGCGTTGTGGGCGTACAGGGTCAGCGCCACCTTTTCGTCCGAGCTCTGGAAAGTCACGTGCGCATTGACCAGCGAGTAGGCGTTCTGCTGCAGGAAGGGATCGGTCTGCCCCGTGGTGTAGAAGTACTGCAGGCTTTGATAGCGCCAATCGCCGCCCGCGATGACGTTGAGAGTCGCCGACACGGGCAGAGTCAGGTCGGCGCGCACCTGCGCCGTAACCTTGGGCGCGCGCACTAGGTGGTTACCCGAGTAATCCTGTCCGCCGTAGAACGCCTGGAACTTCGTGAACTTGGCGTCCAGCAGGCCCAGGTTTCCCGCCACGTTCAGATACCTAATAGGAAGTGCCTCGACCTCCAACTCGCCGCCGAAGTTGCGCGCCTTCTCCGCGTTCTGCAGATAGGAAACGGCCACGTTGGTGGGCGGCAGCGGCCCCACGACGTTGATCTGCACGTCCTTGTAGTCGTAGTAGTAGCCTGCCGCATTGGCGGTCAGTCGGCGGTTGAGCCAGGCCGTCTTCACACCGCCTTCGTAGGCCGTGAGCTTCTCGGGCTCCACCACGTTGAGTGCGCTCAGGGTCGTCGCCCCCGTGTTGTAGCCGCCCGACTTCACGCCAAAGGCGTAGCGCAGGTACACGCTCACGTCAGGCGTGATGGCTAGGGTGGGCGTAATGTCGTACGTGAAGTTAGTCCAGCTCTTGCTGGGATTGGCGGAAAAGACTTCACCCAAGGGCGAGCTGACCGCGGCCGGATTCCACCAATTGCTCGCGTCGGCGTAGGTCAGGGTGCCCACGTTAGCGATGCGGTTGATCGTGAGTTCGCGGTGCTCCCATGTCCAACGCAGACCGGCCTTCAGACTGAGCGCATCCGTGAAATTGAAGGTCGTGCTGGCAAAGGGCGCAAAGCTGGAATTGCCGTGGTCAAAGGTCTGCAGCGCGTAGTTGGCCGGTCCCACGGCAGCGGCGCCGGGCAAACGCGCGCTCGCCGACTTGCTCTTGATGTTCTCGTGAAAGTAGAACAGCCCTGCCACCCAATTCCAGCGATCGGTGCGCGGCGAGGCCAAACGCACCTCCTGCGAGTATTGGCGCGAAATCGCATCCGTCCAGCTGCGGCTGATCTCCAGGGGTGTGTTGTCGCCGTCCGAGAAGCTGATCTCGCGGTACTCCTCGAAACCCGACACGGCGGTTAGCGCGAAGTCGCCCAGGTTGCCCTTCAAGGTCAGATTGGCGCCCGTCTGGCGGACGTCGCCCGAGACAGGCGCGTTGCTGTTCACCTCGTTGAGATTGGTGCTGGGGACATAGTTCTTGATATACGCCCCTCCGTCCCCTGATCCAGACACGGTCGAGTAGGCGCCGTTGTTGGTGTACTTGCGCAGGTGCAGATTGACCAGGGCCTCAAACGAGTCGGACAGCTTGCCCAGAAGCTGGACGCGGAAGGCGCCGTCCTGGAACTCACCGCCCGTGCGGCTATCGTAGAGATTGGTGAAGCGGCCGTCGCGGCTCTCGTAGTGGAACGAAGTGCGCGCCGCCAGATTCTTCGACCAAATCACGTTGTTGGAGGCGCCCTCGACCAACTTGTCGTTGAAGGTGCCGTAGTCGAGCTTGAGGTATCCCTCGCTCGGACCGAAGGTGGGCCGGCGCGAGATGATGTTGACGGCGCCGCCCGTGGTGTTCTTGCCCCACAGGGTTCCTTGCGGCCCGCGCAGGACCTCCACGCGATCCAGATCGAAAAGCGGAAAACCCGTGGCGCTGGCATTACTGATGTAGACGTCGTCCAGGTAAAGGCCCACTGGGTTGGCGAAATCGAGCTGCTGCTGTCCTGTGCCCACGCCACGGATCCACCAGCGCGGTCGACCGTGGAGCTGCGTGGCCGCCGAAGAGCTGGGAACTGCATTGAGAACCTCGCCCGCCGAGCGCCCAACCCCCGAATCCACCAGGCTGTCGCCCGAGACCACGGAAATGGCCGTGGGCACCTTCTGGGCGGTTTCTTCGCGGCGCTGGGCCGTCACGACAACCGCCTTCAATTGAGAGGGTGAATTGCTCTTGGTCTTCTCGGGCTCGGGAGTGACCACGGGCTCCGGGGTGCTCACGGGCTCGGGGTTGGGCGCAGACAGGGGCTCGACCGGCACGGCGCTGGCAGGCGGCACCGCCGCGCTAGGCGGCGCGGGCGGATTGGCGGGGCCCGGCTCAGGCGCGCCTCCACCCGCAGAGGCTGGGGCTTCGGCCGCGGGCGCTGGGGCCTCGGGTGGCGTCGTCTGGGCCCAGGCCGCGGGTGCGGCCGACACCATGGCCAGGGCAACTGCCGTGGCCATGAACCTGGTTATCCCCACTGCCTCGCCACTCGACCTTGCCTGCTTTGTATTGATCACTCGAATCACTTGATCTCCTCTGTTCAGGAACGCGGTTGCATTGCTTTGAAACGTGCTGTGCGACTCGCCTTTGCACGGCATGTGCCGAAACGGACTTGGCCACGCCGACCAAGAAGAAGCCGAAGGCGATGGCCGTTGTTGCTGCGCAGCCGTCACCTCTGCTGGTGACCTGTTGCTCGGGCAACAGATCGGCATCCCCACCCGCCGCCGATACCAGGAAGTGAGGAGGCACACCAGTTGCAGAGTCAATCCAGCGCAACCACTCAATCGAGGTTTTACGTAATGCTCTTTCGATCCGCCTCTCTCGCCTTCCTCTCCCTTCTTCTAATCACCTCCCCTGCCGTCGTTCGTGCGGACGACGATGGAGGTGCGCCTGCCGATGGAGGCTCCCTTGATGTTGGGGCGCCCGTCGATAGCGCGCCTGCCGAGAGCGCCGATGCGCCGGAGGCCTCGCCCGACGCGCCCCTGGCTTTGCCCGATGCGCTCCCGCCTTTGCCGGACGCGCTCTTGCCTTTGCCCGACGCACTCGTGTCTTTGCCCGACACACTCGTGTCTTTGCCCGACGCGCTTTCGCCTTTGCCCGACGCGCCCCTGTCTCTGCCCGACACGCTCTTGCCCTTGCCCGCAGATGCTTCCCTGGTGGCTGATGCGAATGCGCGCGCCGATGCCGTCGGCGATGCGGCTGATTCGGACGCACGCGCCATTGCAATCAGCGATGCGGCTGATTCGGACGCACGCGGCGATGCTGCCAGCGATGCCTCGCGCGGCGACGCCGGGCCTGATGCAGCGCCGGCCAAGCTCTTGCCCGATGGCGGCGCGAACGGCCTCATAGCGGACAACTCAGGATGCAGCATGGGCCATGGCCGCGGCTCCTCGAGCCCGGCGGCGTTGGTGCTCGTACTCGGCTTGGCGTTCGTGATCGCACGACGCCGGGGACGATCGTGATCGCGGGCCGTTCTAAGCGCCTCTTCAGCACTGTCACGCTCTCACTGCTACTGGCGTGCAGCTGCAAGGGCACGCCTCAGTCCAGCCAAGCACCGTCCGCCGCCGCCTCGAAGTACGAACCCATCGAGATTCGCTTCTCTGACCCGGGAAACGGCGGCTCTTCTGTGATGGCCTACGCTCGCCGCGAAGGCATCCTGGAACGCGAACTGGCCAAGGTGAACGCCAAGATCGCCTGGGTCCCCGGGGCCCAGGCCTTCAGCGCCAACTTCGAGGCCATGAATGCAGGCGCCATCAACGCCTCAGGCGGCGCCATCAGTCCCATCGTGGGGGCCTTGGCGCACAACCTGAACTTCAAGGTCTTCGCCATCGGCGATCCCGCCGCCATGAAACAGGCTGGCATCGTGGTTCCCGCGGACAGTCCCATCAAGACGGTGAACGACTTGGTGGGCAAGCGGGTGGCCGTCAATATGGCGGCTCACGGCGACTACATGCTGCTCAAGGCGCTGGCCAACGCAGGTGTCCCGGCCAGTGCGGTCAATCGGTTGAACATTCAGCCGCCCGACGCTGCAGCGGCCTTTGCCACCGGAAAAATCGACGCCTGGTCAACGTTCGGCGTCTTCTTCAGCACGGCCGTGCGTAATGGCGCACGAATTCTCCTGCGCGAGTCGGACATGCAGTCGGACGACGTCACCATCATGGCGGCCAACGCGGCCGTCCTGAAAAAGAACCCCGCTGCGTTCCTGGTCGTCATCAAAGTGGTCAACGACCTCGTCGAGATCGGTCATCAGCACCCGGAACGTTTCCAGAACGTCTTTACCGACAAGGGTCCCACCGCGCTGTCGGGTGACGAACTGGCGATCGCCATCGAGAACACGCGTGCCATGTCCAAAATACGCGTACCCACTCTTGCGGATCGGACTCGCGTCGCCAACGTGGCGCGCATGTTCGCGCTCAACAAGTCCATCGACCGCGAAATCGGCGTGGACGAAATCGTCTTCGATGCGGACGCCGCCGCCCGACAGAAAGGGACAGGCCCATGACCGCCCTATCCGAAACGATTTCCGACACGGCGCTGGGGGCCAATCGCGAGGCGGACGATCACGCCCCTGCCCGCCTGGTGCCCGCGTCGCTCAGCGAGTTGGAGCGGCCACGCTTTCTTGGCACCCGTCCCCGTCGGCGCAGCATCTCCATCGGGTTGCGCGCCAGTGTGCCCGTCGTGCTGCTTCTGGCTTGGTGGTATGGCTGCACCTCGGGCCGCATTGGCCCCACGATACTGGCCTCGCCGGGCGATGTGCTGCGCGCCCTCATCGAGCTGGCGCAAAGCGGACAGCTCGTGGAATTCCTGCTCGCCTCTCTCGGACGTGCGGGCACGGGCGTGGGCATCGGTGTGACGGTGGGACTGCTGCTGGGTATTTCCTCTGGTCTCACCGCCCTCGGCGAGGAGGTCGTCGATCCCACCATGCAGGCCCTGCGTGCCGTGCCTTTCCTGGCGCTGGTGCCGTTGCTTATCTCGTGGTTTGGCATCGACGAGATGTTCAAGATCGTCCTCATCGCCTGCTCGTCTACCTTTCCTATGTACGCCTATTCCTATCTAGGGGTGCGCAATGTGGACCGCAAGATGGTGGAGTCGGCGCGCGGCTTCGGCCTGCACGGCTGGCGCCTGCTGTTTCAGGTCATCTTGCCCAGCACCCTGCCCAGCCTGCTGATGGCGTTGCGCATCTGCCTCGCCATCAGCGTAGTGGGACTCATCGCTGCCGAGCAAGTGGGCACCACCAAGGGCATCGGCTATCTGGTCCTGCTGGCAAAACAGTACTTCCGCCAGGACTACATGGTCCTGTGCATTCTGCTCTACGCCACCTTGGGCCTTATCTTCGATGGCTTCATTCGCCTTCTAGAACGTGTGGTCATGCCCTGGCGCCGCCACAGTGCCGTCCGATGAGCGAGACCACGGGACATAAGGGCCGCAACGGCCACGACCCGATCACGCGCGCCGCACCGCCGGCGGTCTTTCTGCGCCGCCTGCGCAAGTCCTTCGGCAACAAGCTCGTGCTCGACGATATCGATCTCGAAGTCGACCGCGGGCAGTTCGTGGCCCTCCTAGGCGCCAGCGGCACCGGCAAGACCACACTCCTGCGCATCCTGGCCGGGCTGGAACTTCCCGACCACAACGACGGCGTGCTCCTGGTCCCCAAGGTGCGCACCACCGTGTACCAAGAGCCGCGCCTGGTCCCGTCCATGCGCGTGGCCGCCAACGTGACCATTGGCCAACCCGCAACGCGCGAGACGCGCGCCGACGCCGAGCGCGCCCTGGCCGAGGTCAAGCTGGCCAGTCACGCCCGTGCCTGGCCGGCCACGCTGTCGGGTGGCGAGGCCCAACGCGTGGCCCTGGCGCGCGCCCTGGTGCGCGAGCCTGAGCTGCTGCTCCTCGACGAGCCTTTCGGCGCCCTCGATGCCCTGACTCGCCTGCAAATGCAGGCCCTGGTGGCCGATCTGTGCGCCGTCCACCGCCCTGCCGTGCTCCTGGTGACCCACGACGTTGACGAGGCCATCGCCCTCGCCGATCAAGTCCTCATCCTGCGCGGTGGCCGCTTCGCGGTGAACGTGCGCCTGGATCTGCCTGCCCCCCGCGACCGCAACGATGCCCGATTCATCGAATACCGCCGCTATCTGCTCGCCGAGATGGGCGTGGAAAGCTCCACGGGTCGAGCGGGCGGCGCAATTCTTGCCGTGTCTTAACTGTTTCTGCGACGACAGATCTGTTTGTGGGCTGTTGCTCGGCGGGCAGTCCCATCGCTCTCGCCACCGCCCGACGGTGCGGCCGCCTCGCCTTTCTGTGTGGCACGCCAAGTGCAATTCGTTCCTTCACTCTCGCTCCTGATCTTCATTCTTCAAAGAGGTGACACGTGGACATTCGGACGATTCTCCCCGGCCATTCCTGGAATCACGGACCAAGCGCGCCGGTCATCGGCCTCGACCTGGGCTCGCGCGCATCCAAGGGCGTCTTTCTCGACGGCCACGTACTTGAGACAGTGCTCGCACCTACGGGCGTGTCGATGCAGAAGACCGCCGACGAGCTCATCACACGCCTGCTGCGCAAATCGGGCGTGGAGCGCCACCACGTGGCGTACATCGTGGGCACGGGCTACGGCCGCATCACGCTGGCCTTCAAGGATGTGCCCTATCAGATTGTCACCGAAATCACCTGCCACGCCATGGGCGCGCACGCGGTGCTTCCCAACACGCGAACCATCATCGACATCGGCGGTCAGGACTCCAAGGCCATCAAGGTCGACCCCAAGACCGGCAAGGTCGTGGAGTTCGTCATGAACGACAAGTGCGCGGCGGGCACAGGGCGCTTTCTCGAAAAGACTGCGGCCATCCTCGGGCTTCAGCTCGATCAACTGGGCGACGAGGCGCTCCGGGCCGAGGCGCCCTCGCCCATTTCCAGCCAGTGTGTCGTCTTCGCCGAGTCCGAGATCATTTCGTTGCGCGCACGTGGCGAACGCATCAAGGACGCCAAGGCACGCCCCAACGTGGCCGCGGGTGTCCATGTCGCCACCGCCCGTCGCGTACTCAACCTGCTCAATCGGGTGGGCATCGAGCCCGATCTGGTCTTCACGGGCGGCGTTTCCAACAACCGCGGCATGTGGACGCTGCTTGAGGAATTGCTGGGCCACCGCTTTGCCAAGCCACCGCTGGACCTTGTTTTTGCGGGCGCGCTGGGCGCCGCCGTGTATGCCGGCCGCTATCACGAAACCGGCGAGGGCAACGTGGCCAACTTCGGCAACGTGACCAACACGGCACAGGCGCAGTTGGCCTAGCGGGCGACATAATGAAGACCACAGAAGTACTCGGTCAGTCGCCCTTCGCTGCCGCCCTGGATATCCCGGTGGTGGGCCTCGACATCGGCTCGCGCTCGTCCAAGGGCGTTCTGCTGCGCGGTGATCAGATCGAGAC
>Ga0265316_10003349_pt1 | contig 16244 bp, 14 predicted proteins | sample 4522metaG_FD_202092 | JGI IMG/M metagenome (GOLD analysis project Ga0265316, IMG submission 202092) | Rhizosphere microbial communities from Carex aquatilis grown in University of Washington, Seatle, WA, United States - 4-5-22 metaG | ecosystem: Host-associated > Plants > Roots > Rhizosphere >...
GCCGCCGCCGCCGCCGTGGGCTGGCTCTTCCTTCTTCTTCGGCTTCTCGGCGATGAGAGCCTCGGTAGTCAGCATCAGGCCAGCCACGGATGCCGCGTTCTGCAGGGCCGCACGCACCACCTTGGTCGGGTCGATGACGCCGGCCTTGACCAGGTCTTCGTACTCCTCGGTGGCGGCGTTGAAACCGTACGCGCCTTTGCCGCCCTTGACCTTCTCGACGACGATAGAGCCGTCGACGCCAGCGTTGGCCGCGATCTGGCGTAGGGGTTCTTCAATGGCGCGTCGGATGATGTTCACGCCAAAGCGACGGTCATCATCGAACTTCAGGCCTTCGATGGACGCCAGGGCACGAATGAGCGCTACGCCGCCGCCGGGAACGATGCCTTCTTCCACGGCCGCGCGGGTCGCGTGCAGAGCGTCCTCGACGCGCGCCTTCTTTTCCTTCATCTCGCTCTCGGTGGCGGCACCCACCTTGACCACTGCCACGCCGCCCACGATCTTGGCCAGCCGCTCTTGCAGCTTCTCGCGATCGTAGTCCGAAGTGGTGTCTTCGACCTGCGCACGGATCTGCTTCACGCGACCTTCGATGTCGGCCTTCTTGCCCGCACCCTCGACGATGGTGGTGTTGTCCTTGTCCACGGTCACGCGCTTGGCGCGGCCGAGATCCTTGAGCGTGACGCCTTCAAGCTTGAGCCCAAGATCCTCGGTGATGGCCTGGCCGCCGGTAAGCACGGCGATGTCCTTGAGCATCTCCTTGCGCCGGTCGCCGAATCCGGGCGCCTTGACCGCCGCCACGTGCAGGGTGCCGCGCAGCTTGTTCACGACCAACGTGGCCAGTGCCTCGCCGTCCACGTCTTCTGCGACGATGAGCAGCGGCTTGCCCGACTTGGCGACTTGTTCGAGCACGGGCAGAAGATCCTTCATGTTCGAGATCTTCTTCTCGTTGATGAGGATGTACGCATCCTCCATGACGACTTCCATGCGCTCGGCGTCGGTCACGAAGTACGGCGACAGATAGCCGCGGTCGAACTGCATGCCTTCGACCACGTCGAGGGTGGTCTCCATCGACTTGGCTTCCTCGATGGTGATGACGCCTTCCTTGCCGACTTTCTCCATGGCCTCGGCCAGGATTTCACCGATCATCGTGTCGCCGTTGGCGCTGATGGTGCCGACCTGGGTGATCTCGGTCTTGCCCTTGGTGGGCTTGGACTGCTCTTTGAGGTTGTCGACCACCTTGGCCACGGCGGCATCAATGCCGCGCTTGATGTCCATGGGGTTGTTACCGGCGGCGACCAGTCGCGCTCCCTCGTTGAAAATGGCCTGCGCAAGCACGGTGGCGGTTGTGGTGCCGTCGCCCGCGACGTCCGAGGTCTTGGAAGCGACTTCCTTAACCATCTGGGCGCCCATATTGGCCATCTTGTCGGCAAGTTCGACTTCCTTGGCCACGGTTACGCCGTCCTTGGTCACCGTGGGCGAGCCCCACGACTTCTCGATGATGACGTTTCGGCCGCGCGGGCCGAGCGTCACCTTGACGGTGTTGGCGAGAAGATTGAGTCCCTGTGCGATGGCCTGGCGAGCAGGCTGAGAGAAGGGAATTTCTTTGGCTGCCATGGTGGTCTCCTTATCTGCCTACTCGAGGATCGCGAGGACATCGTCCTCGCGCAGAATCAAATGCTCTTCGCCGTCCATCTTGATCTCGTTGCCGGAATACTTGGAAAACAAGACCTTGTCGCCTGCCTTGACGTCCAGCTTGCGGATGGAGCCGTCTTCTTGAACCTTGCCGTTGCCGACGGCAACGACCAAACCCTTTTGGGGCTTTTCCTTGGCGGTGTCGGGGATAAAGAGCCCGCCGGCGGTCTTGGTCTCTTCCTCGACGCGCTTGACGAGAATTCGGTCATACAGGGGTCTTACTTTCATGGTTGTCCTCTCCTTGATTTGAAAAACCTGCCGTCCGGTTGCCGCCGGTGGCGGTGCCGGGCTCCTAAGCGGTGGCGGTGATCTGCTAGGCCGCCGCCTTCGAGGCGCCCTTCTTGCCCTTGCTTTCGCTGGTCGTAGGTGCGGAACTTGTTTTTTCGCCACCAGCCTTGCCGCCGCTGCTCGTGGATTCCGTCTTCGCGGCGCTCGCGGTTTCGGATTTCGCGGCTCCCGCGGACTCAGACTTTCCGCCCGTCGAATCGGCGGATCCGCTTCCGGGTTTTTGGCTGGCGTAGAGATCGCTGTACCAACCGCCGCCCTTGAGCTGGAACGAGGTATGGCTGATCAGCTTCTCGACCTTGCGCGCCTTGCACTTCGGACAAACCTTGACCGGCTTGTCGGACATCTTTTGCCATTCTTCGAAGCGATGGCCGCAGCTTTGGCATTCGTATTCGTAAATTGGCATCTTTCGCTCAGCGTCTGGGGTTGCCAGCTCCCTCCGGAGAGCTGGGCAGAGGGAAGATTATGCACGCTTTGGCCTCTGTCAAGCGAACGGCGAGAGTGCCAGAGAAGTTGGGGAAAACCATAGGATTTCAGCTGGTTGCAATCCACAAAATCCTGGCAGCGCGTCCCCACCGTACAATGAACTTCGGCGGACTGCTGCTATAGAGGCTCGAAGATCGGGACGAGGGGGACGGCTACTTCGGGAAACGACGGCGAGGTCAGGGTGGCAGAACGATCGAAGAGCACGCCTTGATCGTATCCGCTCTCCTTTAGGCGAAATACTTCGACGTGACCCAGGTCGGGATCGACGATCCAATACTCGCTGATGCCGGCTCGGGCGTACGCGGCTTTTTTCAAGAATACATCGTTGCCGCGCGTGGAAGACGAAAGGATCTCGACGGCCACGTCAGGCGGTCCTTCGAAGCCGCGCTTCGAGATGCTGTCCCGGCGGCTCTTGCGAATGATGACGAGGTCGGGCTCGACCACCGAAGTCTCGGCCAAGATGACGTCATACGGAGCGTTGAAAATGTATGCGATCCCGGGCACCTCCAGCTGATTCATAAGCGCGAACTGCAGGCGGCGCGAAACGGTCTGGTGCATGGAAGAAGGCGCGGGTGTCACGTAGAGCTCCCCCTCGATGATCTCGTAGCGACGGCCATCGTTCGGCAGATAGCAGTACTCCTGGTAGGTGTACGGCACGTTCGCGCGCACCCCGGGATTTGCCATAGGGAGAGGTTACCCTACGCCGAGGTACTTGCCCAGTTCGCCCACCAGCTTCTCGAAGCGCGTGATGGCGGCCTGCACGGGAGCGGGGCTGGACATGTCGACGCCAGCGAGTTTCAGCGATTGCAGCGGGTAGCGCGAGCCGCCGGAGCGCAGGAAGGTGAAATAGTCTTCGCGCTCTTGGTCGCCGCCGCAGAGCACGCGGTCGGCCAGGGCGATGGCGGCGGAGATGCCGGTGGCGTAGGTGTAGACGTAAAATGCGCGGTAGAAATGCGGGATGCGCAGGGCTTCGAGGTCGCTGATGGTTTCGAGTTTCACGCCGGGGCCGAAGTAGCGTTCGAGTAGCGCACGGTATTCGGCGCGCAGAGCATCGACTGTGAGCGGCGTGCCCGATTCCACCAGCGCATGGGTCTTGGCCTCGAACTCAGCGAACATGGTTTGGCGAAATAGCGAGCCGATGATGGAGTCGACTTCTTTGTTGATGAGGTAAGCACGAACGTCGTCGGATGCGGCCTCTCCCGCAAGGTAGCGGCCGAGGAGCTGTTCGTTGAACGTGCTAGCGACCTCGGCCTCGAAGGTCGTGTAGTGCCAGTGCAGGAAGGCGTTGCTGCGCGAGCTGAAATACGAGTGCATCGAGTGGCCCGCCTCGTGCGCAAGCGTGAACACGTCGTCAAGCAGCTCTTCCTTGAAGTTCATGAGGATGTAGGGCTCGGCGCCAAAGCTGCCGTAGGAAAAGGCGCCCGAGGCTTTGCCTTTGTTCTCGTAGCGATCGACCCAGCCGCCACGCAGGCCCCGGCCGAGTTCGGCGCCGTACTCCTTGCCGAGAGGCGCGAGGGCTTTTTGCACCACATCAACCGCCTGATCGTAGCTGTGCCGCCAGGTCGCGGTCGGTACCAGCGGGACGCGAACATCGTAGTGACAAAGTTGGTCGAGCTTCAGCGCCTGCCGGCGCAGTTCGTAGTAGCGGTGTAGGACTGGCAAGCCCGCGTTCACCGTCGCCACCAAGTTGTCGTAGACCGCTTCGGGCATGTCGTCGGGGAACAAGGCCATGGCCCGCGACGAGGCGTGGTTGCGCACCCTGGCCGCGTAGCGGTCGAGCTGCACAGATCCTTCATAGAGAACACCGAGCGTGGTCTTGTACTGATCGTACTTTGCGTAGTAGCGCTCGTAGGCTCGGCGGCGCAGGTCGCGATCCGGGCTTTGCAGGTAGCTCGAAAGTGTCGAATGGCTAAGCGGCTTCGGGCCGTCCTTGGTGTCAATGGTGCCGAAATCGAAATCCACGTCGTTGAGCACGCTGAAGGCGTTGCCGGCCGTCTGATTCGATTCGATCTGCATGGCCAGCAGGCGCTCTTCCTTTTCACTGAGCACGTGCGGCTTGAACCGCAATAGCTTGCGCAACCAGATCGCGAACTCGGCCAGCGCCGGGTGCGCGAGGTAGCCGGCCATGCGCTCGTCGGGAATGGCCTGGATCTCAGGGTCGAAATAGCTCCAGGCGGTCTGCGCCTCGGCTTGGCACATCGTGAAGCGCGCCGAGCGATCGCGCGAGGCCGAGAGCCCTTGATCTTCCGACTCGCGCAAGGCCGCGTAGCATGCCAGCCGCTCTTCGAGCAAACCCAGGTCACGCAAGAAGACCAGCGCCTCGGCCAGCGCTTCCGCCCCGTTGTCCAGCGTACCTTTGAACGAAGGAATCTTCGCCGCAAGCGCGCGGTAGCCTTCCAAATCCCGCTCCCAGGCCGCTTCGTCGCCGTAGAGCTTCGTCAGATCCCACTGATCTGCCGTGGGGACGTCTCTGCGCGAACGAAGCGTCGAGGAGAGATCTTGTGCGACGGCGAGAAAACGAGGGCTGGGCATGGCCAAAGGTTTCCCGGCAAAACCCGTTTCGTCAACTATAGGAAAAGAATTCACCACAGGGGACACAGAGAACACGGAGACGGAGGAGAACGAAAGGGTTCGGATCCAAGATCCCAAACCCATTTCTTTTCCGACCTCTGCGCTCTCTGTGGTGGAAAATCCGGATCAGGCCTTTTCGTCGCCCCGGAGGGCCTCGGCCTGGAAGTGCGCGCGCAGGCTGCTGATGATGTCTTCTAGATCGCCGTCCATGATCGAGGGCAGGTTGTGCCGGGTGTAGCCGATGCGGTGGTCGGTCAAGCGATCCTGTGGAAAATTGTAGGTGCGGATCTTTTCCGAACGGTCGCCGCTGCCGATTTGGCTGCGCCGGGCCTCGCGATCGGCCGTCTCTTGTTTCTCGAGTTCGATCTCGTAGAGCTTCGAACGCAGGATCTTCATGGCCATGGCCTTGTTCTTGTGCTGGCTCTTTTCCTGCTGGCAGTGAACGTAAAGGCCTGTGGGAATGTGGTGAATGCGCACAGCGGAATCGGTGGTATTCACCGACTGACCGCCCGGGCCGCCTGAACGCATGACCTCGATCTTCAGATCCTTCGGATCGATGTTGATTTCCACGTCCTCCAGTTCGGGCATGATGGCCACCGTCGCCGTGGAGGTGTGGATGCGGCCCTGCGCCTCGGTTGTGGGCACGCGCTGCACGCGGTGCACGCCGGATTCGTACTTGAGCTGCGCGTACGCGCCCTTGCCCTCAACCGCGGCCACCACTTCCTTGAGTCCGCCCGCCGAGGCGCTGGACATGGACAGGATCTCGACCTTCCAGCGCCGGCGCTCGGCGAAGCGCGTGTACATGCGGAATAGATCGGACGCGAAAAGCGCCGCCTCTTCACCGCCGGTTCCGCCCCGAATTTCGAGCAAGATGTTTTTGTCGTCGTTGGGATCTTTGGGCAGCAACAGAAGTTTCAGCCGCTCTTCCAGGCGCACCTGTTCGGCCGAAAGCTCGTCTTCTTCTTGCCGTGCCAGATCCCGCATTTCTGGATCTTTCTGCATCTCGCGCGCTTCCTCGATGCGCGCCACGGTCTGGCGGTGCGTGCGCAAGGTGTCCACCAGCTCGCGGATATCCGCGTGCTCCTTGGCCAGCTTCTGCATGACGGGCGGGCGGGCAAGGATCTCCGGATCCGACAGCTTGGCAGACAGCTCCTCGGAACGGCTCTCTACCGCGGCTAGCTTGCCGAGCAGCAGATCGTCGAGCATGGGAAAACCAGGCGCGCGAGCACTGCCGCGCTGCCGATTCCTTTACGTCGAGGACGGCGGAGTAGTGGGACGGCCGTACTTCTTGTTGAAGCGCTCGATGCGACCACCGGTATCCAAGAACTTCTGCTTGCCCGTGTAGAACGGGTGACAGTTCGAGCAGATGTCCACCATGAACGATGCACGTGTCGAGTAGGTCTCGACCTTGTGCCCACAGGCACAAGAGATCGTGGCGGGCTTGTAGGCTGGATGAATCCCCTTCTTGGGCATGACGCGAACCTCGTGTGAAGGGGGGTTTTATAATCGGCCTTTGACCGAAGGGCAAGCGGCAGTGTCCGAATTCTTGAATTGGCCCTTCTTAATGCGTGAGGACACCCGTCCGATCCACGCACCGCCTTCTCTTCTTATTGTATAGTCCGGCGCCAATGGCCGACCAACCTACTTTGAATAGCGGAATTCGCCGCTCGGCCGTGTACAGCTATCTGCGTCCCTTGCTCGACGGGCGGCGCGTTCTCGAGGTCGGCTGTGGCACGGGTGAGGCCGCGGCGCACCTAGTTCGGCTAGGTGCAAAGAGCGTGATCGGCGCAGGCAGCGCGCGCGAAGTGGCCGAGGCACGCGGCCGCCAGCGCGCGGGGGCGCTGGGCTTCGTCACCATGGCCGCGGGCGCAATCGACGCGGCCGGCACCTTCGAGGTCGTGCTGGTGCCGGACGCCGCCGACATCTTGCGCGGTCGCGGACCCATTCAACTGTCGACGCTGCTGGAATTGGTGGCGCCTGGCGGGCGCCTGGCCTGCATGGTGGCCAACGGGGATCGCGGCGACGGCCTGGCCTACTACGACGTGGTCGATGCCCTGACGCCGCATTTTCCTAAGGTGCGCATGTTCGGCCAGACGCCCTTCCTGGCCTTTGGCATCGCGGAATTCGACGAAACCGCCGCCGACCTGCGCGTCGACGCAGAGCTGGCCGAGCGGGAATCCGAGGAGCCCACCCACTACATCGCGCTCGGCGGCCCCGACGAGCCCATGGGCCTAGGTTATGCCCTGGTGCAGATCCCTGCGGGCGACTGGGATGGCAGCGTGCAGACCGAGAGGGCGCCCGCGGGCATCAAGGCGCCCGACACAGCCCTGGCCGACCTTCGCCAGAAACTCCTCGACAGTGATGGCAAGGCCGAGGGGCTCGTGCGCGTATCGCGCGCACAGAGTGAGGAGATCGAGGAATTGCGGGCGCGCCTGCGCCGCACCGCCGAGGCACGCGCCGAGCTTGACGAGGAAGTGCGCCGCTTGCGACGGTCGCTAATCGAGGCCGACGAGTCGGTGGTCAGTCTCACGCGCAAAACTACCGAGGAACTGACCGCCCTGGCCCAGCGCCTGACCGCGGGCCTGCGCAGTGAGGAAACAAGCCCTGCGCCGCCGGCCCTGAACGAAGAGTTGCAGCGCCGGGAGAAACAACTCGCCGAGCGCGAGTCGGCGCTGTCGGAGCGCGACGATCGCATCGCGGCCCTGGAGACGGCAAAGCAAGAGGCCCTGTGGCGGGCCGACGCCGCCGACGACGAGCTTGGCCGCCTGCGTGCCGAGCTGGTCAACCTGCGCGTCGAGCGCGATCGCGCGGTGGCGCGCGTGCAGGCCGAAGACGAGGTACTGGCCTCGCTCAAGGCGCAAGAGTCGACGATCGAGGATTTCCGCCGGGCCGCGGCGGTGCATGTCGAAGAGGTCAACCGGCTGCGCGACGCCGCCAACGAGCAGGCCAGCTTGGTCACCGAGCTTGAAGAGGCGCTGGCCGAGAGCGAAAAGCAGCTTGCCAGCCATGCAGCGGAGGTGGCGCGGCTGCAGAAGGCCTTGTCCGAGATCGAAGACGCCGATCGCGTACGCCGATCGCGGCTGGCCGAGCTGGAAGGTCTGATGTTGCGCGCGGAGCACGCCCAGGCCAAGGTGGACGAGGCGAGGCGACAAGACCTGGCCGAGCTGGGGGATCTGCGCGCCCGTGCGGCTGCCGGTCAAGGCGAAATTGAAGCTCTGGGCGCACGTTTGGCTCATGCGGAAGAGGCCCTGGCGACTGCGCCCAGCGCCGATGCCGAGCGCTTGGCCGAACTCGAAGCCCAGGTACGCGATAGCAGCGAACGCGAGCGCCGCATTGCCGAACTCGAAGCCCAGGTACGCGACAGCAGCGAACGCGAACGCCGCATCGCCGAACTCGAAGCGCGTGTGCACGAAAACGACGAGCGCGAGCGCCGCCTGGCCGAATTGCGCTCGGAAGCCCCGGATCCCGAGGAGGTCTACGAGCGCCTGTTCGACCTCGAAACGCAATACCAGGCCGCGACCATGGCGGCTGCACGCGTTCCCGCACTCGAAGCCAAGCTGGCCGAACTCGAAGCTCGGCTCGCACAAGTTCCCAACCCGTAGCGTACACAGGGCACTTCTTGCCCGCGCCTATCGGCGGCTCATACGCCCGGCTATTCCTGCCAAAATAGTATGGTGCCTTGGCGCGAGAAAGCCAGTGCGACCGCCGCAGGGGGTGCTATCTTCCCATTGAGACATGAGTGGTCCTGCCGATCTCTTGCTGTTCGCACACCTCCTCGCGAGAACGGACGACAAGCTGGAAGTGGAACACCTGGCCCTGTTGCTGGCAGAGCCGGAGCACCCAGGCCTCGACATCCCGGCCTACCTCAACAAGCTCAATGTGATGGGTGAGTTGGCCCGCATTAAGCTCAAAGCTTGTCGGGGCTCTGCGCCGGCGGATCGCATCGTACCCATCCTGCGTTTGCTGTTCGGCGAGCTCGGCTATCGCGGCAACGTCACCGACTTCTACGATCCGCAGAACAGCTTTCTCGACCACGTCATCGATCGCCGCACGGGCAACCCGCTCTCGCTGGCCGTGGTGCTGCTGGCGGTCTGCCGGCGCGCCGGCGTTACCGCAGAGGGCGTATCGTTCCCGGGCCATTTTCTCGTGCGCGTGGCCAAGGCCTCGGGCGAGATGGCCACCATCGATCCCTTCGACGGCCGCATGATTTCACCGTCGGTGTTGCGCTCGATCTACGAATCGGCCACGGGGGATCCCGGCGACATCGACGAGCAGTTTCTCGCGCCGGCTTCGCGCCGCCAGATTGTCCTGCGCATGCTCAACAACCTGCGCGCCATCTACGAACTGCGCGGGGATCAAGATCGCTTGCGCTTCGTGCTGGAACGCACAGCCCTTCTCAATCCGTCCGAAGAAGTGCAACGCCGCCTGGATTCCGTGGTCCAGGCCGTGGCATTGGCGCCACGGCTGAGCATTAACTAGGTAGATCCGTTTCGTGGTTGGGACAATCACCGCTAGAATCGCGGCGGTTCATGCGCTTAGCCCTCGCCTTCATTGCATTTGCGGTTGGCATTCCAGCGTTTGCCAACGGCGTTGATCCGCCGACTGGCACGGGACCGACGGAAGCGGCGCAGGCGGCGCCGCTGCCGGAATTTCCGCCTGACCCGGCCTTCGAGCCCAACTACAAAATCGAAGGCATCGATGTTCGCGGCAACCGCAAAACCAAGACGTCTCTGATTCTGCGCGAGGTGGGGCTCCACGTAGGCGATGTGGTCAGTGCCAACGATGCGCGCGTGGGCCTGGCGCGCCTGCGCCTGCTCGCGCTGGGCTTTTTTCTCGACGTGCACCTCTCCCTGGTCAAGGGCACCGAGCGCGGCCAGGCCAGCTTGGTGGTCGAGGTCGAGGAGCGCGGAACCATCATCCTCGACGCCCTCTACCTGGGCACGAGTCAAGCCACCGACGTGTGGGGTGGACTGGCGGCCACCGAGCGCAATCTCCTCGGCCGCGGACTCTCGTTGGGCGGCGGTTTCGTCGCATCCACCCGGCCGCAGGTCGCACGCGCCGAGCCCGGCTTCGCCGGAGCGCTGCACATGTCCGGACCGCCGGCCTTCTTTTCGGGCCGGCTGGCCTTGCAGGCGAGTTTCAACATCTCGCGCGGCAGCGAATTCATTCGTACCAATGGCGACGATTCCAGCGCCAACCCGGCGGACTTTGTCGCGGCCAACGTGCGCCGTTTAGGTGGCGCGTTCGGCGCGGGCCGGGCACTCTCGCGCACCTTCTTTCTGACCGGTGAGGCGCGCTTCGAATCCATCCGCGCAGATCGTCCGAGCGCTCTGCCCTTCGCCGTGCGCGAAGGAGAAAGCCACCTCGGCTCGCTCAGCGTGATTCTCGACATCGACTCGCGCACCGATCCAGTCTTGCCGAGAGGCGGCCACCACATCTCGCTTTCCGTCGAGGCCACAAAGGCGGCCTTGGCATCGAGCTATGGCTTCGTCAAGGGAGTGGCCCAAGCATCCAACTATTTTCCCTTGCGCTGGGGACATGTCATCGGGATCCACGGCTACCTGGGCGGCATCTGGGGCGACGCCCCCTATTTCGACCGTTTCTTCGTCGGCGATCTCAACCAGCTGCTACCGCCGCGCGCCCTCGGACTCAATTTCTCGACCCAGCCGTCCCACGATCTGCTGGGCACGGGCATCGCGGCCCATCGCTACGACAATCTGGCTGGCCGGGCGTTGGTCGAATACGCGATTCCCATCTGGAGCCGGCATGGTCTGCTCTACCGCGGCGATGCCTTCGCGGCGTTCGGTGTGTTCGCCATGTCGAACCCGGACGACCTCAAGAATCCCGACCTGTCGCTATCGCGCGCCGTCGCCTCGGACCTCACCGCCGATCTCGGGATTCGCCTCGACACGTACATCGGCATCTTTACGCTTTCCGTGGCCAATGCCATCGGCCGGATCCCTTTCTGATGACTGGGTGGGTGCGTGCACTCTGCTTCGGCCTTCTCGCGCTGCTGAGCGCAGGGCAGGCGCTTGCCGCACCCCCGGCGGTACGCACCGTAGGCGTCGCCCGCAAGGCGGACAAACTGGTGGTCAGCGTCGGATTGCAGGATCTCTTCGGGCCGCGCGACGTCGAGCGCCTCCTGTCGGGCTTTTCCACGCGCGTGCTCATCCGCGTGGCGCTCGTGCGCGACGGCGGCAATGAACCCATCGCACAGGCAATGCGGTTGGCCGAGATCGTTTATGACCTGTGGGACGAAAAGCTGCGCGTGCGCCTCTCGACGGGAAAACCCGGCGTGGCCGAGACCCAGGTTGTTTCCACGCCCAAGGCCGCGGTGGATCTGGCCACCGCGCTGGTTGCGTTTCCCATTATTGAGAGCAACCGCCTCGAACCGGGCTCAGGCTACCACCTCAGCCTGCGCGCGGATCTCAATCCGATTTCCGAAGAGCTGGTCAGCAACCTGCGCCGCTGGCTGTCCCAACCGAGCGGGCGCGGCCGATCTGGCTCCGGCGACAGCTTCTTCGGCTCGTTCGTCAGCGTGTTCGTCAACCCGCGCGTCGACGACAGCGAACGCGTGCTCCAAATGGTATCGCAATCATTCGCCCGGCCCGAGGGATCGTCGCCATGAGATGGCCCGGCCGCTTCGCGCTCAAGATGCTGGCCGAGATGCTCCTCGTGGCGCTGCTTTCGGCGCTGCTCTCGGCCTACGCGTTCTATTACGTCGTCCACCGCTTCGCCGATTTCTCTATCGAGCAGTCGGAGCGCGTCGCCATGGCCTCGAAACGTGCGGCGGAGGTGTTCCGTTCCTATTTCGCGGATCGCAAAGAGGAGTTTCGCCGCCGCGCCCAGATCATCGCGGCGAGCCCGGTTTCCGACATGGCCAGCCTGGCGGCGACCGAGGGACTTTTGCGCGCGCGCCTGCTCGACGGCGACGATGAAATCGACGGCTGGGAAGCCGAGCCCGCGATCTTGGCCCGCTCGCGCGAGGCCCCGCCCATCGTGGTAGCCGTTCCGGCGAGAGGCGAGAACGAGGGTGAGCGTGTGCTGGAGCTGACCTTCGGGATCCCGCTCGACATGTACGAGAATTTCCTGTCCCTGCGCGAGACCATCGACAAAGAGCAGCAGCTCGACCGTGTGTACGACCTCATCATTCCGCGCTTTCTGCGCCAGTACGTCATGATGGTGCTGGTGATGCTGGCCGCGGCGCCGCTCATCGGTTGGCTCTTCGCCCGTCAAGTCACGCGGCGGGTGGCCCGTCTGCACGAAGCCGCCCGCCGGGTGGGCGCCGGCGATCTGCAAGTTCGCGTCGCCCCTAAGGGCAAGGACGAACTGGCCGAGCTTGGCCGCGCCTTTGACGGCATGGTCGCGGAACTAGGCCAGGCGCGTTCGCGCCTCGAATACTTGCAAAAGGTGTCGGCCTGGCAGGAAGTCGCGCGTCGGCTGGCCCACGAGATCAAGAACCCACTCACGCCGATCCAACTGGCCGTGCAGGAGCTGGCCAGCAAATACCGCGGCGACGATGCCTCGTACCGACAGCTGCTCGATACCGCCAGCGAGATCTTGCGTGAGGAGATCACGGGCCTGCGCCGTCTCGTCGACGACTTTTCGGCCTTCGCCAAGCTGCCCAAGGTCGAGCCGGCCGCCGTCGATCTCAATCTGCTTTTGAGCGAAATCTTGCGACTGCAGCCCGAATGGCAAGCCACGGTGCAGGTCGTGGCAAACCCGGTCGCGGTGTACGCCATGTGCGACCGGACGCTGTTCCGGCGGGTCATCGCCAACCTGGTCGAAAACGCCATGCAAGCCGCGCAAGGAGCGGGCAGAACGCCCGAAATCCGCATTCAAGCCGAGCCGCGCGGCGAGCGCGCCGCCATCGTCGTCGACGACAATGGTCCCGGCGTGCCGGAGACCCAGCGCCAGCACATCTTCGATCCGTACGTGACCCACCGCGAGGGGGGCACAGGACTTGGCTTGGCGATCGTGCGCAAGATCGTCATCGACCACGGCGGCGACGTGACGGTCGCAAAGTCTCCGCTCGGCGGCGCGCGATTCACCGTCGAACTGCCCTCCGGCGGCAGCGAGCCACGACTCGACCCCTAAAGGGGCCGTCTACGCCGCGAGCTTCTTGGCGCGAATCAGCTCGGCGGTGCGAAACATGCGCCGAATCGCCGAGACATTCGCGACCGCGGCCACCACCACAAGGGCGAGTTCGACGGGCAGTTCGCGCCCCACGGAAATCCCGGCCACCTGGTGCGAGCTCGGCACCACCAGCTCCCAGACCGGCGACAGGCCGCAGCCGACGAGCACGTACACCGCTCGCTCGGCTCGGCGCATGGCACCCTTGGGCGGCACCACGCCGAGGGCTTCCGCTTTCGCGGTGGTGTAGCTGACCATGAACGAGCCCAGCAGGGCGCCGAGGCAGAGCACCAGAGCAAGCGGGCTGCCGCGAAAGTAGACGCTTAAGCCCGCCAGCAGGAAGTACTCGACGTAGCGATCGACCGCGGCGTCGAACAGTTCGCCCACGTCCGACATGCTGCCGTAACGCCGGGCCAGCATGCCATCGACCATGTCGCAGAACCCCGACCCCGTGGCTAGCAGCGCGCCCACGCCGAAGTGTCCTTCGGCAATGAGGCCCGCGGACACCAGGGCGGGCGCGAGAGAGAACGCGGTCACCATGTTGGGAGTAACCCGCAGGCGGTAGAGCAAGTTGACCAGCGGTTCGAACAGCTTGTAGGCAACCTCCATGATCCCACGGCTGAGCAGGATGCCGCCATGCCCGTCGAGGCGCTTGTTGCCTGCGCGCTTGGGCAGCAGTGCCAGCACACCGAGGGTCGCGGCGACCAAGACCGCGAATGCGCAGAGAACCAGGGAGCAGATGAGATCCGCCATGTGTGGGCATAGTGAAGGAATCGGCCTCCGCCTTCAAGATGCGCGTGCGATAGGTGCGGCGGATCGCACGACCGGCTTGACGGGACTGGCCTTGCCTTGTTCTAGTCTCGCTCGTGATCGCCGCGCCGCGGGACCAGCTTGTCGAACAGCACTTGCACTTGGTGCACTCGATCGCGGCCAAGCTAAAGCGTCGGCTGGGCAAGACCATGGAGCCGGGCGACTTGGTCGGCTACGGCACGCAGGGGCTCATCGAGGCGGCGGGGAAGTTCGATGCCAAGCAAGGGACGGCATTCGCGACCTTCGCGTACTACCGCATCCGTGGCGCCATCTTCGACGGCATGCGCACCATGGGCTGGTACTCGCGCGGCGACTACGCGCGTTTTCGCGCCGAAGAGCGTGCCAACGAGTACATGGCTGCGGCGTCCGAGCGCGAGGGCGCGGAGCGGGTGGCCCAGGGTGCATCGGAAGACAAGCCCGAAGACAAGGCGAAGGTGATCGAGGACATCGCCGAGATCTTGAGCGGCGTGGCCACGGTTCACATCACGTCCATCGAAGCCGCGCGCGATGCGCCTGACGACCGGTTCCAAGCCCCCGACGAAGCCGTGCTCGAAGCCGAGGGCCGCGAGCGCGTGCGCGCGGCGCTGACCAAGTTGCCGGACAAAGAGCGCCGGCTCATGGAGCTATACTATTTCGCGGACATGAACCTGGAGGACGCGGGCAAGAAACTCGGATTGTCCAAATCATGGGCCAGCCGGTTGCATTCCCGGGCGGTGAACCATCTGCGCGAGGCCCTGGAAGAAGGGGATTCGTGAGGTGGGTGCTGCTCGTTGCCCTGGTCGGCGCGGGCCTCGTGCCGGGCAGATCGTCGGCTGAATCCGAGGGATCCGCGCCGGCCGCGAGCACCGCGGCTTCGCCATCACCGAGCGATCCCAGCCCGCCTTCGCCGTATCCGCCGCCGGGCTACCCGCCGCCGTATCCGCCGCCGGGCTATCCGCCGCAGGGCTATCCGTCGCCATATCCGCCGCCGAGCTACCCGCCGCCAGGCTATCCGTCGTCGTACCCGCCGCCAGGCTATCCGTCGTCGCCCTATCTGCCGCCGAGCTACCCGCCACCTGGCTACCCGCCCACGCCGCCACCGCCGATGACGACTGTCTCTCTGACCATTTCTCCCCTTCACTTGCTCCTGCCCATGGTGGAGTTGACCGGGGAGTTACGCTTGGGAACGCAGGCGAGCGTGGCCCTGATCGCGGGCGGAGGCAGGGTTCCCGTGACCCAATCCGACGGCACGAAGGTAACCTTCACCGTCCTCGAAGGCGGTGGCCAGCTTCGGTACTACGTCACCGGATCGTTCCGTCGGGGCATGCACGTCGGGGCCGAGATCCTCTATGTCCACGTCAATGGCTCGCTGGAGGACATCACGGGTGTGGCCAGCGGATTGGCCTTGGGGCCGTTTTTCGGCTGGAAGATGACCAGCTACGCGGGATTCACGTTCGATGTGCAGGGAGGTGTCGAGGTGGTGACCATGGGAACGCGCGTGAGCAGTCGCTCAGGTGGATCGAGTGATTCCAGCGTGGACTACATTCCACTTGTCAACCTAGGTATCGGATGGTCGATTTGATTTGAGCGTGCGCCGTAGTTCCCGCGCGGGCAGAAAATGATAGAGTTTTCTCCATGCGTCGCCTGTGGATCGTGGTATTTGCGCTCGGCTGCTCGATGCCAATCCAGCATGGGCTTGATGAAACCGCAGCCAACGAGATTCTGACTTCGCTCGAGCGCGCCGGAATTCCGGCGCGCAAGAACCGCGACGACGACGGCGCGTTCGCCGTGGTCGTGGCCAAGAGCGATGGCCTGCGTGCCATGGAGCTCATGCGTGCGCTGGGACTACCCCGTGGTCCGCGCGCGAGCTTCGGCGAGATCTACAAACAGCCCAGTCTGGTGCCCACGCCCACCGAGGAGCGCGCCCGTTATGTCGAGGCGCTGGCCGGCGAGATCGCACGCACCCTGGAAACCGTCGAGGGCGTGGTCAGCGCGCGCGTGCACCTCGTGTTGCCCGAACCCGACCCGCTGGCTGTCGACGGAAAGCCGAGGGTCGCGGCTCAGTCGGCGGTCTTGCTCAAGACCCGCGCCGGCCATCCCGCGCCCATTGGCGAGCGCGACGTGCAGAAGCTGGTCGCGGGCAGCGTGCCGGGATTGGACCCGCTGGCGGTGGCCGTGGTCGTCACGCGCGCACTCGAACTGCCTGCCGCCTCCGGTGCGAGCTTGGTGGCGTTAGGTCCGCTGCGCATGACCCCGGACAGCCGGATCTATTTCGCCTTAGTCCTGGCCTC
>Ga0265316_10003350_pt1 | contig 16237 bp, 13 predicted proteins | sample 4522metaG_FD_202092 | JGI IMG/M metagenome (GOLD analysis project Ga0265316, IMG submission 202092) | Rhizosphere microbial communities from Carex aquatilis grown in University of Washington, Seatle, WA, United States - 4-5-22 metaG | ecosystem: Host-associated > Plants > Roots > Rhizosphere >...
GACATGGATTCCGTGCCGCCGGCCACGATCGCGTCCGCGCCCCCGCAGCGGATGCGTTCCGTTGCCAGCGCGATGGCTTGCAGCCCCGAGGCGCAATAGCGGTTGATGGTCATGGCGGAGGATTCAATGGGCATGCCGGCGCGCAAGGCGGCGACGCGCGCCACGTTCATTCCCTGCTCGCCCTCCGGCATGGCGCAGCCAATAATCACATCTTCCACTTCCCGCCGGTCGAGCGTGGGCACACGCCCCAGCGCGCCCTCGATAGCCACTGCCGCCAGGTCGTCGGGACGCGTTGCGCGCAACATTCCCTTGGGCGCCTTTCCCACAGCCGTCCTGACTGCGCTTACAATCACTGCGTCTCTCATGGATATTTCTCCTCCTGCACTCCGCTCCCTGACGGTCGCGTAGTCTTCCGAGCCGCGACCGTCAGGGAGCGGTTTAATTTCGCAGCGGCTTCCCGGTCTTCAATGTGAACGCGATCCGCTCCTGGGTCTTCTTTTCCCCGCATAGCGAGAGGAACGCCTCCCGCTCCAGATCCAACAGATACTGCTCGCTCACCAGGGTGCCAGGCGTGACCGGGCCGCCGCACAAAACGTGCGCCACCCAGTTGGCTACTTTTACGTCGTGATCGCTGATGAATTCGCCTTGCCGCATCACGTAGACGCCCAGCTTGAGCGAGGCCAGCATGTTCTCGCCCGGCGCCGGAATATCGGTGCGCGGCACCGGCGCGGAGTAACCGCCGGAGGCCAATTCGCGCGCCGTCTGCTGGGCGTCCACCAGCAGCCGCTCGCGGTTCATGGTGACGCGGTCGGCGGGCAGCAGCAGCCCCAGGTGGCGCGCCTCCACGGCCGAAGTGGATACCTTGGCCATGGCGATGGTTTCGAATGTTTTCCGCAGCGCGCCCAGCAGCTCCACCGATTCGGTGCGCCCGGCCTCCAGCGCCCGCAGCAGCATTTCCTTGCAGCCGCCCCCGGCGGGCAACACGCCCACGCCGGTTTCCACCAGCCCCATGTACAGTTCGGCATGGGCATGCCGGCGGGCGCCGTGGATGGCGATCTCCGCTCCGCCGCCCAGGCAGAACGAATAGGGCGCCACCACCACCGGGCGCGGGCAGAACTTGATTGCCGCCGTCATGCGCTGGAATGCCCGCACGGCGAAATCGACTTCGTCCCACTCGCCTTCCTGGGCGCTCAACAGCAGTTGCATCAGGTTCGCGCCGACGGAGAAGTGCTCCGCATCGCCGCCGATCACGAAGGCCTCGAAATCGCGCACGGCGTTGCTCTGCGGCGCGAAGGTTTCGGTGACGAGGCGCACGATGTCTTCGCCCACGGCGTTCTTCTTCGAGTGCAGTTCCAGGCAGGCCACGCCATCGCCCAGATCCACCAAAGATGCGCCGGGGTTGTGCTTCACCACGCCGTTGGCCGCGCGGAATTTGGCGATGCGCGCGATGCCCTCGGCCTCGGCGATGGGCCGGTAGGCGCTGCGGTTCACGTCGAAGCACTCGCTCGCGTGGCGCCGGTACCAGGCATCGGCTCCCGCGGCCGCCAGCCGTTCCACAATCGGGCTCACCAGCGCCCCGGCCTTGCGCATGCGCTCCACGGTGGCCGGGACTCCGGCCGCATCCCAAAGCTGGAACGGCCCCATTTCCCAGTTGAACCCGGCCCGCATGGCGCGGTCCACGCTGGCCGCGTCGTCGGCGATCTCCGGCAGACAATCGGCTGCGTAATTCCACAAGCCGGTCAGCAGCCGCCAGTGGAAGCGCGCGGCCTTGTCCTTGCGCACATCGCCCGACAGAAGCTGGGCCAGGCGCTCCGGCAACAGCTCGGCATTCTTGGCCATTTCGAGCGATGGAATCTTGGGCCGGATGGACGGAGCATATTCCAGCGTGTGCCAATCGAGCACCAGCCGGATCTCTTTGCCCTGGGCGTCCTTCTCCTTCTTGTAGAAACCCTGCTTGGTCTTATCGCCCAGCCAGCGCCGGTCCAGCATCTTCCGGATGAACGGCGGCACCGCGCCTGAGCCCTCGAAGTTGGCCGCCACGTGCGCCAGGATGTCGATTCCCACCAGGTCCGCCAGCCGGAAGGTACCGGTACGCGGCCAGCCGATCGCGGTTCCCGTCAGCGCGTCCACCTCTTCGATGGTCAGGTCTTCTTCGATCATCAGGCGCACCGCTTCCAGCATGATGAAGACGCCGATGCGGTTGGCGATGAAGTTGGGCGTATCGCGGGCGAACACCACTTCCTTGCCCAGCAACACGTCGGCGAAGCGCGCGATGGCGGCAATCGCCGCGGGGTCCGCCTCCGGCGTGGGAATGATCTCGACCAGGCGCATGTAGCGCGGCGGATTGAAGAAGTGGGTTCCAAACCAGCGCCGGCGGACCGGCTCCGGCAGTTTCGCCGCAATCGACGCCACCGGCAGGCCGCTCGTGTTGGTGGTGAGAATCGCGTCCCGCTTCAAGTGCGGCACTACTTTTTCCAGCAGGGCTTGCTTGATGGCCAGGTTCTCGGAGACCACCTCGATCACCCAGTCGCAATCCGCCAGCATCGCCAAATCTTCGTCGAAATTCCCAACGCGAATGTGGGCCGCGGATGCGGGGTCGTAAAAAGCCGCGGGCTTGCTCTTCTTCAGGGCCTCTAGCGCCTGCGCGGCAATGGCGCTCGGCGCGCCCGTCTGCGCGCGGATGTCCAACAGCACCACGGGCAAACCGGCATTAGCCAGGTGCGCCGCGATGCGCGACCCCATGGTTCCCGCTCCCAACACCGCCGCCTTGCGGACGACCGCGGCAGGCCGGCCCGCAGGCGTTCCGGGCGCGGCTGGTTCGACAACAGCTTGCACGCTCATACCAATTACTCCCCTTTCCTGGAAACTGTGCGTTTCGATACAACACGCAACTTGCCATTCCGCTTCCCAGCGGCCAAACCCTGCGTCAACGTGCGCGCAAACTGCGCGGCGATCTCTTCCGGGGACAGGGCGCCAGCGGGTTCATACCACATACAAATCCAGTTCAGCGCGCCGGCGATGGAAAACGCGGCGATTTTCACGTCGCAGGGCGCAATCGATCCATCGTCAATCCCTTCCTGGATAAAGGCGCGCAAGCGGCGGTCAATCTTCTTCTTGTAGGCGCGCACTTCGGTGCGCGCTTCGCTGGTGAGGTCGCCCTCATCCAACCGCATTACGCATCGCCCGAAGTTGACCGTCATCACGGTGGCATACGACTGGATGAACGCTTCCACCTTCTCCAGCCCATTGCCGCGGTGATCGGCGAATTCGTTGAGAATCTCCTCGATCAGCCCGACACCCAAGCGATAACACTCCAGGAGAATGTCCTCTTTATTATCGAAATAGTGGTAAAGGGCGGGCTTGGTAATGTTCAGACGCTCGGCCACGTCGTTCATCGACGTCCGGCCATAGCTTTTCTCGAGGAACAATTGTGCGGCAGTTTTCAACACCGCCTCACGCTTGGTGGCCGGGTCGCGCCGCCGGTTGGCGAATGCTTTGCGGTGCGACGGCAATGCGGAGGCGTCTTTTGGCATAGGCGGCCATGCGCAGCCCATTGACAAGGGGCCACGCTCCTGATATCTTACCCATCGGTAAGTTAAAACGCAAGGGGGGTCCTTGCGTGGCACAACTCCCGGCTATCTGCGGAGGTACCGTCATGAAGATCATCGTCGCCGTGAAGCAAGTCCCAGTGCGGGATTCCGCGATCCGCGTGGACGCGGCCGGTAAGTGGATCGAAGAAGAGGAACTTAGCTTCGAGATCAACGAGCCCGACGCGTACGCGCTGGAAGAAGCGCTACTCCTCAAGGACCAACATGGCGGAGAAGTGGTGGTACTTTGTGCCGGGCCGGAGCGTGCCGGGCAGACCATCCGGGAAGCTCTCGCCAAGGGCGCGGACCGCGCCATTCACATCCAGTGCGACGATTTGGCGAGTTTGGATACATTGGCGCTGGCCCGCCGTCTGGCCTCCGCCGTGGAGGCCGAAAAGGCCGATCTGATCCTCACCGGATTGCAGTCGGACGATCTCGGCCTGGGCCAGACCGGCGTGGTGATGGCCGAAATGCTCGGCATTCCGCACGCCACCATCGTCATGCAGGTTGAGATTCTGGACGGCTGGGTGCGCGTCAAGCGCGAGCTGGAAGACGGGTGGTTTCAGTGGGTCCGTATGCCCATGCCTGCGCTGGTGACCATCCAATCCGGCATCAGCCCGCTGCGCTACGCCACCCTCATGGGCATCAAAAAGGCGAAGACCAAGCAGGTTCGCCGCATCGCGCCGGACCAGCTTCCATCAGCCGCGCCGCCCGCCGTGCGGCTGGAGCGCGTTTACCTCCCGCAGCGCAGGAAGGAAACGCAGATGATCGCCGGCACGCCGGCGGAAGCGGCCGCCAAGCTGGCGGATGTCTTGAAATTCGAGGTGCGGGTACTATGAGCGGCGTACTGGTGATCCTGGAATATCGCGGCGCCTGGAACCGCATGTCGTGGGAAGCTTTGGCGGCCGGAAGGCAAATCGCCGCGCAAATGGGCCAGCCGCTCGCGGCCGCGGTGGCCGGCGCAAATCTCGAGGGCGCCGCCGCGGACCTGGCGGCGAAACCGCTGGCCCGCGCCTACACCGTGTGCCACGACCTGCTGGGCGAATACACCGTGGATGCATATGTCGCCGCGTTCGAGCAGCTCATCCATTCGCTCGATCCCCTGCTGGTGCTGTTCCCCCACACTTACCAGGTGCGCGACTTCGCACCGCGACTGGCCGCGCGGTTCGGGCAGACGCTGATCGCCGATGCCATCGCCATCCGCCTGGATTCCGGCCAGCCAGTATTCGTGCGCCAGTTGTTGCAGGGCAAGCTGAATGCGGATTATACCCACAACGGCGCCGGACCCTGCTTCGCGTCCCTGCAGGCGGGAGCTTTCCGCGCGGAGGCTGAAGTAGTGTCCCATGGTGGGGCAGGCGGTGCCGCCTGCCCGGACGTTGCGGGCCCGCCCCGCCGCTCCGGGCAGGCGAGCACCGCCTGCCCCACCATGGAGTTTGTGCCGCGCCTGGAAGCTTCCCAGATCCGCAGCCAGCCGGGCGAGCGTTTCCGGGAATCGGCGCAGACCGTGGATTTGTCCGCCGCGAGCCTGATTGTCTCCGTGGGCCGCGGTATCAAGGAAGAATCCAATATCCCGATTGTCCGCGCACTGGCGGACGCCATGGGCGCGGAGTTGGCGGCGTCGCGGCCCATTTGCGACAACGGCTGGCTCCCCATGGAACGCCAGGTGGGCAGCTCCGGCCAGACGGTTTCGCCCAAGGTGTACATCGCGGTGGGAATTTCCGGCGCGATCCAGCACCTGGTGGGCATGAAAGGATCGAAGGCGGTCGTTGCGATCAACAAAGACGAGAATGCGCCAATCTTCGAAGTGGCCGACTACGGCATCGTGGGCGACCTCTTCGAAGTAGTGCCGGCCCTCACCGCCGCCGTGAGAAAGGCCAAAGGTGCTTGAGGAGGAGAGATGCCAGGCAATGTCAGTGCAGACGATCTGCCGCTCCAGCGCATCTACAAGTGGGAGCGCGAGCGGCCCGATACTATTTTCCTCACACAACCCTACGGCGGCGGCAAAGTCCGCGATTGGACGTGGAGCCAGGCCATGTCGGAAGTCCGCCGCGTGGCAGCCTGGTTGAAGGCGCAGCAATGGGAGCCGGGAACCCGCGTGGCCATCCTCTCCCGCAACTGCGCCTGGTGGATCATGGCCGATTTGGCCATCTGGATGGCGGGATATGTGACCGTCCCGATCTACCCTTCGCTGAAACCGCAATCCATCCGCCAGATTCTGGAGCATAGCGGCGCCAAGGCCTGTTTCCTGGGCGCCACCGACGATCGCGAAGCTGGCGCAGCCGGCATCCCCGACGGCGTAATCCTGGTTCGCTTTTCCACCGCCAGCCCGAGCGAATGGCCCACTTGGGACGTTCTGGTCACAGCCCACCTCCCGATGGCCGGCAATCCAACCCGGCCCGGCAACGATCTGTGCACCATCATTTATACGTCCGGGACCACCGGAACGCCGAAGGGAGTCATGCACTCCTTCGCCGCCTTCGGTTACAACGCCAAAGTCCTCGCCGAACTCATAAAGCTGAATTCCAAGGATCGGATCCTGTCCTACCTGCCGCTGGCCCACATCGTGGAGCGTCCCGGTATGGAAGGAACCGCGCTCTACCTGGGATACCGCATCTTCTTTAGCGAGGGCATCGACACTTTCCTTACCGACCTGACCCGTGCCCGGCCCACCATCTTCCTCTCGGTGCCACGGCTGCTGCTGAAGTTTCAGCAGGGCGTGTTCGGCAAGATTCCGCCGCACAAGCTGGAACGGCTGCTGCGCATCCCCATCCTGAGCCGCGCGGTGAAGAAACGGGTTCTGAAAAATCTAGGGCTGGACAGCGTGGTCAACGCCGCCAGCGGAGCCGCGCCGCTGCCCACCGAAATCCTGCTGTGGTATCGCAAGCTGGGCTTGAACCTGGTGGAAGGTTACGGCATGACCGAGACCTTGATTACCCACCTGCCGGCCCCCGGTACGATGCGCCCCGGATACGTGGGCTGCGCCATCGCGGGCGTGGAGGCCAAGCTCAGCGAGGAGCAGGAACTCCTCCTCCGCAGCCCGATGAACATGCTCGGTTACTACAAGAACCCCGAGGGCACCCGGGCTTGCTTCACGCAGGACGGATTCTTCCGCACCGGCGACCAAGCCCGCATCGATCCGGACGGGCAGCTCAAGATTGTCGGCCGCCTCAAGGAGCAGTTCAAAACCAGCAAGGGCAAGTACGTGATGCCCAGCCCCATCGAGAGCCAAATGCTGGCCCACCCGGTGGTGGACGCCTGCTGTCTGATGGGCGCCGGGATGCCGCACCCATTCGCCGTGGTGGTGCTGGCCGAGGAGACGCGCAGAGCCGCCGCGCGCCCTTCGGAGCGTGCCGGCGTGGAGCAGACCCTGTTGGACATCATGAACACGGTCAACGTCCACCTGGACCCGCATGAGCAGCTCAGCTTCGTGGCCGTGGCCCAGGGGCCGTGGACAGTCGGCAACGGCTTCATGACCCCCACGCTTAAAATCAAGCGCAACGTGCTGGAAAGCCGCTATCAACCCTGCGTGGACGATTGGCTGAAGCAGAATCACCCGGTGGTATGGGAATCGCCGGCGGAAAGCGTCAGCGCGGCGGCGGGCTAGGGGGGCGAGCGCGTCTCCAAGGTAGCCCGCCGGGCCGGGCCAACTTGTCGGCGAATCCGCGTCAGCCCGCCCGCGTCGCGCCCCTCGGGAATTTAGAATCTCGGCTCTTGGCGGGATGTATGTCTGAAGTGCAGAATCTCCACGGCTCCCCGGTCTTCGTCCAGCCGGTAATAAACATAGAGCGGTGAGTGGACGAGGCGCCTCATCCTGGGGTGCCCCTTTATGGGCGCGCCAAGGCGGGGGAAGGCTGCAATCAAATCGACGTGGGCGAAGAGATCATCGGCAAACTGTGCGGTCGTTTCCGGGTGCTTTTCCCGTGACCACTCGAAAATCTCCTCCAGATCGACTAGCGCGTCTTCGTGGTAGAGGATTTTGAGAGCCATTGCCTGATTCGCTGGCGGGCTTGTTCGGCAGAAACCAAGCGGCCTTCATCGGCGGTCTTCGCCCGCCGTTGGAGAATTCGACTGGTCGCTGGGCCGATCTCCACCTCCGGTTCATCGCAAACGAACGGGTCAATGCTCTCGGCCTCAGCCATATCTTCACAGTAGCCCAGATTGCGGCACGCTGTAAATGGATCGTTACTGCGCGCCCGCTCTCCGTCGAAACCGCGTCGCAATGGAAGAGAGTCGTTCGAGAGAGGCGAACTGGCAAGAATTGAGCATTCTCGTGCTCGCCCCCCAACCCGTCGGCGCTGGCGCTTGATATCATGCTCCCCATTGCTCGGGCCGGTGTCGGCGATGACGAGATTCACCCGTTACAACCCCAAGCGCTGAAGAGTGGCGACTTCGCGGCGCAGTTCGTCGACAGAGTAGTCGTCGATCAGGATGCCATGAGCTTTCAGGAAACCATCCAGCTTGTAACGGGCGCCAAAACCAAGCAGCCGCTGCAGTTCGGTCCCGGTCAAGTGGCCGCTCTTGTATTCCTCCAGCGCGAGCAATTCGAGCGCGCGGCGTGACAGATCAGCGCCCGCGCTGAAGCGCGCTGCGAAATCGTCCGGAATCTCAACGGTCAGATGCATGAAGCGCCTTCTCTCTTATCCTAACTCTGCCAAAGGAAGTGGCCGGACAATTCCCGTTGGGTTAACAGGCGCCGCAAGTATACCGGGGCGACCGAACCGCCGGGAGGAATGGCCGAAGCCGAATGGCCGAAGCTGCGCAACTGGCACGCCAAGGCGTCGGAGTAACCGGTCGCTGGTCGCCCGGCGCCGCGGGTTCCATTACTTTTGCCGCGGGAAGGGCTTGACCGGGGGGCGAGTGTGTGTTGCATTACAGTGCCATTGTGCGCTACAACTAGTCATCTCTAACGTGGCTCCTCTCGCGGAGAGGGTGATCTCCGCCTACCAGAATCGGAAGGTACTAGTCACCGGGGGGTTGGGTTTCATTGGCAGCAACCTGGCTCTGCGGTTGGTGCGTCTCGGCGCGCGCGTGGCGATTGTGGACTCGGAGGTGCCTGGCTGCGGCGCCAACCGGCACAACATCGCGGCGGCCGCGGCCCATCTGCGCGTGGTCGCGGCCGATGTGGGAGACGCTGAGGTGGCTGCGGAAATCCGCGGATGTTCGACGATCTTCAACCTGGCCGGCGAGATCAGCCATATCCACAGCATGAAGGACCCCGGGCGCGATGCCCGTCTCAACGCCATGGCGCAGCTTCGTTTCCTGGAACACTGCGCGCGGCAGGCTCCGGGCGTGCCGGTGGTTTACGCCAGCACCCGCCAGTTCTACGGCGTTCCGCGGTACCTGCCGGTGGATGAGGCGCACCCCGTCCGGCCGGTGGATTTCAACGGCATCCACAAGTACGCGGCCACCGCCTATCACCTGCTGTGGAGCGAGATGGGACGGATTGACGCCAGGATCCTCTGCCTGACCAACGTGTACGGTCCGCGGCTCGCCTTGCGTCTGGCGTGCCAGGGGTTCCTGGGCAACTTCCTGCGGCGGGGGTTGTTGAAGCAGAGCATCGAGATCTTCGGGGATGGCCGTCAACTGCGCGACCCGGTGTACGTGGACGACGTGGTGGATGCGTTTCTGCTGGCGGGCGCCGCGCCGGCGCCAAAATCCCGGCTGTGGAACGTGGGCGGCCTGGAGCCGTTGCCGGTGGCGCGGATCGCCGCGGTCATCAGCGCGGCGGCAGAGGCGCCTCAGCCGGTTTGCCGGCCGTTCCCGAAGGAACATAAAGGAATCGACATCGGCAGCTACTGCACCGATTCCACGCGCATCCGCGAGGAGTTGGGCTGGCATCCGCGGGTCCTGTTCGAAGAGGGCGTTACCCGGTCGATCGAATACTTCAGACGCGAGTTTCCGCACTATCTCCGGGCCGAAGATGCCCTTCCGACTCCCGATGGCGAAGCCGCCGTGCTCGACCGCCAGGCGGTATGACCCGTCCCGTGCGATGGTGAGCCCCGTGATGAACCCGGCGGAATACGCCAACATCGCCCGCGCGGAGCGGGATTTCTGGTGGTACCGGGGGATGCGCAAGATCCTGTTCCGCCTGCTGGACCGGTATCTGGCGGGACGCCCGATCACTCGCGCGCTGGAAGCCGGGTGCGGCACCGGCTACTTTTCCTGGCTGCTGCAGAACGAGCGGCATTGGCCGGTGGTGCCCATGGATATCAGCCCCGACGGTCTGCGCTATGCGCGGCAAATCGGCGTGGAACGGGCGGTCCAGGGCGATGCCAGGAACCTTCCCTTTGCCACCGGCTCGTTCGACCTGGTGCTTTCCCTGGACATGCTGGTGCACCTGCCGCGCGGAACGGAGCTCGCCGCGGCGCGCGAGATGACGCGCGTCGTGCGGCGCGGGGGCCTGCTGGTAGTGCGAACGCCCGCCCTGGATGTCCTGCGCAGCCGCCATTCCGAATTCGCTGGCGAGATCCAGCGCTTCACCAGGCGGCGCCTGGTGGAGCTCGTTTCCGGCGCAGGACTGAAGGTTCTGCGCGCGACCTATGCCAACTCGCTGCTGATGCCGGTGGCGCTCGGGAAATTCCGTTTGTGGGAGCCGCTGCTGCGCGCTCCGGCGGCCAGCGGAGTGGAACCGGTGGCGCCGTGGCTCGACCGGCTCCTCTACGCGCCGCTGGCGGTGGAAGCGGCCCGCATCGGGCGCGGCGGCAATTTTCCAGTCGGCCAGTCGGTGCTGCTGGTCGGTGAGAAGATGGATTGAGCGTGGAACCTAGCAGATTCTCCTCGTTGAGCGTCTTTTTTCCCGCATACAACGACGCGCCTTCGCTGCCGTCGCTGATCCGCAAGACGTTCGCCGTGCTGGAGCGGTACGTAGCCGACTACGAAGTAATTGTGGTGAACGACGGCAGCCGGGACAATACCGGCGAGGTGTTGGAGGAGCTGCGCCGCGAGTATGCCCCGCGCCTGCGTGTCGTGACTCACCCGCGGAATCGCGGCTACGGGGGCGCGCTGCGCACGGGGTTCGCTTCGGCCACCAAGGACTTCGTCTTCTACACCGACGGCGACGGCCAGTACGACGTAGAGGAGTTGCCGCACCTGCTCAAAGCGGTATCCTGCGACACTGGCCTGGTGAACGGTTACAAACTGGAACGGAACGATCCGGCCCACCGGGTGTGGATCGGAACCATCTACAACCTCTGCGCGCGGCTGCTGTTCCAGATACGCATCCGCGACATCGACTGCGACTACCGGCTGATCCGCCGGACGCTGCTGGACAAGATCCGCCTGACCTCCACCAGCGGGACCATTTGCGTGGAGCTGGTGCGCAAGCTCGAGCTGAGCGGCTGCGAGGTGAAGGAGATCGGCGTGCACCACTACCCCCGGCTGTACGGGACCTCGCAGTTTTTCCGCGTGCGCTCTCTGGCGGTGACGTTCTACCAGTTGCTGCGGTTGTGGATCCGGCTGGTGATTCTGCAATGACCATCCCCATGGTGGACTTGCGGCCGCTGCTCGGGGCCACTGAGCCCGAGTGGCGCGCCAACCTCGCGCGGCTTTTCGACCGCATGCAATTCGTATTGGGCGAACAGGTGGCGGCCTTCGAGCAGGAGTTGGCGGAGGCATGGGACGCCGGATTGGCGGTCGCCGTCGGTTCGGGCACCGCCGCTCTGGAACTCTGTCTGCGCGCCGCCGGGCTGGGGGAGAGCGGGGCGGAAGTGATCGTGCCGGCGCTGACTTCGCCGTTCACCGCGCAGGCGGTCCTGGCGGCGGGTTGCCGTCCCCGATTCGCCGATGTGGACGCGGAAACCCTGTTGCTGGACGCCGGGGACGCCGCGGCGCGCATCCGCCCGCGCACGGCCGCGATGCTGGCGGTGCATCTCTACGGGCAACCCTGCCCGCTCGCCGAACTGGTGGAACTGGCGCGCCGGCGGGGGCTCATTCTATTGCAGGATGCCTGCCAGGCGCACGGGGCGCAGGCGGAAGGGCGGCCCTTCACGCGGCTTTCTCCGGCGGTGGCGTACAGCTTCTATCCCACCAAGAACCTGCCCTGCCTGGGAGACGGCGGCGCCGTGCTGACCGACTCGCGCCCGGTGGCCGCGCGGTTGCGTCAGTTGCGCGACGGCGGCCGGGGCCGCGGCAAGGGCGTCGAGCAAGTCAGCCGCATTCGCGCGGTCCATTCGCGGCTGGACGAAATGCAGGCCTGCTACCTGCGGGCGTTCCTACCCAAGCTGGCCGAGTGGAACGCCGCTCGCGCGCGATTGGCGGCGCTTTACGACCAGGCTTTGGCCGGCTGCCGCGGCGTGCGCCCGGTGGGCCGCCGGGAAGGCTCGGTCTGCCATCTCTACGTGGTGCGGGTGTCGCGCCGCGACGGTCTGCGCCGGCACCTGGCGCAGCACGCGATCGCGACCGGCATTCATTACCCCGTGCCGCTGCACCTGCAGCCGGCGTTTGCCGCCGCCGGAGGGAAGCGCGGCGCTCTGCCGGTGGCCGAGCGGGCCTGCCGGGAGATTGTGTCGCTGCCCCTGTGGCCCTACATGCCGGACTCGGCGGTGGAGGCAGTGGCGGAACGCGTGCGGGAGTTTTACGGCGGGTAGGCGCCGCGTGGTGGCGGCAGCGCCATCCCGTGGAGCGGACCTCCGGGTCCGCAAGCGGGACGTCCTCGTCCCGCTGCCCGAGCGATACCACCTGTCCCTGGCACGAAGCCGCCAGACCTCTACCAGCAAGCCAGCTCACCCGAGCGGCAAATATTCGATCCTGCCCCACCACTCGAAGTTCCGTCGCCGTTCCAATAACGCATCATCGGGCAAGTCCGCCGAACCGTCTTCCTGCGCGGTCAGCACACCGTACCGTAGTGACGGCGCGGCGAACGTGCACGTCCATGTACCGCGATACGCTCACCGGGGTCGCTTCAGATCGAGCAACTTTCGGCGGAATTCCGCGCCGGAGAGCCGCACAGCAAGCTCGCCGGATTCTTCCAAACCACGCCTGATCTGCTCATCGATTCCGCCCTGATTCTCGTAGTAGTAGGTGAATGCGCCGTGGATTTGCGCCAACCAGAGATTCACCTTCGTCCCCGCGATCCAAGCCACGCCCCGATCGTCAAGTTCAATTTGCGTGGCAAAACTGGCGGTCACGAGTGTTCTCGCTGTTCCCGGCTCGGTTTGCGTGTCGTGCAGAATGCCCGTATAATGGGAGCAGATTGCCAAGGAGCTTTCATGCGTGGCTGAACTGAACCGGACCGCCGAGCCCCCACAGGGCGCCCCACCAGGGGCTTTCTATTCCCTGATGGGCGGCAAACTCGGTGTCTCCGGGCTCAGATCCGGCGAAGAGATTGCTTTGCTGGTGGAGAAACGGCTTCCCGCCACGGCGGTCAAGGCGCTGGTTCGCGGTGGACTGTCCGACGCTGAGGTCTACCAGTTGATTTTGCCCCGCCGGACTCTGGCGCACCGCATCGCCAAGCATCAACCGCTCTCCAGGGACGAATCCGATAAGGCGGTGCGCGCGGCTCGGATCGCCGCCATGGCCGAGCAGGTGTTCGGAGAACCGGCGCGCGCCTGGCGCTGGTTGCGGAAACCGAAGGGGCGTTTCGACGGCAGGACGCCCGTGGAGATGCTGGCGACCGAAGCCGGCGCGCGCCTGGTGGAAGAGATGATCGTCGAGATCGATTACGGCATGTTCGCGTGATTCTGTGGCGAATCAGCCGCCATCGGGAACTCGATGGCGCTGGAGGATTGCGCGCCTCCGCGCGATGGCACACCAGAGGACGGCCCATTGTGTATTGCGCGCCGAATCCGGCTGGCGCGCTTCTTGAGGTGCTGGTGCATGCAGAGGTAGATCTCGAGGACCTGCCCGTCAGCTTCCGCTATTTGGAGATCGAAGCTCCCGGCACGCTCGCCATCGAAGATGTGGATACGAGCGCGCTCGAGCGATCGTGGCGCACGAATCCGGCGGCAACCCGCCGGGCTGGCGATGGATGGTTACAATCCAGCCGCACCGCTCTGCTCCGCGTGCCCTCCGTAATCGTTCCGGCGACCTGGAATGTTCTGATTAACCCGCGGCACCCGGAGAGCACACAGGTGCGCGTCATCCGTACCCACAGCCACGGCCTCGACTCGCGATTGCTTCGGTAGCCACCGGCTGCGCGTCCCGGCTGCCCACCGCGGCGTGGAACTGAAAGACGGCCTGGCCGAACTCTACCCTCCCATTGAAGGGAATTGGAACAAGCCAGACCCGGACATGCCGCCGGCGCCTGCCGGCGGACGCGGCAGCGGACCAATCACAAACGACTGGCCCTCGCGCCCGGGCCGGTAGGCGGCCTCTTTATGCGTCGGCGGGCCGGACCTGCATCCGCCCGGCGTATTCCTGCAATGCAGGCGGTCGATCCCCCGCGGTGAGGAATGGGTGCTTATTGAACCGATGTGGGGAAAGGGAGGCTCCTACACTCGCGCCAGAATCGGCGGGGTTGCTGCCCGGCCGGCTCAAGATGAGCCGAGACCAGAGTCCCTTTGTTGCAAGCAAACGGGTTGCGTGGACTCGACGGCTCATCGTGAGCCGCGTCCCGCCGGGGCCAGCGGCTGAACCGGCCACTCGTTTCCCCACGTTGGTTAATAAGCACCGTGAGGAATGCGGGTTTCCGGCCGCGTGGCTTCGGGCTTAGAATAGAACTATGAAGTCGACGCCCTCCATATCCCGCCCCGGGCTGTTCGGCTCCGACTAGTTTCCGTCCTGGTTCAACCCTCACATCCCAAGAAAACCGAATAGCAACAGAACAGGAGTGTCTTATGAGCCGGATTCTGTCCGGACCCTTGCCCGGACCGCGGGCGCGGGCCATCATCGAACGCGACGCGCGCGTGGTGTCGCCATCCTACACGCGCGGCTACCCGCTGGTAGCGGAGAGCGCCGAGGGCGCCATCGTACAGGACGTCGATGGCAATCGGTTCCTCGATTTCAACGCCGGAATCGCGGTGGTGGCGGCGGGCCACTGCCATCCGCGCGTGGTCGACGCCATCCAGAAACAGGCCGCGCGGCTGATCCACATGTCGGGCACCGATTTCTACTACGAAGAGATGGTGGCGCTGGCCGAAAAGCTGGCGGAGATTGCGCCCGGGCCCGTCGAGCGGCGGGTTTCGTTCGGCAATTCCGGCGCGGAGGCCATCGAAGGCTCGATCAAGCTGGCGCGCTGGGCCACTGGGCGCGACAAGATCATCGCCTTCTTCGGCAGCTTCCACGGCCGCACCATGGGGGCGCTGTCGCTCACCGCGCGCAAGGCGGTGCAGCGCGGCGGCTTCGGCCCGCTGATACCCGGCGTGGTGCACGCGCCGTATCCCGAGTGCTACCGCTGCCCGTTCGGCCGGCAGGAAGATACCTGCGCGGTGGAGTGCGTGAAGCACATTGCAGACACCCTGCTGAAGACCATCGCGCCCGCCCGGGAAACCGCCGCTATCTTCGTAGAGCCGGTGCAAGGCGAGGGCGGCTACATTGTGCCGCCGAAGAAGTTCTTCGACGAGCTTTCGCGCGTGGCGCGGCAAAACGGAATCCTGCTGGTGGTGGACGAAGTGCAGTCCGGCATGGGCCGCACGGGCAAGATGTGGGCGTGCGAGCATTTCGACCTCGTGCCGGATATCCTGGCCGTAGCCAAGGGAATCGCCAGCGGCATGCCTCTGGGCGCCACGGTGGCGCGCGCGGACCTGATGACCTGGCCCGCGGGCGCGCACGCCTCCACCTTCGGCGGCAATCCGGTATCCTGCGCCGCCGCGCTGGCCACCATCGCGCTATTAGAAGAAGGGCTGGTGGCGAACGCCGCGCGCATGGGCGCACACCTTCTGGACCGCCTGCGCGACTGGCCGGCGCGCTTCCCCACGGTAGGCCAGGTGCGCGGGCTGGGGCTGATGATCGGCATCGAGATGGTGCGCGACCAGGCCACGCGCGAACGCGCCCCCGAACTGCGCGACCGCATCGTCAACCTGGCATTCGAGCGCGGGCTGCTGATCCTCGGAGCGGGCGAGAATTCCATCCGCCTGTGCCCGCCCCTGGTGGTCACCCGTGAGCAGTGCGATACAGCCGTCGAGACGCTGGAAGAGTGTTTGACCGCGGCGGTGTGAGCTGGGCGCGCGTCTGCATCCAACACGATGCAGTGCGATACCGCCGTCGAAACGTTAGTGTTGTGTCCACGAAATAACCGGACAGATTCTTGAAGCTCTTGTGGGGCGGACCCCCTGGTCCGCGGCCGGCCCCCTGGCCGGCCGCGAGGTTATCGAGTCATACCGAGAAGGGCCGACGAGGGCGTCGGCCGCGGACCTGGGGGTCCGCCCCACCTGAGCCGTGCGCGCGCCGGCATCCAACACGATGCAGTGCGATACCTTCATCGAACGCTCGAATGGTGCCTGAAAACGGCGGTGTGAGACGAGCCCGCAAGCGCCCCCTGGGACTGCAATACCATAGGAAGGATGAAGTTCCTGCCCTTGCTCCTGCTTCTTTGCGCCGCCCTTCCGGGCGCCACCTTGCGCTACTGGGTGGAACCGTGTACCCATCCGCGGTGTGAGCTGGGCGCGCGTCTGCATCCAACACGATGCAGTGCGATACCGCCGTCGAAACGTTAGTGTTGTGTCCACGAAATAACCGGACAGATTCTTGAAGCTCTTATTGGGCGGACCCCCTGG
>Ga0265316_10003355_pt1 | contig 16230 bp, 10 predicted proteins | sample 4522metaG_FD_202092 | JGI IMG/M metagenome (GOLD analysis project Ga0265316, IMG submission 202092) | Rhizosphere microbial communities from Carex aquatilis grown in University of Washington, Seatle, WA, United States - 4-5-22 metaG | ecosystem: Host-associated > Plants > Roots > Rhizosphere >...
GCCGCCGCCAAAACCGCCGCCCCGTCCGCCGAATCCACCGCCAAAACCACCACCGCCGGGTCCTCCGCCCATGCCGCGGCCGCCGCCGCCACCGCCAGGGCCGCCCATGCCGCGGCCGCCGCCGCCGCCCCCGCCCGCGTCGCCACCTGGCGCACCCGCTCCGGGAACGCCGCCGGGGTTATCGCCGCCCATGCCGCCGGGCCCACCGGGCCCAAGGGCACCCCCCATCATGCCCGGCCCGCCCATCCCCATGCCGCCGGGTCCGCCGAACCAGTCGTTCTGTTGCGGCGCATTCAGGCCCGCGCTCATGCTGCCGTTCACCAGCAGCGAATCCGCGGCGCTCTGGTTCAGGTCCGCCGAGGCCAACTCGTTGCCCATTCCGTTTTCCGCTCCGGAGGCCGCGCCGCCCTCGGTTGCGTTCACGTCCACGCGCTGGTATCCGGCCATCGCCTGGGCCAGCGACGGGCGCCCCCCATTAGCTGCCTGCGTTCCTCTCGCCGGCGTCTGATTGCCGCGCCCTTGAGGCTTGGCGGCCGGCGCGGCTTTCGGTGCGGCAGCGGCAGCGGCCACGGGTACAGCTGGCGCCGGAGCCGCTGGGACTGGCGCAGCCGTCACAGCCGTCGAAGGTGCAGGCGCAGCTGGGGCCGCTGCGGCCGGAGCAGGTGGTGTGGGGGCAAGATTGGCTCCCGGCGGAAGCAGTTTCAGGTCCCAGTCGGCGGGCGGCGCATCGGACGCAATCCCCACATCCCGTGTGAGCTTGGCGAAACCCAGCATCTCGACGTCGATGGTCCACGTGCCATCGGCCAGCTCGGGGAACTCATACGCACCCTGGTCGTCGGTGGTGGTGACTATCTTTTTGTCGCTTTGGGTTGCGGTTACGGTGGCGCCGGGGATGGGTAATCCTCCGGATTTGATAGTTCCGTGGTGCTCCGCGGCCATCAGGCCGCTCACGGTGATACAGGCGGCCATGAGGCGCCCTAGGTGTTGGAAGAGGGGATTCGCAGCCATGTGGTTACAATATCAGGGCGATACGGGCCAACCGAATGTTACCTCCCCGCCCCGCTTCCGGTGCCAAAACACCCCTCAAAAAAAGTGGAACTTATGGGCGCCAGAGGAGCGCCAACATCGACAAAAACGTGTCGAGGTCCGGGAGTCAGTCGCCGGGAGGTCGCTATGCTTGCTCTCAGCGGTCAACCACGATCGCGTGCGTAGCCTGCAAAGCCTTTCCGGCGATCGTCTTGCCCTTGCAGAGCCGCTATGGTCCGTGGTTCTCTGTGCTGCATCAAAAAGCCGTGGCCGTAGGGTCTGAACACTCGATCGGCCTGGGAATGGAGGTCGGACGCCTCCGGCGCAGTCGCGAAAAATGCTAACGTCGCATTTAGGACCTACCATGACTTCATCCCGTTTGCCCCTTCTCGCGCTGGCGGCGCTGCTCTGCTATCCGGCCGTTGCCCTCGACCGCCCAGGCACCGTCTTCAAGATCTTCCAGTTTCCCCAAAACATGATTCCCCGCATCGACGGGAACACCGACGACTGGGCCATGGTGCCCGAGGATTACGCCATCGGCATCGATCAGCTTGTGGACGATTCCGGCAAGTTCAAGGCGCCCGATAAGACCAACCTCGACGTCAAGGTCAAGGTCGGTTGGGTCAAGGGTCTCAACCGCCTGTACTTTTTATATGAGGCCTACGACAACTACTGGGACTTCTCGCATCCCGACCTGCACAACGACACCTTCGAACTGGTGGTGGATGGCGACCTTTCCGGAGGCCCGCTGATCCCCCAGTTCATGCCCAACAAGGAACTCGACCAAATGGACGCGCGCCTGTCCCTGCAGGGTGTGCAGGCGCAAAACTACCACATCATGACGCCCGCCGTGGGCAAAGACTGGACCATGGCGTGGGGCTGCAACTCCTACGTAAAGGAGTTTCCCTACGCCAACGTGGTCTACAACTACAACTTCAAGCCCGGAGAAGCCGGCAAGCTCATCATGGAAATGTGGATCACGCCCTTTGACTACGCCGGTTGCGAGGGCCCCCAGCGCGCGGTGGAATCGGTGCTCACCGAGAACAAGCTCATCGGCCTGGCCTGGGCGGTGATGGATTACGACGACGTTAACAGCAACGCGCACACCTTCTGGAATCTCTCGCGCAAGCACACCATGTACGGCAAGGCCGACGAGTTGGTGGCATTCAAACTGATGCCGCTCGAGCCGCAGTTTCAGAAGGCCATCGATGCCCAATGGTCGTTTAAAATTCTGGACATGAACCGGCGCCTGGTGGCGTTTGAAGACCTGTCGGTGGGCAAGATCACATCCTGGAAATGGGATTTCGGCGACGGAACAAGTTCCACCGAACAGCACCCCATCCATGCGTATCAAAAGGCCGGACAGTTTGTTGTGGTGCTGAACATCGAAGGACCGGCGGGCACCTCGCGGCGCGCCAAGACCTGGGACGTGGTGATGAAGTGAAGCGTTTTCGAGCTGCTATTCTGCTCCTGGTTAGCGGAGTAGCGGCAGCTCAGATACCCAACCCGGGCGGGGAATTAAACAAGCTTCTGGAGCAAGAGACCGGCGGCCGCTTCCGGCTGATTTTCGAGTTCCGCTTGCGCGATGAATCGCGCACCGGGAACAACTTCGGGCTGGCCAAGGATCTCGATAACCCATTGCTTCGCACGCGCATCGGCGCGCAGTTGGATGCGACAGACTGGTTCCGCATCTCGGCCACCGGCCAGGACGCTCGCGCGCCGGAGTACGGCGGGGTGGCCCCCACCACCGCGCGCGATTCCATGGATCTGCATGAGGCCTTCCTGGAGTTTTTCGCCCGGCGCAAGACCGGTTTTGGAGCTGTTTTTGGACGCGAAGTGATCGCCCTCGGAGAAGGCCGCGGCCGCCTGATCGGCGACTCGCAATGGAGCAACACCTCGCGCAGCTACGATACCGCGCGCCTCTATTACCGCTTGCCCAGCGCGCGCCTCGAGGTACTGATGGTCTCGGTGGTGAAGATCAGGGCCGACAAGTTCAATGTTCCCGATCTGGGCGACCGGGTCTGGGGCACCTATGACACCTTCACCAGGATCATCCCCAAGGGGACGGTGGATTTTTACGTGCTCCGTCACGACCAGAATCGGCCCGGCGGTTTCACCGGAGTAGGCCGCCTCGGCATTGACACGCTCGGCGGACGCGCCGAGGGTCCTCTGCCGGGAAAGTTGAAGTACAGTATGGAAACGGCCATCCAGAACGGGAAAACCGGCCTCATCCAGCATCGCGGGTATGCGTGGTTCAGCGGCATTTCCCGCCCGGTTCGGTTGACCTTGCCGCTCGATTTGGAAGTGGAATACAAGTATGCGTCCGGTAGCCAGAACGCGGCCGCGCGCGACACTACGTTCGACCAGCTTTACGCCTCCAACCACGACCGGTTTGGCCGCACCGACCTGTTCGGCTGGCGCAACATACACAACCTGCGGTCGCTGGACACGCTGCATGTCACGAAGGCCGTGGCCCTCAGCGGGATGTATAACAACTGGTGGCTGGCCAGCCCGACGGACGCTCTCTACAACAGCTCCGGCGGGTCAATCGTGCGCTCCGCGAAAGGCACCGCTGGAACCCACGTCGGCCAGGAGGCCGATGTGTTTGGAACTTACCAGGCCTCCGGCTGGACGTTTGGAGCGGGTATGGCGCATGTCTTCGCCGGAGGATTCCTGCGCGCCACCACGCCCGGGGTCAACACCAATTATCTCTTCGTCTTCCAGAGCTATACGTTTGGCCGCGATCTTTAGCGATGCGCCTTGCCGGTGATTCGTTCGATGCGGATGCGCACCACGGCCGTTTTGGAGTCCGAGGCGGCAATAGCCTCTTCCGCCTCGGGCGTCACCTCCCCGCAGAAACGGACCGCCAGAAGCTCGAGCCCCCGCCGTTTCTCCGCGGGGTCCGTCACCACCACCGCCCGGCCGAATACCACGGCGCTCTCATAGAGGGTGGAAAGCGCTTCCGGCAGCACTCTGGCGCTCGCCACCGCGCAGAAGGAAACCCGCTCTTCATGCGCGATGTTCTCCAGTTTGTGACCCTCCGTGGCGCAGTGGAAGTAGAGCGCGTCCCCGGCGAGCACGTAATTTACGGGGACGGCATACGGCCATCCGTCCGCGCCCACGGTGGCCAACACGCCGTGCTCCGCCCGCGCCAGTATCTCCCGGGCCTGTTCCTCGCTGAGCGCCCGATCTCTTCGTCGTATGTCCCGCACCTCACGAGGTTATCAGAGCCACGACCGTCAGATCGTGTGAAAGAATCGGTTGGCAGGCGGTAGCGCCTGCCCCACAAGGTGGGACAGACGCTTTCGTCTGTCAACCCGGCGATTTCTGCGATTCTTTCACAGCTTCTCAGGGAGCGATAGGCAATCGACGCCCACCCTAGTCCCCGAACGCCCCGACTTCCTCTTGCTCTTCGACTCGCCCGCTCGCCGCCGCCACGCCCCCAATCTGCACCAGTTCCGGCCCCGGCTGCTCTTTCAGCACGTGCTCCTTGTAGAGCTTCATCATCCGCTCGTTCTCCTGCCGCTCTTTCAGCTTGGCATCGCGCGCGCGGGTCTTCTCTTCCCGCGCGTTCTTGGCGATGCCCAGGCGGTCCAGGTCATGCTGCTCTTCGGTGGTCACAAGCTCCTGCCGCAGCACCAGCGAGTGCTCTAGACTCGGCAGCGGCACGGTCTTTCCGCCCGCGAAGATCTCGTGCCGGCCGCGCTCTTCGTACCATTTGGTGAGCGTCGCCGTCATGTGCATCTTCTCGATGATGTTGCGCCAGCCCACGCCCGTGTTGTACGCGCAGAAAGAGATTTCGCCTTCCTGCGTGGCGTAGGGGATGATGCACTGCTCGGTGCGCCGGAAATCGTAGTTGAACAGGTCCTGGAACCACATGCCCGCGATGAACAGGAAGTTCCAGCGGTCGCGGCGGCGCTGCTCGATGTCGTCGAAAGTGCGGTCCTTGCCCACCTTCCCGTAGCTCTTGCCGGTGGCGCCGAAAGTCTTGTCGAATTTCTTCAGCATGTCGCTTAGCTTGAAGTGAGTGGGAGCCTGGAAGGGATCGTAATTGCGCGCCACCGCCAGCGCCATGCCCATCACCGAAAGACCTTTGCCGCGCGCCGCGTCGTTGATACGCGCCACATCCCGGGCCAGCCGGTCGGCGTTCAAAAACGCCGTCACGGGCGCGGACTCCTTGGTTTGCTTGTCCACCATCACCGCCATGCCGACGCCGCAATTGGGGTGGCAGCCGCAGCTCAACTGGCCCCAATCGGCCTGCGGGCCGTGTACCAGGTCGCTCCAGTCGGAGAATGTGGACATGAAGGAAATCGGGAACCAGTCGCGCGCCGGCTCGCCCAGCCCGGTCTGGTTCTTCACGTCGTGCGCCAGGTGCGAAAGCGTGTAACGCTGGGCCGCGCGCCGCTCGTCGGTGACGGCTTCGTCGCGCCCGGTGAATGACACCGGCTGAAAAGAGAGAAACGGAATCTTCTTGGGATTGTCGAGCGCGAACTGGACGATGCGCCCCACTTGCTCGTTATTGATCCCGTTGACGATGGTGATGACCGGGATGATATCGACCCCGTTGGCGTACAGGTTCTCGATGGCCCGCAGCTTGACATCGAACAGGTTGCCGACCTTGCGGTGCTGGTTGGCGGCGTTGCCAATGCCGTCGAACTGCAAGTAGGCGTAGCGCAGCCCGGCCTCGGCCGCCTGGCGGCAGAACTCCGCGCTCTTGGCGAATTCGATGCCGTTGGTGGCCGCCTGCACGGAGGTGTAGCCCACTTCACGCGCATAGCGGACCGCGTCCAGGAAGTAGGGCGAGAGCGTCGGCTCGCCGCCCGAAAACTGCACCGACATCTGCCGCTTCGGTTTGATGGTGATGGCGTTGTCGAGCAGCGTTTTGATATCTTCCCAGCTCAGCTCATGCACGAACCCCACCTGGTTGGCGTCCATGAAGCACGGGTCGCACATCATGTTGCAGCGGTTGGTGAGGTCGATGGTGAGCACAGACCCGCGGCCGTGCGTGATGGTGCTGGAGCCGTGCTTGTGCAGCGTCGCATCGTTGTGCGCGCGGATGTCCCGCCCCGGAAACACCTGCTCGATGTGCCGGTAGAACGCTGTATCCACCGCCATCACGTCTTCGAACCGCCCGTGGATGGGGCACTCCTTCACCATCAGGATCCGGCCGTCGCGTTCGACGATCCGCGCCTTGATCTCGCCCGGCTTATCGGTGTAGAGCACTTCGAGCGGAGTCTTGCCGTCCAGAATCTGCTGGCGGATTTCGGGCACGCAGCGCGGGCAGAGCGAATCCGTCTCGCGCGGCCACCCCAGCGGCGGCTTGGCCTTTTCCCACGATTTCAGCAGCGGCTTATCCGACCACTTCGGCACGAAGCCCGGATTCCGGCTGATCTGGTTCAATTTATCGAAGACAAACCAGGCCGCGCCGGCCGCGTAGGTCAGGGCTTTTTCGGCATACTTGATAGGCTTATGCATCCTGTTCGATCTCCCTATTTGAGTGCAACTGCGCTTGAAAAGAGTATACGCGAGGCTCCGCCAAAGGTGATACGAATTGCCATTAAAACGTTGGATTTGTTACTTGTACGGCGATTTCCGAGCCGCGACCGTCAGGGAGCGTTTTCCCTTACATGGCCTTCTTGGCCACGAAATCGGTGCTCCAACTGCCGTCATCCAGCCCCATCGTGAAGTGAATTTCGCTCTCCAGCACCTGCCCCTTGAAGACCAGCTTAATGGCTTGGCCCTGGTATTGCGACATGGCCCAGAAGGACACCGTGTCTCCCTGGATCTTGCCGTCTTTGATCTCGCTGGGCTGTCCCTCCACGGTGAAGGCGCCGGTCAGGGTATCGCCGCCCGCTTTCAAGTCGAAGTTCAGCTCGTGAGTTTCGCCGCCCACGTCGATGGCTCCCTTCCATTTGCCGGTGGCATCGGCACAGTAGAGCAGCGTGGCCAGCACAATCAACAATCCCGTCAGAGTGGGTATGCGTCTCATGGACGGTATTGTATCATCGCGGCCCGCGCTATGATAAGTAAATGTCGAGTGCTTCCCCCCCCGTTGTGGATCAATCCGCCCAGCACATCATGGACCTGGAGCGGGAATATGTGCTGCAAAACTACGCCCGTTATCCGCTGGTCCTGACCCGCGGAAAGGGCTGCTACGTCTACGATACGGAAGGCCGCCGTTATCTGGATTTCATCGCCGGCATCGGCGTGAATGCGCTGGGACACGCGCACCCGCGGATTCTCGCCGCGATTCGCGAGCAGGCCGGGCTGCTGATTCACACTTCGAACCTTTATTACAACCAGTTTCAGGGGCCGCTGGCCAAGCGCCTGGCGGAAATGAGCGGACTCCAGCGCACCTTCTTCGCCAACACCGGCACGGAGGCCATGGAGGGCGCGCTCAAAATGGTGCACGCGCACGGCCGCGCCATCCACCCCGAAAAGTACGAGATTATCTCGCTTGAGAATTCCTTCCACGGACGCACGCTGGGCGCGCTCTCCATCACCGGCCAGGCCAAGTACCGTGAGCAGTTCGAGCCGCTGATCCCCGGTGTGAAATTCATTCCGGTGAACGATCTTGCGGCTCTCGAGGCGGCCTTCAGCGAGCGCACCGCTGGCATCGTGCTCGAAATGATCCAGGGCGAGGGCGGAATCTATCCGCTGACCCACCAGTTCGTGGCCAAGGCGCGCGAGTTGGCGGACCGTTACGACGCGCTGCTGGTGGCCGATGAGATCCAGTGCGGCGTGGGCCGGCCGGGAACCTACTTCGCCTATCAGCGCGCGCAGCCGGTGATTCTGCCCGACGTCATGGCGGCGGCCAAGCCGCTGGCCTGCGGCATCCCCCTGGGCGTGATCGTGGTCAATGAGAGAGCCGCGGCCGCCATCAAGCTCGGAATGCACGGCAGCACCTTTGGCGGCGGCGCCCTGGCGTGCCGCGTGGCGCTGGAGTTCCTCGACATTCTCGACGAGCTGCTGCCCTCCATTCAGCGAGTGGGCGGCTATTTCCACGTGGTGTTGAACGAACTGGCCCGCAAGCACGCCTTCGTCAAGGAAGTGCGCGGCTTCGGCCTGATGCTAGGTATGGAACTGACCATTCCCGGCAAACAGATCGTGTTGGACGCGATGGCCGAAGGCCTGCTCATGAACTGCACGCACGACACCGTACTGCGCTTCCTGCCGCCCTACATCGTGACGGAGAAGGAAGTCGACCAGGCGGTAAAGACGCTGGGGAAACTTTTTGCCAAGGTGAAGTAGCGGGTAGTCTGTCAAGCCTCGCCAAGAGACGACCGGATGACAGACGGCGCAAACCGATCGTCTGTCCCACGCATTACCCTGAGCAGGTTCCGAAATCGCGGACTGTCGATGACATGAAAGAGGGCATCCGGCGGAGCGTCCTGTCCGATGGCTTGTGGGGCTCGCGCGGCGGAACTGCTCGGGGGTGGCTGCACGCGATCATGAAGGGGTGTAGATTTATGGATGTCGCGAGCCTCCTATGAAGAACACACGCAGCACCATTCTCTTGGCAGCGGTCGCATCCGGGGTGCTGGCCCTGGTGTGGGCACAGGCGCCGGGCGATCCGCTCGAGCAAGGTTTCCAGAACCCGCCGGATTCGGCCAAGCCGCGGACCTGGTGGCACTGGACCGGCGGCAACGTCACCAAAGACGGCATCACCAAAGACTTGGAGTGGATGAAACGCGTCGGCATCGGCGGTATGCACCTGGCCGACGTTTCCTCCGGCAGCGGCCAAACGGTCGAGAAGAAGCTCGCGTTCGGAACTCCGGAATGGCTGGATGCGGTGAAGCACGCGGCGTCGGAGGCCGACCGGCTGGGGCTCGAGATGACCATCTTCAGCTCCGCCGGCTGGAGCGAAACCGGCGGGCCATGGGTGAAGCCCGAGCAGGCCATGAAGAAGTTCGTGTGGAGCGAAACCGAAGTGGAAGGGCCGCGGGGTTTCAGTGGGAAGTTGGCGCAGCCGCCCTCGAATAATGGACCCATCCGCAACCTGAGGACCGGGGGCGGACGCGGAGGCCCGGGGGCAGTTCCGCCCGACCCCACTTACTACGGCGACAGCGCGGTGTTGGCTTACCGCACGCCGGCGGACGAGATCAACATGGCTGATCTGCACCCGAAGGCAACCACCAACGCCGGCCCCATCGATGCTACCGCGCTGCTGGATGACGATTTGAACACCGCGGCCACCATCGCCGCTCCGGCGGGCGGCGGCCCGGCGTGGCTGCAGTACGAGTTCGCGCAGCCTTTCCAGGCACGTGCCATCTCACTCGCGGGCCGCGGCGGCATCCCGGTGGGCCGCGTGCTGGCCAGTGACGATGGCGCGAGCTTCCGCACACTGGTGACGCTGCCCGGCCCGCAGGGCTATCGCGGGGGCACTGTACGTACGCTTGCTTTTCCCGAGGTGAGGGCGAGGTTCTACCGTGTGGAGTTGAGCGCCGCGCCCTTGACCCCGGCGGCCACCATGGCCGGCGGCCCGGTGGTGCCGGCCAAGGAGTACACGCTAACCGAGGCGGTGCTGCACTCGGGTGGGCGCGTCGACCGATGGGAAGACAAGGCCGCCTTCAGCCTCTTGTTCGAGTACGAAACCGTGCCCACGCCGGCGGTGGCTTCCGCCGCGGAAATTCGGCGCTCCGACATAGTGGACCTGACCGCGAAGATGGGCAAGGATGGCACCCTCAACTGGGAAGTTCCGCCGGGTAAGTGGACCATTCTACGCATGGGCTACTCGCTCACTGGGTCGAAGAACCGCCCGGCGCCGCCGTCGGGTCTTGGGTATGAGGCCGACAAGTTGAGCCGCAAGCACATGGAAGCCTACTTCCACGGCTACATCGACCCCATCTCACAAGCCCTGGGACCGCTGTTCGGCAAGAGCTTGCGTTATCTCATGATGGATAGCTGGGAAGCCGGCGCGCAGAACTGGACCGACGAGATGATCAACGAGTTCCGCGCACGCCGCGGCTATGACCCGACGCCTTACCTTCCGGCCATGGCCGGCCGCGTCGTGGAAAGCGCCGAAGTAAGCGACCGCTTCCTGTGGGACTTCCGCCGCACGCTCGACGACCTGTTCGCCGAGAACACCTACGGCACCATGGCGGAGCTGGCGCGCCAGCGGGGAGTCGGAATCTACGGGGAAGCGGCGGGCGTCTCGCTGGAGATTCCCGAAGACACGCTGCTCAATAAAAGCCAGGTTGAGATTCCCATGGGTGAGTTCTGGGTGCACGCGCTGCACCCGGAGCTGATGTACTACCAGGACGTCCGCGGGGCGGCCTCGGCATCCCACGTGTACGGCAAGAAGCTAGTGGCGACCGAGTCGTTCACGGGCGGCGGCTATGAGGCCCCGTACACGCTCAAGCGGGTTGGCGATTACTGGTTTGCGCAAGGCGTCAACCGCATCGTCTTCCACACCTCGGCGCACCAGCCGCTGGATACCAAGCCGGGCAACACCATGGTGGGGACGCACATCAACCGCAATATCACGTGGGCGGAACAGGCCAAGCCCTTCATGACCTACCTGGCGCGGAATTCGTTCATGCTGCAGCAGGGGCTTTTCGTGGCCGATCTGGCGTACCTGCTGCCCGAGGGCGCGCCCTCCACCATGCCGATTTGGGGCGCGGGATTGCAGCCCACACCGCCCGATGGCTACGACTACGACTACATCAACACGGACGTGCTGCTCAACCGTTTGTCGGTGAAAGAGGACGGCCGGCTGGCGTTGCCCGACGGCATGAGCTACCGGGTGCTGGTACTGCCGGAGATCGACCGCATGACGCCGCGGGTGTTGCGCAAAATCCACGAACTGGTGGCGGGCGGCGCGACGGTGGTGGGGCCGAAGCCGGTGAAATCGCCGAGCCTCGCCGGTTACCCCAGTGTCGATGGCGAGGTTCAGGCGCTGGCCGCCGATCTATGGGGCGATATCGACGGCCTCAGCGTCAGTCGGCACTCCTATGGGAAGGGCAGGGTGATGTGGGGCGTGCCGCTGGCCGATGTCCTGGCGTCGATGCACGTTGCCAGAGATTTCGATTACAGCCGGGCGCTGGGCGCCGATATGCCTTGGATCCATCGACGGGCCGGCGATACCGACATCTACTTCGTGGCCAACCGGACAGATGGCGCACTGGACGTGGAAGCGCGCTTCCGTGTGGGCGGCAAGCAGGCGGAACTGTGGCATCCCGATAGCGGAGCCATCGAGCCGGCCGGGTTTGCCATCGCGGACGGCCACACTACCGTGCCGCTGCACCTGGCGGAACGCGAGGCTGTGTTCGTGGTCTTCCGGCGCGCGGCTGCGTCGCCCTCGCGTACTCTGCCGCGTGCAACAAGCACGGCTCTGGCGACCGTGGACGGACCATGGGACGTGAGTTTCCCGCCGAACTTCGGGGCGCCGGCGAAGATCCAACTGGCGAAGCTGGAGCCGTGGACCGCGAACCCGGATGACGGCGTCAAGTATTTCTCCGGGACGGCCACCTACACCAAGGCCGTCGAGGCGCCGCAAGCCTGGTTCCGTCCCGGCGCGAAACTGCTGCTCGACCTGGGGGCGGTGAAGGATTTGGCCGAGGTGGCAGTGAATGGCAAAGCGCTCGCCACGTTGTGGAAGCCGCCGTACCAGGTGGACGCGACCGGCGCGCTAAAAGCGGGAGCGAATCAGTTGGAAATCAAGGTCACCAACCAGTGGTCGAACCGGCAGATGGGCGACCGGCTGGGACCCGCGAAGAAGAGGGTACTGCCGCCGACTGGTGGTTTGATGATGATGGGAGGCGGGCGCGGCGGACCGCAGACGCCGGCCGAATCGGGATTGATCGGGCCGGTGACGGTGGTTGCCCAGCAGGCCGCGGCTCCCCCGCCGCGCGGGGTGATTGCGGGCATCCCGGTGAACTACGACGAATCGCTGGTCGGAACTTACACTCTTCCCGATCCGTTGGTGCTGGCCAACGGGCAGCCGGTGCGGGACGCCAAGACCTGGAATGAAAAACGCCGTCCGGAAATCGTGCGCCTGTTCGAGGAAAACGAATATGGCCGCGCTCCGGGACGTCCGGCCGGGATGAGCTTCGACGTGTTCGACAAGGGCACGCCGGCGTTGGACGGGAAGGCTATCCGCCGGCAAGTGACGGTGTATTTTTCGGCGGACAAGGCCGGGCCGAAGATGGATCTGCTGATCTACCTGCCGGCCGACGCCAAAAAGCCCTCGCCGCTGCTGCTGAATATCAGTTTTTCGGCGAACTCGAGTGTCGTGAACGACGCTGGCGTGAAGCCCGGCGAAGTCTGGGGCCGCGGGAACAAGAGGGCGCCCGCGCCCACCGGAATGACTTTCGGGAGAATCAACGTGGCGCGGTTGCTGGAACGCGGCATCGGCTTTGCCACGGTTTATTACGGCGATATCGACCCGGATTTTCTGGGCGGTGTTCCGTTGGGAGTGCGGGCGCTCTACCTGAAGAAGGGGCAGGCCGAGCCCGCGCCGGACGAGTGGGGCTCCATCGCGGCCTGGGCATGGGGCTTAAGCCGCGCCATGGATTACCTGGAAACCGACAAGGGCGTGAATGCCAAGCGCGTCGCCATCACGGGAGCCTCGCGGCTGGGAAAGACGGTGATGTGGGCCGGCGCCCGCGACCCGCGCTTTGCCATGGTCATCGCCAGTTGTTCGGGTGAAGGCGGCGCGGCATTGAGCCGGCGCGATTACGGCGAGACCATCGCGCACCTGGTTGAACCGACGCGATACCCCTACCAGTTCTGCGCCAACTACGCGAAATTCGCCAGGCATGTCGATCAACTGCCGGTGGACGCGCACATGTTGGTGGCTCTCATTGCGCCCCGCCCGGTGCTATTACAAACCGGCGATCAAGACAACTGGTCCGATCCGAAAGGCGAGTTCCTGGCGGCGGTGGCGGCGGGCCCGGTGTTCCGGCTGCTGGGCAAGCAGGGGTTGGACACGGACCAGTGGCCGGCGGCGGGACAACCGATTCTGCACACTCTCGGGTACTACATGCATGCGGGCGGACACGGAACGATACCGTCCGACTGGGACGTGTTCCTGAAGTTTATGGAGATGCAGTTGTAGAGGACGGGCGAGGCAGGCGTGGCACCATCTGGGTCCGCCTGCCCCACCCCGAAAACCTATTTGTCGACGCGGATCATCATCTTGTCGAGAGCGTCGTGGTCGATCGGATAGCCCAAGCCCGGCTCGGTGGGCGCGTTGACGTAGCCGTTTTCATCGATCCGGAACTTGTCCTTGTGGTAGGCGCGGTCGGAGTATTCCATCGGCCAGGGCATCTCGAACCAATTGCTGTTCTTGGCCGCCAGCTCGAGCTGGAAGTGCACCGCCAGGTCCATCACGTTGCCCCAGTTGTGCGGTTGGCATTCCATGCCGAACGCTTCGGCCAGTTGGCATATCCGAATACCGCCGGTGATGCCGCCAATGTTGTCGGCGATGAAGCGCACGATATCGAGCGCGTCGCGCTTGATGTAATCGGCGAAACCGTTGATATCCATGATGAACTCGCCGATGTTGATGGGAACATCCAGCGAGCGGGCCAGCACGATAAGGCCCTCAATATCGGTGGTGGGGATGGGGTCTTCGAATGCGATGTAGCCCTGATCCTCCAGCAACCGGCCCACCTTTAACGCCGAGAAGACGTTGTAGCCTTGTACGGGGTCGAACATGAGCGGGTAATCGTCTCCGGCGGCCTTGCGTACCTGCCGGATCTCCTCCATGTGGCCGATGTAGCTGGCGCGCGGTTTGGCGTTGGCCGACTGGCCTCCGCCGGGGTGAATCTTGTAGCCCCTGATACCGGCCGCCTTCGCTTTGAGAACGTCGGGGCCGAAATCCTCGACATAGGGCAGGTGCTGGGAGCTGGCGTAGGCCATCACGCGCGTCTTGGTGCCGCCCAGCAGCTTGTAGATGGGCCGGTTGACCGCTTTGCCGAGGATGTCCCACAGACACACGTCGATTTCGGCGTCGTGCTGGTAAACCCCGCCACCGCCGCCCATGCCACCGCCGCCACCGCCGCCGGCCCTGCCGCCACGCCCGCCGCCGGAAGCAGTAGCAGCCGGAGTCGCAATACCCGAAGGCGGCGCCGCCGCCGCGCCTGCCGCGCCCGCCGCGCCGCGTCCACCACCAGCTCGGCCGCCGCCTCCGCCCGCACCTCCGCCAAAACCGCCGCGGCCGGAATCGAGCGATCCATAAGCGCTGAAACGCTTCGTGTTGGGCACGGGGGTGAGGGAACAGACGTCGAGGGCGCTCTTGCCGAGCACCCGGGCCTTGGCATATTCCAGGAAGCCCGGCGGGTTTCCTCGATTGCCGATGGACATGTTGCCTTCGATCCCGCTATTGGTCACGATGGAGATGATCTCGCCGGTCTCCGAACTGTTGAGGCGGCGGACATTGCCGAGATTGGCGACGTAGACCTTGACTTCCTTGATGGTGAGATCCGGCAAATCGGCCTTCTTGACACCGACTGCCTGGGCTGCCGCCTGGCCGGGATCGGCTAGGGCCGCTGCCGCCGCGGAAGCGACGCCGAGCGCGGAAGCGCCAAACAGACTGCGACGCGTTAAATCTGGTCTTGACACTGGATTCTCCTAAATGATTTGGTTCACTACTCAGCCCGGAGCTGATCGGTCCCATGATACACCAGTCGGGCGGTCCGTGACCGGCACTTGGACCAGAGCCGCCGGCCGGTTGAGGGACCTTTCCATCCGTCTAGACAATTGTATATACTAGTGTCTGTGGACGTCGGCCCCTTCGAGTGGGATCCGAAGAAGAACCTTGCCAACCGGCAGAAACATGGAATCGACTTCATCGATGCGGTCCCGATCTTCAGCGGCCCGAGCGTCGAGGGGCTGGATGAGCGCTTCGGCAATGGCGAGCCGCACATCATCGCTTACGGGCAATTGGGTTCGCATGTGATCGCAGTGGTGTTCTGTTGGAGGGAGGATCGCCGGCGAATCATCAGCGCTCGCAAGGCGACGCGCTCTGAAACAAGGATGTATTGGGAGATTGTCTATGGCGACACGTAGGACCCGCAAGGGGAAGACGGACTGGAACCGGCTGGAGCGTATAGGCGACGCGGAGATCCGCAAGGCGGCGAAGGCCGATCCGGATGCGGCCCCAGTCGCGTCGTCCGAATGGTTCCGGAGGGCGAAACTGCTTGAGCCCCAGCCCAAAACACCGGTCTCCATGCGGCTCGACGAAGACATCGTAAAGTGGTTCAGGGCTCGGGGGCGAGGCTACCAGACGCGCATCAACGCGGTCCTTCGGGCCTACGTCGAATCTCGCTGAGCGACGTAAAGGGTAGTGTTTCGACTCTCTGACACAAACCTCGCCATGATGTCCGCACCCTGGGTCACCACGCCAACGCGGGCCGAACGGCCATGCCTCGCAAAAGCGGCGCTCAGCGCGTCGGGAAAGCGGGTGGTGGCGGAGATGCCGATTTTGGCGGCCTCCGAGTTGGGGATTCCATCCGAGACCAGGATTATGTTGATCCGCCGGCGCGTGCGTTCGAACGCCAGATAAGTTGCCGCCGCTACTTCGTCGGCAACTTTTCCCTGTGCGACTAGCGCCAAAACTTCGGCGGCGCTGGCGGTGCCGAAATCCACCAGTTGCGTGTGATCGGGCGCGATGCCCTCGGGCGCGGGGATGAGAAGAATCAGCGTGCCGCCGTCCTTGACCACCATGCCGCAGTTGTTGACGGGCTTGAAGCCTTGCCACAAATCGCGGTCGGCGGGGTGCGAACTGGCCACCACGATGTCGGGCCTTTCTTCCAGCTCCATAGTGTAGATGGGGCGCGCGATCTCGATGCCCGCGCGATGGGCCTTGACCACGTCTCCCGCCACCACGGCGGCCACCTGCCCGGATGCGCCCAGCACCACGTTCACGATGAACTTGATCCCGGAGCGAACGGCGATCTCTTCCATCTCCCGGCGGACGGGGTTGTCCACCTCGCCCAGAATCTCATAGACCCGCGGGCCGGCGATGAGGTGGGTCCTGCCCGTGGTCACGGCGCTGGTGACTCCCGGCTGCACCATCTTCGCCCCGCCGGCCCAACCGGCGTACATGTGCGGGATGATGTTGCCCACGGCGATGCTGATCTCGCTCTCCAGATACTGGCGGCTGACGTGGATGGGGATGCCGAGCGGCGTCACACCCATGTCGACGAAATCCGCCGGCTTCTGGGAGAGATTCCCGACCGTGACGCGATTGAATACTGA
>Ga0265316_10003356_pt1 | contig 16227 bp, 16 predicted proteins | sample 4522metaG_FD_202092 | JGI IMG/M metagenome (GOLD analysis project Ga0265316, IMG submission 202092) | Rhizosphere microbial communities from Carex aquatilis grown in University of Washington, Seatle, WA, United States - 4-5-22 metaG | ecosystem: Host-associated > Plants > Roots > Rhizosphere >...
CTTTTCCGGTTCAATGATACCTGCATCGATACGCCAACCGGGGATCACCGTTTTCCCGGGAGTTTTTATCGGATACTCCCCTTGTAAAACGGGAAAAGGATTCAAATCCGAAATGTCCTTCCCCAGTAGGTAACGGTCGTAATCCACCGCAAAAATCAATCCGTAAGGCAGGCTGATTTGCTTACCGGCGGGTTTATCCAGCGCCTGCATCATTTCTTCGATATGCCTGGCCTCGATATCCTTCAGGTTGCCCGCCGCCGTTTCAATTGCCTGCCTCAATAGATAACGCTGCAAACTGATGGACGACTTGAGCATCACTCTTTTATCCAGAATGATAATATCGCCCTCGTTGACAGCCATTTTCGGCCAGATTGTCCCGGCTTCTTTTTCCAGGTGGGTGATATCATCACCGGCAATCTGCGCCGTGCGCTGCAGCGCTTCAACAATACCGGAATTATAGTTTTGCAGCAGGGGTAATAATTCGAGTCGGACCCGGTTCCTTAAAGGTTCTAAGGACAAATTAGTAGCATCCTGACGCGGCTTTAACTCGTACCGGGTACAATATGCCCCGGTCTCCTCACGCTGCACCGTCAGCAGCGGCCGTACTATTTTTAATTCTTTACCCGACACATACCGTTTTGTCACAGGCTGCAAACCCCGCAAGCCCCGGGTGCCGGTGCCGCGGATCAGATGTAATAAAATTGTCTCCACATGGTCGTCCAGCGTATGCCCCACCGCCACCGCATCCGCGCCCACCTTAGCAGCGGTCTCCGCTAAAAAATTATATCTCACCTCACGCGCCGCTTCTTCCAATGAAAGGCCGCGTTCCTTTTGGTACGCCAACACATTACGTTTTTCTATGGTTGATGGTATGCCCAGACTTCCGGCCAGTTTCGCGACATACCGGGCATCACCGGCAGATTCTTTGCCGCGTAATTGATGGTTGAGATGGGCGACGTGCAGATGGATACCCAGTACCGGCTGCAGCCGGTGCAGTATATGCAGCAGGCAGACAGAGTCCTGCCCGCCGGAAACTGCCACCAACAGTGTTTGTCCATCGGCCGTCAGGTGGTGCTCCCGGATATAACCCAGCACCCGCAGGTCTAAAGGCAACTTATTGACCGGTTTTCTGGCCATATATTAACACTCACAAATCTATCTTTCTGAGGTTAGGAAATACCCGTAGAATCTCCCGGTGGTTCACAAATAGCATTAGCTATCTAATTTCAAACAAGCGGTGCCGGATTACCGGTGTGAGCCAAGCAGTAATTTCGTCCGTTGTATTGCCTGCGGATATTCCGGAAAACCCAACGCCATGGCGACCTGTTCGGGCCGCCCGGAACCGGACTCATCACATCGCAAAATCATGCCCAGCACACAGGCCGCCGGCTTTATCTCCACCAGCCAGATATCATCGATTAAGTTCCGTAGGTCGTAATTCTTCCGGCCGGTATCCCGCTCGTGGTGCCAGGGCAAACTTTCCAGTGCCAGCAGGTGGTCGATATCCGTCTTGATTGCTTCCTCGTTTTTCTCGGTCCCCACCTCGACCTGATATTGCGTAAAGCGCACCTGCGATTGTAACGACGGGACATTTGGGCCGATCGGCGTCGCTTCCAGTACCTTTAAACCGTCCGGCAATTGCCGGTTGACCGTGTCGATAAACCAGTGCGGTGAAACTACCTTGGTGATGGAAATATCCATTAATTCATTATCCGCCGTAACCCCCACCGAAAGCGGGACTGCCAGTGAAATCCGCGGGTGCGGCGAAAAACCTTCCGTGTATTCCAGCGGAATACCGGCACGCCGCATCGCCCGCAGCCACAGACGGATAATGTCCAGATGTGAAATGAACTTTAATTCTTCTCCGCGGCAGAACCTAACACGTAAACGAAACATAAATATCAACCTCGCCTATGCCATCATAACAACAGCCGGGCGGAGTGTCAAAAATTCAGCTTGTTTTACTCTTATGTTATAATCAAATCGTATGAAAATACTCGGTATTGAAACATCCTGCGATGAAACCGCCGCGGCCGTGGTGGAAGACGGCACTAAAATGCTTTCCAACGAGATCGCCTCGCAGGTGGAAATCCACGCGCGTTACGGGGGCATTGTCCCCGAAGTCGCTTCCCGCCAGCACACGCTGAGCATTATCCCGATTATCCGGGCGGCGATGCAGAAAGCTGATGTGAGATGGGATGATTTGAGCGCTATTGCCGTGACCCACGGTCCCGGCCTGGCTGGCTCGTTATTAACCGGCGTCAACGCCGCCAAAGCCATTGCCCTGGCCCGAAACCTGCCGCTGGTCGGCGTCAACCATCTGGAAGGGCACATGTATGCCAACTGGCTGACCGGTAACGAGCTCCAATTTCCGCTGATTTGCCTGATTGTTTCCGGCGGGCACAGCGATCTGGTGCTGATGAAAGGCCACGGCGATTACACTTTGCTCGGCCGGACACGCGACGATGCTGCCGGTGAAGCCTTCGATAAAGCAGCCCGTTTATTGGGTTTAGGCTATCCGGGCGGTCCTGTCATCCAAAAAGCCGCCGAAAGCGGCAAAGCCAATATTCCCCTACCAAAATCATGGATTAAAGGCACCAATGATTTCAGCTTCAGCGGTATCAAATCATCCCTGCTGCGGCTGGTGACGGAAAATAAAGAGATCAACAAAAATGATTTCGCCGCCAGTTTTCAGTCAGCCGTCGTCGATGTGCTGGTGACCAAAACGATTGACGTTGCGCAGGAATATAATGTCCGTCAAATCCTGCTGGCCGGGGGCGTGGCCGCCAATAAACCACTGCGCGAGACATTAACCGCCCGCTCACCGTTCCCCGTGATTATCCCGCCGTTTATCCTCTGCACCGACAATGCCGCGATGATTGCCGCCTGCGGCTATTTCCGCTTCCGGGCCGGGCACACCAGCGATATGGCATTGGACGTCATTCCAAATCTGAAACTGGCCGCAGTTTAAATTCAAAATTACAAAATCCAAATTACAAAGAAATTCTAATTTCTGAATCCGATTTATGTTCGTCCATATCCGGCAGGGTACGTCCCATCTCCATACCGGCGAAAGCTCGTAGATACTTTGCGCAGTATGCGAAGCAAATGTACGGTATCTACACCCTGTGTCAGGTTTATAACCCGCCCGCCATTTCTTCTTTCGCCATTCTCATTTTTCGTGTCTTCTTGAATCTTGATTTGATTATTGTTATTTAATTATTGTTTGGAGCTTGCAATTTGGTTCTTGGAATTTATATTTTCCATTCAACGCACATTCCCCGCATCTCCCCTGTGTGCACCATTTTTTATACAGGTGCAGTAAACCCTGCTGATGTTTCGCAAACTTCACCTGTGAACTGCGCAGCCCGAACTGCGCCTGCATGTGCCGGGCCACGGTATTCGTCTCCGCCGGCGGATAGGCATCAAACAAGGCCAGCGCTTTCTCCGCCAGCGCAGTTTCCCCGCTTTCTTCCCCCCGGCCGTAAACAAAAGGCAGCAGGATGTTAATCACGATATCGGCAGCCCGGGTCTGCCCGATCAGCCATTTACTCAACCCCGGATACCCTTTGCCAAAATCAAAACGACCGGCCCAATAACCATCATCCTCTGTCATCAAACCATCTTCCAGAAAACGGCTGCTATTTTCCGGCGGGGCTTCACGGACCGATGCAACTAATCCCTGCAGCAAACCATTTTCCCGGTATCGCTGCAGCAGCCGGCTCATACCGGCGATACGCCGTAACGGGGAATTAGCCGGGCGCACCCGAAAAAACTGCCAGGCGCGGTAATCCATGACGTCGGTCCGATGCATTGTTTCCCAAACCTTTTCCAGTTTATTCACGTAATCGTAATCCTCAAATGGGGAGTATTCGCATTCCGGCCGCTGCGATGGCAGCAGCCCGGCCGTCCCCAGCAATAAAGACTCAATGCCGGGCTGGCTGGATTCGTATTCATTTTCTCCGGAAAGCGCCGACTCCAATTCCGCGAGCGGTATTTTTGTTGCCAGTTCCTGAAAAGGAGCCTGGTTGCGGGCATAGCCCAGCGCCGTCATGATGCCCTGATAGAGGGATTGACCTGTTTCCTGATGCTGTAATTGACGCTGAAAATGCCCGGCCTTTTCGTGAAAACGCGCCGTGCCGGCCGCATCTATAATTTGTATTAATTTTTCCGGCGAATTTAGCGCAATCCCCGAACAGGAAACTTTACCGCCTAAAGCCCGGGTGGTATCATTTTGCAGATATGTATCCAAACTAACCGAGGGAATGATTGTACCGTTTTGTAAAACAATGGCTTCAGGGCAATCTCGCCGCCAGGCCACATGCAAAACCACGCCGTTGTAAGCCGGGTTACGGTCGTGTTCATGTTTATGCCAATCGGAGGCGTTCACGTGCAGTTCGATATTGCCCTTCAGCGTACGGCGGTTTATATGTATCACCGCGTCCTGAAAATCCGACCCCGGCGCGTCGCTGGTTTTGCCCGGGTAAATCACCCGTAAAACGTCACCCGATTCGGTTTTCAGCTTGCAACCTTTATCCAAAAGGCCCTGCCAGGCCTCAGTGACCAGTTTTTCGGTAATCTCTCCGGCCCAATTAATCGCCACTTGTTTCCTGCCCTTCCTTACACTCTATCGTGTACCATTAACAAAATACTACACGTTTCCGTGTATTGTGTCAAGCGGTTTGTTTAATAATGTGATCCTTTGCTATTTGTATCTGGATTCGTCGGTCAGGTCGGTACATTGCGGCTGCTGCCCAAGTATTTCGGTTTTAAAAGCCTCAAGAATGACAAACATGTGATGTCATTGCGAGATTACGAAGTACCCGAAGCAATCCGCCGCCGCAGTGTCGTACTGAGCGTAGCGAATGTATCCGAGAGGAGGGGTTAGCTTATGGTTCAATTTTTAATCATTGTTTATCATTTCGATGAATTTGGGCGTTTCGGATTTATTTGTAATTTGTTATTTAGTCATTGTTTGGAGCTTGGAATTTGGTTTTTGGAATTTTTACTCCCCCCGGTTTGACACGCCTTGTCTGCTGACGTTAAAATGACGGATATATACCCGCGGAGAAAAAACGCAGTGATACCTGAAGTAATTAAAAATCTCATCGGCACCAGCGGTGCGGTGAAATATTATGAAGTGGAAAAAGGCGCCATCCGCCGTTTCGCCGACGCGGTGGACGATACCAATCCTTTGTACCGGGACGAGGAATATGCCGGGAAAGCGAAATACGGCTCAATTATTGCGCCGCCCGGATTTTTCGGCTGGCCGCAAAAACAGACCCGGGGCAGCCCGTTAGCCGTCGATATTCCCCCCGAACTGGAAGCCGCCTTTTCAAAGGCCGGTTATCCGCTGTCTCTGGTGCTCGACGGCGGGATGGAATATGAGTTTTTCCTGCCGGTGCGTGCCGGCGATATCCTTTCGGCGGTAACCACTGTCCGCAACCTGCGGGAACGTACCGGCGAGACCGGCAGTATCATCGTTTCGTTTCTCGATACCGTTTATCATAACCGGGCCGGGGAAATGGTCGCCAAACAGCAGTTGATGTTTGTCCGCCGCTCCCTTAATGCTCCCCCGCAGGAGGCTGCCCATGCCTGAACAACTTTTCTGGGAAGATGTTGAAGTGGGCACGGAGATTACTCCGCTGGCCAAAATCGCCACCACGCAAATGCTGGTCAAATGGGCCGGGGCTTCGGGTGATTTCAACCCGTTGCATTACGACAGCGCCTACGTCGAATCTGCCGGACTGGGACAGGTCATTGTCCACGGCGCGCTGAAAAGGCAGTGGCTGATTCAGCTAATGACCGACTGGATCGGCGAACAGGGCTTTTTAAAGAAGTTTTCCTGCCAGTACGGCGCGATGGATTATCCCCGCCACATGAAATCCATCAGCGAACCGCAGGACGGCGAAACCTGGTACTGCAAAGGCAAAGTTACGAAAAAATACCTTGAGGGCAACCTGCACCTGGTCGATTGTAAAATCGGGCTGGAGAACGGCAAGGGTGAAATTACCACTTCCGGCCGCGCCACCGTGATTTTACCCTCCAGATCGATTTAAATAGATCATCGGTATGATTTTTCTGATTACTGGTAACTGATAGCTGAAAGCTGACGGCTGAAAGCTATTCACCAAGCACACAGATATCCGGCAAATTACGGTACTGCTCCGCGTAATCCATCCCGTAACCCACGACGAATTTATCCGAAACTGTGAACCCCCGGTAATGCACGGTCACCGGCATTTGGCGCCGGGACGGTTTATCCAGTAAACAGCAGAACCGCAAAGACTCCGGGTTTTTCTTTTGCAGGTAATCCGCCAGGAAAGCCAGACTGTTCCCTGTATCCACAATGTCTTCCACCACCAGCACATCCCTGCCCGCTACCGGTGACTTCAAATCGTGCGAAATTTTAATTTTCCCTGAGCTTTCGGTGCCGCGGCTGTAGCTGGACAATTGCACAAAATCTGTCTCCAGCGGGAACTCCAGCCGGCGCACCAGGTCGGACATAAAAATAAAAGAACCTTTCAGCACACCCAGAATCAAAGGATTTCGTGCCTGATACTCCCGCGTAATTTCCGCCGCCAGGCGGATGACAGCCGCCTCGATTTCCTGCTTGGGATAAAGTATTTTCAAATTATCCGGATAATTTGTGTTCACTGATTCTCCGACTGCTCGCGCTGGAAATTAGCTATTTAAATGATAACACACCGATTTCAGGAAAATGAAAAAACAAAAGCACCCTTCCATCACGACAAGACCGGATAGAAGGATGCTTTATTCACGAAGTGATATGCTCTGTTGTTTAAATTACGGGTCCATCGTGAACGGCGGATATTTGTCCGTCAGCAGGAATATGTAACCGAAAACCCGGGTGACTTCGCCGGGATAGGTATTGAACTATTTGGATTTGATTAATTAAATATTGTTTAGTATTTAGATATTAGAATTTAATATTTGTTTGGTTTTTGGGGTTTGGTATTTGGAATTTATTTAGGTAGAGCTTTCGCCACAATCTCCGCTACATCCAGCACCTGCACTTTGCTGTCTACACCCTTGTCCTTAAGGCCGTCGGCGAACATCGTCATGCAGTAAGGGCAGGCCACACAAATGGTCTTGGGATCGCTCTTCAAGGCTTCTTCTGTACGTTCGATATTAATGCGGGTGCCGAGGCTTTCTTCCAGCCACATCCGCCCGCCGCCGGCGCCGCAGCAGAAGCCGCGTTTGTGGTTGCGTTCCATTTCCGCCGGCGCTTTCCCTGTAGCTGCCGTAATGTCAGCGCGGGGCGCTTCATAGATATTATTATGCCGTCCCAGGTAGCAGGAGTCGTGAATCACCGTCTTCCCCAGGTCGACATTGCCGGTCAGCTTCAGTTTGCCTTCTTTCAGCAGCTGCTGAATTAGCTCGGTATGGTGGATGACCTCAAATTTAACGCCGTACTGCGCGTAATCGTTTTTCAGCGTGGTAAAACAGTGCGGGCATTCGGTAATAATTTTAGTCACGCCTTTATCCTGGAACTGTTTGATATTTTCGCGGGCCATGCGGTCGAAAACGTATTCGTTCCCCAGCCGCCGCAGGCTGTCGCCGCAGCATTTCTCATCCTTGCCCAGGATTCCCCAGGAAACACCGGCCGCATCCAGAATCTTCGTAATCGCTACCGTTACCTGTTTGGACCGGGCATCGAAAGACCCGAAACAGCCGACATAGAAAAGATATTCGGTTTTACCGGCTTCAAACGGTTTGACGTTCAAATCGGCCGCCCATTTGCCTCGGTCGGACGGCGCAATCCCCCAAGGGTTGCTGCGCTGTTCCATATTTTCGAACAGGTTCAACAGTTCCGGCGGAAATTTCGATTCTATCTGCACCAAGTGCCGCCGCATCTCGATAATCTTCGGTACATGTTCAATGTAGACGGGGCAGACTTCCATGCAGGCATAGCAGGTCGTGCATGCCCAGAGGGCGTCTTCGGCAATGCTCCCGTCTTTACTGCCGCCGATTAAATCCAGTTTCGGTTCCTGTTTTTTCAATAAGGCGGGACCGTTGGTCATCAGGTTTGCTTTCACATCCCGTACAATCAGGCGCGGGTTTAACGGTTTCTTGGTGAAATTGGCGGGACAGGCGTCCTGGCAGTAGCCGCAAACCACGCAGGCATAAGTATCCATCAGTTGTCTCTGGGTAAAATTATCCACCCTCCCCACGCCGAATGTCCGCTGGTCTTTTAGGTCGATGGGATTAAGCGTGCCCTTCCGTTCCGGCCGCATCATGTCGTTAATCACCGCCGCAAACATATGGAAGTACCGGGTATAAGCGATAATCGCCAGCACCAGCAGCACGAAAGCCCAATGGCTCCAGAACCAGAACGTATGCCAGGCAGTGATATCCGCATAGCTCATGTTCGAATATAGGTGTGCCACCCAGGCGCTCAGCGGCGGATTGGCCAGGCCCTGCCCGGCCGGCGCCACCCCTGCGGCAATCTGCGTGGCAATTTTATTGATGTGCGTAATCGGGTGTAAAAGCACCGTAATCAAAATCAGCAAAGATTCCCACGTCCGCAGCCCCTGCAGGCGGGTAGGATGGAAGAAGAACCGCCGGATAATGCCCCACGCCGCCCCAATAATGACAAACGGCGCCACAAAATCCATAATCCAGCAGTAAACCACATAAACGGCGTTATGCTCCATCGCCGGGATGCCGAACCCGGAAGCGATGATTATGAAGAAGAAATAATAAGTGATAAAGAACAGGAAGCCCCAGGCCATAAACAGGTGCCCGATGCCGGCCCGGTCTTTTTTACGGATATTTTTGAACTGGCATGACTGGATGATAAAGTGCACGATGGCCGTGAACGATTTCTTCATCGTCCGGGCCGGTGCGTCGCTGTCGCGCCCCAGGGAAACCAGTTTGGTCAACTGCCAGAACCGCTGGAAGAAAATGCCCGCCGCTAAAGCCGTCAGGCCCCAGAATAAAACGTAGCCCCAAACCCCGCTAACTGCTTCCATTCGGTTTATCCTCCGGTGCGCATCTTGTATTATCGGCATTAGCAGTGTTGCGTTTGGCATTACGGAGTTCGCGGATACGATTCGTAATCCCCGGCACTATCTGGAAAAGGTCGCCGACGATACCGTAGGTCGCCACTTCGAAAATTGGCGCGTTCGGGTCGCGGTTGATGGCAATAATCACATCAGAGTCCTGCATCCCTACGAGGTGCTGAATCGCCCCGCTGATGCCGCAGGCAAAATAAATCTTGGGACGGACCGTTTTTCCGGTTTGCCCGACCTGGCGTTCCACCGGCAGCCAGCCTGCCTCGATGGTCGCCCGGGAACCGCCGACGACGCCGCCCAGTTCGTCCGCCAGCGCCTGTAAAATTTTAAAGTTTTCTTTTCCCAGCATGCCGCGGCCGCCGGAAACAATCACGTCGGCGCCGGCAATATCCACGTCACCCGCGCCTTTGCGGTCGTCAATCACTTCCAGTACTTTCACCAGGATGTCTTTTTCCGCCAACGGCAGGGACTCCGTGACAATCTGACCTTTACAGGTGCTGTCCCGCAACGGCATCGGCATCACATGCGGCCGCACCGTGGACATCTGCGGCCGGGTGCGTTCTGTTTTAATCGTCGCCATGATGTTGCCGCCAAAGGCCGGACGGGTCTGCATTAACAGGCCGTTTTCATCGATGGTCAGGCCGGTGCAGTCAGCGGTCAAACCGGTCGCCAGCTCCGTGGCCACCGCGCCCGCAAGGTCCCGGCCCAGCCCGGTCGCCCCCACCAGCACAATCTCCGGTTTGTATTTGTTAATCAGGTAACAGACTGCTTTCTGATAAGGTTCCGTACGGTAATTTGTAAATGTCGGGGAATCGATTAAATAGGCTTTGGTCGCGCCGTAAGCAAACGACTCCTGACCGAGATTTGAGACATTATTTCCGATAACTATCGTGCAAAGTTCCACGTTGCGGGTTTTCGCCAGTCCGGCGCCGACACCTAGTAATTCCCAGGAGACTTCGGCCGGAACACCGTCACTCTGCTCCACAAAAACCCAGACGCCTTTGTATTCTTTTAACTTCGCCGCCAGTTTGACCTGCGCCTCATCGATTGGCTCAACAGCGGGTGCTTCCGGTTTCTCGGGTTCCTTTTGCTTCGCCAGTTCGTCCAGAATTTTCTGTTCTTCCGGCGTGAAGTAGATTTCGATCGCTTCGGCGGGACAAATATGGATACAGCGGCGGCAGCCGGTGCATTTCGCTAAATCGATCACCGGTTCGCCCTTGTCGTTCATCTCGACGGCATCCGCCTTGCATTCACTCTGGCAGCGCGCGCCGCAGGCGATGCACTTACCCGGTTTCAAACGGGCATGGCCGAGGGGTCGCCTGACCTTTTTCTTTTCTTCTTCCGCCATCTCTAATCCCTATTTCAAAATCACAATGAAACGATGTCTTTTGCCACTAACTTATCGATCAATAAATTGGCGGTTTCGGCGGGTTTATTGACGCCGTCGCCGATAATCTCGCCTTTGGCCCTTTCCGGCGAAAAAATACGCCGTACCTGGGTTGGCGAGCCTTTCAATCCAATGGTATTTTCATCCAGTTTTAGGACTTTATTGTCCCAGACGGTAACTTCCGCCGTTTCTGCCGCCAGGCGCTTGGGGACGGTGGGATAACGCGGGTGGTTAATTTCCCGGACCACGGTCATCATTACCGGCATTGAGGCTTCGACAATTTCATGACGGCCTTCCAGCTTGCGCCTGACCGTTACCTTTTTTGCTTTCAGGTCGATATTCTGAATGTGGTCGACCAGCGTTAATTGCGCGTATTTCAGGCGGCTGGCAATGCCGGGCCCCACCTGGGCCGTATCGCCGTCAATTGTCTGCTTGCCGCAAATGACAATGGCCACTTCTTCCTGCTGATTGAGTTTGCTGATGGCTTCAGCCAAAACGCGGCTCGTCGCCAGTGTGTCCGCTCCGCCGAAAGCCCTGTCGCTGAGTAATATTGCCTGGTCAGCCCCGACCGCCAGCGCTTTTTTCAGCGTGACGACGGTGTTCGGCGGCCCCATCGAAATCACGACGACATGGAAACCGTACTTATCCTTCAGTCGCAAACTCTCTTCCAGCGCATGGGTATCGAAGGGGTTCATGATAAAAGGGACACCTTCCCTGATGAGCGTGCCCGTATTCGGGTCGATTTTAACCTGGGTAGTATCCGGAACCTGTTTGATGCAGGCGACAACTAACACTTTTTTGGTTCTTCTTCTTATGGCTAAATTATTATATTATTTGATCGAGCAGTAAAATTTAGCTTAATAACAATATCAATGGATAACCGATTAATAGGATAACATTAATTTTTCAGATTGTCACTTTTTACCCATCAAATATTTATCGATATCCGCGGCGGCACGTTTGCCCGCTCCCATGGCGCTGATGACCGTTGCCGCGCCGGTAACAATATCGCCGCCTGCCCAGACTTTATCTTTGACGGTTTTACCGGTTGTTTCATCGGCCACCACGGTACCGTGCCCGGTCGTCTTTAGTCCGATGGTGGTGGCGGCAATTAATGGATTTGGTGTCGTGCCTAAAGCCACCACCGCAGTATCGATATTCATCACGAATTCACTGCCCGCCTTAGCGATTGGGCGCCGGCGTCCGCTGGCATCAGGTTCGCCTAACTCCATCTGAATGCACTCCATGCCGGTGACCCAACCCTTGCCGTCACCCAGGAATTTAGTCGGATTGGTCAGGAATTTAAAAATTATGCCTTCTTCCATGGCATTTTCTACTTCTTCTTTACGCGCCGGCAGTTCCGCCTCAGAACGGCGGTAAACGATGTAGACTTCTGCAGCCCCCAGCCGCAAAGCGCAGCGGGCGGCATCCATCGCCACGTTGCCGCCGCCGATGACCGCCACCTTTTTACCCACCTTCAAAGGTGTATCGTAATTCGGGAAAAGATAGGCTTTCATCAGGTTCGTGCGGGTCAGCCATTCGTTCGCCGAATAAATCCCGTTCGCGTTTTCGCCGGGAATATTCAGGAACATCGGCAGGCCGGCGCCGGTGCCCAGAAAAACCGCATCATAGCCTCCGGCTAAAAGTTCATCGATGGTATCACATTTGCCGATAACCGCGTCCAGCACCAGTTCCGCGCCCAGCGATTTCACAAAATTAATTTCATTCTGCACAATTTCTTTGGGCAATCTGAATTCGGGGATGCCGTACATCAACACGCCGCCGCCAACATGTAAAGCTTCAAAAATGCTTACGGCATGGCCTTTCTTCGCCAGTTCGGCGGCCACAGTCAGTCCGGACGGTCCCGAACCGATTACCGCGACTTTTTTACCGGTCGGCGGGGGTAAAGCTGCTCCCGGCGGCATTGCCGCCTTATTTTCCCGTTCCCAGTCCGCTACATAGCGTTCCAAACGCCCGATGGCCACCGGGGCTTTTTGCTTCAGTAATGTGCATTGTGCTTCGCATTGGGATTCCTGCGGGCAAACGCGGCCGCAGACACCCGGTAAAGCATTGGTCTTTTTCAATACGGTCACGGCTTCGGCCATTTTACCATCCCGCACCGCTTTAATAAATTCAGGGATATCGATGTTAACAGGACAGCCCGCGACACAGGGGCGTTTCGGACATTGGATGCAGCGGCCGGCTTCTTCGGCCGCCATGGCCGGAGTATAACCGAGCGCAACTTCTTTAAAATTTTTCGCGCGCGCAACAGCTTCCTGTCGCGGCATCTGGACCCGATTGAGATTTAGTTTAGCGATGGTAATCCTCCATGTTTCAAACTAGGAATGTTTGCCGCACTGGCACTGCCAGTTTTCCATTGCCTGTTTTTCTTCTTCCAGGTAAGTGCGCTGCCGGGCAGCCAGCAAATCCCAGTCCACCTGGTGAGCGTCGAAATCAGGCCCGTCCACACAGGCAAATTTAGTCTGTCCCCCGACGACGACACGGCAGCACCCGCACATGCCGGTGCCGTCCACCATCACCGGGTTCAGGCTGACGATTGTTTTCACGCCGAAAGGCTGCGTTGTTTTAGCGCAGAATTTCATCATGATGCTCGGCCCGATGGCCACGACCAGACCGATTTTCTCACCGCTCTCCAGGATTTCTTTCAGCGGTTCCGTAACCAGGCCTTTGCGCCCGTAGGTGCCGTCATCGGTGGTCACAATTAATTTATCACTGACGCTGCGCAGTTCGTCTTCCCAGAAAATCAGCTCTTTGTTGCGCGCGCCTAGGATGGAAATAACCTTGTTCCCTGCCTGTTTCATCGCCCGCGCAATCGGCATCACCGGCGCCACCGCGAAACCGCCGGCGACACAAACCACTGTACCGTAATTTTCGATATGGGTCGGTAAACCGAGCGGCCCGGTCAAACTCATGATTGAATCGCCGGTCTGCAGCAGGCCCAGCTCGCGGGTCGTCTTGCCGACTTCCATAAAAACGATGGTCACCGTACCGGCTTTGGCGTCACTGTCCGCGATGGTCAGCGGGATGCGTTCGCCTTTCTCATCCTTGGTCAACACGACGAACTGGCCGGCTTTGGCTTTATGGGCAATGCGTGGTGCATCGAACTTAAAAAGATGGATATTAGGAACCAGAGTTTTCGCAGTCAGTATTTTATACAGTTTCTTTACCCCGAAATCCGGTCAGGGTAACCCCATCCCGCTCTTCCGCCGCCGCAATTGACCGGAACTTCAATTGTTATTATTCAGTATTTGGATTCCGCCGTCAAGTAATTGTATTTGATAGCTGTTGGCTGATAGCTGAGAGCTGAAAGCTTAATTACCAGTTGTTTCCCGCTTCCAAACAGTATATTATAGCAATATTAACAGTTTTTTCTTGCCATTTGAGGCGAGTTTTGAGGTGAAAAGTGGGAATCGAACTGGTCCATATCGGTTTTCAAAATTATCTGGCAATGAATCGCGTAATAGCTATCGCTTATCCTAACTCTGCGCCGACCAAGCGCACCGTTCAAGATGCCCGGACTAAAAATATGCTTATCGATATGACTAACGGCCGGCGTACAAAAGCCGTAATTATTACCGATAGCGGGCATGTGATTCTGGCAGCATTGGCGCCGGATACCATTACCGGACGTCTGCAAACCGGCTCACCCAAAATATCTCCTGAGGAAGGATAGTTGTCGATGACCGAATTTAACCTCCATCTGGTAAAAAAGCCCCTTCTGATTGTGCTCTCCGGTCCTTCCGGTGTCGGGAAAGATGCCGTTCTATCTTATTTAAAAGCCTCCAGCCCGAAATTTAGATTTGTCTGCACGAATACCACCAGGCCGCGCCGTGCCAATGAAAAAGATAACGTTGATTATCATTTTGTCAGTCAGGCCGAATTCCAAAACCTGTTAAGTCATAATGAGCTGCTGGAATCGGCGAAAGTCTACGAAAACTGGTACGGCGTCCCCAAAGAGCCAATCCGGCAGGCGCTCCAGCAGGGTAACGATATTATGGTTAAAGTCGATGTACAGGGAGCTGCGGCGATTAAAAAGCTGGTACCGCAGGCGGTTTTTATCTTCCTGGCACCACCGTCGTTTGATGAGCTTGCTTCCCGCCTCAAGCAGCGCTACACGGAAACGCCCGAATCGTTAGCCACGCGGTTGCAGGCCAGCGAAAGCGAAATGAAACAGATTCCCGGGTTCGATTATGTTGTCGTCAATCAGAATAATCAGATTGAATCCGCCGTCAATGAAATCAAGGCAATTATCGCTGCGGAAAAATGCCGCGTCCGTCAGAGAGACATCAAAATTTAATTATGAAAATTATACGTTTTGCCGCGGGTAAAAAAATCGGTTACGGCGTCCTCGAAAACGGTATTATACAGGTAATTCAGGGCAGTCCGTTCCGAAAGATTAGCTATTCCGGAGTTACCTTTGAACTGGGCGAGGTGAAACTTCTGGCTCCGTGCGTTCCCTCCAAAATCGTCTGCCTGGGCGTAAATTATCGCAGTCACGCGGGAGAAATGAATCATCAACTTCCGACGACTCCCCTGATTTTTCTGAAACCGCCGACAGCCGTCATTGCACCTGAAGACAATATTATTTATCCGGCGATGTCGCAGCGGATCGATTACGAGGGCGAACTGGGCATCGTCATCGGCAAGAAAGCCGGCCGTGTGTCCCCGCAGGAAGCGCTGGACTTCGTACTGGGTTATACCTGCTTCAATGATGTTACCGCCCGCGACCTCCAACAGAGGGACGGGCAGTGGACACGGGCTAAAGGTTTTGATACCTTTGCTCCTTTCGGCCCGTGGATCAAGACGGATTTAGACCTCACAGATGTTCCTATCGAAACATACCTCAACGGCCAATTAAAGCAGAAAAGCACCACCGCCGACCAGATTTTTAAAGCCCCGGAAACCATCAGTTTTATCTCGCAGGTAATGACATTATTGCCCGGCGATATAATTGCGACCGGCACTCCCGGCGGCATCGGCCCTATGCAGCCCGGCGACACAGTTGAGATTAGAATCCCGCCAATCGGGGTTTTACGGAATTACGTCGTCAAACTTTAAAGAAAAACAATGGATAAAATCCAAGTTCCAAATGCCAACTACCAAACAATAGCTAAACTCCAAACGCCAAATGCCAAAAGCTGAGGTTTATTTTCTCTCCTTTACAAGTACATGGTCCCGAGCTTGTCGAGGAAGAATTTGAGAGAATTATTGGCGACAGCCCCAACTTGCCATTCCTCTTCAACTTCCATTGCGAGTTTGCCTGAGGCTGGCGTGGCAATCTGACATCGCAATGTCATACTGAGTCCCGTTTTCAATGGGACGAACATATCACGATAATAAAAAAACCGAAAGCTGACTGCTGTTAACTTATTTCTTCAAAATTAGCGGCAAAAACAGCCCCGGTCAGCACTCTCGCCCCCCGGAGCGCATTTCACTAAAATGCGCGGAGGCCGAAGACCGCAGTCGAAGGTACAGGACAAAGGTCATGAGTATAGTGGGAGAGAGCTAGAGAGAGGGGGGTGACAAAAAACGCTTGACAGAATTAAATCACATGTCATACAATAATCTCACGTTTGAGAGCGACCGTAAAACTCTCCGTCATGATTCTTACCGCTGGGGCCGGTTGGGTATCTGGAAATGCCCATGTACAACGGCTTTAGGGGTTCCCGGGGTGAAAGTATCGGAATACAGAGAACGTTCCGGTGCCTTCCAACCGGTGCGAACTATACGACTAAGGCGGCAACGCAAGCCCCCGGACACTCCTTATTCACAGTCTTCCCT
>Ga0265316_10003357_pt1 | contig 16225 bp, 10 predicted proteins | sample 4522metaG_FD_202092 | JGI IMG/M metagenome (GOLD analysis project Ga0265316, IMG submission 202092) | Rhizosphere microbial communities from Carex aquatilis grown in University of Washington, Seatle, WA, United States - 4-5-22 metaG | ecosystem: Host-associated > Plants > Roots > Rhizosphere >...
AATTACAAAATCAAACCCTGTTCTCAAAAGGAATGGGGTGGAAAATAGTTGTAACCCCTCATTATCAATACATTATTTTCTTAGCTTGACGGCTATGGCTTGCGGCGGGGTAGTTCATTAATAAAAAAATGACAGCATCTCAAAATAAACCCACCAGCCAGAATCAGGGCACTTTTCCCCTCTCTTGGAAAAAGAGGAGTGCTGGCCCATAAGTAAATTGATGTTAGGTGCATTTAAATTAAGTATTTTGAATTAGTACTGGAAAAAATGAAATAACCCAATAATAAACAAACAAGACTGAATCAGGGCACTTTTCCCCTCTCTATTTTAGAGAGGGGTTAGGGGTGAGTAAAAAAATAAACCACAAAGAAATATCAAATGCAATATGGAGATATTTTAAAAAAAGTAAGACAGCTAAGGCGAAATCAGACTAAAGAAGAAAAACTTCTTTGGAACGAACTTAGAAATAGAAAATTTTATGAAAAAAAGTTTTTAAGACAACATCCATTCATTTATGATTCAAAGCATCAAGAGCATTTTTTCTTTGTAGCTGATTTTTATTGTGCTGAAGAAAAATTAGTAGTTGAATTAGATGGTAAAGTTCATGATTATCAAAAAGACAGAGATGAGCATAGGGATGAAATCTTAAAAGCTTTAGGTTTAAGTATACTAAGAATAAAAAATGAAGAATTGCAAAATTTGGAAAAAGTAAAAATGAAAATAAGAGAAAGTTTTAAGAATCTTTTAGAGTCATAAAAGAAGCAAGTATTAGGAAATAATAGTTGGATGATTTTATTTAAATGATTATTTACTCGCCCCCAACCCCTCTCTTGAAAAAAGAGGGGTGCAGACAAGTAGTTCAATTAAAGTTCGGCACATTTAATTAAGCATTTTGATTTAATAATTAAAAAAATGAAAGAATCCTAACAATAAAGAAACAAGCCAGTATCAAGGCACTTTTCCCCTCTCTATAATTAGAGAGGGGTCAGGGGTGAGTAAAATTAAACCGTAAAGACAGAAAAAAGCCGGGTTGAGGAAATAATATTTAAATGATTTTATTTGAATTTATATTTACTCACCCCCAACTCCTCTCTTGAAAAAAGAGGGGTGCAGACAAGTAGTTCAATTAAAGTTCGGCACATTTAATTAAGCATTTTGATTTAATAATTAAAAAAATGAAAGAATCCTAACAATAAAGAAACAAGCCAGTATCAAGGCACTTTTCCCCTCTCTATAATTAGAGAGGGGTCAGGGGTGAGTAAAAAATTAAACCACAAAAAATTAATAGTTCTAATTTTTTGTAAAGCAATTTAAATTAAAAAAACATAATGGGAATCATTGCAAAGCGAATAAAAAGTTTTACACTTATTGAGGTGCTGATAGCCATTATCATTTCTTCACTTGCAATTGGTTTTAGCATAACGGTTTTAATTAATCTTCAGAATTTATTCAATAAGAAAATAAAATATGATGATCAGATAGAAGAACTGAACTCGTTTATTCATGTATTTAAAAACGATATCGATTTGTCATCCGAGATACATTCCGGAGACGAAACAATACATATATTAAAAGACACCTTAATTATTGACTATAGTTTTTTCACCGGAATGGTCATTAGAAACAATTTTTACCAATCAGATACATTCAGAATAAAATATTCAGGAATTGAATTTACTCCTGTGTGGGTAAATAAAAATTTAGTTCAGGACATTAAAATAAATTTAAATGATAAATTTATAAAGTACCTTAAGTTTAATAAAGATTATACATTTGAAACGTTATTTAAATTAAGCAGCCAGGAAAATGGGTATTGAAGTAAAAAACATAAAAGCGAATTCATCTAATCGCCCGGCAGATACAAATGAATGGGTGACCCGGATAATGAATATACTCACTAAGGATATTCAGTTAGGCGGAAGAAAGCTGAATGATCGAAAAAAAGAAGCTTTTTATTCCGAGCTGGGAATATTGCTTGTCTCTGGCATTGATATAAAATCAAGTTTTGAAATCCTGGTTGAAGAACAGAATAAACCAAAAGAAAAAGAATTGTTTAGTAAAATTTCAAGGGATATCATATCCGGGAATAGTATGTCTGAGTCCTTGGATATAACGGGTCAATTTACTCCTTATGAAATTTACAGTATTAAAATAGGTGAGGAAAGTGGTAGGATTAATGAAGTATTAACAGAATTAAGTTTGTTCTATCGAAAAAAAATAAAACAGCAACGTCAGTTGGTTAGCGCACTTACTTACCCGGTAATGGTTTTCATTACAGCACTCTTATCCGTAATCTTTATGCTGTCATTCATTGTACCCATGTTTACCGATGTATTTAAAAGATTCAACGGAAAGCTGCCGGCATTAACGCAATGGATCATCCAGTTTTCACATCTTGTAAAATCAAATCTGATTTATTTTATATTTTTTATTATTGCACTTGTTATAGGATATTTTGCCATAAAAAAGAAGCAGGCCTTTAGGCGTTATTCATCAGCATTTCTTTTAAGATTACCGGTTTTGGGAAAAGTAATAAACAGAATATTCCTTGCACGATTTTGTCATGCAATGGGATTGTTAATTGGCGCACGTACACCATTGTTAAGTTCAATTCAACTGGTTCAGAAAATGATTAATTTTTATCCCTATGAAGAAGCGCTGAAAACAATCGAAAATGATGTATTGCACGGTAAAAGCCTTTATGAAAGCATGTCAGTATTTAAAATTTTTGACAAACGGGTTGTCTCACTAATTAAAGTTGCTGAAGAAACCAACCAACTGGACACCATTTTTAACAAACTCAATAACCAATACTCAGAAGAAGTGGATCACCAGATAGGAATGTTGAGCAATTTCCTTGAACCCATTCTGATTATATTTGTGGGTATAATGGTTGCAATTATTCTTGTTGCTATGTACTTGCCACTTTTCCAGATTAGCTCTTCGATATATTAGAAAAACACTTTAATGAAGAAAATTATATAGATTTTTTTTATAAGTAAGTCCGTCACAAATTATTTTCTTTTTATACTTTTTATATATTCTTCAGCAGACATCACCGGAATAACGGATTCCTTAAAATCCTTCTGATTTCTGGTAATTAATATATTACTTTCTGCTTTTAACGCACAATTGTATTGCAGGGAATCTTCAAAATCAGAAAACTTCGAATTTAATCCTTTCTCAATAATTGTATCATCTAAATCAGAAATCTCAGAAATTATTTTAAATTTTCTAAGTTTTTCTTTGACCTTCTCTACACTTTCATATTTTGAAAGCAAATAAAACACTGTAGCATAGGATAAAGCAGAAACGATTAAAGTTACATTTCCTTTATCTGCAAGAGTAGCAATTTTTGCAATGGAATTATAATGTGGAATTCTCTCACCTAATAAATCCAACATAATATTAGTATCAATAAACAATCTCTTTTTCACTTATGCTTTTTTAAAAGGTAATCTGAGTATTCTTTTTTATAATTAATATAAGCAGGAATATTAACGCCAGTCTTCAAACTTTTTACAAATGGGGATATCTTTATTTCTTCACTATCGTTTGAGTCATTCTGATTGATTAACGACTTAAGATATGATTCAATAATTCGCGACAGACTTCTTTTATGTGATAATGCATAATCTTTAGCTTTATCAATTACGAACTTATCAAATTTAAGCGTCAATTTAGTATCCATAATATATTCTTTATACGTACAAATATAATAAATATATCCGTATAAAACAAATTTGTTTAACAATGATTACTTACACCTAAAACATGGTACAAAAATAATTTTTTATAAAAAAAACTTCAAAAAAACAGGGAACGTTTTTAGAAATCCGAATCTTATAAATGTAATAATATATTTTTCAGTTGACTATTGACAATTGAAAAGAGTATAATTTCCATGTATAACAGGGTGTTGGATTTTTTATTATTAACAAGTATTAAAAAAAGTTAAATATTTTTTGGTGGTTTTAAAAATAAACACATAATTTACAAACGTTAATTTTATAACGTACCATTTATGCTTTAGTTTAAATTTTATAAATGATTTTCAATTATTTATAATAAAAATAATTATTATTCACTCTGACTATTGCTTGTTTTATTTTTGGTTATATAAGAAAAGATAATGCTTATAAATACAAATTAGATATGAAAAGATTAATAAATTTTATTTTATTATCCTGTTGCTTATTATTGTGTAAGCTCAAAGCTTCCGATCCTGCCTTAGTTCCAAATATTCCAAAGTCGCCGGAAGTTGCATCATTTATGAGGTATATGGAATCACCTATTTCATTATATACCGGAACTGTTGATGTGTCTATTCCATTGTATACCATTGAAGTTGACAACATAAAGGTACCAATTACATTGAGCTATCATAATGCTGGTGCAAAAGTTGAGGAAGAAGCAAGTTGGGTAGGATTAGGGTGGAATCTTAATGCAGGAGGTTGTATTTTCAGGGCAATAAAGAATATACCTGATGATTTTCCAAGGGGCTGGCTAACTGATGATGATATGACACTTAATTATCCAAGTTCCTATAATTGGTCATCCGATTATTTTGCACATGACGTAGTGTATTGTAATTGTTGCACCCTTGTTACTGCGTAGCTTCTGTATTGGCAGCAGATCGATTGCACTATATCGTAAAAGCCTTTAGCAAAGCAATTACATAATGATTAAACATAATGGTTTCAACACCTGAATAAAAATAAAAACAGACTTAATAATAGAAAAATTACATATTATGAAAAAACTAACCGCAATATTTTTAATGTTTGTGATATTTAATAATATCAGTATATATTGCCAGGATGCATATAACAACGTAATTCCACCACCTCCCGATGCAGCTTCCCTGGCCAAATATGCTGACTTTCCAGTTAATCTTTATAATGGCATCCCTCAAATTGATATTCCATTGTGGACTATAGAAATGGACGGCGTGAAAGTTCCTATTTCACTTAGTTATCATGCAAGCGGAATTACTGTTGCAGAAGTTGCATCATGGGTTGGTTTAGGTTGGACCCTCAACTGTGGCGGAGTTATTACTCGTTCTGTTCGGGGGCTCCCGGATGATCAAGCGAACGGATTTCTTAGATCTACCTATTCTGCAAACACAGTGCCAGTTTGTCCAAATACACTTGGCACTAACAAACAAGCTTACGATTATTACAGAGGTTCAGTAGATGGATACAATGACATCGAACCAGATATGTTCTATTTTAATTTTTGTGACAGATCTGGTAAATTTGTATTGGATAAAAACTTTAATGTACATCTGATTCCATATCAGAAATTGCAATTTTCTCCAATGGATATTGGGCTTTTTCCCTGGGTCATAACTACAGAGGACGGCACTATTTTTACATTCGATGAAATTGAAGCGACTAACAATGTTACAACAACTTATACTGTGCCAACATCATTCTCTTCTAACAACTACAATACCTCATGGTATTTAAAAGAAATAAAAAGCGCATCCGGCAAGAATAAAATAAATTTTGAATATACACCTTTTACTGAGTCATATAATATGCCTGTATCAGAGACAAAATATCAATTTGCAAGTATTCCTGATCCTGGCAATTGTCGTCCCAAGCAAAATTCAACCTCATCTTCTTCAAATACTATCTATTCAAAAAGAATATCAAAAATTACTTTCCCTTCAGGCAGCATAGAATTTATACCTGGCAGCTACAGGTATGATTTACAAGGAAGCCAGGTATTAGATGAAATTATCATTAAAGATAATAATGGAAACCCCATCAAAATGTTTAAATTTTCATATAATTATTTTAATTATAATGGAACAACTGAATTTTCAGCATTAAATCCAGCAAATGCAAGTACAAGTACAGATAATGCTAAAAGACTTGCTTTAAAAAGCGTTCAGGAATATGATGGATATGGTGCTCAATCAAATCCGCCATATGTTTTTACTTATGAAAATAATCAATGGTTACCCGATAGGATAAATTCGTTGGCCCAGGATCATTGGGGATATTATAATGGAGAAATTAATAATAATACTTTAATTCCACCGCATGGCTCTCTATATGCTGGATATATAGACGGAGCCTTAAGAGAACCTAATGACATTTATGCTAAAGCAGGTTCATTGACCCAAATAACTTATCCTACTGGAGGATATACTTCGTTTGTCTATGAATCAAACGAGACAGAATCTCAATTAGCTCCAAATAATTTTGAGAAATTTGAGTCATCAATCCTGGTTGGTCAGTGCCATGTAGATTTTTTGTCTAATACTAATCCTGCTACCAGTGCTACTTTTACAATAAATGATGAAGTCAATAACAATGCTATGGTTAAGATTAGTTTCACTGGTGCCTGGCCCCCTAAAAAGTTAGATGGTGGATGCTCACAAAGCAATATCAATATTTTTGATCCTTTAAATCCTGATACCTATATATATTTTAAAATTTATAATATAACCGATCCATCTAATCCTGTAGAGATTTCGTTTGGATCTGCCGTAATAGGATATAGTACTCAAGATAATATTATTTATAAGTTACTTCCAAATGGAACATATCAATTAAAAGCATTGTTTGGCGGTGTAACGGAATTAACCCAAGATGACGGTAATACTCAAGGTTTCTATAAATTCGAGGTCTCTGGTGTAGCTTCCAAAAAAGGAACAAAAAAAGTTGGAGGATTAAGAATAAAAGAAAAATCAGATTATGATCCCATTTCTAAACAGACCATCACGCAAACATATAGCTATAAAGATAATAATTTATCAACCGGTCAAATAAATTATGTACCGAATTATAAATCTTCTCTCGATGAATATTATGTTTGTACTGAAACAGCGGGAGAAGGTACAATCATTGAAGTTCCAATGGAGACAAAATATGATATTTATACTTCTTTTTCTAATGTTCCCTTAACTACCATGCAGGGTGGAACTGTTGGTTATGATAAAATCACCGTTTATTATGGCAAAGACATTAATACCGGTTTAGTAGGTCAAAATGGCAAATCAGAATATTATTATTATTATACACCTGACATTTATACAATTCCTGTCGAGGCAAATTATATGTCAGGTACTTACTGTTATTATAACTATGACGATTATACACCCTATAGTTTAACACCTTTATATCCTTTTGCACCTGCAATTTCTTTTGATTGGGCCAGGGGAAGATTAATTCACAAGATTGATTATCAGAATAAGAATGGTGTTTATTTGGCAGTAAAAGAAGTTATAAATACTTACAAAGATGATTATCTTGGTAAATATTCCCCAACAGGTTTCACAGTTCATTCACCATATCAGGGTATTTATCCTGTTGGGGCTTATCCATGTGATCCCACCAATGATTTACTTGTTGCCAAAGTTGGAATTAATGCAGCACACTTTTTTAGTAGCAATATGATAGATTATTATGACCTTTTTATTCAATTTTATTACATTCCTTCCCGGTTTTATGAATTAACAAAAACCGAGGAATATACTTATGATAGTAACGGTTTAAACCCGGTTGGAAATATCCAGGAATTTGATTATGACAATTTGAACCATATGCAAGTTTCAAGGAAAACTATTGCAAAAAGTGATGGCAGGCAAGATGTTACTCAACTTTTATATCCTGATGATTATACAGATATTACCGGTTTTATTGGGGAAATGAAAACAGCTCATATTATCAATAAACCTATAGAAACTATAAATTACTTAATGAATTCTGATGGAACTGGCATTCAAATTCATTCAGGAGAATTGAATACTTTTAAACAAGGACAAAGCACCAAAATAGGTCTACCAGACCAATGTTGGAAACTTAGAAATTCCTCGCCTATTTTGTTATCGGATTTTCAATTTTCAAATCAGGCAGGAAAGGGTACCCTGCCAAGCTCAGGTACAAAATCATCATTTTCGTTGGCAACAAAAGATTCGCATTATCCGCAAATCGCAGATTTTAGTTTTGATTTTGATGATTTTAGTAATATTACATATGTTCAGAAACATAATGACAATCCAACATCTTATTTCTGGGGCTACAACAATACATTACCTGTTATTAAGGTCGAAAATATTGATAATTCCACTTTATCTGCTAAAGTAACACAGGCGCTTCCTTTGCCATATACCACCTTAGATGCTCTTTTAAATTCAATCTCATCATTGCCCAATGCAGATTGGACCACATTTAATGCAAATTTGCGAAACCTCACAGGGGCGCATATTACCACTTATACTTATAAACCGTTTGTAGGCATGACCTCCCAGACCGATCCTGGTGGTGTAATTACCTTTTACGAATACGATAATTTTAATAGACTAAAGGTGATTAAGGACAAAGATGGGAATATCCTGAAAACATACGATTATCACTACAAACAATAATCAATTATTACGTAAATCCCAAATGAATATGAAAACCTTAAAAAATATTTTGATAATTATACTTATCAATGCTTTATACAGTGGTAATATTCTTTCGCAATGCAGTGCCCCTTATCCGAATACCTATTCGGCATGTTCCGGGAAGTCTGTACAGTTAACTGCTATTACTAATAACAGTATAGGAGTAACCGGACATAAGTGGTACACTACTCCCACTGGGAGTTCATATATTGGCGGAGTTATAGTTGGTAGTACTTATCCGGGCCCTTACATAACAACCTACACATCGAGTTTTAATGCAAACACAAAATATTATGTGGCAAGCGTGTGTGGTACTTCCGAAAGCAGCAGGGCAGCCATTGTTGTAAATGTTACCCCAAGCGTTACCCCATCTGTCTCAATAACAACAAACCCGGCTATAAATGGCTCAGATGCAGGAGGTCCCAGGTTAACGGTATGCAGTGGTACAAGTGTCACTTTCACGGCTAATCCAACAAATGGAGGAACTAGTCCCACTTATCAATGGAAGAAAGATGGCAATGCTATTTCAGGGGCAACATCTTCGATACTACCTTCAACTTTGATAACTGATGGTGAAAGCTATTCGGTTAACATGGTTTCCAATACTACATGTTTAACTACAACTACAGCCACGGGCAGTCTGAACATTACGGTTTTACCAATACTTACTCCTTCAGTTAAAATATCCCCGGTTAATCCGACTATTTGCGCGGGTAATAGCATTACCTTTACTGCTACTCCTACTAATGGTGGAATTCCTTCATATGTATGGAAAGTAAATGGCGTTGTCCAAAGTGGTCAAACTGGCACCTCTTTTTCTTCAACTTCGATTACGAATGGCCAAGTTGTTACCGTTGAAATGACAGCAACCAATAAGTGTCAAACTGTTAGTTTAGTTACGGCTAGCTCTGGGACAATTACAGTGAAACCTAACGTAAGTGTGAGTATTTCAGGTGTCAGCAGTTTATGTAATGGACTTGGAGGAAGTTTTAAGGCAATGCTGTTAAATGGAGATATGCAAAATACATATCTGTGGTTACTTAATAATAATGCAGTTGTAAATCCAACCGGAATACCGGATCTTTATGTTCCAGGTTCAGCATTAAACAATGGAGACAAGATATCCTGCCAGGTAACTTCTAATGCATTATGTGCTACTGGTCCTATAACCTCAAATGTTATTACTGTTACAAAAGTTAACCCGGTAACACCAGCTATTACTATAACCTCAAATCCAAATTATAGTACAGATGCAAACGGGCCATATCTGACCATTTGCAATGGAACAAGTGTAACTTTTAATGCCTCCGGTCAAATCAATGGAGGAAATAATCCTACCTATAAGTGGTTATCCAATGGAAGCCCTATTGCTGGACAAACAGGCGTTTCCTATACAACATCCAATTTGGTAAATGGTCAGAAAATATCAGTGCAAATGACCAGCAATGCAAGCTGTTTAACAACGAATGTAGCTACATCCTACAATATTAGGATGATTGTTCCTCCTCCTGTAGGTACTCCAAATACTATTGCCATTTCTCAAGGAGTTGAACCCACCTGCCAATTGACCAATGGTACCACCACTACCCGATATAATACTACCGCAACCAATAGTACCGGATATAACTGGAGCATCGACAACGCTGCTGCGGGAAGTATAAATGCTACCGGATTAGTAACCTGGACAAACGGTTTCTTTGGCAATGTAACAATAAGCGTAACTGCAAATGGCTGTTCCGGTCCATCTCCGCAGGTGAGTAAGTTAGTAACTGTAATGCAAAATACAACAGTGAGTATAAGTATTTCCGGGAACAATGCGTTATGTAATGGATTAGGAGGTGAATTTAGAGCAAGTTTGACAAATCCCGGCCCTCATACTACATACCAATGGTTATTAAATAATAATCCTGTAATTAATCCAACTGGAATACCAGAATTATTTGACCCGAGTACAGCTTTAAACAATGGAGATAATATATCCTGCCAATTAACAACGGATGCAACCTGCGCAATTAATAATACTCCCGTTTCTAATTTAATTACTATTACAAATGTTAACCCGGTAACGCCAGCTATTAATATAACCTCAAATCCGAATTACAGTACAGATGCAAACGGGCCATATTTGACTATTTGCAATGGAACTGATATAACATTTACTGCATCTAATCCCGTCAATGGAGGAAGTAACCCAACCTATCAATGGTATTCTTCAATTCGCGGTTCAATTCCAGGAGCAACGGGTCTTACATACACTACATCTTCATTAGCGAACGGCGAAAATATATCTGTAAATATGACCAGTAATGCCAGTTGTTTGACCACCCAATATGCAACCAGTTATAATATACGTTCTAATGTGGACAATCAAATCCCGGGAATTACTATTAGTTCAAATTTGGTTTCAACTCTAAGTAATACTTCAAATGTAACTTTCAATGCTACTGCAACTAATACCGGTATTTTACCATCGTATCAATGGAAATTAAATGGCAGTCTTATTGCCACAAATGTTACAAGCTATTCGAAGAATTCATGGATAAATGGAGATCAGATTTCATGTACAATTATAAGAAACGAAGGTTGCTTGGCTACTTCAAATATTCTTGCATTTGCAGTGTCTCCTTTGTTTAGCCAGAACCAGAACTTCATTGTTAGCAACACTGTATTAAAGAAAGGTGTTCTGGATGTACCTTCGGTTTATGCACTTTCCAATAGTGATTTACAGCAATCTATTTCATATTTTGATGGACTTGGCAGACCTTTACAAAACATTTCCACAGCAGCCAGTCCAAATGGAAATGATATAATTCAACCCATAGCCTATAACCAATTTGGGCTGGAAGACACAAAATACCTGCCATATATTGATTTGACCAACAATGGGTACTACAGGCCAAATGCACTTGTTACTACTGCTTATACATCGAGTGACCAGTATAAATTTTACCAAAACTCTTTTGGTAATGACGTTAATGTAGCCATCGATGCCAATCCATACTCCAGAACAATATTCGAAAACTCACCTTTAAACCGGGTAATGGAGCAGGGAGCGCCTGGCACAACCTGGCAACCCACTGATCAAACCGGTTCGAGTTCCGGGCACACCAATAAACTCAATTATCTTTCGAATGCCGATGGTGAAGTGCGCCTATTTGCTGTAAGCGGGAATAGTAAAAATTGTGTCTCTAATGGTTCTTACGCTGCCAATACTTTATATAAAACCATTACAAAAAATGAAAACTGGAAAAGTACTGATGTCAACCTGAATACCATAGAGGAATTTAAAGATTTGCAGGGAAAAGTTATATTGAAGCGGAGTTACGTTTTTGATGTTATAACTTCTTTAACTGTTGCTGTTGAAACCTATTATGTTTACGACGATTGCGGCTTGTTGCGTTATGTAATACCTCCGGATGCTATATCACAGGTTGGAGCATCAATTACCCCTTCAGATCCAATGGTTAAAAACTTATGCTATTACTATGAATATGATTCATGCCATCGCACTTCAATAAAACAACTCCCGGGAGCTGACCAGGTTTACATGGTTTATGACAATCGTGATCGTCTGGTACTTACCCAGGACGGTAACCTGAGGGCCCAAGGTGCAAAATGGCTGTTTACCAAATACGACAAGTTCAACCGTCCGGTGCTTACAGGGATATACACGCATGGTGCGGTTGTTGACCAACCTACAATGCAAAGTTATCTTGATAATACTGTTTACCCGGCCAACACCACGAGAAGCTATTATGTTACACCTGATGCCACCAAAACAGCTTCACAGGGTTATACAGATGTGTCGTTTCCTGCATCAACCGATGGAGTTTCAGGTACAATTTCATATTTAACTGCTAATTATTACGATAATTATAATTTTCCTGGCCCGCAGGCTTTCGATGCTGCCAATACCATCTCGGGTTATTCCGATAATGAGGGTTCCAGTACATCCTATTTTGAAGGACTCATCAATAAGGTAACCGGGACAAAAACCAATGTCCTGGGAACTTCAACTTATCTTACTAACACCAATTATTACGATGACAAGTACAGGGTTATCCAAAGCCGCAAGTCACTTTACGACCTGGGCTCGGGCATTGAAACCATGAGCAGCCAGTACGATTTTACCGGCAGGGTACTTCATACAAAGCAGTTGCAAACATTTGGTATAACCACAACAAGCGTTGACAAGTACATGACTTATGATCAGGCCGGCCGCCTGAAACAATTGCAACAACAGTTAAGTGGCGATGCTGCCGGCTTAGTAACCATCTCGCAGCAAACATATAACGAAATTGGCGAGCTGATTGATAAAAAGCTGCACGTGGGACAGCAAAGCCTCGATTACTGGTACAATATACGGGGCTGGCTAACTTCGATAAATAACCCAGATAACCTGGCCAATGATGGAACCGGTGATGCCTATGCCGACTTGTTTGCCGAAAAATTATTGTATAATGATAACAGCATGATAAGCAATCTTACACCGCAGGCACAATTCAACGGTAATATATGTGGTATAATTATTAACCGGCCTATCGGATCCTCAAGTGGGACTACGGAAAGTGCCTACGGGTTTACCTACGATGCGCTGAACAGGCTAAATGCAGCTACATATGCTGAAGGTACAAATGGTATGTTTAAAACGAACCTGGATCTTTATGATGAATTTGGAATTCGTTATGACAAGAATGGGAATATTCAAACCTTGCAACGAAACAGTGCCGGTATACTAATAGATAACCTATCTTACACCTACATGAACAATAATTTAAGCAACCAGTTACAGGCAGTTACTGATGCTTCAAATAATACAGCAGGTTCTACCGATGTTGCCGGTACTACCGATTATTTATATGACAAAAATGGCAACCTTACACAAGATGCCAACAGAAGCATTACAGGTATAAGTTATAATGTATTGAATTTACCCAACATTGTAACAAAAGATGCCAACAATGGAGTTACCTATACATATAGTGCAAGCGGAGAGAAGCTGGTGACAGCGGTAAAAACAAACGGTACAACCAACAGCCGTTATTATGCAGGGGAGTTTGAGTACGACAATAGCAAAGCATTTTCCCTCATGAGAATGGAAGAAGGCATTATAAATAAAGGTTATAAATACGAGTACCAGCTTAAGGATCATTTAGGCAATGTACGTGTAACTTTTTCACCCGGTACAAGTGGCCCAACTTTAGACCAGCGTACCGATTATTACCCGTTTGGTATGGTATCCAATCAATATGTTTCATCTACAAGTGGCAATAATTACCTATATAACGGCAAAGAAGCACAAAAGAGCCTTACCGGGATCGAGTGGGACGATTATGGAAAACGGTTTTATGATCCGCAGATAGGCAGGTTTACTACTGTTGATCCATTTACAGAAAAAATTCAAATGCTTGCGCCATATCAATATGCTAGTAATAATCCTGTTTGGTGTATTGATTTGGATGGTTTGGAAGGATATTCAAGTTATAATGATGATTATGGCAATTTAGTATTGGCGCAATCAACATGTTGGAAACCTTCTGTTGCTGATAAAATTGCAATAGCAAATTCGATAAGTCAAAACTGTGGAGTACCTTCAGTTTCAAATACAGGTACTTTAAGTCCATCACCAAATCCTTATGAACAACATGTAAATAGTACAATACCTGAATGGGAACAAAATTGTTTAAGAAATGATAACACATTATCGGCGATTTCTGCTGGAACATTTACTGCTGGTTTAGCCGTCACTGGGATTGAAACAGCACCATTCTTATATGAAACAGCACCATTCTTATATGAAACAGCAGGGTATGGTACACATTTGATGTTAACTACAGAGGCTGGGCAATATATATCAGGAATTGCATTAGGTGCAATAGGATTTAAGAATGATTGGCCTGCTAACATAAAATTACCTACTGAAATACAACAAAATTTTATGGATTGTATTGGTTTAGGTTTAGAAGTATTAAAAAGGTCAATAATATTTAGTACACCAAATAAGACTAATGAGCAACAACAAAATAGTAAGCAACAGCAATCAACAGGGCAACAAAAAACAAATAATGGTCAGCATGCTTGTCAGAGACTTAAAAGAAATTTTAATCCTTTTGGTTATGAACATGAAAATCCATCAGATGATCATTATAAACCTTATAAACTCGTTCTTAGTATAAATCCGGAATGATGATTCCTATTTAAAAAAATAATTTTATTGAAGTTTTAAGTTATTTTTATGTGGCTCAAAAAAAGTACGGAAGAATTATTATCAAAATCAAAAATTAAATTTGTTGTATATAAATACTTAGCAATATTTACATTTTTTTTTCTAATCATTTTCTTTTCTTCTAAAATTAACAATGGGGATAGATTTGAATTAGCAGAACACAACCCAATAAGTTGGAAAGAAGCAATTAACAATATCCCTGAATATATTTTGGATTCTTTTTTTATGACTATTGTGGCTTATTTCGCATTGAACTCGATTGCAAAACGAAAAAAAAATAATAATAAACCCCCCGGCTAGCGCGGACATTTTGTCCGTGCTTCACTTATCCCTTAGCCTTAGCTCGGGCGGACATGTTGTCCGTCCATAAAAAGTATTTTAAATTATTATCGAAATTTAATTTAAATTTTGTCAAACAACAAATTGTTTCTAATTTAGAATGATAAGTTAATCCCAAATTACGCAATAGAAGCGAATGAAGTGAGCGAACTACTTGCGTTAGTTGGGTTAACCCCGATTTAGAAATTGTTTCAATCTTATATTTTTAGATTGATTTACAATTTCTTAATCGATTGCTAATTTCTAATGAGCAATTTGGGTTAATATTATCCTTAATGTCAGTGAAATATAAAATCGCTGAACATGACAAGCCATACTTTATTGCAGCCATTGTAGTTGGATGGTTTGACTTGTTTACGCGTAAAGAGCTAAAACTAATAATAGTAAATTCAATAAAATATTGTCAACAAAATAAAGGTCTGGTTTTGTTTGGCTGTTGCCTAATGCCAAGTCATTTGCATATGTTATGCCAATCAGAAAATAGTACTTCATTATCTGATATATTAAGAGATTTAAAAAAACATACGTCAAGGGAGATTATTAAATATATTAAAACAGGTAATGAGAACAGGAACGAATGGTTATTGGATTATTTTTCAAGTGTTTGTAAACATTTAGCAAGAGAACAACAATATAATGTCTTGCAGGACGGTAATCAGCCAAAAATAATTTACACACCTTCATTTTTCTGGGAAAAGCTTGATTATATTCACAATAATCCTGTAGAAGAAATGATAGTAGAAAAACCTGAAGATTATTTGTTTAGTTCGGCAAGGAATTATGCTGATATGGATGGCCTATTGGACATAATTATAGAAACAAGAAAAGTAAAAAGTTATTAAGACACACGGATTACGCTATCGCTAAATCCGCGCAAGCCTTGAGCGAACTACTTACGTTAGTTGGGTTAACCCCGATTTAGAAATTGTTTCAATCTTATATTTTTAGATTGATTTACAATTTCTTAATCGATTGCTAATTTCTAATGAGCAATTTGGGTTAATATTATCCTTAATGTCAGAGAAATATAAAATCGCTGAACATGACAAGCCATACCCAGGCTAGCGCGGATTTAGCGATAGCGTAATCCGTGCTTATTATTACAAATAGTTTTTAAGCATATTACTTTTAATTTTCAAAATTTTAAAGAGCCAGGCTAGCGCGGATTTAGCGATAGCGTAATCCGTGCCCCCGCTAGGCCGGATTTAATAAAATAAAAAATCGAAAGCTAGCGCGGATTTAGCGATAGCGTAATC
>Ga0265316_10003360_pt1 | contig 16219 bp, 9 predicted proteins | sample 4522metaG_FD_202092 | JGI IMG/M metagenome (GOLD analysis project Ga0265316, IMG submission 202092) | Rhizosphere microbial communities from Carex aquatilis grown in University of Washington, Seatle, WA, United States - 4-5-22 metaG | ecosystem: Host-associated > Plants > Roots > Rhizosphere >...
TCAGGATCTGGCTGACGACAAGGCCACCCACGATTGAGATACCCAGAGGCTGGCGCAGCTCCGCACCGGTGCCAAAGCCGAAGGCCAGCGGCAGGGCGCCGAGAATGGCGGCAAAGGTCGTCATCATAATCGGGCGAAACCGCATCATGCAGGCCTTGTAGATCGCGGCGCGCGCATCGAGACCCTCTCCGCGCTCCGCAGCCAGCGCGAAGTCGATCATCATGATCGCGTTTTTCTTGACGATGCCGATGAGCAGGATGATCCCGATCATCGCGATCAGGCTGAGTTCGGTCTTGAAGATCAGCAGAGCGAGCAAGGCGCCGACGCCCGCCGATGGCAGCGTCGACAGGATCGTCAGGGGAATGACATAGCTCTCATACAGAACCCCCAGGACGATGTAGATCGTCAGGATCGCCGTGACGATCAGCAACGGCTCGCTGGACAGCGATTGCTGAAACACCTTGGCGGTGCCCGCGAACACGCCTTGAATTGAGGCCGGTGTCTTGATCTGCGCCATCGATTTCTGGATCGCGGCGGTCGCCTGGTTGAGGGAGATCCCCGGCGGCAGGTTGAACGAGAAGGTCGTCACGACGAACGGCCCCTGGTGATTGATCGCAAGCGGCGCAGTGCCGGGCCCGAAGCTTGTGACCGCAGAGAGCGGCACCATCGTCTCGGCCTGCGTCGTCACCGACGCGCCGGTCGACGCCCCACCGCGCGCGCTGTTGATGAGGGCGTTCTGCTGCTGATTGCGCACCGCGTCGGCCGCGACGTCGGCGGCAGTCAGGGCCGTGCTGCCGGCAATCGTCGTCGTGCCGGCCACGGTGCCCGTCGCCTGGGTTCCGCTGATCGAGCCGCCGGACTTGCTCACATAGATCTCGTTCAGCGTCTCGGGGCTTTGCCAGAACTGCGGCGCCACTTCCATCACGACGTGATACTGGTTGAGTTCGTTGTAGATCGTCGACACCTGCCGTTGGCCGAATGCGTCGTAGAGCGTGTTGTCGATCTGCGTCGCCGTGAGGCCGAGGCGCGCGGCCGTTGCGCGATCGATCTTCAGCTCCACCTCCAGCCCCTGATCACCGCGATCCGAGTTGACGTCCTCCAGTTCGGGCACATCCTGCAACGCGTCCGTGATCTTGGGCATCCACTGCTCGAGATCTTCGAGCGTGTCGGCCGTGACCGTGTACTGATAGGCGCCGTTGCCCTGCCGTCCGCCGGCCCGTACGTCCTGTCCGCCCTGCAGGAACAGCCGCGCGCCGGTAACGCTGCCAAGCTTGGTGCGAACGCGCTGGATGACAGCGTCTGTGCTGAGGCCGCCACGCTCGGCAAGCGGCTTGAGCTGTATGAAGACGTTACCGGTATTGACTGCGCCGCCGCGCGGCCCGCCGCCGCCGCCGCCGCTCAGCCCGTTCACCGATTCAACCGCTGGATCCTCGCTGAGGATCTTCATGAACGCCTTGAATTTCGTCTCCATCAACTGGAACGAGATGGTCGGGCCGGCGCGGATGCCGCCGAACACCTGACCCGTGTCCTCCGTCGGAAAGAAGCCCTTGGGAACGATGAAGTAGAGATAGAAGTTGAGAAGAATGGCGACGAAAAGGACGAAGAGGATTGTCCCGGGATTCTCCAGCGACCATTCCAGCGTCTTGCCATAGAACCGGCGTCCGGCCTCAAACCCGCGCTCCGACAGCCGCAGCAGCGGGCCATGCTTTCGGTCCGGCACATGCAGGTCGAGCAGCGCGCAGAGCATCGGCGTCGTGGTGAGCGAAACGATGAGTGAAATCACGATGGCGACGGACAGCACCATTGCGAACTGGTTGAAGAACCGTCCGATGATTCCGCCCATCAGGAGGATCGGCAGAAACACGGCAATCAGCGAAATGCTCATCGCAAGCACCGTGAAGGCGACTTCACGCGTGCCCTGCAGCGTTGCCTGCAGCCGCGGCATGCCCTGCTCCACATGCCGCGTGATGTTTTCGAGCACGACGATGGCATCGTCGACGACAAAGCCGGTCGCAACTGTCAGCGCCATCAACGAGAGGTTGTTGAGCGAGTAGCCAAGCATGTACATCGCGGCGAACGTGCCGACGAGCGACAAGGGCACGGCGACGCTGGGAATGATCGCGGCCCTGCCGTCGCGCAGGAAGAAATAGACGACGAACATAACGAGCAGGATGGAGACCATCATCGAGCGCTGAACGTCGCGCAGGGAGTCGCGGATCGTACCCGTCCGGTCGATCGCGATGGAAAGATCGACGGCGCGCGGCAGCGCAGCCTGCAGTTGCGGCAGGATGCTTTTCACATTGGCGACGGTTGCCACAATGTTCGCGCCGGGCGTGCGGAACAGGATCACGAGCACGGCCGGCTTGTTGTTGGACATGCCGATATTGCGGACGTCCTCCACGCTGTCGGTCACATCTGCGACGTCGGAGAGGCGCACGGCCGATCCGTTGCGGTAGGCGATGATCAGCGTGCGATATTGATCGGCCCTGGTCGCCGTATCGTTGACATAGACCTGGTAGCGCTGGGCGCCTTGATCGATCGCGCCTTTCGGCGCATTGGCATTGGCGGCCGACAATGCGGCGCGAACATCTTCAAGACCGATGCCGTACTTGAACAGGGCGCGCGGATTAAGTTCGACGCGCACCGCAGGCAGAGAGCCGCCGCTGATCTGCACCTGTCCGACGCCGTCCACCGTGCTCAGCTTCTGCTGCAGGATGTTGGAGGCTGAATCGTAGATCTGCCCGGGCGTCAGCGTTTTGGACGTCAGCGCCAGAATGAGGATCGGCTCGTCTGCCGGATTCAGCTTGCGATAGGTGGGATTGCTGCGCAGCGCTGCCGGAAGATCCGCCCGTGCGGCGTTGATCGCCGCCTGAACGTCGCGCGCCGCGCCGTCGATATTCCGGCTGGCGTCAAACTGCAGGACGATGCGCGTCGATCCGACCGAACTTGACGACGTCATCTCGTCCACCGCCGCAATGACGCCGAGATGGCGCTCGAGCGGCGTGGCCACGCTGGTCGACATCGTTTCGGGACTGGCACCGGGCATCGCGGCCGTCACCATGATCACCGGCACGTCGACGCTGGGAAGTGGCTCGACCGGCAGAAGGAAATAGGCCACCGCCCCGGTCATCGCCAGGCCCATCGTCAACAGCGTCGTGGCGATCGGGCGGCGGATGAAGACTTCGGAGAAGCTCATGTCGCCGGCACAGCCCGCCATTCGCGGAACTGCGTCCCCAGCCGGTCGAAGTAGATGTAGATCACGGGCGTCGTGAACAGCGTCAGGAGCTGGCTCACCAGCAGGCCGCCGACAATGGCGATGCCGAGCGGGTGACGCAGTTCGGAGCCTGTGCCGCTGCCGATCATCAGCGGCAGCGCGCCGAACAGTGCGGCGACCGTCGTCATCAGGATCGGCCGGAAGCGCAGCAGCGCAGCCTGGTGGATCGCCTCGCGCGCGGATTTTCCTTCGTTGCGTTCCGCCTCAAGCGCGAAGTCGATCATCATGATCGCATTCTTCTTGACGATGCCGATCAGCAGAATGATGCCAATGATGGAAACCACGCCAAGGTCGTTGCCCGAAATGATCAGCGCCAGCAGCGCGCCGACACCTGCGGACGGCAGGGTGGACAAGATGGTCACCGGGTGGATGAAGCTCTCGTAGAGCACGCCCAGAACGATATAGACCGTGACGATCGCCGCCAGGATCAGCAACAACTCGTTGACCAGCGCCGACTGGAACGCCAGCGCCGAGCCCTGGAACTGCGTCGAGACGCTGGCGGGCAGACCGGCATCGGTTTCGGCCTGCCGCACCGCATTCACCGCGCTGCCGAGTGAATAGCCCGGCGCAACGTCGAACGAAATCATGGCGGCCGGAAACTGGCCGAGATGGTCGACCTCCAGCGCGACGGGTTTGGCCTCGACGCGCGCGATCGCGGCGAGCTGCACCTGACCGCCGCCGGCCGACGGCAGATGGATGTCGGACAGCGAGGCGAGCGAATTCTGGATGCCCGGATCGGCCTCCAGGATCACGCGGTACTGGTTGGATTGGGTGAAGATCGTCGAGATGATGCGCTGGCCGAGCGCATCGTAGAGCGCATTGTCGATCGTCGCCGCCGTGATGCCGAACCGGGCCGCGGTGTCGCGGTCGACCACCACGGTCGCCGACAACCCGCGGTCCATGTAGTTCGTCGAGACATTCTGCAGTTCGGGCGCCGCGGTGAGTTTGGCCAGCAGCCTGGGCACAAACTGGGTCAGGGTCGATGAACTCGCATCCTCCAGAACGAACTGGTATTGGGCGCGGCTGACCGTCGAATCGATGGTCAGGTCCTGCACGGGCTGCAGGTACAGCGCAATGCCTGGAACGTTTTGCGAGCGACCGAGCAGATCGCCGATGACCTGCGTCACGCTCTCCGACCGCTTGTCCTTGGGTACCAGATTGATCAGGAAGCGGCCGGCATTGAGCGTGTTGTTGGTGCCGTCCACGCCGATGAAGGAGGACAGGCTCTCGACATCGGGATCGCGCAGCAATTCGTCGGCCAGCGCCTGTTGGCGGCGGGCCATCTCGGCGAACGAAACTGTCGGCCCCGCCTGGGTGATGCCCTGGACAAGGCTTGTATCCTGGGTTGGAAAAAAGCCTTTCGGGATCACGATGTAGAGCAGGATCGTCACGACAAGCGTGATCACGGCCACGAGCAGCGTGAGCGGCTGGTGATCCAGAACCCATTTCAGCAGACGGTCATATTCGGCGATGATGCGGTTGAAATATTCCTCGGACCGGCGCGCGATCGCGCCCTGCTTTTTGGGATCGTGGCGGCGCAAAAGCTTGGCGCACAGCATCGGCACGAGCGTGAGCGACACCACCGCCGAAATCAGGATGGTGATGGCCAGCGTCACCGCAAACTCGCGGAACAGCCGTCCGACCACTTCCTGCATGAACAGCAGCGGAATGAGCACCGCGATCAACGACACGGTGAGTGAGACGATCGTGAAGCCGATCTCGCCTGCGCCCTTGAGGGCCGCCTGCATGGGCGTATCGCCGGCTTCGAGATAGCGCGAAATATTCTCGATCATCACGATCGCATCGTCGACGACAAAGCCGGCCGCGATCGTCATGGCCATCAGCGACAGGTTGTTGAGCGAATAGCCGAGGAGATACATCGCGGCAAACGTACCGATGATCGACAGCGGCACGGAAAGGCTGGGGATGAACGTGGCCGGGATGTTGCGCAGGAACAGGAAGATCACGAGTACCACGAGCACGACCGCAAGGCCAAGCTCAAACTCGACATCGTCCACCGACGCGCGGATCGTATTGGTGCGGTCGGTCAGTACCGTGACATCGACGCCGGCCGGCAGTCCCGCCTGAATCTGCGGCAGCATCTCCTTGATGCTGTCCACCACCGCGATGACGTTGGCGCCGGGCTGGCGCTGGACGTTGAGGATGATCGACGGCGTCTTGTTCATCCAGCTGGAGAGCTTCACGTTCTCCGCGCTCTGCAGGACAGTCGCGACGTCGGACAGGTGCACCGGCGATCCGTTGCGATAGGCGACGACGATGTTGTTGTAGTCCGCGGTGCTTTGCAGCTGGTCGTTGGCGTCGATGGTGTAGGACTGCGCCGCCCCGTCGAAACTGCCCTTTGGCGCGTTGCTGTTTGCGTTCGAGATCGTCGTGCGCAGGTCGTCGATGTTGAGGCCATACGCCGCGAGCGCCTGAAGATTGGCGCGCACCCGTACCGCCGGCCGCTGCCCGCCGGCGATGCTGACAAGGCCGACGCCGGAAAGCTGCGAGATTTTCTGCGCGATGCGGGTGTCAGCGAGATCCTCGACCGCAGTGAGCGGCATCGACTTGGAACTGATTCCCAGCGTCAGGACCGGCGCATCCGCTGGGTTGACCTTGGCATAGACCGGCGGCGCGGGAAGGCTGGACGGAAGCAGATTTCCGGATGCATTGATCGCGGCCTGCACTTCCTGTTCGGCGACATCGAGATTGAGGCTGAGGGCGAACTGCAGCGTAATGACCGACGCGCCGGCCGAACTCACCGACGACATCTGGTTAAGGCCCGGCATCTGGCCGAACTGTTTTTCGAGCGGCGCGGTGACCGACGAGGTCATGACTTCCGGGCTGGCGCCGGGAAGAAACGTCTGGACCTGGATGGTGGGATAGTCGACCTCAGGCAGCGCCGACAGCGGCAGATAGTCGTAGCCGACGAGCCCGACGAGAAGGATCGCGATCATCAGGAGCGATGTCGCGACCGGGCGCTGGATAAAGGGAGCCGAGGGATTCATTTTGTCTGCCGCGCCCCGACTCTAGGGCCCGCCGCCTCCGCCCGCACGGCGGTGCGGAAGCTTTTTGAGAGCCGCCTGGCAGGTGTCGCTGAAGCTGTCGCGATTCTGGCGCAGGCACATGAAGAGATCGGGTCCCGCTGCCGCGTTGGGACAGTATTTCTTCAGATCGTCGGCGCAGAACTGCTTGAGCGTTGCCGCCATCTTGGCGCGGCGCGCCGCGCGGTCGTCCGTCGGCGCACCGGCTGCCGGCGCAGCAGCGCTCGGCTTGGTGACCGGCGCGACCGCGTTGGGGAGTGTCACTTCCGCGCCATCGCGCAGCCGATCCGCGCCATCGATCACAACGGTATCGCCCGGCTTCAGCCCCTGGGTGATCACCACGTTCGTCCCATCGGTCGCGCCCAGACTGACCGTGCGCATGCTCACGGTCTTGTCCTGTTCGACGACGAATACAAAATTGCCCTGGGAACCGCGCTGTACCGCGGCGGCTGGCACCAGCGTGCTGTTGTGTTCGGTGTCGACCAGCAGACGGATGTTGACGAACTGGTTGGGGAACAATTCGCCCCGGGCGTTGTCGAACTGCGCGCGCATCTTGACGGAGCCTGTCGTCGTATCGACCTGGTTGTCGACCGTCGCCAGCGTTCCCGTCGCAAGGAGCTGCGTTTGCCCGCGGTCATAGGCATAGGCCGTCAGCGTCGCTCCGGCCGCGATGCGCGACATGATCTGGCCGATATTGTCCTCCGGCAGCGTGAACAGGACCGAGATCGGCTGCAGTTGCGTGACGACGACGACGCCGCTGCTCTGGCCGGCCTGGACGATGTTTCCGAGATCGACTTGCCGCAGTCCGACGCGGCCATCGACAGGGGACGTGATGCGCGTGTAGCCGAGATTGATTGTGGCAGCCTCCACATTCGCTTCGTCCGACTTCACGACGCCTTCGTCCTGCAGCACGAGAGCGGCTTGCGTTGCATATTGCTGCTGCGAGGTCGCGTTGGCCGCGAGCAGCGCCTTGAAGCGCGTCAGGTCAACGCGCGCATTGGCAAGACTGGCGCGATCGCGCGCGAGCTGGCCATTGGCCTGGTCGACTGCCGCCTGGAATGTGCGCGGATCGATCTGCGCGAGAAGGTCGCCGGCCTTCACCATCTGGCCTTCGTGGAAGAGAATCTTGATGAGCTCGCCGCTGACCTGCGGACGCACCGTGACGGTGGCAAGCGGCGTGACCGTGCCAAGGCCGTTGAGCGTGATGTTCATGTCGCCGTTCGCGACGCGCGCCACGCCGACGGCCTGGGGACCGCCCGCACCGAAACCGCCTGCGGCCCGACCGGAGTTGGCGGCCGGGTGGATGGTCCACAGCAGCAGAAGAAGAAGCAGAAGGCCAAGGCCGATCGACAGCGTCTTGGCGCCGCCCGGAATGCGTGCCGCGCCCCAGCGCCAGGCGCTTTCCGTCTGGTCCCATGCGCTGTCGAGAACGTTTTTGAGATTACCGGGACTGCTCATACCTGACTCGCTAAATCTGCATTTTCCGGTCGAGGGCCCGACCGGGGTCTGATAGCAAAGGGATAGCCGCGATATTTGTCGAAAGTGTCGCGACGCTCATTGGTTCCCGCGACTGGAACCCTCATATCCTAAATGTAAGCCTGCCGCTCCTTAGCGATACCCACACCGGATTTCAGCCTAATGCATGGTTTTTTTGCCTGGATTCACGACGCCGCGAAATGGCTTCTGGAATACGCCCGGGAACACCCCGAATCAGCCTTCGCCATCGCTTTTATCTCAGCTTTCGGCGAGTCCTTCGTGGGGATTTCGTTCCTTGTCCCAGGCACGACGATCCTGGTGGGGCTTGGCGTCCTGATTCAGGCGCTCGGTCTGAACCCGCTTCCGATCTGGCTGGGGGCAGCTTTCGGAGCGATTCTGGGCGACTGGGTCTCGTACTGGATCGGTCACCGCTACAAGGAGCATACGCTCGCGATCTGGCCGATCTCGCGCTATCCGGTGCAGATGGAAAAGGCCCTGACGTTTTTCCGCCGCTGGGGCGTGTCGGCGATATTCCTTGGCCGGTTCACCGGCCCCTTGCGGGCCACGGTGCCGATCGTTGCCGGAATCTCACAGATGGCGTTCTGGCCGTTCCAGATCGCCAACGTCTCGTCCGCCTTGCTGTGGTCCGCCGTGCTCATCGCTTTGGGCGCGCTCGGCACGGCAGCATTCGTGCCGCTCGCCGCAGCCTTTCACGCAATCTTCGGATAGAGACTAAGGCGTCGCCGGAGCGGGCGCTTCAGCCGGTGCGGCCGGCGCAGCAGGAGCTTCAGCCGGCTTGCCCGCGGTCTTCTTGCGGGCCAGATCGACCATCGCACCATGCGCGTCCGCATAGCCGTTCAGCGAGAACGGAATCTCGAAAACCTTGCCGCTGTCCGCGACGATCTTGATCTTTGCTGGACCGGTTGCCGTTCCCAACGCATTGACGGCACCGTTGTCGAACAGCATCTCGACATAGCAGCCGCCGCGATCGCAACGGCGATAGTGCAGCGCTTGCGACGTGAACGTATCGGATTCGATCACCAAACCCTTGGGGATCAGGATTCCGAGCGGCACCGCAATCTGGATCACGTGCTTGTCGCCGGAGGGCATATAGGCAATCGACAGGCTCATGACCCGTTGATTGTTCTGCTTGTTGGCAAGCAGCTCATACATGTCGCACGGCGAGGGCGAGGCGATCGGATAGCAACGCACGGTCCAGTCGCCGAACGTCTTGGTCTCGCTCGGCTGCAGCGGCGCGCCAGGCGCCGGATCGGCCAGAGCGGCACCGACAGAAAGAAGGCCGAGCGCAACTGCGCCGGCGATGGAAGCACGCATCGATTTCATGACCACAGTCTCCGCCACCAGGAATGGCGCTGGGCTTCAGCGCTGTCGAACGCAGCCGCAGCCTCGGTGAATCCCTTGATTGAGAACGGCAGGCCGACCGGCTTGCCGTCGAGGCCGGCGAACAGGACGCGGGCCTGGGTTGTCTTGCCGAGCGAGTCGCGCAGCGCATCGTCAAGCTTTACGCGCACGATGCAGCCGACGCCGTTGCAGGTCTCGTACTGATAGACCAGCGGCTTGTCGTTGCCGACACCAAGGCCAAGGCCCGGCTCGAGCAATACATTGTAAGGAACGGTGATGAGCAGCGTGTTGTCGTCCTTGAGACGGAAGATCGACAGGCGCGCCAGTTCGCTGTGCGTCTTGGCGTCCAGCACATCCTGCTGCATCTCGCACGAACCGTCGGCCTGTGAGGTCGGAGGGCAGGCAAGGCGCCAGTCCTGATACAGCGAAACAGTGGCGATATCCGGCCGGCCGTCGATCGCCTTGTGGCCGAACCAGCCCACGGCCAGACCAACGAGCAGGAGGATCGCTCCAAGCGTCGCACGCGTCGTCGTACTATTCATGTCAATCGGCATTCTTTGGGGGCCCCACGACTTTGACGGGGCGCACTTAACGGGAAGGAGGGGGGTACCGCAAGCAAATCGTTGCCGATTTTGCCTAAAATGACAGCCATGTTTGGCTGGAATGCCGTTACGGCTAGCGGGCCAGCACCATGCCGACAGGCGGGGAATGCCACTTACCCAGGGCCTCAAGCGCCCGTCCAAGCAATGATCTTGGGCCTGCCGCCGGGTCGGCGACCACCACGACCGCGTCCGAAACGCGCGTCAGGAACGGCGTCTCGGGCGATGCGATGACGGTTGGCGCGGCGATGACAATGAGGTCTGCAAGGGTCCGCAGGTGCGCAAACAGCTCCGCCGTTCGCGGCGCGGCCAGCATGCGCGTCGGATCCAGCATCGGCTGCAGGTTGGAAAGCAGAAGAGCCGCGGAGCGCGAGTCGCGGGCCAGCGTGCGGTTGAGCGCGGCCGAGCCTTGCAGCACATCGGACATGCCGGTCTGAAGCGCAACGCCCATGAGATGAGCAATCACCGGTTTGGTCAGGCTGCCGTCGATGACGATGGTGCGCAGGCCGGATTTGGCGGCGGCACGGGCGAGCGCGACGGCGATCGTGGAGCCGGCCATCCCCTGATCGGCCGACGTGACGCACACAACACGGCCGGCGCCGATCTTGTTGGGCACCGCGACGCGGGCCAGAAGCTTGTTGATCGCGCGCGAGAATGCGGACGCTGGCCAGTCGATGATGTGATCGGCGGCGCCCGCCAAAAGGGCGCCCGGTACTTCGGCCAGCAGCGGCGGCTTTGCCATCGCCTGTTGCGGAGCCGGCGAAGGCGTTGGCCGAGGCTGCGGCCGCTGTGCGGGCGGCATACGGCGAGCGGGCGTGCTTGAATCGCGAAGTCTTTCCTTCAGAAGCGCGGCCAGCAAGCCGAGCAGGAGGCCCAATGGGATCGAAGCCAGCACGATCAGGAAACGCGGCGGCGACGACGGAGCGCCCGGAACAGGTGCGCGCGAGATCACGCGGGCTTCGGGATATTGCAGCCCGTCCTGGTCCTGGATCGCATGCAGGCGCGAGAGATAAGAGTCGTAGAGATTACGCGTCGACGCCGCATTGGCCTCGAGCGCCTGCAGCTTCACCGCCGTCATGTCCTGCGTCGACGCCTGATGTTGCGTCACGATGAGGCTGGCCTGCAGCGAGCCGACCTGTGCGCGGGCGACGGCGACATCGCTCGCGAGCGCTGAAGCGACACGGGAGACTTCCTCCCCGATTTTGCGGTCAAGATCGGTAAGTTGTGTCTCCACCGCGATGCGCTTGGGATTGCGGTCGCCGTAGCGCACCGCAAGATCAGCCTGCTGGCGCATCAGATCGGCCTGCTGGCTGCGCAACTGGATGATGAGCGGGGATGCGACGACCTGCGAGATGTTGGCGAGGTCGCCCGACTTCACGGAGCGCGTGACCTCGGCATAGATCGCCGACTTGGCGGCAAGGTCGGCGCGCGCCTGCACCAGTTGCGTGTTGATGCCGTTCATCTGCGCTTCGACAAGCGAAGTGCCGCCGGGGCTGGAATCCAGATTGTTCTGCGCCTTGTAGGTGAGCGCGGCGGTTTCCTGGCTCTGCACCTGCTTGGCGAGATCCTGGATGCGCTGCGTCAGCCAGGCGCTCGTCGCCTCGGTGGCCTGCAGTTTCGATGAGACCTGATCTTCCACATAGGTGCTGGCGATGGTGTTGGCGATGAGCGCGGCCTTGCCGGCATCGCGCGACACGAAGGTGACCGTGATCGTCGTCGACAGGCCGAGCGAGTCCGCGGAGAGATGCGACAGGAAAGCATCGATGATTGCATCGCGCCGCACCGCGCCGTCGACCGGCACGTCGGCAAAATTCGGATCGAGCAAACGCTTCGGGTTCAGCGCGGAGAGAAAGGCGCCAATGAGCGAGGGCTGCGCCGAGCCGTTGAACTCCGGATCGTCATACAATTTAAGCTTGGTGATCACCTCCGCCGCGAGATCGCGGGACTGCAGGATCTGAATCTGGTTCTGCAGCGAGGCTGGATCGGTCGGCAAAGCCGACAGCACCGATGTCAGATCGGCGATCGTGTTTTTGCGCTGATCGAGAATGACGACGGCGGACGATGAAAACCGCGTCGGCAGGAGCATCACGATGATCACCGCCGCCGCCACGACCAGCATGGTGATGCGGACGATCAATCCGAGCTGGTTTTGCACAAGCTCGACAAGATCGGAGAACTCATACGAACGTTCCGGGCGTGCAGGCGCGGACTCGGACGACGCGACTGATTGTGGGTTCGTTCCCTGAATCGACATGCCCTTTGTCCCGCCGGTATCGCGCGCGAGCCTTTAACTTCTGGGACGTGATTTAGGGCCCAATCAACTGACGAATGGTTAACAGGGTAAGGATTAATTCACCTTACTCAGCCGTTAACACTTTTGGGATCGCGGCCGATGTGCTGTCCGCTTGCGGAAGTTTCGGCGCGGGTTCGCCCGGATTGAGGCAGGCCTTCAGGACCTCCGGATCGTCCCAGGGCACGTCCAGGTGAGCGGTACGCAACCAGCCGCTGTTCGGATCGCGCCGCCATTCCTGCGGAAACAACGCGAAGATGTCGTTCGTGGTGACAAGCGGTCTGGCCCCGCGCACCGATGGCGCGATGCAGCCCGCCATGGCGGCGACCAGATCGTGGCCCGGGCCCAGCGCCAGCGCGCTGGATTGCGTTGCGCGGGGATTGGTCTCGATCAAATGAACATTGCCGGCTGCGTCGCGCACGAAATCAAGCCCGTGCAAACCCGAAAGCCCAAAGCGCGCGACAAGGCGATGCGCGGTCTCCTCCATTTGCGGGCAGTCCACCCGCCGCAACACACTGGCCGGACCGGTCAGGCCGCTGGTCTCGAGCACATCCATGTGAATGCTGGCAAGGACGCGGCCCTGCCAGCAGGCGATCGACGTCGTTGCAGGTTCACCCGCGACATAGGCCTGAACGCTGACGATCGCTTGCGGGGGAGACAGTGCGTCGAGAAGGAAATGCGCGTCGCGGCGGCGAAACGTCCTCGCCACGCTGCGCAGACGCGAAGGCGCAGCCGAAAGCCGCGCGAAGGCCTTGTGCGCCTGTTCCTGCGTTCGCACGATCACGACACCGCCTCCTCCCCAACTGCCATCGGACTTGAGAACGGCGGGCAGACCCGTCTCGAGCAGTGCGAGATCAAGGGCATCGCCGTCTTCCACATCCAAAGTATGCGGCGCGGCGACGCCTTCACGCAGCGCTGCGGCAATGAAGCGGCTGCGCGAAAACATTTCCGGATAGCTCTCGATCCGGCCCAGTGAGAACGCGATCAGGCTGCCGACATCGCTGTTGGGGTTACGGCTGTGGAGCGACAGCAGATGCCGAACCGCGCGGTCGTCGCATGGAACGATAAGATCCGGCGAAGATTCTTCGATCGCGAGCGCCAGCGACGGCAGTGGCAGGAGCGGGTTGTAGAGGTGGCGCCCGCAGACAAAGCGGCTTTTGGCGTTCACATGCCCGGCCGGATAAAGCGCATCGACCTGCGCACCCACTGCCGCGAACGCGCTCGCCAGACGCGCAGTGGACGGCCAATGGACGGTGGTGCTGAGCAGGATGCGCGTGACCATCCCGCACCCTAACCGCTTGGCTCTCAATCAATTCTGAACATGGCACGCAACGTGGAGGTGTGACTGCGAGACGTCGAAATGGCGGAATTCGGCGTTCCAAAAAGAGAGTCTTGTCCCATTTCGGAACACCGGATTCGCCCCGCGTTCCTTTTGTTTCAGAAGGATGTCATGCCCCACATCTGCGATGTTGCCATCGTCGGCGCCGGACCTTACGGACTTTCCCTCGCCGCCCATCTTCGCGCCTCCGGAATTTCCTTTCGCATCTTCGGCAAGCCGATGAGCACGTGGCGCCACCACATGCCCAAGGGCATGCACCTGAAGTCGGAAGGCTTTGCCTCCAACCTTTCGGCGCCCGACCGCAATTCGACGCTCGAGTCCTGGTGCAGGATGAACGACGTCGCCTACGCGCCCCAGAAGTCGCCCGTTGCGTTGCAGAATTTCGTTGCCTACGCAGACTGGTTCACGCGGACCTATGTGCCGACGCTCGAGCAGACAAACGTCATCGGCCTGGACCGTTGCAGCGACGGCTATGCGCTCCTGCTCGAAGACGGGACGATCGCAGTCGCCCGACGCGTCGTCCTCGCAGTCGGAATCACGTCCTTCAAGTGGATGCCGCGGGAACTGGCATCATTGCCCGGGACTCTCGTCAGCCACTCTTTCGATCATCACGATTGCAGCCAGTTCGCCGGACGCGATGTCACCGTGCTCGGCGCCGGAGCGTCGGCCGTGGATACCGCGATCGCGCTGCACGAAGCGGGCGCGAACGTGAAGGTGCTCACCCGCCGTAAGTCGATCTGGTTCCACAACGCGCCGGACAACCAGGAACCAAGCCTTCTGCGTCAGCTTCAGAATCCCGATACCGGCATCGGCCCCGGCTGGCGTTCGTTCTTTTGCGTCAACACCCCGCTTCTGTTCCATCGGCTGCCGCAGACGCTGCGGCTCGAAGCAACGCGCCGCCATCTCGGTCCTGCGGCCGGCTGGTTCACGCGCGACAAGTTCGTCGGCAAGATCCCGGTCGTGACCGATCTCCAGCTCAAGAGTGCTCACATCGTCGACGGCCGCGTCGCACTCGAACTGAGCAAAAGCGAGGGCCGCGAGAAAATCCTGATGACCGATCACGTCGTTGCCGCCACCGGCTATCGCGCCGATCTCGCTCGCCTGTCCTTCATCGACGTGAGTCTGCGCGACCAGATTTCGGAGGTCGAAGGCACGCCGATCCTGACGGACAATTTCGAGTCGTCAGTCCCGAACCTCTACTTTGTGGGCCTTGCTGCCGCCAACAGCTTCGGGCCGCTGCTGCGCTTCATGTGCGGCTCGGAATTCGCGGCGCCGCGCCTGTGCGGTCACCTGCATCGCCGCATCGCGGCCGCCGCAGGACAGCGCCGCGCCGCCTAGCGCTTTCGCGCACCGGCAAAGGCGCGCGCCATCGCGTCGCGCATCGCCGTCGGCCGCATGTCGGAGTCCAGCGGCAGCTTGCGCGGATTGCCGCGCAGCAGCGTGTTGCGCATCCCTTCGGCGCGAAGATAGCGATCCGATAGTCCCCAGGTCAGCACCGCCATGGTCGACGGATTGTCGAGCACCACGTCGAGAAAGCGGCGGCTGGCATCGGCGACCGCGCGGTCACGTGAGAGGAAATCGATCGGGCCGCCGCTGTCGTCGACATCGTGCTCGGTAACAAGGATGCGCAGACCCGTTGCGCGGACCTCGGCAAGAAAGGCCTCCAGCTTCTTCGCGTCGGTCGTGTGTCCGAAGGCCTGCAAATGCGCCTGGACGCCGAACGCGCCGACCGGAACGCCGCGCGCGATCATGCCCTCAAGCAGCTTCAGCGTTTGGCGCCGCCGTTCGTCACGTTCCGGGCCATCTTCTTCGATGCCATAGTCATTGTAGACGAGCAGCGCGGCGGGATCGGCTTCGCGCGCCGCGTGGAACGCCAGATCGATATAGTCCGGGCCGAACTTCTTCAGCCAGAACGAATTGCGCAGTCCGTCGGCCCGGCCGTCCTTGGGCTCGATCGCTTCGTTGACGACATCCCAGGAATGCATGCGGCCGCGAAAATGCGCCGCGACCTTGGTGACATAGCCGGTAAGGATTGCTTCGTCGGACGCCTCGGCGACGGCCTGCTCGAGCCAGGGCGGGTTGGACGCGTACCAGACGAGCGGGTGACCGCGGAACAAAAGACCATGCTCGCGCGAGAAATCGAGCAATGCATCGGGTGCGGAGAAATCGAACTGTCCCTGTGCCGGTTCGATCAGATCGCGCTTGAGCTCATACTCCGGAACCATCATCGCGCAGTCGCGCAGGAAGGCGAATCTGAAATCCTCCTCGCGCAGTTCGTAGTTTCCGGTCGCACAGCCGAAGACAAATCCGCGCGCCGCCGCGAGCTTGCGGAGCGATGGTCCTTCATACTCGAGATCCGGGAGCGAAATCTCTGCGAGAGCAGGCGCTACGCAACCCACTGCCCCAATGCCACCGAGCACGGCGCGTCGTGTCAGCATGGTCTTTCGGAATGAAAGTCGGCGACAGGCGCCTGGGCCTCGGGATTGCGAAAGCCTGCGCGCAACCAGGCGATCGCGCCATCCGCGATGGCGCGGTAAAGCCGGTCCGGCAGAAAAATCTGCAGGAAGATGATCGCCGCAAGACCCGGCCGATAGCAGCCACTCGCAACCGCCGCGAGGTAATAGTTGAGAGCGCGCCACCTGCTCGACTGCGCCACGCCCTTCGCCACCGCCCAGCCGCGGCCGCCAAGATAGGCCTTGTGCGGAATCTGCGGCTTCATCGTCTCCAGCCATTGCTCCAGACGCTCGCTGCTGCGCCCTGCCGAGAGACGGTTGGGATCGTAGCGGTCCTTCCAGATCGTTCCGGGGCGCTCAGCCATCACGAAACGGCAGCCGG
>Ga0265316_10003362_pt1 | contig 16218 bp, 21 predicted proteins | sample 4522metaG_FD_202092 | JGI IMG/M metagenome (GOLD analysis project Ga0265316, IMG submission 202092) | Rhizosphere microbial communities from Carex aquatilis grown in University of Washington, Seatle, WA, United States - 4-5-22 metaG | ecosystem: Host-associated > Plants > Roots > Rhizosphere >...
CCCGTATCCGCGATGCCGCGGTGCTTGCCGGCCGTTTACCGGAAAGCATACGACTGCTCGCAGTCAGCAAAACCTGGCCGCTTTCAAGTGTTCTCGAAGCCGCCGATGCCGGCCAACGTGCTTTCGGTGAAAACTACGTGCAGGAAGGCATCGACAAAGTGACGGCGACCACCGGGCAAGCGCTCGAATGGCATTTCATCGGTCCGCTGCAAAGCAACAAGTCGCGTGCCGTGGCCGAACATTTCGACTGGGTACACTCCGTCGACCGCCTGAAAATCGCTGAGCGCTTGTCCGCGCAACGTCCGGCAAATCTGCCGCCCCTGCAGGTCTGCGTTCAGGTCAATGTTTCCGGCGAGGCCAGCAAAAGCGGTTGTTCCCCCGCTGAGGCCCTCGCCTTGTGCCAGGCTGTTGCTGCCCTGCCCGGCCTCACCCTGCGTGGCTTGATGGCCATTCCCGAACCCGCCGACAATCCGGCCACTCAGTGCGCACCGTTCCGCCAGGTCAGAGAAATTTTCGAACATATCCGGGCGGCCGGTCTGCCGCTCGATACCTTGTCCATGGGCATGTCCCACGATCTTGAAGCAGCCGTAGCCGAAGGCGCGACCATTGTCCGCATCGGCACGGCCATTTTTGGTGAGAGAAATTACAGATGAAGATAGTTTTCCTCGGCGGCGGCAACATGGCCAACGCCCTCATTGGCGGCATGCTCAAGCAGGGCTTCTCAGCCAGCGACATCGACGTGATCGATCCTGGTAGCGAAGCCCGCGCCAAGCTGGCCGCTTCCTATGGCGTGAATTGCCATGAAAGTGCAGCTACCGTCCCCACCGCGCCGAACATCCTGGTGCTGGCCGTCAAGCCGCAGCAGATGAAGGAAGCCGTCGCGCCGCTCGTCGGCAAGCTCGGCAACGCGCTCGTCATCAGCATCGCCGCCGGCCTCAATACTGCAGCGTTGTCACGCTGGCTTGCGGGTCACCGCCAGATCGTGCGCTGCATGCCGAACACGCCGGCCCTGATCGGTGCCGGCATCACCGGGCTTTACGCCAGACCGGAAGTCAGTGCCGAGCAGCGCGACGCAGCGAACCGCGTCCTGCGTGCTGTCGGGACTACGGTATGGATCGACGATGAGGCGAAGATCGACGGCGTGACAGCCATCTCGGGTAGCGGCCCGGCCTACGTTTTCCTGTTCATTGAAGCCCTGCAACAGGCGGCTGCCGACCTCGGATTCACGGCAGAGCAGGGTCGCCAGCTGGCTATTGAAACCGTGCAGGGTGCCGCTGCGCTGGCCGCCCAGTCGAGCGAACCAGCCGCGGTGCTGCGCGAACGCGTGACCTCGAAGGGCGGCACCACAGCGGCTGCGCTGCAGGTCATGGCCGAACGCGGCGTCAAGGATGGCATCGTTGCTGGCTGCATGGCCGCCGAAGCCCGTGGTCAGGAACTCGGCAAGATACTCGGAGCCGATTGATGCAAGCGATCGTCTTCCTGCTCGAATCCGTCGCTAACTTTTTCTGCACGCTATTCCTGCTGCGTTTCATGATGCAGGCCATGCGTGTGTCCTTTGCCGGACAAATCGGCGATTTCGTCGTCAAGCTGACCAATTGGGCGGTCAAACCGCTGCGCCGAGTCATCCCCGGGGCTGGCGGCTTTGACTGGGCCAGCCTGATCGCCGCGCTGGCGCTGCAACTGCTGTTTACCGGCATTATCGTTGGTACAGCGGCCCGTTTCGGCGAAGTCGACATCATGGGCGTGGCCCCCATGATTCTGCTGCATGCCGTCGTCTCGCTGTTACGCTTGGCGGTGTATATCCTGATTGGCGCGCTGATCCTGCAGGCCTTGCTGTCCTGGGTCAATCCCTACTCGCCGCTGTCGGCCCCGGCCTATCAGCTGACCCGGCCGCTTCTCGATCCAATCCGCCGCATCCTGCCGACGATCTCCGGCATCGACCTGTCGCCGCTCGTCGCCATCCTGCTGCTGCAAGCCCTGCTGATGTTCCTGTGAGCGACTGGTTCCGCCAAGCGACCGACGGCCGCATTACGCTGACCCTGCACATCCAGCCCGGCGCCAAGAAAACCGAGTTCGCCGGGCTGCATGGCGACGCCTTGAAAATTCGCCTCGCCGCCCCGCCGGTCGATGGCAAGGCCAACGAGGCACTGGTCAAGTTCGTCGCTGAAACGCTCAAGCTGCCCAAATCGGCCGTCACGCTGAAAAGCGGCCAGACCTCGCGGCGCAAGGTGCTCGAAGTTCAGGGGGCGGAAGCCGCCAGTATTGCGGCCTTCGCGGCGGTCTAGCCTAAACCCTTAAAGCATCCCTTTTTCGCGGATGAAGGCGATGATCTTATCGAGGCCTTCGCCCGCCTTCAGGTTGGAAAAAACGAAGGGCCGCTCGCCACGCTGAACCTTGGCATCGTGCGCCATAACCTCGAGCGAGGCGCCGACCATAGGCGCGAGGTCGATCTTGTTGATGATCAGCAGGTCTGACTTCGTTATGCCGGGGCCTCCCTTGCGCGGAATCTTCTCGCCGGCAGCGACGTCGATAACGTAGAGCGTCAGGTCCGACAGCTCGGGCGAGAAGGTTGCAGCCAGGTTGTCGCCGCCCGATTCGACGAGGATCAGTTCAACACCAGGAAAGGCCCGCTGCAGGCGGTCGATAGCCTCCAGATTGATCGAGGCATCCTCGCGGATCGCCGTGTGCGGACATCCGCCGGTCTCGACGCCGATGATGCGTTCCGGCGCCAGCGCCGAGTGATTGACCAGAAACTTGGCATCCTCGGCGGTGTAGATGTCGTTGGTCACGACGGCCATGTCGACCTGCTCGCGCAGGGCCTGGCACAGGGCCAGGGTCAAGGCGGTCTTGCCGGAACCGACGGGGCCGCCGATACCGACGCGTAAGGCTTGTTTGCTCATGTTTTACGATCTGAAGAGACGTGAATATTGGGTTTCGTGCCGGGCGCAAGCGATGGCGAAGGCCGGGGTGAAATTGGACCATTTCGATTTTGGCCAATTTTTCCGGTTGACCGTGATCTCCGGGATTTGCCGGCCGAGATCGGCCAGCAGGCGTTGTCCGGCCGCCTGACCGAGCGGCACGGCCTTCAACGCGGCCATCACCTGATTCTCGGCCCACGACCAGAGGTAAGCGGTGAGCGCAGCTTCCGACTCGATCTGCCAGGCGGCGGAGATGCCGGACCAGACGGTCGGAAAGGCGACTTCGGGCATGGCTTCCACGGTGGTCATTACGGCGCTTAGCGAATCGTCGCGCAAGTCGCGCAGCAGGCGGCGCATCGAGAACCCCATCTGCGCCGTTTCGGCGCGCAGTTCGGCCGATTCGCGGCTGGCCAGGAATTCGGCATTGAGGCAGCCGATTTCGGCCATGTCACCGGCAGCCCAAGCTGCCATCAGGGCGACAACCAGGGGCGCTTCGTAGCTGCCGATGCCGTGTTGCAAGAGGTCGGCAATCCAGCGCCCGGCGCCTGCTTCGTCACGGATCACGCCGGATTCGACCGCCCACTCCAGCCCTTGCGAATAGGTATAAGCGCCGACCGGCAGTGCCGGGCTGGCCAGCTGGAGCAGGCGGGCGAGTTGCAGCGAGGTATTCATCGCTGGATGCAGGTTTCCATGCCGAAGTTGCCGCCCTTGAATTCGGGCTCGTGATAGAACTTGGCGAAGGTCCATTTGCCGGCCTTGTTGCGGCTGAAATGGGCGATGCCGGTGCCGTAGTCCTTCGTCGCCGGGTCGACATTGGCGAAGTAGATCACCATGTCCCGCCCGCGCGACGCGGCATGGCCCGGATAGGCGCCATAGCCGGGCACCTCGAGCTTGAACAGATAGGCGCCGTGAGGGCCGGTACTACGCTCGCGCACGAGTTCGATGGTGACGACGCCGGTGTAGGGACCTTCCTGATGGTCCTGGCCGGTGCAGTCGTAGATTCCGCTGAGATCTGGCCCGGTGAAGGCTGGTGCCGCCAGCGCCAGTTTGCTGGCGAGCATGAGGGCAATCGGGAGAAGGCTTTTTGGCAAGGGGGGCTCGGGATAAATGGCGTTCGTCAGCAATCGCTCAGGTCGCGTTCTGCCGTTTCCAGTCGTCGGTAAGCAGGCCGGCAAAGCCCCAATCCTGTTCCTCGATTTCCTGGATGACGACGTGCGTGTGCTCCGGCTTCTTGCCCAGCACGCGGACCAGCGACTGGGTGATGTCGCGAACAATTTCAGCCTTCTGTTCGCGCGTTGCGCCTTTGATGATTTGAACGTTGACGTAGGGCATGTCGATTATTTCCCGATTTAACGCGGCTTGAACTGGTGAATTTTCGGTACGGACCGGTGCGGGCCATGGCCGGGGTTGTGCAGATCGGGGGTCGGTTCCTCGTCGCCATCATGATGGTGGCCGCCGTGCGCGCCATAGGCGCCGGATTCCGGCTGGAACGGGGCTTCGGTCTCGCTGACCGAGCAACCCAGGCCGCGCATCATGTCGGCGAGCACGTGGTCGGTCTGGAAGCGCAGCTTGCCGCCGTTTTCGGTGGGCAGAATCTGCACCGGCACGTGGCGGTTGCCGAGGTGATAGGCAGCGCGGGCGAAGAGCAGCGGGCTGTCGGCGACGGCCTCGATGAGTTTTTCCGGCGCGGCAAGGATTTCGACGACGGCGCTGCCATCCTCCGCCGCCAGCTTGTCGCCGCCATGCAAATGATCACCGCGTTCGAGGAAGATGCCGGCGTCGGCACCAGAGGCCAGCGTCACCTTGAGACGGCTGCGCTTGCGTTCGTCGTAGGCCAAAGCGACCGAGTCGGTGGCAGGGTTTTGCGTGCGTTGATTGAGGATCAGCATAGACTATTTGGGGCCAACGCCCTTGAAGTTTTCCGGGTCGAAATCGGCGATGTCGATCTTGCCGAAGTCGCGGGGCGGCTTGTACGTCTTCGACTTCCCCTTTTCCGGATTGGAGGTATGAAACGAAGACTCTTCAACGCGAATCAGTTGCCAGGTATCGTCGCGCCGGGAATAGGCGAAGCTGAAGGTGTTGCTCCAGCGCCAGTTGCTGCCGCCGTAGTGCGAGACCGACAATTTTCCTGGCGTCACATCAAGGCTTTCGAAGGGATCACCAAAAAAACCGCCACATTGCCGGCAATAGACCACCTTGTCGTTCTGCTTGACGACCTTAAGCGCGCCGTCGGCCTGGCGAATGGCGATGAACAGCGTGCGCTGCCCGGTGTCATCGTCCCGACCCGCTTTAGCTTCAACGATAAAAACGATATCCGGCCGGCCATCACCGTTCAGGTCGGCGACCTGGTGATTGAACAAAGTGGTGTCGCGGGGGATCAGCCGTTTCAGGTCGGGCGGCACGTCATCGATAGGCGTGGCGAGTGCCGTGCCGGCCAGGAAGGTGACAAGCAGGGCGAGGACGAGATGGATGCGTAGTGTCATGATCAGAACAGGAAGTAACGTTGCGCCAGCGGCAGTTCGGTGGCCGGTTCGCAGACGAGATGCACGCCGTCGGCCTTGACCACGTAGGTTTCGGGATCGACAGTGATTTCCGGCGTGGCGCCGTTGTGCACCATGTCCGCCTTGGTCAGCGTGCGCGTGCCGGAGACGGCGACCAGCGGTTTGTTCAGGCCAAGTGCGGCAACTGCCGGGTTTTCCAGGGCCGCCTGCGAGACGAAGGTTACCGACGTCTTCAGCGCCTTGCCGAAGCTGCCGAACATCGGCCGGTAGTGCACCGGCTGCGGCGTCGGGATCGAGGCGTTGGGGTCGCCCATGGCGGCGGCGGCGATCATGCCGCCCTTGAGAATCAGCGACGGCTTGACGCCGAAGAATGCCGGCTTCCACAGCACCAGATCGGCCAGCTTGCCGACTTCGACGGAGCCGACGGTGTGGGCGATGCCATGGGTTAGCGCCGGGTTGATGGTGTATTTGGCGATGTAGCGTTTGACGCGGAAGTTGTCGTTGCGGGCGTTGTCTTCCGGCAAGGCGCCACGCTGCAGCTTCATCTTGTGCGCCGCCTGCCAGGTGCGGATGATGACCTCGCCGACACGGCCCATGGCTTGCGAATCGGAAGACATCATCGAGAAGGCGCCGAGGTCGTGCAGGATGTCTTCGGCGGCAATCGTTTCGCGACGTATGCGGCTTTCGGCAAAGGCGATGTCCTCGGCGATGCTCGGATCGAGATGGTGGCAAACCATCAGCATGTCGAGATGCTCGTCGATGGTATTGACCGTGTAGGGCATGGTCGGGTTGGTCGAGCTGGGCAGGACATTGGGCAGCCCGGCCGCCTTGATGATGTCCGGCGCATGGCCGCCGCCAGCGCCTTCGGTGTGGAAGGTGTGGATGGTGCGGCCCTTGAAGGCGCCCAGCGTGGCCTCGACGAAGCCCGATTCGTTGAGGGTGTCGGAGTGGATGGCAACCTGCACGTCCATCTCGTCGGCGACCGTCAGGCAGCAATCGATGGCGGCTGGCGTCGTGCCCCAGTCCTCGTGCAGCTTGAGGCCCATGGCGCCGGCCTCGACCTGCTCGCGCAGCGCCTCCGGCAGGCTGGCGTTGCCCTTGCCTAGGAAGCCGAGGTTCATCGGGAAGGCGTCGGCCGCTTCGAGCATGCGGTGGATGTGCCACGGCCCTGGCGTGCAGGTCGTGGCGAAAGTCCCAGTGGCCGGCCCGGTGCCGCCGCCGATCATCGTCGTCACGCCCGAATACAGCGCCTCGTCGATCTGCTGCGGGCAGATGAAATGGATATGGCTGTCGATGCCGCCGGCCGTGACGATCATGCCTTCGCCGGCGATGACCTCGGTACCGGGGCCGATGACTATCATCACGCCGGGCTGGATGTCCGGGTTGCCGGCCTTGCCGATGGCGGCGATGCGGCCGTCCTTGAGGCCAATGTCGGCCTTGACGATGCCGGTCACGGCGTCGACGATCAGGGCGTTGGTGATCACGGTATCAACCGTTTCAGCGGAGACACGCTGGCCCTGGCCCATGCCGTCGCGGATGACCTTGCCGCCGCCGAATTTCACTTCCTCGCCGTAGATTGTGTGGTCCTTTTCGACCTCGATGATGAGGTCGGTATCGGCCAGGCGCAGACGGTCGCCGGTCGTCGGACCGAACATTTCGGCGTAAGCCTGACGGGTTATTTTCGTGCTCATAGCGCCCCCTGAATTAGGCCACGGAAACCATAGACCTTTTTGTCACCAGCCAAAGCCACCAACTGCACGGTGCGCGTCTGCCCCGGCTCGAAGCGCACGGCGGTGCCGGCAGCGATGTCGAGGCGGAAGCCGCGGGCGGCCTCGCGGTCGAAACTGAGTGCGGCGTTGGTTTCGAAGAAGTGATAGTGCGAGCCGACCTGGATCGGCCGGTCGCCGGTGTTGGCGACGACCAGCGTGATGGTCGGGCGGCCGACGTTGAGTTCGAGTTCGCCGGGTTCGGCGAGGAGTTCTCCGGGGATCATCGCGTGCTCCTCAAACAATCGGGTTGTGAACGGTAACCAGCTTGGTCCCGTCCGGGAAGGTGGCTTCGACCTGGATTTCCGGGATCAGCTCGGCGATGCCGTCCATGACGTCGGCGCGGCTCAGCACCTGGGTGCCAGCGTGCATCAGCTCGGCGACAGTCTTGCCTTCGCGGGCGCCTTCCATGATGGCGCAGGTGATCAGTGCCACGGCTTCCGGGTAATTGAGTTTCAGGCCCTTGGCCTGGCGCCGTTCGGCGAGCAGGCCGGCGGTGAAAATTAGTAGTTTGTCTTTTTCGCGCGGTGTCAGTTCCATGAAGACTCCTCAGGTATTCCAGATTCGGGGGATAACGGCCGGGCGACCGCAACAGGCGGGGCGCAGGATGGCCCACAGTTCCGCGAACCACAATCGGGCGGCTTCGCTGCTGTCGCCAAGATAGCGGGCGACGAGGACGCCGGGCAAGGCACTCAGGCCATGATTGGCGCCATCGGCGGGAACGATTTTGCGGCAGGCTTCGAGCAGGTTGGCTGCCTGCTGCGGCAGTTCAGGAAAGCTGCACAGCAAGGTGCCACACACCGTCGCGCCAGCCCAGCCGGCCGGGCTACCCAACATCGGGTCGCTGCCGTCGAAACCGCCACGCTCTAGCCAGATTGGTGCATTAGCGCGGTCAACCCGAAAAAACAGGTCAAATCGACCTTTTTCAAAACGCTCGCCAGCTGCGGCCCTGCCGAGGCAAAGGATCTCCCAGCCGATAAAGCGGCTGTCGCCAGCAAGCGAAACGCAAGTTTCCATACGCGCCCGGGCGCCGTCGAAAACGATGCTTTCCTGCGGCAGCCATTCCAGCGCGGCGCCCTTGCCCACCGTGAAACTAATCATTTGCGAAGCCTCAGCTCCACCACTGCGATACCACTTGCCCGCCCCCGGCGTGGTAAGTTGGGCATGGGCGCCCGCACCAACCTTGGCCGAAATGGCCAGATGATCGCCCCCGGCAATACCGGATGGCGGATGCAGCAGGATGGTCTGGCAGACCGCGTTACCTTCCGGATACAGCGCCTTCTGTACGCGCAGCGGCCCACGATGCCGGTTTTCGCGCAGCACCGTCCGCTCGTTCGTGCGCTCGAAACCAAGATACAGTTCCGCTTGCCAATTCGGCAAAGGCTCAGGCAGCGACAAGGGTGGGCGCGAGGTCATTGCCGGATTATCAGGGAAAGAACACAGAGCACGAAATACGCAGGAATGCGCAGTCTTCGCGAAGTGCATCGTGCACGCGGCAAAAGTTTATCGGGGCCGCGCAGATGACGGGTCGCTATCGTAAATATATTGTATTTGATACAATTAACGTAATTGCCAATCAGTGGATTTCCATATGCGGCCTCTTCCCGTACATCACAAGCGCACTCACCTGAAACACCCAAGGTCGAGCGTAGCGAATGGAAGTTCGACACAACTCTGGCTTCGTCGCTTCTGGATTGCCTTGGCGCTCATTTCGGTACTGGGCATTTCTCTGGTTGCCTATGGCAAATATTCCGTCGATAGCGATGACGACGAGGACGCCTACTTTACCGTTCAAACGGCGACGATTGCCGGGGATGCCGTGAATGTTCGGTGCAAGCTGAGTTTGTTGATCGACCAGGAGCAGGAGTCGCGGCTAAAGAAACGCCAACAGGAACTGGATGCGGTCGTGCGGTCTGTTCTGTCCGACGTCTATCAGGGCAGTGCGCGTCCATCAATCGCTGAGGTAAGAGCGCAGATGCTCCTGACGCTCAACAAGAAACTCCCCCGCAAGCTCCAGATTCGTGACGTCTATATCCAAGAGCTGCTCGTCGGCAACAGTTAGCTAGCTTTGATGGCGAGGACATCCTCGCGCTGGCACGCTCCATGCTGAATTCTCCCTAAAATAATTGGGAGAATGATCATGGAAGGCAGCTTAACCGAACTATTCTTGGGTATTACGGCCGTTTCCTTGCTTCCGCATGCCATCATCGGGGCTGTACAAAAGCTTTGGCGCACCAGAATGTCAAATCGGGACTAATCTGCGCACTCTTGGCGTGCACATTTAAGCGGCAATCGAAGCATAAGCCAGTCAAACCGCCAAGGCTTCCCTGACCCCGTCCTGCGGCATGGTTTCGCCCCGCCCTCGCATGATGAATTCGCCGCGCTCCATGAGCAGGTACTGGTCGGCCAGCGACTCGGCGAAATCGTAGTACTGCTCGACCAATAGAATCGCCATTTCGCCCGTTTCGGCCAGCATCCGGATAGCGCGTTCGATGTCCTTGATGATCGACGGCTGAATGCCTTCGGTCGGTTCGTCGAGGATCAGCAGTTTCGGCCCCATGGCGAGGGCGCGGCCGATGGCAAGCTGTTGCTGCTGGCCGCCGGAAAGATCGCCGCCGCGGCGGTGCATCATCTGCTTGAGGACCGGGAACATGTCAAAGATGCGCTGCGGGATGGGCGTGCTGCCGGGTTTGGTAGCGAGGCCCATGAGCAGGTTTTCCTCGACGGTGAGGCGCGGGAAGATCTCGCGCCCCTGCGGCACGTAGCCGATGCCGGCCTTGACGCGTTCGTGCGGCGGCAGGTGGGTGATGTCCTTGGCGTCGAAGGTGATCGAGCCGGATTTGGTCTTGACCATTCCCATCAGCGACTTGAGCAGCGTGGTCTTGCCGACGCCGTTGCGGCCGAGCAGGGTGGTGACTTCGCCGGTTTTGACCTCGAAGGAGAGGCCACGGAGGATGTGGCTGCCGCCGTAGGCTTGGTGGAGGTTGTCGATTGTTAGCATGATGGTTTTCCTTCTGAATTGGCTTGGGGTTCCGCCTTGCTGGCGGGCGTACTTTCTTCTTGCTTCGCCAAGAAGAAAGTAGCCAAAGAAGAAGGCGACCCTGGGTCGGTGCCGGCGTTGCCGGTTCCCTGTGCTACTCGAAACGCCGGGCGGCTGCGGAACTCGGGGCTTTGCCCCTCAAACAGTCCTCGCCGACTACCCCCGGCATTTCTGCGTTGCTCGGCACCTCGCAAGGGGCCCGGTAAAGCGTCCTCTATCAAGCTGTGGATTTCATTTTTTGGCCTTTTCCCCGGTTGACCGTGGGAAGCTGTTTTTGGGGGCAAATCGGTTGAACGTGGACGCCTTTGGGGTCCCCGTGGAAGGCGCTGAGCAACGCAGGCAGGCCGGGAGAATTCGGCTTGCCTTGTCTGAGCCGCAGGCGAGTTCTGGCAAGCCGCCCGGCCTACCAAGTAGCGCAAGGAACCGGGCTTGCCCGGCGCCGCCCTCGGGGTCGCCTTTTCTTTGGCTACTTTCTTTTGGCGAAGCAAAAGAAAGTACGCCCGCCAGCAGGGCGGAACCCCGTGCCCGAGAACGGGAAAGCGAAAAGCCTCAGCGCCCAAGATAAACCTCAATCACCCGCTGATCATTCTGCACCGCCGCCAGATCACCCTCCGCCAGCACCGACCCTTCATGCAGCACGGTCACCAGCCCGCCAAGCTTCTCAACAAACGCCATGTCATGCTCGACGACAACGAGCGAATGTTTCCCCGCCAGCGAAACAAACAACTCCGCCGTCCGCATCGTCTCGTCGTCGGTCATGCCGGCAACCGGCTCATCCAATAACAAAAGCTTCGGCTCCTGCATAAGCAGCATGCCAATCTCCAGCCACTGCTTCTGCCCGTGCGAGAGCAGTCCTGCCTGTCGATCAGCCTCCTTGTCCAGCCGAATCAAGCGCAGGGTTTCGGCAATGCGATCCCGCTCGTCACCGGCCAGCCAGGCCATCAGGCTTTTCCATACCCGCTTGTCGGTCTTCATGGCCAGTTCGAGGTTTTCGAAGACCGTGTGCTGTTCAAAAATCGTCGGTTTCTGGAACTTGCGGCCGATGCCGATGTGGGCGATTTCCGGCTCGGTCAGGCGGGTCAGGTCGATCGACTGGCCGAAGTAGGCCTTGCCCGAATCGGGCCGGGTCTTGCCGGTGATGACATCCATCATCGTCGTCTTGCCAGCGCCGTTCGGGCCGATGATGCAGCGCAGCTCGCCAGCGTTGATCGCGAGGTTGAGGTTGTTGAGCGCCTTGAAGCCGTCGAAGCTGACGGTGATGTCTTCGAGGTAAAGGGCGACGCCGTGCGAAAGGTCGAGTTCGCCGGTGACGACGTGGCCCATCTGGTCGGCGCCGTCGCTGCCTTCCGGGCGGTCGTCCTCGAATAGATCGACGGTGTTCAGCATGCTTCTGCTCCTTTCTTCGTCATGATTTTCTTCCACAGGCCGACCAGTCCTTGCGGCAGCATCAGCGTCACGACGATGAAGAGCAGGCCGAGGAAGAACAGCCAGTATTCGGGGAAGCTGACGGTGAACCAGCTCTTGGCCAGATTGACCACGAAGGCGCCGATGACCGGGCCGATCAGCGTGCCGCGCCCGCCGACGGCGACCCAGATGGCGATTTCGATGGAATTGCCGGGGCTCATTTCGGACGGATTGATGATGCCGACCTGCGGCACATAGAGCGCGCCGGCGATGCCGCACAGCACGGCCGAGATGACCCAGATGGTCAGCTTGTACCAGAGCGGGTTGTAGCCGATGAACATGACCCGGCTTTCGGCATCGCGAATGGCGGTCAGCACGCGGCCGAACTTCGATTTGACCAGCCAGGCAGAGAAAACCAGCGTCACGGCGAGCATCACGGCCGTCAGGCCGAACAGCACGAGCCGCGTTTCTGACGAAGTGATGCTGTAGCCGAGCACGCGCTTGAAATCGGTGAAGCCGTTGTTGCCACCAAAGCCGGTTTCATTGCGGAAGAAGAGCAACATCGCGGCGTAAGTCAGCGCCTGGGTGATGATCGAGAAATAGACGCCCTTGATCCGCGAGCGGAAGGCGAAGTAGCCGAAGACGAAGGCGACCAGCGCCGGCACGGCCATGACCAGGAAAGCCACCCAGCCGAACTTGTCGCTGCCGAGCCAGAACCAGGGCAGTTCCTTCCAGTCGAGGAAAACCATGAAATCGGGCAGATCGGCGCCGTAGCTACCGTCGCGACCGATCTGGCGCATCAGGTACATGCCGAAGGCGTAGCCGCCGAGGGCGAAGAACAGCCCGTGGCCGAGCGACAGGATGCCGCCGTAGCCCCAGATCAGGTCCATCGCGACGGCGACCAGCGCGTAGCACATGATCTTGCCGATCAGCGTGATGGCGTAGGTCGAGACATGCAGGGCGCTGTCTTCCGGGAAGTGGAGGTGGAGCACCGGGACGACGACCAGCGCGAGGGCGAGGAAGATGCCCAGCGCCAGCCAGCTTTTCTTGTCCAGCGCGGACAGGATGCGGAGGGTGAGAGGTTTGCGCATGGTTCAGCCTTACTCGACGAAGCGGCCCTTGAGGGCGAAGATGCCCTGCGGCCGTTTCTGGATGAAGATGATGATGCAGACGAGGATGCTGATCTTGGCGATGACCGCCCCGGCCCAGCCTTCGAGCAGCTTGCTGAAGATGCCCAGGCCAAGCGCCGCCCAGACCGCGCCGGCAAGTTGGCCGACGCCGCCAACGACAACCACCATGAAGGAATCGACGATGTAGCCCTGGCCCATGTCCGGCCCGACGTTGGAAATCTGCGACAGCGCCACGCCGCCCAGCCCGGCGATGCCGGCGCCGAGCGCGAAGGCCATGGTATCGATGCGGGCGGTCGGTACGCCGACGCAACCGGCCATAGCCCGGTTCTGAGTCACGGCACGGACGAACATGCCGAGGCGCGTTTTGTTCATGAGCACCCAGACGAGGAAGAGCACGAACATCGCGAAGCCAACGATGATGATGCGGTTCCAGGGCAGGATCAGGTTGGGCATCACCTCGATGCCGCCCGACATCCAGCTCGGATTCGATACCTCGACGTTCTGCGCGCCGAACAGCACGCGCGCCGACTGGATCAGCACCAGCGACAGGCCCCAGGTGGCAAGCAGGGTTTCCAGCGTGCGGCCGTACAGCCAGCGGATCACCGTGCGTTCCATGATCACGCCGACCAGCGCGGCGGCGAAGAAGGCGACCGGGATGGCGGCCGGCAGATACCAATCGATGGCATTCGGGAAGTAGGCGCGAAATAGCGTCTGCATGCCGTAGGTAGCGTAGGCGCCGACCATCAGCAGTTCGCCGTGCGCCATGTTGATGATGCCCATGACGCCGTAGGTGATCGCCAGGCCGAGGGCGCCGAGTAGGAGGATGCTGCCGAGCGACAGGCCGGAGAAGGCGCGGCCGACGTTCTCTGCAATGGCCAGCCGGCTGTCGATGGCCTTCACGGCGGCGATCGCTTCGTAGCGCACCTTGTCGTCGGGCTCGCCAGCTTTTTCGGTGAGTGGTAGCAGGACGCTCTTGATCGTCGGCGACGAGGTTTCGGCCAGCGCCTTGACGGCGGCGAGGCGGGCGGCCGGGTCGGCATTGCCGAGATTGGCCTGGGCATGGGCGAGGACGAGCAGGGCCTTGATCTGCGCGTCGGTCTCTTTCTCCAGCGCCCGCGCCAGCAAGGGCGCCATTTCCGGCGTCACCTGGCTTTGCAGTTTCTGGGCGGAAGCGAGGCGGACGCCGGCATCGGCATCGAACAGCTTGAGCGCGGCCAGCGCGCTGGCCAGTTCGCCGCGGATGCGGTTGTTGACTGTAGGACTCTCTGGGTTGGCCGGCATCTTGATCGCTTCGCCGGTGGCGCCGTCGAAAGCCTTGTCGCCGTCGATGATCACAACCTTGTCGCCGGCCAGGAACAGGCTGTCTTCCGACATCGCCTTGAGGACGCGTACGGCGTCCGGGTCGGCCGTTTGCGTGAGCTGGCGGATGGCCGCGACCTTGTCGGTCGAATCTTCAGCCGCCAACTGGCGTACCTGCATAGGGTCGAGCGCCGCTTGCGCCGACAGGCTGCCGAGGCCGAGCAATAAGGCAATTAGAGTTTTTTTCATCAAAGTCCCGTCCGCAATTGGTGCAGTGCAACGACAGCTTACGGGGCGGGTCGGCAATCAGGAATACGATGAATTGCGTAGTGGATTCTCGCGGTGCTCTACGCTCCGCCGGACAACCCTTGGTCCGGAACTTGCTGCCAGAGTCCACAACCCGCTCTTTCGACGGGTTTTTGTGGTGAACCCGACAAACTCGAACCTGCCATGACCTCTCCTGCTCGCACCATCCCCTGCTGCACGACTTGCAGCGCGGCTCGCTTGCTGCTCAATGCGGTCGGCGAATTCGAGGTTTGTCGCGATCAACACTATGACTCGACTATCCAGCCTGATCGGGCTGCTCAAGCACTGCCTATTTTGTTTTAACTCAAGGAGAAATCATGTCCGTTGTACCGATCAAAGCCTTTTCCGAAAAAGCCAAGGCCAATCCAGAACTGGGCGCCCAGTTGAAGGCCTGCCAGAAAATCAAGGAACTCCGTGCCCTGTCCGCCGCCGAGGGTTTCGAGATCGAAGAAAACTCCCTCTACCCGCCGAACGAACCGCAATTCACCGAGGAGCAATTGTCGGAACGTCTGGTCAAGGCCCTGCTGCGGGTTTAATCAAAACGCCGGGCATTTAAAGGCAAAGCTCCGAGCACAACCGGAGAGAGCCCAAAATCAAGAACGGGGGCCAAGGCCCCCGTTGTTCGTAAACGACATTTCGCCTCAATCCGGCTTCACTACGAAATCATCGCCCGTGACGAAAAAATTGCCGCCCGCAATGTAATGGATGGTTCGATCCCGCTCATCAGCGAACGTCCAGCGGCCATTGTTAAACACACGCGGATCAGCCCAGGCTGCCACCACTTCGGCCAGGAACAAGTCGTAACGCTGCTGCGGACCTGCCTCCGGCAGCACCTTGCACTCGAGCCAGCCGACGCACCCCTCGATCAACGGCGCACCAACACGGCTGGCCGGCCGCGTCGCAATGCCTAAGCGAGCGAATTTGTCGCCATCCCGACCGCTCGCCGAGCCAACCGCCAGCACCTGCCCGGCCATCGCGCGGGTTGGAATGCTCAGCACAAACTCCCCGCTCGCCTCGATCAGTTCCCGCGTAAAGCTTCGGCTGTCGATGACCACCGCCACCTTCGGGGGATCGAAGTCCAGCGGAATCGCCCACGATGCCGCCATCACATTCCGCCGCCTGCCATCCGCAGAAGAAACCAGCGTCACGGGGCCATGATTGAGTAATAGATAGGATTTGGTCAGCTCAACCGGCGCCCACTGTGACATCGCCAATCCTTAGCGCCAATCGAGGAGGCAGATTTCGGCCTCAAGCGTACGGTTTGGCGGGATGGCTCTTGGTTTCATCGGCTTTCCTTCAGTGACGTAATGGACGGAATCTAATGGGTGATCGAAAAAAGCGAAACTGACGTCCATTTTGTTGTTGGACTTCTGGCTAAACGGTCATTCATCAATATACTAAATTGGCTATGTCCGCTTGGAGCAAGTGCCTGAACGCCAATTCCTGGCCGATGCTGTTGAAAAACTCGTTGGCCAAGCCGCCCAGGCTCGCCCGATACGCGATTTTTGCGGGTTTTAACCTTTAAATCAGGTCGGTGAGCTGGTTCTTTTAGTTATTTCATCCGACTTTGCATACTTTGGGCGCAACTATCCCGCCAAGTAGTTGTAAAGGACTGGTCATCTTGGCCCGTCGGCGCAAATTCTGAACCGTGGCTGCCAAGGTGAATTCATCGCGGGCACCACTGAGTCCGCGCAAACGTAACCGGTCCAACCGGAGAATGCGCTTGAGGTGGGCCTCCACCTTCTTGCGCTCACAGCGTGACTGCTGATATTGCGGCGTCTTGGCGATGCTCCGAGCTACATTCCGGGCATCCTCATGGATGCTTCGGGCAATTTTTCGCATCTCCGTATTCGG
>Ga0265316_10003367_pt1 | contig 16198 bp, 15 predicted proteins | sample 4522metaG_FD_202092 | JGI IMG/M metagenome (GOLD analysis project Ga0265316, IMG submission 202092) | Rhizosphere microbial communities from Carex aquatilis grown in University of Washington, Seatle, WA, United States - 4-5-22 metaG | ecosystem: Host-associated > Plants > Roots > Rhizosphere >...
TTACAAGTCAAGTTTTACTTATTTTTTTTATATCCTTATTTTTTTTTATAAGTATTAATGTTTTTAGTTTATTTGAACATGGTATAAAATTTTTTAAACTTTTTTTACCGTCAAGTTCTAATTTAAATTTTTTTTTAATTTTATTATTAATACCTATTGAATTGATTTCATACGGGTTTAGATTAATAAGTTTACCTGTTCGACTATTTTCTAATATAATGGCGGGTCATATTTTAATAAAAATTATAATAAATTTTTTAATAGTTTTTCTAAATTTTAATTTTATATTTTCTATTTCAATAGTATTTCCTATTATATTATTGATTATTTGTTTAATTTTTTTAGAAATAGCAATTTCTTTTATACAAGCTTATGTTTTTGTAGTTTTATTAACTGTTTATTTAAATGATGCTTTAAATTTGCATTAATAGGCGGTTTGGGGAGGTAGCTCAGTTGGTTAGAGTTCTAGTTTGTCACATTAGTGGTCGCGGGTTCGAATCCCGTTTTTCCCGGAAATTATGATTACGTTGTATTGTATTATTTTAATAGTATTTTTACCTTTATTAAGTTTTTTTACTTTATTTATTTTAAATTTTTTAGAAAAAAAAATTATTATTAAAGAAGTTAAAACTAGATTTGATAATAATTTATTTTTTTTATCTTTTTATATATTTTATATACTTGACAAGTTAATTAATTTTCAAAAGTTTGTAATTTTGAATGTTTTTTATCCTTTTTATTTGATTTTACATTTAAGTATAAAAATGATAAATAATAATATATTTGTATATAATTTTGATCTTTATGATTGGACAAGTAGTGGTATTTTTACATGTAATTTTGGATTTATTGTTGACAGGTTAACTTTAGTAATGTTATTGGTAGTTTTATTTATATCATTAACAGTCCACTTGTATTCAATAGATTATATAGCATATGATTTCTATAAAAACAGTTTTTTTTCATTATTATCTTTATTTACATTTTTTATGTTATTATTGGTTATTTCAAATAATTTATTACAAATCTTTTTAAGTTGGGAGGGGGTAAGTTTATGTTCATTTTTATTAATAAATTTTTGGTCAAGCAGAATTCAAGCTAATAAAGCTTCTGTAAAAGCTTTTATAATAAACAGAATAACAGATTTTTTACTTATTATATCTTTTTTTTTAATAATACAAACTTCAAATTCTTTAAATTTAAATAGTATTTTTTCTGTAATGCCTTTTTACGAGGATAAAGAAATATTTTTTTTATTTACCTATTTTAACCTAATCGACGTAATAAGTATTTTTTTATTTTTAGGGTCGATAGGTAAATCAGCTCAACTTTTTTTCCATACATGGTTACCGGATGCCATGGAAGGCCCGACCCCGGTATCGGCCCTTATCCATTCAGCTACAATGGTTACAGCTGGTATTTTTCTTATTATAAGATTTTCCCCTATAATCGAATATTCTGAATTTACTTTAAAATTTATTATATTAACCGGTTCTGTTACAGCTTTATATAGTGGTATAGTCGCCCTTTTCCAGTATGATATAAAAAAAATTATAGCTTTTTCGACTTGTAGTCAATTAGGTTATATGTTTGTTGGTTGTGGGTTGTCTGGTTATAATTTAAGTTTATTTCACCTATTTAATCATTCATTTTTTAAGGCTATGTTATTTTTAAGTTCTGGTATTATAATTCATTATATGGGGGAGGATCAGGATATTCGTAGGTTTGGTTCTTTATTTAAAGTAATGCCTCTAATTTATATTTTTTTTTTAGTTGGTGGTTTATCTTTAATAGGGTTTCCGTTTTTAACAGGTTTTTATTCTAAAGAAGCTTTATTAGATTTATTATCAATAAGGGATGGACAGTTATACAGGTTTGTTTTTTGGTTGCTTATAGTTTCAATTTTTTTCACTTCATCCTATGTTATCCGTTTGTTTTTTTTAGTTTTTTTCAATAAAAGTAATTCGTATAAAAGTGTTATAAAAAATATTGATAAAAAATTTAATACAATGGTGTTTTCGGTGATAGTCCTGTCTATATGTTCTATTTTTTTTGGTTTTTATTTTAAAGAAATTTTTATCGGAATAGGTTTAAATTTTTTTGATAATTCTTTTTTTGTTCTACCACAACATAGTCAAAAAAATGATTATATATTTTCATTGAAAATTTTAAAATTATTACCTTTATTTTTTAATTTTTTAGGGATTTTATTCATATCTTTATATTATAGTTTAAAAACTTTTCCAACAGTTAGAAGTTATTATGAATTGTTTAGTTTTTTTAATAGAAAATTTTTTTTTGATAAACTTTATAATTCATATATTGTTGAATTTTTATTTTATATTAGTTATAATAAATTATATAAAATTTACGATAAAGGGGTTTTTAATTTATTAGGTTATACTAAAATTATTAAAATATTTGATTTATTTGGAATTTTTTTATTGAAGATGGAAAAAAATAAACTTGTATATAATATTTCAGTTATATATATATTAACATTAATTGTTTTATTTTGTTCTAATTTATAGGTTAATAGTATAAACAATCCAAATAGTTTATTCAAAAATATCATGTTTATAGTTTTTATAGATAATAATAAATATTTACTTCCAAGAAATATAACAATTTTAACAGCATGTCAACTTATAAATAAATTTATACCTAAATTTTGTTTTGATTCTACTTTAGAAATTTCGGGTAATTGTAGAATGTGTTTAGTTGAGGTAAAAGGTTTTTTAAATCCAACAGTATCCTGCACCTTTAAAATCTTTAACAATATAAATATTTTAACAAGCTCACCGTTGGTTAAAAAATCTAGAGAAAATGTATTAGAATTTTTATTAATAAACCACCCGCTCGATTGTCCTATTTGTGACCAGGGCGGTGAATGCGATTTACAGGATTTAACTCTTATTTACGGTTCAGATAAAAATAGATTCATACAGTATAAAAAAACTACTGAAGATTTAAAAGAAGATTTTTTTATTAAAACAATAATGACAAGATGTGTTTTATGTACAAAATGTGTCCGTTTTATGGATTTAATTTTAAATAAAAATAATAATTTAGGCATAATAGGAAGAGGAAAAAATATGGAAATAGGCTTTTATATTAAGGGTTCATTTTTATCTAAATTTTCTACAAATATTGTAGATTTATGTCCGGTTGGTGCTTTGGTGTTGAAACCTTCTTCATTTATAAGTCGTAACTGGTACTTAAAAAAGTACAGTAGTTTTGATTTTTTTGATTCTACCTGTTCAAACGTAATTGTACATGTTTTAAATAACAGGGTAATAAAGATAACACCAAATATTAATTTAAATATTGAATATTTATCTAATTTTTCAAGATTTTTTTTTTTAAAATTATACCATAATAGGCTAATAAAGGCCAGGTTAAATTATCATGATAATGGTTTAAATAAAAATTTTTATAAAAAATTATCAATATATGAATTTATTAAAATTTTTGAAATTTTATTTAAAAGAAACGATCCGAATATATTTAAATTTGTTATTGGTAATAATATTGATTTAAAAGCATTGACCTTTTTGTATAGATTAACAAATCAATACGCTTTGTCTAATATAACTTGTTATAAAAATGTATTTAATAGTTTAAATTATGATTTAAATTCTAACTTTTTAACCGGAAAATTGTGTACAACCGGTATCATTAATAATATAGTTTATATACTTATTGATTGTAATTTGTATGAAGAAAACTCATCCTTGTTTATAAAATTAAATAAAAAAATAAAAAATAAGGAAGTTGATGTTTTTTCAATAGGGTCTAAATGTAAATTTTTTAAAAATTTAGGATCTTCTTTAAGCATTTTAATAAACATACTTGAAGGTAAACATGAAATTTGTAAAAAATTAAAGTTTAATAGGAAATTTTTTTTAATTTTTGGTAAAAATTATTTTTTAAATAAAAATAACAGTATTATTATAAGTTTTATAAAAAATAATTATAAGAGTTTTATTGAAATTTTAATTCTTTATAATTTAAATTTAATAAATTTTTTTGAAGTTTTTGGGAATATTAAAAATAGTTTACTAAAAAATTATAAAATACTATATTTATATAATACTAAAAATTATATAAAATATTTAAATAAAATTACAGATAGTAGTAAATTATTTATAATATATCACGGAACCCATATAACTAACGATTCAATAAGATCGGATCTTATAATACCCTCTAATGAATTTTATGAAAAAAAAAATAAGTATATAGACTTATACGGGAATATAAAAAAAAGTAATCAAATAATTAATTATTTTTTATTCTCGTTTGATAATTTATTATTTGATGAATCTGAATTATTCAGATATTTAATACCTAATTGGAAAAAATTAAATAAATTTTTTTACTATTTAATGGAAACTAAAATTTTTATAAGTTATTATAAATTTTTAAATTATTCAAAATTAAATAGACTGCATATTAAAAATATTTAGTTTAAATATTATTACTCTTTATGGGGATTGAACCCATGTTTTTATCGTGAAAAAATAAAGTCCTTACCACTAGACGAAAAGAGCTTTTAATATTATTATAATGTTTAATATTAGTTTTTTTTTATAAAATGTATTTATCAACCTTAATAAATAAGGTTATTTAAACTAAATGATGGATGCCTGAGTATTTTTATATTAAAGGACGTTTTAAAATACGAAAAATTATATTAAATATCTTAAAGATGTTGTGAAATGTAAGTTTCCTTTAAAAAAATTTTTTATATGTTTTAATAAAAACCGGTGAACTGAAATATCTAAATAACCGGAAAAAATATCAAAAGAATTCTACAAGTAGCGACGAGTTAACGTGGATTTAGGTTGTTTTTTTATATTCAACTTTAAAAATTTAAAATTTTATAATAATAGGTTAAAGTCCTGTTAATTGATTAAAAAATAAAAAAAAGTAAAAAAGAACTAGATAATTCTTTTTAAATAATGAAAAGGGGTTCCACCCTCTAACCTATACAATAAAAATAACTGATAGTGAACAAGTACTGTGAAGGAAAGGTGAAATAAATCTTTTGAGAATGAAATATTTCTGAAATTTTTAGTTTTATCAATTAAAGCTTTAAAATAAGTAATAGTGTACCTTTTGTATAATGGGCCAGTAAGTTTATTATAATAGCAAGCTTAAAAAGCGTACGGAAACGAAATTTAATAAAAATATATAGTTATTATAATAAGACCCGAAACTAAGTGATCTAATCATGAACAGATTGAAAAATAATTAAAACAATTTGAAGGATCGAACCCGTATATGTTGCAAAATATTGGGATGATTTGTGATTAGGAGTGAAAGGCTAATCAAACTTAGAGATAGCTGGTTTTCCACGAAATCTATTTAAGTAGACCGTTACTAAAAATTTTTTAGGGTAGAGCTCTAATTAAATGATGGGGAGTAAAATCTTATTGAATTTTTTTAAACTACGAATATAAAAAATTATTAAAAAGTAATAGACAAACAGTTAATGCAAAGGTTTGCTGTTTAAAGGGAAACAGCCCAGATTATTAATTAAGGTCTACAAGTAAAAATTTAGTTAAAAGTAATAAAAAATAAAGACAGTTAATAAGTAGGCTTGGAAACAGCCATCTTTTAAAAAAAGCGTAATAGTTTATTAAGCTAGTTTTTTATACTGAAAATTCAATTAGATTTAAATTTTTCACCGAAATTATAAGTTTATATAGTATATATACGGACGGTAGTGGAATATTCTGTAAGTTAATAAAGGTGTGTTGTAAGATACGCTGAAAATATCAGAACAATTAATACTGGCATTAGTAACAAAAAACAATGTAAAAATCATTGTCACCGAAAATTTGAGGTTTTCTTTGTTTAGATTATCTGCAAAGAGTTAGACGGTTCTTAAAAATTTTTAACTAAAGTGAAATTTGATAGAAAATTAACATAAATAATGACTTATCAGGAAAAAATTATTTATAAATATATAAAACCGTACTTAAACCGCCTCAGGTAAAATGGTAAATACATTAAGGTGCATAAGTTAATCGTATTGAAGGAACTCGGCAAACTGCTCTTGTAACTTCGGTATAAAAGAGGTTTTAACGGTATTATACTGTTAAAACGGTATAAAATTGAGAGAGACGACTGTTTAATAAAAACTTAAGACTCTGCAAAATAGAAATATAATGTATAGGGTCTGACACCTGTCCGGTGCTGTAAAATTAAATAATCAAGGTAATAGCTTTGATTTCAAATTCCAGTAAACGACGGCTGTAACTCTGACGGTCCTAAGGTAGCAAAATTCTTTGTCGGGTAAATTCCGACTTGCATGAATGGTGTAACGATTTCTCTGCTGTCTCCAATGCGAACTTAGTGAAATTGAAATATCCGTGAAGATGCGGATTACTTGTAGGTAGACGGAAAGACCCCGTGAACCTTTACTGCAATTTTATATTGTAGTTTTAATTTTTTTATGTAGAATAGATGGGAGCGCCAGCAAAAATGAAATACCATCTTTAAAAATTAAAACTACTAATTAATAAAAAATTAAAACATATATATGAATGGTAGTTTGACTGGGGCGGTCGCCTCCTAAAGAGTAACGGAGGTGTACAAAGGTAGACTCAGAAGAGTTAAATACTTTAAAGAATGTAATGGTATAAGTCTACTTAACTGTAAAATTTACAAATTTAACAGAAATGAAAGTTGGTCATAGTGATCCGATAACACCTAGTGGACGGGTTATCGCTCAACGGATAAAAGGTACTCCGGGGATAACAGGCTAATGACTCCTTAGAGTCCATATCAACGGAGTCGTTTGGCACCTCGATGTCGACTCATCACATCCTGGAGCTGAAGATGGTTCCAAGGGTTTGGCTGTTCGCCAATTAAAGTGGTACGTGAGTTGGGTTTAGAACGTCGTGAGACAGTTTGGTCCCTATCTTCTACAAGAACATTGAAAATTAAAAAGTTTTTTTCTAGTACGAGAGGACCGAAAAAAGTAAACCTATAGTTTTTAATTACTTAAAATGTACTGTTAAAAAGCCACGTTTATAATAAAAAATTACTGAAAGCATATAAGTAAGAAATTATCTTTTTTAATTTTCTAAAAAAAGTTAAATACTATAACTTTAATAGGTAAAAAGTGTATTTAGCTGTTTTATACTAATTTTTAACTTAAAAAATCAGAAATCATTCCGAATTCTTGAATTAATTTTAATATTTTAGATACTAATTTAGGGAAATATAAATAATTAAAATATGAGAAGTATAGCCAAGCGGTCAACGGCAATAGATTGTAAATCTATGGAATTTCTTCAAAGGTTCGAATCCTTTTACTTCTAAAATAAATAATATTATTAAGATTAATGAACTAAAAATTTTAATAAAATATTATTAAAATATAATTGTCGATTTTATATCAAATTAAACCAGCTTACAAATTAATAATAAAATGTTTTTTTTAAATTTTCAATTTTTATTTCCCTTTACCGTTGTGATTATAAAATTATCGGAACATACTACCGATACCATAGATTATCAGTCAATTTTATGGAATTTATTATTTTTCATTTAAAATAAAAATGTTACTTCAAAAATACAGTAATTATTTATTAAATATTCTACCTGTTTATAATATTTCTATAATAAATGAACATATAACTTTACATGTAAATAATAATAAAAATCTAAAAAATTCTTTATTTTTTTTAAAAAAACATTCAAATTGTAGGTATCAAATATTAAGTGATATTGTAGGAGTAGACCATTTAAATAAAAAAAAAAGGTTTACTATTAAATATAACATTTTAAGCATAGATTTTAATAGTAGAATTTTTATCCAAATATTCAGATTTGAAAAACAACCTATTGAATCTATTACCAAAATATATAAAAATTCTAATTGGTTCGAAAGGGAGGTTTGGGATATGTTTGGAGTTTTTTTTTTTAAACATCCGGATTTAAAACGTATTTTGACAGATTACGGTTTCGACGGTTTTCCGTTAAGAAAAGATTTCCCATTACCTGGATATTTAGAAATTCAATACAGTGAAAATAAAAAAAATGTTATATATAAACCTATAAATTTATCTAGAAAATTCTATAATTTTTCTTTTGAAAATACTTGGCATAAAAATAACATTTAAATATTATACCAATCTAAAGCACCAACATATAATAAATATATAAAACCGATTACAAGTTCTACTATAAAATCTATCATATTGAAAAAACCTAAATTTGTTAATTGGTAAAAAGATATAACCCACGGAAATATAAAAATAGCCTCAATATCAAAAATAATAAAGAATATAGCTACTAAATAAAAATGTATATCAAATTGTTTTCGAGCGTCCCCAAAAGGATCAAAACCGCATTCATACGGAAGCAACTTTTCATTGTATTTATTAGATTTTGTAAAAAAAAAAAAAGAAACAACAAAAAAAACTAATGAAATTAGAAAAGATATTATTAAGAAGTACAACATATTATAATAAGTATGTAATATATTATAATATTCAAAAAACTTATTATAAAAAATCCCATCAAAAAAAAAATAAAATATACTATCAATACCCCCTATACTAGTATATTTTAAAAAATAATTATACACTATAAATGGGGTCAACTCTTCATTAAAATTACTAATAAAAAAAACTAAATTAAAATAAAAAAACAAATTTAAAACAAAAAATCTTATTAAAAATTTAAAAATAATATACCCTATTCTAATCATAAATAATAATAGTTACTTCGTTATAAACTTGTACCCCTAAAACAGCTTATCTGAAGATCCTTTTTTGTCGATTTAAAAAAGGACACAACTAAGGTCAACCCCAGGGTAGTTTCCGCTGCTGCTATACCTAAAATTATTATTGAATAAAAATAGCCGTATAAGAGGTTTAAACTTATAGAAAAAAATATAAAATTTAAAACAACCGAAAAAAGCAATATTTCAATAATTATTAAAGTAATTATTAAATTTTTATTGTTATATATAATTCCAAATAAACTAAATGTAAATAAAAATAATGTAAAAAATAACCAATTATATATCATGTTTAACTAAGATTGTATTTGATAAAAAAAAAATTATCAAATGATAAAAATATGAAGAATGAGAGACTAAAAGGTAATAGGTATTTCCAACCTATATTCATTAACTGATCATACCTATAACGAGGTAGTATTGTTCTGGTTATTACAAATAAAAATATAAAAAAACAAATCTTTAATGAAAACCAAAATCCAGACCTATTTTCAAAAAAATTAACAGGTGAATACCAACCACCTAAAAATAGTAGGGACATAAAAGACCCCATTAAAATCATATTTAAATATTCAGCTAAAAAGAATAAAACGAAAATAACACCCGAATATTCAACATTAAAACCGGAAACGAGTTCTGATTCAGCTTCAGATAAATCAAAAGGATGTCTATTAGTTTCAGCTAAACATACTATTAAAGATGATATAAAAATTGGAAATAATTCAAAAACATTCCAATTATCTTTTTGATACTCCACGATGTATATTAAATTAATTGAATTAGTTTTTACAGTTACACATAAAATATTAAAAGTCATTATAAGTTCATACGAGATTAATTGAGCAATACATCTAATTGTACCTAAAAAAGAATATTTTGAATTACTGGACCATCCAGCAAATAGAACACCATAAATACCTAAAGAAGTACTTGCTAATAAAAACAATAAACTACAATTTAAATCAACTACAACGAGTTTAGAACTAAAAGGTACAAAAATCCAATTAAATATGCTTATAGTGAATGAAAATATTGGGGCTGCTATGTAGATATAACGGTCGGAATGTCTAGGAATAATAGTTTCTTTGATAAACAGTTTTAACCCGTCAGCAAAAGGTTGAAGTAACCCGCCGATTCCAACTACGTTAGGGCCTTTACGTCTTTGGACTGTTGCTATAAGTTTTCTCTCAATCCACGTAAAAAATGCAACGCTTACAAGCATAGGTAAAATTATATATAAAATTAAAATATTAGACAGTTTTATTAAAATTTTAAATATTAAAAACATAAAATAAATAATAAATTCATTAAATATATCTGAAAAACTTGTAATACTATTTTCATAATGAAAAAAATTTATAATGCTATAAAAAATGATATTAAATAAAAAAGATAATCCAGTAATTAGAAAAATAAAAAAATTGTTCACCATTTATTTTCACAGAGAAGGTAGGATTTGAACCTACAAAAACAGTTTTGGAGACTATTACTTTACCTGTTAAGCTACTCCTCTATAATTTATTTATAATTTACCTATTTTTAATAAATAAATTATTAAATTATAATCTAAATTAAAATTATATGTTAATTCATTTAAATTCTTGTATTTAATGAATATAAAATTTTTAAAAATAAAATTATACACTATGTTTATGTTATTTTTTTTTGTTATTATTTTATTATTTTGACAAAAATAAAAATCTCCAGGTTTTAAAAAATATAATTTAGAATTTATAACTTTATTATTAATTTTAATTTTTTTATGTTTTATTAGTAATCCAGCGTGTTCAACTGTTTCGGCTATTCCTGACGATACGAGGCAATTGTCTATTTTTGAATCGAGAAAACTAAAAAAATTTAAATTATTATATTCATTCCTAGTTTTTAAAAAAATTTTAAAAATTTTTTTAAAACTTTGACTTGTTGTAATATTATAATTTTTTTTTAATATTTGTTTTATGTGTAACCCTGTTTTAAAAAATTCTTGGTTATTATTTTGATAAAGTAATAATTTATTTTTAATATTAAAAAATTTTTTTTTTTTTTTATTTTTAAAAAATAAAATCTTATTTTTTAAAAATAAAGAGCTGTTTTTTTTTTTATATTTTAAAAATATAAAAAATTTTTTTAAAATACCTGAGTAATATTTTTTTTTTCTTATCTTTATTTTTTTTAAAAAATTATTTATATTTTTAACTTTATTTTTTGAATATATATAAATTAATAATTTCTTTAAATCAAATCTTCTTTTAAAAATTAAAAAAATAATTTTCTTAAAATTTATTTTATTTTTTTTAATAATTTTTTTTATTAAAAAATTTAAAAATAATTTATTTATAAATTTTTTAACTTTAATTTTTTTTAAAAATATTTTATATTTGTATTTATAAAAATACTTCTTTTTTTTAAATCTTTTTTTTAAAAAACAACGATTAGCTTTTTTTATTACGTTCCACTTTTTTTTTTTTTTATACTTTAAATATAATATATAATTATTTAATTTTTTAGTTTGAAAAAATATTTTATTTTTAGTATTAAATTGTTTCATTTTTAATAGTAATCCTTAACAAGCCTATTAAAAACATTAAATGAAACTTGTTATTAAAACCGTTATAAGAAATTCTATAAGTACCTAATTTTTTAATAAAATGTGTATCACCTTTAAAAAAAAAAATAATAGGTAATTTAAATTTTAACAATTCCTTGTAAAGATTATTTATATATACTCTTTCTGATTCAAAAATAATAATTAATCTTATTTTTGTTTTTAAAAATTTAAAAAATTTTATTTTAGAAGACATAGTTCCTGGAATCCATCTTTGATTATAAAATATTATATTTTTAAATTTATACATAATTTTTTTTTTATTTTTTAACATAAAAATATAATCAAATAATTTGTATAAAACAGAATCCCCAACTATTAATATATATTTTTTAATTTCTTTTTTATTTAAAACATTTAAATAAAGAAAGACTTTTTTTAAATTATTAAAATCACCTGTAATGTATTTTATTAAAAACCGGGTTTTAAACTTTTTTTTTTTATAAATATTTATATTATTTAATTTTTTTAATTTAAATTTTTTTATCATCTACTATTTTTTAATAAATGTAGGTATTTACACAAATGTTTTTTCTAATTCTAAATAAATAAGAATTCATGTAAGAAGTGGAAACTTTAGTTTTTATATATAATTTATTATTAAAAAAAATAAGTAATTTATTTCTAAACCGTAACTTAATAAAAAATATATTTTTTTTAATCTCAATAAAATTTAAATAATAATAAATACACATTTTAAAAAAATAACACAATATAACTTTTTTTATAATCATGTTTATAAAAAATAATATTAATTTTTTTTTATAAAGTATTTTTTTAAAACGAATTTTAAAAAATATATTTAAAATTTTTCTTTTTTTTTTTAAAAATTTAAATATAAATTTTTTTACTTTTTTATTATTGGCTTTAAAATACTGATTTTTTTTTCTATTATCAGTTTTAAAACCCCATCTTTTATTTTCATGGAATTTAGTTTTTTTTATATCGGACTTAACTTTTGTTAAATCGCCTGGTATCCTAAAACCCCATCTTTTATTTTCATGGAATTTAGTTTTTTTTTTCCTATCCTCGAGACCACCCTTTTTTCTGATAGATTGTAGTTTTGTCCAATCACCGGGTACATTTATTAAACTTTGTTTTTTATTTTTTTGAAAAATTACCTCTTTTTTATCAAATTTTTTCATTATTTTTTATTTTTTTTTATTTCTTTCAGTTTAATATTTTCATCCTTTAACAGTAAACCTTTTGATTTATAAAAATTAGTTTTTTTATAACTTTTTATTAAAAATATAAATCTAGTCAATTCAACCAAATCGTTACTAAAAAAAGTAATAGAATTCTTTCTTAAATGTAGTAAAGAAATGTTTGATGGTATTTTTATATCTATTAAATGGCTATAACCGATTTTTAATTTGAAAAAATTATCATTTTTATCTATTAAAATAAATTTATAACCAACCCCTTTAATAAGAATTGTTTTTCTATAACCGCATAATACACCTTTTATTTTTTGTTTTATTAAACTACTGTAAAGATTTAAATAATTCTTTTTATTTGATTTAACTGTTATAGAATTATATGTACAATTTAACACTATTTTAATGATATTACTATTAAAAATAAATAAACTGGAAACCCCTCTAGGTCCTTTAAAAATTAATAAATTATTATTAATATTAATAGATACTTTAACATTAAACTTTATTTCTAACATTTTTGTTTAAAAAAAAATAGTACAAATAATTTTACCACCCAGATTTAATTTCTTTGCTTTAACATCAAACATTAAACCCATACTTGTTAAAATGATAGAACTAGAATCCATCTTTAATCTTATCTTATTAGATTTTATAAAAACAGGTTTATTGCTTTTTGATACCTGTTTTATACTTTTAATTAAAAATAGATCATTTCTTTTTATTAAAAAAACCTTAATTAAACCATTACCACCCAAACAACTGGAAGAGCTGTATACAGACTTGTAATTTTTTATTAAACTTTCCCTTAATAACAAATTTAAAAAATTTAAATATTTTACAGATTTATTCAAATAAAAAAAACTCTTACCATTTAATCTGGTATTATTAAATAACGATATAAGTTTAGAATACATTTTTTACTATAATAAAATCTATTTATTAGTTTTAAACATTCCAGGTAGACACCCCTGTAATGACTTTTCTTTTAATTTATGTCTGGTTAATTTAAAGAATCGAAAAACTTTTTTCCCACGTCCTGTTAAAATACATCTATTTTTAATTCGGGTAATTGAAGAATTATTATTAATAGAAAAAACTTTCTGTTTCACTAATATTTTAATTTTATAATTAAAAAAACTATTTTTATATATTATTTTTAAAATCAACCTTTTTTTTTCAAACTCATAAAAAAGATTTCTTTGTTTTATATTTTTTTGAATTATTTTTTGCATACTTACTGGAGATAATAAGATTTGAACTTATATTACATGTTTGCAAAACACGTGTTCTACCGTTAAACTATAGCCCCTGTGTAAACGTATTGGGCTTTGAACCCAAGACCATCGGATTAAAAGTCCGCTGCTCTACCACTGAGCTATACGTTTATTATTAATAATATTTTTGTAATTCCTTAAAACCATTAATTTAAAATTTTTAATAAAAATGGAATTAAAACCGGCATTCATATGTTTTTTTTTATTTTGATATTTAAAATTACTATTTAAATTTAAAAAAAAATATAAAAATAAATTTAAATAAAAAAAAAGAAAAACAGAAAACCAACATATTTGATAAAAAAATGAAAAAATATCTAATTGAGGCACAGTAAAATTTTAAACAACTTAACCCTGGAAGTTTGTGAAAATAGTTTTTTATAAATAAAAAACTAGTACAATATAAGCTTAAAAGGATTCGAACCTATAACTAAACCGTTATGAGCGGTACGTTCTACCATTGAACTATAAGCCCGTGTTTTTTATAATCCTGATTTTTACAGGCAACTGCTTAGAAGCGACTGAAAAAACCTCCTCTAGATTAGAGCTACTTTTTATAACATCCATTTCATATAAAATTTGACCTCTTTTTATTTTAAAAATATAATCATTTATATTACCCTTACCTTTACCCATTCTAGAATTTTTTACTTTTTTAGTAACAGGGTAATCCATTACAAATTTAGGATATAAAAATATTAAACCTTTTATTTTTTTTTTTATAATTTTTTTAAAAGATTCGATCTGTTTTAAATTTATGTTATTACAGTCAATAGACTGCACAGCATAAAAGCCGTGGTAAACATTAGCTGATTTTGAAATTATATTTTTTTTACTTTTAAATTTTTTTTTTATAATCATTTTTAATTTTTATAAACTAACCACACCTTTATACCAAAAATACCAAATCTGGTTTTCATAGGTAAATAATTATAACTAATTAACGATTTACAGGTCGAAAGGGGTACATTACCTGTTTTTGAAGAGAAAACTTTAGATCTTAATTTTCCGTTTAATTTCCCCTTTAACTGAATTTTAAAACCTAAAAAAAATTTATTTAAATTTAATAAAAATTTTAAATCATTTATTATAAAGTTTATATATTTTTTATGATTTTTTCGTTTAAATAGAAAATTTAGTATTAATCTTGATAAAACAAATGAATTCCTGTTTATAACAGAAAAAATAATTAATTTAGATATTTTTTTTAATTTATTATTTTTTAAAAAATTTTTATAAAGTTTTAAAGAACTTTTATTTAAATTTTTTAAATAATTAAATGGAAAAAAATACACCTTAAAACAGTAATTACTGTACATTTTAGATATTTTTATATTTAAATATTTTAAATATAAAAATATTTTTATTCTTTTAATAATCAAAAAATTAAAAATTTTTTTGTACAGTTTAAGTTTTTTAAAAAATTTATAATTTTTTTTTTTATAATGTATTAACGTTTTAAATTTTTTAAAATTAAAATTCCTAATTTTAAAAAATTTAAAAAAAGATATTTTATAATAGACGTATAAATAAACCGTGTTAGAATTATTATACACTAAAATTTTTATAAATTTTAATTTTTTTGAATTAAGAACAGTTTGTAGATAAACTTCTAGTTCAGAACTGCAGCTAAACAAAAAAGGATAATTTTTCTTATCTGCTAAAAAATTAAACTTCCAGTTTTTACCTTTATTAAGTCTAAAACCTAATGGTGAAACTTTACTACTCATTTTTACACTCAACAGTCCGTATATAATTAATAAATTTTAAAGGTTTTAATAAAAAAACCCTTCTAACCGCCCCAGACCTATATACAATAGTTATAAAATAACCTTTATTTTTTCTTTTTTTTTTTTTTAACATATTTATGTAATTTTCTCGTACTAACAAATTCACCGAATCTATGACCAACCATGCCGCTTACTATAGAAATTTCAATAAAAGATTTACCATCATATACAAAAAAAATTAAATCAATATATTCTGAAATAATAAATAAACTTTTATTAAAAACAAAAAACGGTTTAAACTTTGTTGTATTTTTATTACAACCGGCTCTACTATAAAATATAATTTTTTTCATTAACTATTATTAATTTTCTACGTCTAGTGGGTTTACCTTTAGTTATCTTACCTTTAAAGGAAACGGAAGGTCTACCCCCACTTGTTTTACCTTCACCACCACCGTGTGGGTGATCTACAGGGTTCTTAGCGACACCTCTAACAGAAGGACGTATACCTAACCACCTAGATCTTCCAGCTTTTCCAAGGTTTACCTTATTATTATTTTGATTAGATACTATACCCAAAGTAGCTGTACAATTTGAATTAATTAATTTTTTTTCACCTGATTTTAATCTTATTAAAAAATTATTTTCATTATATCTCTGCAAAAGCT
>Ga0265316_10003369_pt1 | contig 16186 bp, 17 predicted proteins | sample 4522metaG_FD_202092 | JGI IMG/M metagenome (GOLD analysis project Ga0265316, IMG submission 202092) | Rhizosphere microbial communities from Carex aquatilis grown in University of Washington, Seatle, WA, United States - 4-5-22 metaG | ecosystem: Host-associated > Plants > Roots > Rhizosphere >...
CGGCTGGCAGTGGACCCGGGCAGGCGCGCCGCCGCCGCGTCGGCCGGACGACCCGATGATAGAATTCGACCTTACCGCTGCGCAAGCGGTGAGCGCCCGGTTCGCGGATTTCCGGCTGCAATGGCACAATTGGGACAACACCTGGAGCCGCTCCACCGCGCGAAATTTCCCCGAGGAATTCGTCGCCTGGCACGCCACGCTGCCGCCCGGCCTCGCCATTGAAACCTCGCCCGAGCTCGCGGGTTTGCTCGGCCCGCCCTTGCGCGCCCGGGTGGAGTTCTCCGCCGCACCCGCCGGAGGCGGCAACCACGACTGGTTCGACCTCACCGTCGCCCTGCGGGTCGAGGACACCACGCTCACCTCGGAGGAGATCGCGCTGTTGCTGAAGGCTCGCGGTAAATGGGTCAGCCTGCCGCGCATCGGCTGGCGGCGGCTCGAACTCGCCGCCGACCCCGGCGCATCCACCGACGCGCTCGACCGGCTCGGCCTCGGCGCCGCCGATGTGCTGGCGACCGGCAAACCGGCGACGCACCGGCTGCACGCCCTGCAACTCGCCGCCGAGGCCGCCAGCTTCGAGAGCCGCGATGCGGCGCTCGCCGCCCGCCTGCGGGATCGCGCCGCCGCCCTCGCGAGCCTCCCGCCGCCCGCCCTGCCCGCGGGCCTCCGCGCCACGCTGCGCCCTTATCAACAGGAGGGATTCCAATTTCTCGTCCATCTTTCCGCCCTGGGCTTCGGCGGCGTGCTCGCCGACGACATGGGGCTCGGCAAGACCGTGCAAACCCTCGCCTGGTTGCTGCACGAGTGCGAAGGCCGCCGTGCCTCCGCGGCGGAGTTTCGCGCGCTCGTCGTCTGCCCGAAGAGCGTGACCCACGGCTGGCTCGCCGAGGTGGAGCGGTTCGCGCCGTCGCTTGGCATCGCCTCCTTTGTCCCCGCGCTCGCCCGCACCGAAACTCCGCCCCAAGGCGTCCAGCTTCTCGTCGTAAATTACACCCAGCTCCGGCTGCACGCCGCGTGGTTTCGGCGCCACGCCTGGGACGCCATTGTGCTCGACGAAGGCCAGTTCATCAAGAACCCCGTGAGCCAGGTCGCCACCGTGGCGCGGGCGCTGCCTGCGCGCCACCGGCTCGTCCTCACCGGCACGCCGATCGAGAACCGCCTCACCGACCTGTGGAGCCTGTTTGCATTTGCCCAGCCGGGGCTGCTCGGCACGCAGGCGGCGTTTCGCCGGCAGTACGACGAAGACGATCCCGCGGCCCTCACCCGGCTGCACCGGCGCGTACGCCACTTTCTGTTGCGGCGCACCAAAGCGCAGGCTGCGCCCGATCTGCCGCCGCGCACCGAGGACGATCTTGTCGTCGAACTGGAGGGCGGGCAACGCCGCCTCTACGAAGCCGAGCTCAAGCGCGCCCGGGCCCAGCTCCTCGGCATTTCGACCGACCGCGCGCTCGACGCCGTGCGCTTCAACGTCCTCGCGAGCCTGTTGCGGCTCCGCCAGATTTGCTGCCATCCGGCGCTCGTCGACCCGGCGCACCGCGAACTGCCCAGCGCAAAACTGGAGGCGTTGCTCGAACAGCTCGAGGAACTGCGCGATGAGGGCTACCAGGTGCTCGTGTTCAGCCAGTTCGTCGGCATGCTCGAAATCATCCGCGACCGCCTTGTCGCCGGGAAGATTGGCCACCTCATGTTGACCGGCGCGACCGAGAATCGCGCGGAGCTGGTCGAGGAGTTTCAACGGGACCGCACCAAGACGGTTTTCCTCCTCTCGCTCAAGGCGGCCGGCTTCGGACTCAACCTGACCGCGGCGAGCTATGCGATCCTCTACGATCCGTGGTGGAATCCCGCCGTGGAGGCGCAGGCGATCGACCGCACGCACCGCATCGGGCAGACGCAGCCCGTGTTCGCCTACCGCCTCGTCGCCGCCAACACGGTCGAGCAGAAGATCCGCGCGATGCAGCGCGAGAAAGCCGCGCTCGCGGCGGCGGTGGTGCAGGAGGAGTCCCTCGCCAGCGTGCTCGACCTCGACAGCCTCCGCCAGATCCTGGCGTAGGAGTTTGTCGGGTTTTGGCTCAAAGTGCGGAACTCACTCGAAGTTTCCGCCGCAATACGAACCGCCCCACCCGACAAACTCCTAAATCCGCCGCATTGCGGCGGAAGATCAAGCGGAACGTAGGGTTGAAGAGTCTCGAACCCATGGCCGAAGCATCGATCCACCGCGCCGGAGCGACCCGTTACCGTCCCGCCATGGCAACGCTTGCCGAAGCTGCGAAAGATTTTCTCGCTCAGAAACGCATCGCCGTCGTCGGGGTTTCCCGCGACTCACGTCAGCCGGCCAATTTCAATTTCCGCAAACTGCGCGACGCCGGCTACGAGGTGTACCCGGTCAACCCGCAGGCGGCATCGGTTGAGGGCGTGTCCTGTTTTTCCAATCTGAAGTCGATTCCGGGTGGCGTCGACGCGGTGCTGATCTACACGCCGCCGCAGGCGACCGAGTCGGTCGTGCGCGAGTGCGCCGACCTCGGCATCGTGCGGGTCTGGATTCACCGGTCGATCGGCGGCGGCAGTTATTCCGCGGCGGCGGAACGCGTGGCGCGCGAACGCGGCCTGGCGCTGATACCGGGTGGATGCCCGGCAATGTTTCTTTCTCCCGATATCGGCCACAAGTGCATGCGTTGGGTTCTGAACGCCTTTGGCCGCCTGCCGCAAGACGTGCCGGTGCCCGGCAGCGGCGGTCGCTGAACATCGAGGCGAACGATCCGCCCTGCCGGTGCCTGAACCGGGGCCAAACTCGGTCCGGCTCCGCATGCGCGCCAGCATGTAGCAAAAGCTGCATCACCGAAGTAGATCTCTACGCACTGGTGGAAGAACAGGATTACTGAACTTGTTGCGGCGAGCATCCTTGCCTTGCCTGCTTTAATTATGAAAAGCCTTAATTAAGCGAAGCTTGGCTGGCTTAATTAAGGCTTTTCTTAATTAAGCGAACCTGCACTCTCTTAATTATGGAGCGTGGCACAACCGGCTATCAAGTTCCCATCTCGTTCGTCGGCGAGCGCTGCTTTGCTTTTGTGCCAAACCCGTTGCCACCAGAGCCACCGTTGCTCTGGGACGGACCCTTGAACAGTGTCGCGCATCGGGCCAGCGTCGCCTTGGGCCGTCTTGCGGGCGTGACCGGGCTGCTGCCCGATCCGCAATTATTCCTCTACTCTTACGTTCGCAAGGAGGCGGTACTATCCTCGCAAATCGAGGGCACCCAATCGTCGTTGTCGGAACTTCTTCTTTTCGAAAACGACGCGATTTCCGGCGTGCCGCTAGACGATGTGGTGGAGGTTTCCAACTACGTCGCCGCGATGGAGCATGGATTGAAGCGAATACGGGAAGGTTTCCCTTTGTCTCTGCGGCTGATTCGCGAGGTCCATGGCGTGCTCTTGGCCAAGGGTCGCGGCAGCGAAAAACAACCCGGCGAGTTTCGTACTTCACAAAACTGGGTCGGCGGCTCGCGTCCGGGCAACGCCCGGTTCGTTCCGCCGCCGCCGGACCAAATCACCGAGTGCATCGGAGCGTTGGAAAAATTTCTGCACGACACGGCGGCCCCGCCGCTCGTTCGGGCCGGACTGGCTCACGCCCAATTCGAAACGATCCATCCTTTTCTCGACGGCAATGGACGCATCGGTCGTCTGCTCGTGACACTGCTGCTCTGCCACGACGGCGTGCTGTCGCAACCGCTGCTTTATCTCAGTCTTTACCTGAAGCGAAACCGCTCCGCCTACTATGACCTGTTACAACGTGTCCGGACTCATGGCGCGTGGGAAGACTGGATGGACTTCTACCTGCGCGGTGTGGAGGAGACGGCCAACCAAGCCGCCGAAACGGCGGGCCGGTTGTTGCAGGTTTTCCAAAAAGATCGCGCCATCCTGAGCGCGCAGGGCCGGAAGGGACTGTCCGCCCTCAAGCTGCACGACATCCTCCAAAAACAACCTGTGATCACCGTGCCCCGTCTCGTGGCAAAATTCGGTTTCACCGCTCCGACCGCCAATGCCGCGCTGCGATTGATGACAGAACAGGGCATCGTCCGTGAAATCACTGGTTACCGCCGCAACCGGCTTTTTGCCTACAACGAGTACCTCCGCACCCTCAACGAAGGCACGGAAAGATCGTCGTGACACTTTTTCTCATCAGTGTACTGACGCAGGCGCGGGCTGGCCGCCAAAGGCCAATCCGTTGAACCGCTAATGAACGCTAATCGGCGCTAATTCGGAACCGGATCTTTTTACAGGAGGGAACCGAGCACGAGCTTCCCCGCTGATCACGCGGATAAGCGCGGATTGGAGCCTTCGAAATCTGCGACTATCTGCGCCATCTGCGGTAAAAGGATCGGGACCGAGCGGATCAGGATTGCACCGCCGAAATCAGCATTAGTGAAAATTAGTGTTCATTAGTGGTTACAAATTCCGAAATCCACAAAAACCGGTAAGGATACAGGCACTGCGGCGACTAATCCCGGTGATGAGCTCCTCCCTCGACCATGAATCCCCCTTCCAGCGCTGGCTGGAGGAGCATCGGGGGATTGTCGTCAAGGTAGCGCGGTCGTTTGCGCAAAGTCCCAGCGATGTCGCCGACCTGCAGCAGGAGGCCATGCTCCAACTTTGGATTTCCCTGCCGTCCTACGCCGGGCAGGCCAAGCCCTCGACGTGGATTTACCGGGTTTGTCTGAACACGGCGCTGACGTGGCGCCGGGGGACCGTGCGCCGCGAGCGCCGGATCGAACCGGGAGCGGACCTCTCCCGCGTGATGGCCGAGGCCGCGACCCCGGCCGAGCGAGTGGGCGAGAGGGAATTGCTGGAAAAACTTTACACAGCGATCCACGCCCTGCCGGACTTCGACCGGGCGCTGGTGCTGCTCTCGCTCGACGGCCTGGCTTACCGCGAGATCGCCGAAATCACCGGGCTGAACGAAAACCAAGTGGGCGTGGCCCTGACGCGGGCGCGCAAACGGCTCGCCCAACTCTTGAAAGGAGTGACCGATGAACTGGAATGATTACGAAGCCGTCTGGAAGCGTCAGGAGCTGCCGGTCGGCGCAGATGCCGATCTGACGGCCCTCAAAGAAACGTTCGAGACCAAACGCCGGAAGCTCGCGGCGACGTTGCTGATCCGCGATTGGACGGAAATTTCTGCCTGCGCGGTGGTCGTGGCTTTTTATGCGTGGTTCTGGCGAAGCATTGGACCGTCCGGCTGGCCCATGGCGGTAGCCATGCTTTTAATACTCGGCGTGGCGGGCGTCTTTCTCCGCGAGCGCCGGCGGACCCGGCGCAAGCGGCTGGGCGCGGACGCGCCCCTGCTGGCGAAGATCGAAGCCGACCTCGCTGAATTGCGCCACCAGCGCCAGCTATTGCTCAACGTGTGGGCCTGGTATCTGGCGCCGTGCGCGGGCGCGGTGCTTATCCACGTTGGCGTGATGATCCGCCGGGCCAAACCGTGGCAAGCAACCCGGGAACCGCTCTTTCTCCTCGGCTTTGGTCTTTGCTTCGCGCTCTTCCTTTGGTTCGCCTGGGCGATCAACCGTCGCGTGGTCCGGAAACAGATCGATCCCCGCCTCGCCGAACTCGAGAAACTGCGCCGCGGTATTCTTACCACGGAATAGCGGACCGCAATGCTCTGCAATCGCTGGAGTCTGCGCGTCCCACCCGTCTTTCCATCACCATGAAACCAACCCAAACAAACGATAACGATTCAGATCAGTCCTTCGCGCTGGCGTTGCCCGTGGGCATCGCGGTGGGGGCGGGCGTCGGCACGGCCCTGGGTGTGGCGACGCACAATATCGCCGTCGGTCTCAGCCTCGGAGCGGGTCTCGGCGTTGCCTTCGCGATGGCCTTTCACGGCACGAAACGCGAAAAGGACAGCGATCGATAGAGGCCATCGCAGACTACCCCGGAAGTGCTCATGTCATTGGCGAAGCGCTCCAGGAGGAAAACTGCGACCGCTGGGCGGCGTTGCCGCAAAATCTTTAGGATGGATGGGGCGATTGCGCTGCGAGCACTCGCGCGAATGTATTCGTATCGACGTTGCCGCCCGTGAACACGACCCCGATGCGTTTGCCCGCGAGGCCCGGGCGTTCCCGCAAGATCGCAGCCAGTCCCGCGCCGGCCGCTCCTTCGGCAACATTATGGGTATCGGAAAAGTAAGCGCGCATCGCCGCCTCGATCTCGTCGTCCGATACGCTTACGATGCGCTCGACGCCGTGCAGGATATATTCGAGCGCCTCGCGATTGGGCGTGGAGGTAGCCATGCCATCCGCAATTCGCGTCGAGGCCGCAAATGGCGTGAAACGTTTGTGCTCGAACGAGAGCGCGATGGCCGGCGCACGCTCCGATGCTACACCCACAATTTTTGTCGGCCGCCCAAGCGCGTCCCGTGCCGCCATGAGTGCGCAGGCACCGGAACCCAGGCCAATCGAAATGTAAACGCAATCGAGCGGTGGAGTATTCCGGAGGAAATCAAGCATCGACACGGCGTTGCCCCAGGCAAGATCGCGATGAAATGAGGGCACCCAGTGCAGCCCTCGCTCGTGGGCCAGTTCTTCCGAACGAACCAGTGCAGACTGGAAGTCTTCGCCATGCTCGATCAACTCAGCGCCAAGCGCGCGCATGGCCCGGTTTTTCTCCACACTGTTGCCATCCGGCACTACAATCGTTGCCGAAAGCCCCCGGCGGGCCGCGGCGAACGCCACCGCCTGCCCGAAGTTCCCGCGCGTTGCTGCGACGACGCCCCGCGCCTGCGGCTCACGCACCATCAGTTGGTTGATGTAATTGAGCGCACCGCGGATTTTGAACGATCCAATCGCGGTGTGATTCTCGTGTTTAACCCACAGCTCGCATCCTGCCCGCGCGTTGAGCAGCGGCCACGAAAACTGGGGGGTCACGGGTACAATCGCGTTGATTTCCGGCGCAATCGATTCGATCTCGGACAGCGTGGCCAGCGGGCGCATGGTGCAAACGTGGGCGGCAAATTTGGGCCCGCAAGTTACTTCGCACTGTAATGCTGTGGTAGTGACAGAACTGGACGGGCCAATTCATCGGGACAGACCAACTGGGCTCTGGCCCGCCGTCAGGGCTTGCCGGGCTTTTTGCCTAGGGCTTGTGACGCCAGTGCCACCAAACGAGCCCGGTCTTTCGAGTCGGAAGGGAATGGCCCGGTGTAGCCGGTGACTGGCGCGATGTCGTAGACGGTGCCCACCAGGACCAAGGCGGCGAGGTAGGTCCCCGCTGGCGAAGGATGGGAGCCGTCCGCCGCATGCAACATCAGGGGATGGGCCTCGTGGTAATTCGCCAGCCAGGCGTCGCCGACCGGGGCCACGCGTGCGCCGATCAGCTGGCCGGCTTCGGCGTACCAACGACTCAATCTTTTCTGCATCTCGTCGGGGTTGGCCCCACACCCCTCGACTTCCTTGGGCTGCGTCGTCCAGACCGATGGATGGCGCGCCCAAGTCTGATAGAGAACAACTCTCGTGTTCGGATAGTGCTGATGAACGTGGCCACTGAACCACTGACAGGCGTCCAGGAACGAGCGCCGGACCCGAAGATCCACGTCTGCCTTCGCCGGTATCTGGCTCTGCTCCTGTAGAATTATCACGTCGAACTGGCGCTCCAGGATCTTCAAGAGCTCGGCGTTTGTTACCGCCCCGGCGAGGGTCTGCCCGCCCGGGGCGTGCACCGTCACGTGCGGACTTTCCTGCCCGGCTCCGGTCGCCACCCGGACAAAAATCTCGGGCAGGTTATTCACGTAAACGTAGCTGTTGCCGACAAACAGGACATCCAGTGGCCGCGCCAGGGCACTCGCGCCCCCCAGCCATACCAACGCGCCAGCGATCAGGATTATCCTGATTGCCGCGATGCGAAGCACGACGCCCGCACTGCAATCTTTCGAAGGGGTCCTATGCATGGGATGATATTACAATATCGGCACGTTGGAAGCCGAGCACCTAACTCTGTGCTACTTTAAGGGGTCAGGCCAAAAATGACGACCATGCTGTTCGCTCATTCCGAAACCGGCGCGGCCCAGACTCGAAGGCTGGTGGGACGAGCCAATCTCGCCGACCATCAGATTTCGACGGTTTTAAACCCCAACGACTTCATCCGCCCGCTTCTCTCGCGTCGGTTCGCCCGACTGGCATTTGGCGTGGCGGTGTTCGGCGGGTCGTTGCTCAACGGCTGGTCGTCCGAACGCCAGCAAGATTTTCTGGCACCAGACCCCGTCCGGGTATTTGGGCCTGCCCACGTGGCGGACCCGGCGGCGCTGCATCTTCCGGCAATGCCGCTGGAGATCGATATCGATATTGTTGCTGTCGAAAGTGACCATCCCGGAGTCCGGGCGTGGGCCGTAGTCACCGCCGAGCTTTGCCGGAAGTGGTATCCGGTCGTGTGCGCTACGTTGGGCGCGGAGGCTCCGCCTCACCGAATTTTATTAAAAATCGTGCCCAAGCTTGACCCGGGGAAGGGCGCTCATGCTGAGGACACGACGATCACCGTCAGTGTAGAAAGCATTTTGCGGAATCCATCCGACTATGGCTCGATGATCCACGAACTCACTCACATCGTGCAGGGTTATACTTATGGGTGGTTTCGAAACCGGGGCATCGGATGGCTCGTCGAGGGAATTGCCGATTATGTGCGATTCTACGTCTATGAGGTCGATCCGACGCTTGGTGGAATCCGGCCAGGGGCGTCCCGTTATGGCGATGGCTACCGCTCAACCGCGTGTTTCTTGGACTATATCGTCCGAACCTACGATCGGAATTTCGTGAAAAAACTGCATCGCACGCTGCGCGCGGGGAATATGAGCAACGCTGTTTTCAATCAAATGCTGTTGGAAGATCCAGAGGTTTCCACCTCTCGACATAAAGGAGCGGATGTTTTGTTCGAGGAGTTTATCGCCGATTGGTCGAGCGCGCACGCCAAACGCTAAGGCCTGTCCGGGACGTCGTGATTTCACTCTCGCCTTCTCGTCGCTTCGACCAACTCGCCGTTAGCCGGAATCGGAACCGGTGGAGTTTTATCCGTGCCCATCCGCGAATTCCGTGGTGCAACATCCATCGTGGACAACGAGTGTAATTTCTCTCCCGACCGACGGCACCGGTACAGTCTCGTGCACCGGTGGAATCCACTTTTCGGCGACAGGCTCATCCTCTGGATCGGTCTCAACCCCAGCACGGCCGACGAGGCGAAGCTCGATCCCACGCTCACGCGCATCGCCGCCTTCTCGAAGCGCGACGGCTTTGACGGTTTCTGGATGGCCAACCTCTTCGCCCTGCGCACTCCCTACCCCGAGGAGATGATGGCCGATCCTGATCCCGTCGGGCCGGAAAATGACGCCTGGCTTCTCCGCGCCGCCGGCCGATGCGAAAAGATCGTCGCCGCCTGGGGCGCGGGCGGAAAATTTCAGGCGCGGGCCGACGCCGTGGCGCGGCTATTCGCCGGGCGCGAGCTCTGGTGCCTCGGCACGACGCAGGACGGCCATCCGCGCCACCCGCTCTACGTGCCCGGCGGGCAACCGTTCGAGCGCTGGCCGCCGCCACGGACCAATTCGTTGAACCGCTAATGAACGCTAATCGGCGCTAATTCGGAATCGAATCCTTTTACAGGAGGCAACGGAGGGAACAGAGAGCATGACTTGCCCGTTGATCACCAGCCTACGCCAAGGCTCCGGCTGGCAAGCGTGGATAAGCGCGGATTGGAGCCTTCGAAATCTGCGACCATCTGCGGTAAAAGGATCGTGACCGAGCGGATCAGGATTGCACCGCCGGAATCAGGATTAGTGAAAATTAGTGTTCATTAGTGGTTACAAAATCCGAATCCGTTTTTTACAAGAGGCCGCAGAGGTAGCAGGGGGATCGATGACGGTTCTCTCAGGGGTTTGCCCTCCGCGCTCTCTGCGAGCACCTGTGAAAATTCTGCAGAATCCGCGTTTTCCCGGCCGAACTTTCCGCTTCGCACGCGGGCGGGCTTCTTCCATTGTGGTCGCCTCATCACCATGTTAAACGCCCTCGAAGCCATGCACGCCCGCCGCTCCATCCGCGAGTTCTCGCCTGAACTCGTGCCGCTGGACACGATTCAGCAGCTTGTGGAGGCCGCCGGCCGCGCCCCGAGTTCCAAGAACACCCAGCCGTGGCGCCTGTACCTCATGCAGGGCGCGGCGCTCGAAGCGCTGCGGACCGATTACCTGGCCGCCTTCGACTCTGGCCGGCCAGGCAAAGCCGGTTATCAATACTCACCCAGCCCGCTCCCCGCCGACTGGGCCGCGCGGGCGAAGGATGTCGGCGTCGGCATCTTCAAGCACAAGGGCATCGGTCGCGAAGAGGCCGACAAGCGCCGCGCCCACGATCGCGAAAACTTCCGCTTTTTCGGCGCGCAGCAGGTGTTTTTCCTCGGCACGCAGGAATCGGCCTATGCGCACGGCACGTTTCTCGACTGCGGCTTCGTGCTCGATAACCTGATGCTCGGGCTGGTCGCGCTCGGCCTCGGCTCGTGCCCGCAGTTCAGCGTGATGATGTATCCCGACCTGCTGAAAAAACACCTCCCGGACAGCGCGGACACGCTCTTCATCGCCGCGCTGCCGTTCGGCCGCCCCAAGCCCGGCAGCCGCGTGAACGAATTCCAGCCCCCCCGCCTGCCGTTGGATGCGTGGTTCAAAGTGGTCGGTTGAGATTTTGGCCCCCTGGCCAAAATCTACGCGGCGGCGCCGCAGCACTTCTTGTATTTCTTGCCGCTGCCGCAGGGGCAGGGATCGTTGCGACCCACCTTGGGCACTTCGCGGCGCACGGTGTGACCCTGCACCGGCACGACTCCGTCGTAAACCCAGCGGCCTTCCTCGCGCGTGAAGCGGGCCGCCTCCAGGTGTTCCTGGTCCTTCCCCGCCGAACGGAAACGTGCGCTGAAATCGACCACGCCCTCCGTGTCGTCCGGGCCGCCTTTCTCGGTGCGGATAATTTTAAGTCCCAGCCATTCGGAGCTCTCGGCCCAGGTTTTGGACTGTTCCACCGAGAAATCCTTGCGCTGTTCGGCGCTGAGCGAGTTCCCCAGGTGTTCGTAGGCGTGTTTCACGTAGGCCGAGTAGCGCGAACGCATCAAAGCCTCCGCCGTGGGCGCAGCCGCGCCGGCGACGATGGGGCCGCAACACGCTTCGTAGGCCAGACCGGAGCCGCAGGGACATTCGTTCATGGCGCCGTTTATCGCCGCGCACGCCCCACCGAGGCAACACCGGAAGAGGAACGCATCGGACTTCGCCCGCTTTTGACTCGCGAGCCCGGGCGAAACGCCTGTGATAGTCGTTCTCCATCCACCGTTCATGTGGTCCCTTCGCCTCTCGATTAAATCGGCCCTCGTTGGCCTCGCGCTGTGCCTGATCGCTGCCGCGCAAGAGATGCCGTGGCCGTATGCCGTCAAGCCGGGCGACTCGCGCGCCAAAGTGATTCAAACCTATGGCGAGCCCAAAAGCGCCGCCAAAGCCGGCAACCGGGAGGTCCTTCTTTATCCCGAGGGACGCGTGATCTTGCAGGACGGGAACCTGATCGAGCTGCATTTCGCCCACGCCGAGCCGCGTTTCGTTTATGCGCAGGAACGGGCCGTCACACCCCCGGTGCCGGCTCCGATCGTCGCGCCGGCCATGCCGGCCACACCGGTCATCCCGTCTGGCCCGGCTGCTCCGCCAGAGCCGCCCCAGCCGTCGCCGTGGGTGTACGACATTTCTTCGCCGCCGATGCGGACCGTGATCGGCGGACTTGTCCTCCTGCTCGGATTTCTCCTTTGGCTGAGAAATCGCCTCGCCCTGAGTCCCGAAGTCGCTCCGCTGCCCGCGCCACTTCCGGCCACCCCGCCGGCGCCGCGCGAGGCTACGCCGCGTGAGGCCGCGCCGCCCGCCAACCCGGCTCCACCTACCGCCCCGCTCCCGTTTCCCGCCATCAAGTCGCCCACGAAGCTGACGCAAGATCTCTTGCAGCAACTCGACTGGAAGCGCGTCGACGAACTCGTCGCCGGCAGCTTCCGCCTCGACAAATACCGCGCCGAATTGGTGAAGGACGATGACGACGTCGTGGATGTTTATCTTTATCGTGGCGACGAATCGCAGCCCTCCGCCTATGTGCACGCCAATTCGTGGCACGACGGTCCGGTGGGAGTAAAACCGGTGCGGGTGCTCTTCGGTGTGATGGCGGCCGGCGGCGCGCCCGAGGGGTGGTTCTTGGCGACCGGCGATTTCACCCCGGAAGCCCTGGAGTTCGCCACGGGCAAAAACCTTCACCTGCTGACGGGCGGACAATTCGTCGAACGGATCAACGCCCTGCCGTCCGGTCCGCGGGCAAAATTGTTGACGGCGGCATTTCACGGCGATTGTTGCACCCCCACTTGTCCGCGTTGCGAAGCGAAAATGGCCCTGCAGCCGGAGCCGCAATCCTACTGGCGTTGCTCCAACTACCCCCGCTGCCGCGCCAGTTACGCCGTCCGCGTCGTCCAATCGAAGGGCTGAGCTCCCCGTTTCTCGGATTCACCGCCCGGTGTGCCCGAAGCCGCCGGCGCCGCGCGCGGTCGGCTCCAGCATCTCGACTTCGACCGCGGCGCACATTTCCACCCGGTACACTCCAATCTGCGCGATCCGGTCTCCCGACTTGAAGACGAACGGCTCGCGGCCGTGGTTGATGAGGATCACGCACACTTCTCCACGATAGTCGGCATCGACCGTCCCCGGGGAGTTCAGCACCGCGACTCCCTGCTTGAGAGCGAGCCCGCTGCGGCTGCGCACCTGCACCTCGAAACCTGGCGGCACGGCGACGGACAACCCGGTTTTCACCAACCCGCGCTCACCTGGCGGGATCGTTCCCTCCATGTCGGCATGCACGTCGAAGCAGCTCGCGTTTTCCGTGGCGCGCACCGGCAGCCGGGCCGTGGGCGTGAGTCGTTTGATGTGCAGTTGCATAAAGGTGGTGGAGGGCCGTGGGCGGAAGTGGTGCGGCCAAACTAGGCCATCCCCCGGGGCCGGGCGTCAAGCAGGCGCTAGTCACTTATCCGGGAAATCCCGCGCAAAGTGCGCAAGATTTTAGAAATCCGAAATCCGAAGTTCGAAATCCGAAACAAGTTAGAAATTCGAATGCGGAAATATTTAAACGCCCAGAAGACCCAGTTCTGTTTTTCGGCTGTTTTGATTTTTCATCGATTGTTTCGGATTTCGGGTTTCGAGATTCGAGTTTCCCGGCGGTGTGCTTGGTTCCGGCTTCGCCGGGTTGGGAGTTTGTCCTCTCCTGGCGTCCGCCGGATCTCTCAGACCCATGCCACACTGCCCACGGCAAATCCGGGCAGGGGCAGGTCCGTGAGCCAGTAACCCGACTGGCCGGCCCAGCCTTCCACCCAACTGCTTTCCGGGGCGGTGCTGCGGGCGGCGTCGCTCAAGGGCGGTCGCAACCCGAGATTGTTCACGCCGCGACCGCTCGCCTTGGCCAACGCCTCCTTCCGCGTCCAAAAGCGGTAAAACATCTCCCGTTCCTCCGCTTCGTCGGCATAGCGTGCCAGCGCATCGATTTCCCCGGTGCAAAAGTATTCCTTGGCCAATGAGCGCCAGCCCCGGTTGGTATCGAGGGGCTCGCCATCCACGCCGAGGCGCACGCCCCAGCCCAGCGCGATCACCGGACCCGCGGCGCCGTAACTCAGGCTGCACGCGTAGCCGGTGGGCAATCCCGTCATGACCGGCCGGCCGTTTTTGTCCCGCTCCACTTCCACCCCGGCGCGATCGACCCCGGCATGCTGCGCGGCTTTTTCGGCCAGCAGACTGTGGAGTTGCGCACGGAGCGCCGGGCGCGGCGCTGGCGCGTAGTCCGGCAGCTGCACCGACCAGACACGCAACCAACGGGAGCGGGGCAGCGGGGGAAGCGCTACTTCGTTGTAGATCACGCGACCATTCTGGCCGGCCCCGTCCTGATGGCGAGCCTGCACCGCATCAGCAGATGAGTTGGCGGCAGGTGCCCCCAACTACATTCAGTGTTTGATCTCGAGCTGCACCGCCCTGAGCGAAAGATTCATGTCGCGAATGAAGGCCAGCATCGAGCCGATCAACGCGAGCTGCCCCAGACAGAAAATTGCGATGATGAGCGGCCCCGCCTCCAGTTTGAGCAGGGCCGACAGGAACAAAACCAGGATGAGCACCCCCACCAGCAGCACGGTGATCGCACCCAGAATGATCGAAAGCCTCAGGATTTCCGCCCGGCGATGCAGGATATCGATCTGCGCCTGCAACCCGCCCGCTTCCCCGGGCGCGAGCGATTCGCCCTCCAGCTCGTGGTTCAACAGGCGCGAGCGGTCCACCAAGCGGCCGAAGCGGTTGGTGAGGGTCAACAGCAACAAACCGACGCCCGAAATCAGGATGACCGGGCCGATCGCCAGTTGCAGGATGGGTACCAGTTGGCTGAGCGATATGGTATTCATGCGGCGGGACGCTAGCACCGATCGGGGCGGTTTCCCGCTTTATTTTTTGTAGCCACGAATTGGGCCGCCAGCATGCCGTATGCGACCGTCCGGTGGCGACAAACCGACACCATTCAGTTGAACCACGAATGAACACGAATCGACACGAATGGAACGCCCGGCGGCGCTTGCGCTTCGCGCGGAGGGCAGCAAGTTGCAAAACTTTCTGCGTCATCTGTTGCACCATGAAACGATTCCTGCTCCGCCGTCTCCTCCCGGCCCTAGTCCTCGGTTTGATTGCCATCCAGTTCGTGCGCCCGGCGCACAACACCGCCGCGGCCCCCTCGCCGGATGATTTGGCGGTCAAACACCCGATGCCGCCAGACGTGCGCCGCACGCTCGAGCAGGCGTGCTACGACTGCCACTCCAACACGACGCACTACCCGTGGTATGCCTCGGTGCAACCGATGGCGTGGTGGATCGACTACCATGTGCGCGCCGGCAAGCAGCACCTGAATTTCTCCCAATTCGGCGCCTATTCCGCCAAGAATGCCGCCCGCAAACTCGGGGCGGTCGCCGACGAGGTGTGGCATGGCGACATGCCGTTGCCAAGCTACACCTGGCTGCATCCCGAAGCGCGATTGACCGCGGACCAGAAAAAGCAACTCACCGACTGGGCCGATGGATTGCAGGACCAGATCGAGCCGAAATAACCCGGCGGCATTGGCCCCAAACCATCTCGATGCCAGTTTTCCCGCATGTTCTGCATCTCCCGGAGTGGCTGCGAGCGTGAGCGAGTGGCAGCTCCTCCACTCGCTCACGCTCGCGGCCACCACCCGATCAAGCCGAAGCGTGCGGCCGGCGTCAGCCTTTCAAGGCGCCGGCGGTCACGCCGCGGACGATATGCCGTTGGAGCACCACGTAAACGACCAGCAGCGGTATCGTCACGAGCACCAGTCCCGCGAAGAGCATGCCGTAATCGGTGCGATACTGCGCGGTGATCGAAAGGTTCGCGAGGCCGAGCGGTAACGTCCGTGCCCCACCCGTTTCGTCTCCGCTCGCCAGCATGAAGGCGAAAAAATATTCCTTCCAGATGCCGATGAACTGAAAGATCGCCACCGTCACCAGCCCCGGCCGGGCGAGCGGCAACAGCACGTGCCAGAAGGCGCCGGCCTCGCTGCAGCCGTCGATCACCGCCGCCTCGTAAAGCGTGCGCGGCAAGGAACGGAAAAAACCCGCCAAAATGAAAATGGCGAACGGCAGGCCGTTGGCGGTGTAAACCAGGATCAGACCCGGCCGGGAGTTGAGCAGGCCCAGCGTCCGCCACTCGAAGAAAAGCGGCACGATGGTGAGTTGGGCCGGGATCATGAGCCCCGCCAGGAAAAGCCAGAACGCGGCGCGGCCCGCCGGATGGTAGAAGCGCGTCAACGCGTACGCCGCCATCGCGCCCAAGAGCACGATCAGCGCGACCGCCGTCGTCGTCACCAGCACCGAGTTGAAGAAATAATCGCCGAAGTGCGCTTCGCGCCAGGCGCGGGTGTAGTTGTCGAACCGCAGGCCGTCGAGCGGCGGCAGCGCAAAGGCATCGCGGAAGATCGCCTCGTCGGCCTTGAGCGACGAATAAACCATCCAGACCATCGGATAGATCACCCAGAGGGCATAGCCGGCCAGCGCGGCGAAAATGATGCCGCGGCTGAGCGTGATACGGGTGGATCTGGCAGACGCCTTCATTCCACCGCCTCCCGCTTGAG
>Ga0265316_10003370_pt1 | contig 16185 bp, 12 predicted proteins | sample 4522metaG_FD_202092 | JGI IMG/M metagenome (GOLD analysis project Ga0265316, IMG submission 202092) | Rhizosphere microbial communities from Carex aquatilis grown in University of Washington, Seatle, WA, United States - 4-5-22 metaG | ecosystem: Host-associated > Plants > Roots > Rhizosphere >...
GAGGGCACCTTCGATTGGGTGGTATCGAGAGCAGTGAGGTGGCTCGACGTGTTGAAGGTCGCTGAGGGGGGAAACTTCGGAAGAGCGTGCTCCGGCGCTGGAGCGCCCTCCGGAACCACGCGCCGCTGCGCTTCTTTAGGGCTGCTACTGGGACAAGACGATGCAGCGGACGTGGTGCATCAGCCGATATTCGATTGGGGACCGCCGATTCCGCTTCCCTGGGGGCATCGGAGGGTGCTGTTGCTGGGACAGGCCACGGCATGAGAGGTTCCACGTGGAACATCCTGCGTCGGGGTCACCCGCAACACGTTCCACGTGGAACCTCCCGCGTCGCGAGCACCACAAGACGTTCCACGTGGAACCGTGATAGCATGTTGGTCTCTCCAGGCAAGGAGTCCGACCTTGGCAAGAGTCATCGCAGTAGCCAACCAGAAGGGCGGGGTGGGGAAGACCACGACCGCCATTAACCTCGGTGCATCCCTAGCCGCAAACGATCTCCGCGTCCTGCTCATTGACGCAGATCCCCAAGGCAACTCCACAACCGGCCTTGGCGTCGCCAAGAACACCGGCGCTCCAACCATCTACGATGCCCTTCTCGGCCATACAGACCTTGCCGCGACCGTGCAGCCCACCGGCTTTGAGGGCCTCGACATTGTCCCTGCCGACAAGAACCTCGTCGGGGCCAACATCGAACTCGTCGATCTCGACGCTCGCGAGTTCCGCCTGCGCGAGAGCCTTCGGCCGGTCAGGGATAACTATCGCTTCGTCCTTATAGACTGCCCACCAGCCCTCGACCTCCTCACCGTCAACGCCTTGGCCGCAGCAGACTCAGTCCTCATCCCCATCCAGTGCGAGTTCTTCGCCCTGGAAGGGGTCTCCGAGCTCATGGACACCATAGACCGTCTTCGAGACTCCCTCCAGCATCCCCTCAAGATCGAGGGCATTCTCCTCACCATGTTCGACGAGCGCACCAACCTCGCGCGACAGGTGGCGGAAGACCTTCGAGAATTCTTCGGCAAGGAAGTGTTTCGCACCGTTATCCCCCGCAGCATCCGCCTTGCGGAAGCGCCGAGTTACGGCAAGCCGATCCTGCTGTACGACGTCCGATCACGAGGCGCGGAGAGCTATATCAAACTGGCCAAGGAGATCCTCGAGAATGACCAAAGCCACAGACAATCCACGCAAGGCACTCGGTAGGGGCCTTACCTCCCTCCTGGTCAGCCGCGCCGCGCCGAACCCGGCCCCTCACCCTCCCGCGCCAGCCGAACCCCCCGCCGAATTCATGGCGCGCATTCCCGCCGATCTCATCGACGCCAATCCTCTACAGCCCCGAACCGTCTTCCAGCCCGAGCGTCTCCAGGAACTTGCCGAATCGATCCGCGCAAACGGCATCATCCAGCCCCTGGTGGTCCGCCCAAGGGACGGCCGCTATCAACTCGTCGCCGGCGAGCGCCGCTGGCGCGCCGCGCGCCTGGCCGGAATCGCCGACGTACCCGTTTTCGTTCAGGAGGTCTCCGACGACCGCCTCCTCGAGATCACCCTCGTCGAGAACATTCAGCGCGAGGATCTCAACCCCATCGAAGTCGCGCACGCCTTCGACCGCCTCGCCCGCGACCTCCAGCTCAGCCACGACGAGATCGCCCGCCGGACAGGCAAGGACCGCACCTCCATCACCAACACGCTCCGCCTCCTCAAACTCCCAGTCGATATCCAAGCGCTGGTCGCCGAGCACCGTCTCTCCATGGGGCACGCGCGGGCCGTCCTCGGACTGCCCACCGAGGAACTCCAGCGCCAGGTCGCCGAGAAAGCCACCTCTCAAGGCCTTTCCGTCCGCCAGGTCGAGCGCCTCGTGCAGAAGATGACCAGCAGCAGGGAGCCTAAGCCCGTCGAGGAAGCCCTGGACCCGAATGTCAAGGCAGCCGTCCAGGAACTCGAGAGGGTCCTCGGCACGCGCGTCAAGATCACTGGCAAACCCGACGAGCGGGGTCACATCGAGATTGCCTACTACTCCCCGGACGATCTCCAGCGCATCTACGCCCTGATCGTTGGAGAGGATCATTAACCAAACCAGCCCGATCTCGTCCCGCAGTTGACGCGATGAGAGCGCGGTGCCTTCCGCGGCTGACGGCTGCGGGCTATAAATGGTGCCGGCGGCTGGACTCGAACCAGCGACCTTGGGATTATGAGACCCACGCTCTAACCACCTGAGCTACACCGGCGCTGCAAAGGGCTCTATCCCAGCGTACTTTACCGCCACCCCGCTTTGTCAACGCACCGCAGGCCCTAAGCATCATTAGGATTTATTAATCTTACCTCATCTGCACCTTGACACCGACTCTCTTTGGGTGCATATTTGACCAAGAAGCTGCAGTGCAATTGGGCTTCTGGCTCCCCAACGGAGGGAGCCATGAAATCTGCTGGATTCCGGCAGGTTGGATCCGATAGGAGGAAGTCTATATAGAACTCCACATGATGGGCGGCTACCTGCTTCCTCCGCTGACTGGCTGTCGCCTTAGGCGCTTGCTGGGCCCTTAACCGGCCAGCGCGCCGCGGTATTTTGCACCGCAGAAAAGGCGTACGGCAGCCAGAGCCACGGATGCCCGGTGCGGCACCTTCGGGTGGTCAGCCGGACAAGGACCGTGCCAGCGGGGAGCTGGCGGTCGCCCCTTCCTATTTTTGCCCGCCGCCCTCCTTCGTTTGACAGGTCTCCGCTACTCCGCTAGATTGTTCATAGGACGCTGGCTTTGCGTAACACGAGCACTCGGTGAAAGCCCTCGCTTTTGAGTCGGTTTCGAAGACCTATTCCATCTACGCGTGTCCCGGTGACCGTCTCCGCGAGCTCGCCTCACTCCGGCAGCGCAGCCGTCATCAAGACTTTTGGGCCCTCCGCAACGTCTCCTTCGCAGTCGAACGAGGCGAGGTCTTCTGCGTCATCGGCCAGAACGGCGCAGGCAAGAGCACCCTATTGCAACTGGTCGCTGGCATTCTTCAGCCCACGGCCGGATCGGTAACCACAGCCGGCCGCCTCTCCGCCCTTCTCGAGCTCGGCGCGGGCTTCGACCCGGAATTCACGGGCCGCGACAACGTCTACCTCAACGGCGCCATCTCCGGCTTCTCCGGCCAGGAGATCGATGCCCGCTTCCCGCAGATCGAAGACTTCGCTGAAATCGGCGAGTTCATGAACCGTCCCATCAAGACCTATTCGAGCGGCATGGTGGTACGCCTGGCCTTTGCCGTCGCCATCCATGCCGATCCCGAGATCCTCCTGGTGGATGAGGCCCTCTCGGTGGGCGATGTCTACTTCCGCCAGAAGTGCATGCGCAAAGTGCACGAGCTGCGGTCAAGGGGAATCACCATCGTGTTCGTCTCTCACGCCATCGCCGATGTGAGCGCCATCGGGGACCGCACCCTGTGGCTGGACCACGGGCGCGTTCGCGAACTCGGCGACACCGAAGCTGTGGTAGCGAAGTATCTCGCAGCCATGGCCCGCAAGGATGCAGCCTACGTCGAGGGCCGACGGTCCTTCGACCACGCGGAGGCCCCTCCGCCTTCGCCGGTCCCTACCGATCACCTGCCCAACGTGGACCATCGTTCCGGCGACGGCCGAGCCCGCGTGACGGGCATTGCTTTGCTGGACGAAACGGGCGAACCCGTCGCCCAGCTTCAGCCATCGTCGCGGCTGATCGTCCGCATCGCCGTTCGCGCCGATACATCCATCCGCCGTCCCATCGTCGGCTTCACACTGCGCAATCACCTGGGCATCGATTTCTCCGGGACTGACTCCTCGCGCGAGGATATGGAACTCCCGGGGATGAAGCCGGGGGAAGTCCTCGCGGTGGACTTCCACATGACTCTGCCCGAGCTCTATCCCGCCACGTTCTCTTTCTCCCCGGCCGTGGCCGACGGCGTATTCGAGCCATCCGCCATGTGCGACTGGGTTGACAACGCCGTCACGGTCCAGATGGCCCCTGGCGCAGAGCAGGTTTATGGCTACACGCACGTCCCGTGCCGCATCGAGTTGAACACCAGGCTCTCGGGACCTGCATCCACAGTGGAGGCGAATCCTTGATTGAGTTCACCGGGGAGCGCGTCATTCCGGACCGCGTGGATGTCGACCTCTGGAACGAGCACCTCGCCCGCTATGCCTTTGCGGCGCGTCTGGCCGCAGGAAGACGCGTCCTGGATGCCGGCTGCGGCACGGGCTACGGCTGTGCAGCATTGGCCGGGCAGGCCTTGAGCGTCACCGGGCTCGACATCGCGCCGGAGGCCATCGCATACGCCCGCGAGAATTACGCCGCCGGCGGCGTGCGGTTTGTGGAAGGCTCGTGCTCGGCGATGCCGCTGCCGGACGCCGGCTTCGACCTCGTGATCGCCTTCGAAGTGATCGAGCACCTGGCAGACTGGCAGGCCTTCCTGCTGGAAGGCCGCCGCGTTCTGGCTCCTGGCGGCGTGCTGCTGATATCCACGCCGAACCGGGACTACTACGCCGAGTCTCGCCGCCTCTCCGGCCCCAACCCGTTTCACGCGCACGAGTTCGCCTTCGACGAGTTCCAGTCTGTGCTTCAGGCTGTGCTCCCGCACGTCTATCTCTACCTCCAGAACCATGTCGAGGGCATCGCCTTTCAACCGGCCTCTGCCGGCGGGCAAGACCGGCCGGAGCTGCGGCAGGGCGACCAGGCCTGCAATCCGCACGATGCCCATTTCTTCCTGGCTGCCTGTTCCGCATGGCCTCACCCGGCGCCGCCGCCCTTCGTCTATGTCCCGACCACGGCCAATGTTCTCCATGAGCGCGAGCTGCATATCGGCAAACTCGAGATCGACGTCAACCGGCTCCGCCAGGAGAAGGAGAAGCTGGTCGACATGTTCCGAGTGCAGGAGACCGAGCTCCAACGGACCGCGGCGGGCTTCGAGGCTCAGATCGCCACTCTCGGAGACGAGAACCGAGCCAAGACCGAGTGGGCCCGCGAGCTCGACGAAAACCTCGCCGCCGCGGCGGCCCGCATCCTCGAGCTGCAAGCCGAGCTCGAAACCACCGCGGCCGGCTTCGAGGCTCAAATCGCTACGCTGGGCGACGAGAACCGAGCCAAGACCGAGTGGGCCCGACAGCTCGACGAAAAGCTTGGCGTTGCATCGGTCCGCATCGGCGAGCTGCAAGCCGAGCTCGAAACCACCGCGGCCGGCTTCGAGGCTCAAATCGTCACGCTGGGCGACGAGAACCGAGCCAAGACCGAGTGGGCCCGACAGCTCGACGAAAAGCTTGGCGTTGCATCGGTCCGCATCGCCGAGCTGCAAGCCGAGCTCGAAACCACCGCGGCCGGCTTCGAGGCTCAAGTCGCCGCTCTCGCGGGTGAGAACGACGCCAAGACCGCGTGGGCCAGGAGGCTCGACGAAGAGCTCTCCGCCGCATCGGTCCGTATCGTCGAGTTGCAAAGCGAGCTCCAACAGGTGGCCGCCGGCTATCAAGCCAAGGTCGCCGAGATCGAAGCCGAGAATCGCGCCAAGGCCGAATGGATCTCGAACCTCTCCGCGGCTCTCGAACAGAGCAACCGCGGGGCGAGCGATGTCGCAGAGCAGCTCAGTGCCGCCCTCTCTCGAGTCTTCGATCTCGAAGCTCAGCTCGCACAAGTGGCCGCCAGCACCCAATCCAGGCTGGACGATCTCCAATCCGAGGTCTGCGCCAAGACCAAGTGGGGACAGCAGCTCACGGCGGATCTGGAAGAGAGCAATCGCAGGTCGCAGGAACTCGCGGGGGCGGTAGCGGGCTACGCCGCTAAGGTCTCCGAGGTCGAGGCCGAAAACGACGCAAAGACCGCATGGGCGCGCCGCCTGGAGGCCGAAGCCGACGCTAAAGGCAAGGACCTGGTGCATTGCGTCGAGGTCCTGCACGCAACCGAGAAGACGCTCGAAGAGCGCACGGCCTGGGCGTTGCGCCTCCAGGAGCAGCTCGAGTACGCCCGGGCTTCCCGTTGGGTCAAACTGGGCAATCGGTTCGGACTAGGTCCCAAGCTCAACGGCGAGTGACATGCGGAGTCTCATCCGTTTCCTGCTGCGCCTGCCCTTGCTGGTCCTGTGCCCCGTGGCTCTCGCCCTGGCCGCCGCGGCGCTCGCGATTGCCGACCTGGTGTGGCTCCTCAGCGGGAAGCGGTGGGCCCGCAGCGACGCAATGCCGGAGGGCTCCGCTGCCTCGGTAGTGATCCCCAACTGGAACGGCCGCGAGCTGCTCGCGAAGTATCTCCCCTCCGTGATCGCGGCCCTCGCCGGCAAACCCGGGAACGAAGTCATCGTGGTCGATAACGGCTCGACGGACGGAAGCGCCGCCTTCCTGCGGGAATGCTTTCCTGAAGTGAGACTGGTGGCGCTCGACCGCAACCACGGGTTCGGCGGGGGGGCAAACGCCGGGGTCCGCGCCGCAAGAAACGGCATCGTCGTCCTCCTGAACAACGACATGCGCGTGGAGCCGGGTTTCCTGGCGCCCTTGCTGGCGGGCTTCCGCACCGAGAAGGTCTTCGCCGTTTCCTGCCAGATCTTCTTCAGCGATCTGAGCCGCAGGCGCGAGGAGACCGGCCTCACACAAGGCTGGTGGCGCGACGGCACGCTGCGGCTCAGCCACCGCATCGACGATGGCGTGCACGACCTGTACCCGTGCTTCTACGGCGGAGGTGGCTCCTGCGCCTTCGACCGGCGTAAGTTCCTTGAGCTCGGCGGCTTCGACCCCTTGCTCAGGCCTTTCTATCTGGAGGACGCTGACCTCGGCTTCCTGGCCTGGAAGCGAGGGTGGCAGGTGCTTTACCAGCCGGCCAGCTCCGTGTACCACGAGCACCGGGGCACCATCGGCAGGCACTTCACCGCGGATCAGATCCACGCCGTCTACCAGAAGAACTACGTTCTTTTCGTCTGGAAGAACATACACGACTGGCGGAAGCTGGCCGCGCACTTCGCCTTCGTGCTGGCCGGGTCCCTGGCGACCGCGATCGCCGGTGACTCTCCCTTGCGGGCCAGCGCCGCCGGCATCTGGCGCGCCTTCCTCCAGCTTCCCGAGGCGCTCGCCTCGCGCTGGCGTGCGCGATGCCTGGCCACGGTTTCCGACACCGAAGCGTTCCTCCGCCCGCTCGGCGGATACTTCCGCGACCGCTTCGAGCTGGAGGCGTCTTCCGCCGCCCCAGAGAGGCCGTCCGTCCTCTTCGTCTCCCCCTATCCCCTCTTGCCGGCTATCCACGGCGGCGCCGTCTTCATGAGCGCCACGGTCCGCGAGTTGGCCCGGCTCTCGGAGTTGCACCTGGTTTGCATGCTCGAACATCCCAGCCAGCGGGAGTCCCAGCGGGAGCTGGCGCAGCTTTGTGCTTCGGCCGAGTTCCTGGTCCGCGGCGGGCCGGCCAATCGCCTCGGCTCGCACCAGTCGTACGCGGTCCGCGAGTTCGCAAGCGACGACTTTCAGTGGCTCATCGATCGCCAGATTTACACCCGCCGCATCGATGTCGTTCAAATCGAGTACACGCACATGGCCCAGTACGCGGGCCGGTACCGCAGAATCGCCAGCGTTCTTTTCGAGCACGATATCTACTTTCAGTCGATCGCCCGAAGCGCGGCGGCGGGCCGCGGCGCTGCGAAGCTGAAGGGGGCATTCGAGTATTTGCGTACGCTGCGGTACGAGCTGGGTATCCTGCCTTCGATGGATCGCATCCAGGTCTGCAGCCGCGAGAACAAAGAGTACCTGGCGTCCTTCCTGCCCAAGCTCGAAGGCAGGATCCAGACGGGGCTGCGGGCCGGCATCGACACTCGGAACTACTGTTTCCACGCACGGGAACGAGAGCCCCTCACCATGCTGTTCCTGGGCAGCTTCCGCCATCCGCCGAACCGCGCGGCGCTGAGCTGGTTCGTCGAGGAAGTTCTGCCGCTCGTGACTGTGGAGTGCCCGTCCGCCCGGCTGGTTGTAGTCGGCTCCGAGATGCCGGGCGCGCACGGCCTGCCGCAATCTCCCGCTATCGAGGTTCGTGGCCGGGTGGATGATACGAGAGAGCCTCTAGGCCGCTACTCCCTGTTCGTGTGCCCGGTGCTGAGCGGGTCGGGCGTCAGAGTGAAGCTCCTGGAGGCGTTCGCCGCCGGCATTCCCTCCGTCTCAACCACATTGGGCGCCGAGGGCCTGACTCGCACCGATGGAGAGTTATGCGCCCTGGCCGACAATCCAGCCGCCTTCGCCGGCAAGATCGTCGATCTGTTCCATGACCCCGAAAGAGCGGTCGGAATGGCGGAGCGCGCGCGCCGGGAGGTCGAAGCGGTATGGGACATCCGCGCGGCCACCGGCAGACTGGTGGAAAGCTATCGGGAAGTCCTGCGCGAGAAACGCGGCCACGCCCCGGTTGACGAGCCGACCCGCACCACCGGCGTGGGACAAACGGTTGTGCGAGGTTAGTTGGCTAGTGGCTCTTCAAATCCTGCTGAATCCGGCTGGCGATGTGGCCGGCCGTGCGGTCCAGTTCGACAGGTGATGCGTCCTTCGGTTGCGCGTAGATGGACCAGAGCACCAGCCGCGAGCGCGCATCCACCAGAAAGAGGGTCCCCTTAGCCCGGTGGAAAGCGGACATCGGCGCGGCCCTGTCTGCTTTGCCTCCACCGGCCGTCTCGACCTGCTTCTCGGGCTCGCTGGCCGCAGCCTTCGGCTGCGGAGCCGCTGCGGAAGCGGCCTGAGGCGCAGTCTCCGGCGCCGGCTGTTGCGGCGCCGGACTCACGGCATCCGGGAGCTGTGCAGCGCCCGGGGGCGCCGGCGCCGCCACTTCCGGCGGGGCAGGCGGAGCCGTCTGGTCACTCGCAGGCTTCAGCGGCTTCTCGGGAAACCACTCTGTCTGCTTCGCCTCGAAAGCCTCGCCGATCCGGTCGGTGAAGATCGCATCGGCTTTCTTCGGATCCGTCACCACCTGAAAGACGCCCAGGCCGGTAAGCCGGTTGGCCAGGTACTGCTCCATTCCGTTTGTCATCGGTAGCAGGTACACCTTGTGAACCTGCGCCAGCTCGGCCTTGGGTGGCGCCGCGAGCGCAAGGGTCAGCGAAGAAAGCAGCAGGGCGATAGTCGGCTTCATGACAGGTACCATAATAAGCGATCGGCCGCGAGGCGCTGAAGCCGGCCGGCCGTCATTGGTAGGACGCGGCACAACCCGAAAAAGTCGCTTACGTCAAAATTCTCCGGATGCTAGAATGAACGGGCTTGCGATGCCAGGTGTCACGGTCGTCATCCCGAATTGGAACCGCCGCGACCTGGTTGAGCGGCTTATCCGGCAACTGCGCGTCCAGAGCCACCCGGTCGCGGAGATTGTCGTCGTAGACAACGGGTCGCACGATGGCTCCGTGGAGATGGCCCGCCAGTCCGGCGCGCGCGTCCTCGAAATGGGCCGTAACGCGGGTTTCAGCGCCGCCGTGAACCGCGGGATCGCGGAGACCGCCACGGAGCTGGTCGCCGTCGTGAACAACGACGTCGAACCCACGGCGGCCTGGCTGGGGCGGCTGGTGGAAGCGGTCCAGGAGCCGCAGGTGTGGTTCGCGGCCGGCAAGCTCCTGAGTGCCGCCCAGCCCGGATTACTCGACGGCGCCTACGACGCGCTCTCGCGCGGAGCCTGCGCGTGGCGCGCTGGCAGCGGACGGCCGGACGGCGCGCTCTGGGACCGCCCCGCGCCGATTCGCTTCGCTCCCTTTACCGCCGCCCTGTTCCGCACGAGCCTGTTCGCGAAGATCGGCCTCCTGGACGAGCGATTCGAATCCTATCTTGAGGACGTGGACTTCTGCCTGCGCGCGGCCCGCCAGGGTTGTTTTGGAATGTATGTCCCGGCGGCCGTGGCCGTGCACCAGGGCAGCGCCACGCTGGGGCGGTGGCACCCGGAGGTGGTCGAGCGCATCGCGCGCAACCAGGTGCTGCTGGTGGCCAAGCACTACCCCGCCCGCGATCTGTTGCGGTACGCCTGGCCCATTCTGGTGGCGCAGGCGCTGTGGGGCGGGGTAGCATTGCGGCACGGACGGCTGCTCTCGTTCCTGCGCGGCAAGATCGAAGGCCTGGCGATGTTCCGGTCTTTCCGCCCCGAGGCCGCTCCAGCCAGCCCCGAAACCGAGAGTCTTCCCGAGATTCTCGAGCAAAGCGAGGCGGAAATCCTCCGCCTCCAGCGCAGCACCGGTTTTGACCTGTACTGGCGGCTCTATTTCGCGTTGACCTGAATATGAACCGCATCGGCATTGTCGTCGTGGCCTACAATTCGGAACGCGAGATCGGGCGATGCCTGGATTCGCTCCCTGCCGGCGCGGAGACGGTCGTGGTGGATAACGCGTCGCGGGACGGCACCCGCACGGAGGTCGCGAACCGGCCGGCGGTGAGGCTCATCGCGAATCCATGGAATCGCGGTTTCGCCGCCGCCGCGAACCAGGGCATCGGCGCCCTCGATAGCGATCTCGCGCTGCTGCTCAACCCCGACGTGGAGATCGTCTCGGGCCTCGACTCGCTGGCCTCTCAATGCGCCCAGCCAGGGGTCGCCGCAGCGGGCGGGAAGCTGCTCGGCGAAGACGGACGCTCACAGGCCGGATTCATGGTCCGGCGCCTTCCCACGCCCCTGACGCTTGCTTTCGAGACGTTGGGGCTGAATCGCCTCTTCCCGGGCAACCCCGTGAACCGGCGGTACCGCTGTTTCGATCTCGATCCCGACGCGGAGGCCTCGGTCGAGCAGCCCGCGGGCGCCTTCCTGATGATGCGCCGCGACGCGTGGCGGCAGCTCGGCGGATTTGACGAGTCCTTTTACCCGGTATGGTTCGAAGACGTCGATTTTGCCAAGCGTGCGGCAATGGCGGGGTACACGATGCGATACTCACCCCTGACTGTTGCGAAACACAGCGGTGCGCATTCGGTCGCTCAGCTCCCCCGCTCCACCAGAGACCTCCACTGGTATGGTAGTCTTCTGAAATATGGCGTCAAACACTTCGCGCGAGACGGAGTGGTTCTCGTATGTACTTCGGTAGTTGTGGGTTCGGTTCTCCGCACGGTCCTCGCGCTGCTGCCGGAGAGGCGCTTGGAAGCGCTGTATAGCTGTGCTAGGATAATTCGGCTGGCTGGAGCGTTGCTTCTCTCCGGTCGGTCCAAGGCTTAGGACATTTAATCAGCCTTTGCGGTACAGTAGGATGGCGCGTCGGTAGTCGGTGCTGGTGCTCAAGTTCATTCGTCATGAGCCATACTGATCTCGTATCCGTAACGATCGTTACCTACAACAGCGGGCGGTTCATCAAGCGGTGCCTTCAATCGGTTCTGGCCCAGGGCTACCCCGATATAGAGGTCATCGTCGTTGATAATGCTTCCACCGATGGCACCCTAGGCATCCTGGAGCAGTTCGAGGATCGCTGCCGCCTGGTGTTCAACGAAACCAACATCGGCTTCGCGGCCGCGCAGAATCAGGCCATCCAGCTCTCGCGCGGCGACTGGGTCCTGGCGCTCAACCCGGACGTGCTGCTCACCTCCAGCTTCATCGACGCGCTGGTCGATGCCGGACACGCCGATCCGAAGGTGGGCACGGTGTGCGGAAAACTGCTCACCATGCGGTCCAATCTCACTCTTCCCGCGGACCCGCTGGTGGATTCGACCGGGATGTACTTCACTCCCATGCTGCGCCATCTGGATCGTGGCAGCCAGGAAGTGGACAACGGTCACTATCTGAACTACGAGTACGTCTTCGGCGCCACCGCCGCGGCCGCGCTGTATCGCCGCGAGATGGTTGACGACGTCTCGATCGACCGCGAGTTCTTCGATCCCGATTTCTTCGTCTACCGCGAAGATGCCGATGTCGCCTGGCGGGCGCAGTTGATGGGCTGGCGCTGCGTGTACACACCCCATGCCCGGGGCTATCACGTCCGCACCGTGCTTCCTGGCAACCGGCGCGCCTTGCCGGCCGAAATCAACATGCACTCGGTGAAGAACCGGTTCCTGATGCGCATGAAGAACATGACCGGCGACCTCTACAAGCGCTACTGGTTTGCGATCACGGCGCGCGACCTGGTGGTGCTGGCCTGCTGCGTGGTGCGCGAACAGACTTCGCTCAAGGCCTTCTGGTTCCTGGTCAGGAACTACAGACGCATCCTGGCCAAGCGGCGCGAGATCATGCAGCGGCGCCGCGTCAACGACGACTATATCGCGACCTGGTTCCAGTACAAGCCCGTCAGCAAGCCCGCACCGAGACTCTCGAAACGGGCGCGGGCGCAGTATCAGCCTGCCTCGCACGCGGAACTGTTCGAGTACTAGCGGGCAGCCGTCGGCCCCGCCACGCGAGTTCCGCTATCCTGAGACTCTGACTGTGGCGCGCGGCAACCATCTTTGCGGACGAGGCGGGCGGTGAGGATCGCCATCCTGGGCACCCGCGGCATCCCGGCCCGCTACGGCGGCTTCGAAACCTTCGCCGAGGAGCTTTCGACGCGACTGGCTGCCCGCGGCCATGACGTCGCCGTCTATACGCGGCAGCGTTACCCTGAGCCCTGCTACCGGGGCGTCCACCTGCGCTACCTTCCGACCATCCGCCACAAGTACTTCGACACCCTCGCCCACACCTTCCTTTCGACGCTCCATCTGCTGGGCCACCGCGCCGACGCCGCGCTCTACTGCAACGCGGCCAACGCGGTCTTTACTTGGATGCCACGGACGGTGGGCGTTCCCGTCGCGCTGAACGTGGATGGCCTCGAGCGAAAGCGGAAGAAGTGGAACTGGCTGGCTCGTGCCTGGTACCTGGTCTCCGAGCGCCTGGCCACGATCTGCCCGAACGCGGTGGTCAGCGACGCGGAGCGGATCGCGGCTTACTACCAGAAGCGCTACGGCAAGCGCACTTACTTTATTCCCTACGGGGCCGAGACTGGCAAGACGCCCTGCTCCGGGGCCCTGCCCCGCCTGGGGCTCGAACCCGGACGCTACTTCCTCTACGTGAGCCGCATGGAACCGGAAAACAACGCGCTGCTGGTGCGGGAGGCCTTCGAGACCCTCGAAACGGACATGAAACTCGCGCTGGTTGGCGATGCCCCCTACGCCGAGTCCTACATCTCCCGCGTCCGCCAGACGCGCGACCCGCGCATCGTGATGCCCGGCGCCATTTACGGAGACGGTTACCACGAGCTGCAGTCCCACTCGTTCGCATACATCCACGCCACCGAAGTCGGCGGGACGCACCCGGCGCTGATCGAGGCCATGGGCCGCGGCGCCCTCGTGCTCTACCTGGACACGCCCGAAAACTCCGAAGTCGCGGCGGGCGCCGGCATCCCCTTCGAGCACGAAACCCTCGGCCGCAGGCTTCGAGAGGCGCTCGAAATGTCGGAGAATGAACGGGAGGAGTGGCGGCGGCGGGCCGTGGCGCGGGTAGCCGAGCGCTATAGTTGGGACGCGGTGACCAGCGCCTACGAAGCTCTGCTGCGCTCGCTCGCCGCGCGGCGGACTTGAGTCTTATGGAAGCTCCCTATCGTTCCTGGGTCGAAATCTCGCGGAGGCGGATCGCCGAGAACTATCGCGCGGTGCGCGCGGCGGTGGGCCCGGGGATCGAGACGGTTTGCGTGGTCAAGGCGGACGCCTACGGCCATGGTGCCGTCGAAATATCGCGCACGCTGATGGCGGAAGGCGTCCGGTGGCTAGGGGTGAGCTCGGCCGAGGAGGGCGTCGCCCTGCGCCAGGCAGGCCTCGCGGCCCGCATTCTGGTAATGGCGGATTGCCAGCCCTTCGCCCGCGACGCGGTTCTCGAATGCAACCTGACGCCGGTCCTCCTCTCGCTCGACGACCTGCACGCGATGGAAAGCTTCGCCGCAGCCCGCGGCGCCCGGATGGCGTACCATCTGAAAGTCGATACCGGCATGGGCCGCCTGGGGACCCTGGCCGGAGCGCGGGAGATCGCCGCGGCGGTTCGTGCCGCGAGCCACCTCGATCTCGAGGGACTGATGTCGCACCTGGCATCCTCGGCCGACTATACCAAGGCTCAAACCGAGCAGCAGAACCGCGCTTTCGCGGATCTCGGCCGCGCTCTGGCCGAGGAGGGCATCGCGCCCCCGTTCCGCCACCTCTCGAGCACCAACGCCATTGCCTACGGCCGCCGCGATGCCTGGTACAACATGGTTCGGCCCGGGCACCTGCTCTACGGCTATTTCTCTGCGGCGCGCGGCCCGGCGCCGGCGCGAGTCCTCAACGTCAAGCCTGCCCTCACCTGGAAAGCGAGCGTGCTCTCGGTCAAGGATGTCCCCGAAGGCGCGCTGATCGGCTACGGCGGGATGTTTCACGCCCCGCACCCGATGCGGATCGGCGTGCTGGCGGTCGGGTACGCCGACGGCCTCTCGCACCGGCTCTCGAACCGCGGCCACGCGATCGCGGCAGGCCGGCTGGTCCCCATCCTGGGCGCGGTCTCGATGGACCTCACCACCATAGACCTCACCGGTTGCCCGTCGATCGGCCCAGGCGACGCCGTGACCCTGCTGGGCTCCGAGGGCGAGGCGTCGATCGATGCGCAGCAGATGGCCCGCACGGCCGGCACGATCTCTTACGACATCCTCTGCGGCATCCGGACGCGCGTCACGCGGGTTTACTTTTGAGACGTATAGGGGGCCGCGAAGCTGCCGAGTCCAGCGTGGCGGTGAAGCTGACCCACATCAGACCAGGGCCTGTGGGATTGGGGGACGCATCTCCGTCCGGGGAGGCGAACACTTCCACCCAGCCCCCTGACTCGACCAGGAGCCCCTGCGGGAACGTGAGGTGCAGCGTCCTCTGCGGCTCGACGTAGACGATCTGAAGCCTCCAGACCGCGGCCCCGGCCGCATCGCGCCCGCAAACATCGGCTCTGCCAATCTTCCCGTTGGGACTTTCGGGGAGATAGCTCAAGGTTGCCGTATACACTTTCAGGACCTGACCCGCTGGAACTTCCTGGAATTGCCCAATCACCGGCACAGTCCACCACGGTTTTCCAGGACCAGCGCCGTATTGTGCCCCATATTCGGCCCACGCCTGCTGTAACATACCCGCCTCCCGTGAATTGGACCGGGAATTCCGTGTTGGTTTCCCGGCCACCGACAATTGTACTTCCGGAATGGCTGCGCTGGACGTCTCAGCTCAGCTAGCCCGGCACGAGCTGGGTTACGCTAAGGCATGTTCTCGAGGACCTTCGGACTGCTTTGTCTCGCGACCCTGGCGCCCGCGCTAGCCGCGCCCGCGGACGATTTCCGCCCTCAGGTGGAGCAGGAGTTGCCGTCGCTTCTGGCCACTTACAGGGACCTGCACACCCATCCCGAGCTGTCCAAGCACGAGGAGCGCACCGCGGCCTTTCTCGCGGCTCAGTTGCGCGAGGCCGGGTATACGGTCACCGAGCACATCGGCAAGTACGCCGACGGCACCCCGGCCTTGGGCATCGCCGCCATCATGAAGAACGGCGCCGGCCCCACGGTCCTGGTCCGCACCGAGATGGACGCTCTCCCCGTCGAGGAACGAACCGGCCTGCCGTTCGCCAGCCAGAACTCGGGCGTGATGCACGCCTGCGGCCACGATCTGCACATGACGTCCTTCCTGGGCACGGCCCGCCTGCTCGCGAAGCTGAAAGACCGCTGGAGCGGCACGCTGATGCTGATCGGGCAGCCGGCCGAAGAGACCGTCAGCGGCGCGCGCGCCATGCTCGCCGACGACTTCTACTCGCGGCTCGGCAAGCCGGACTACGCCATCGCCTTGCATGACGAGCCGTCCATCGAAGCCGGCAAGGTGGGAGTACTCGCCGGGCCGCTCCTGGCCAGCTCCACGTCGGTCGACGTGACCATTCGCGGCCTTGGCGGCCATGGCGCGCGGCCCGAGTTGACGAAGGATCCCATCGTCATGGCGGCGCAGTTCATTCTGGCGATTCAGACCATCGTCAGCCGGCAGATTCCGCCGCAGGAGCCCGCCGTGGTCACAGTCGGCTCGATCCACGGCGGCACGAAGCACAACATCATCCCTGACCAGGTGGTCCTACAGCTCACCACACGCTCCTACAGCGACGAAGTCCGCCGGACCATTCTGGCCGCGATCGAGCGGGAGGCGCGCGGCGTGGCGCTGGCGGCCGGCGTACCGGACGACCGCGCCCCCATCGTGAAGGTGAACGAGACGGAGACAGCCCCGGTCACGTACAACGACCCCAAACTCGCGGCTCGGTTGCGCGGCGCGTTCGTCGCGGCGCTTGGGGAAGG
>Ga0265316_10003372_pt1 | contig 16181 bp, 14 predicted proteins | sample 4522metaG_FD_202092 | JGI IMG/M metagenome (GOLD analysis project Ga0265316, IMG submission 202092) | Rhizosphere microbial communities from Carex aquatilis grown in University of Washington, Seatle, WA, United States - 4-5-22 metaG | ecosystem: Host-associated > Plants > Roots > Rhizosphere >...
GCGGGGGCGCAGGGGGGCGCAAAGGGGGCGCGGGGCGCGCGGGGGCGCAGGGGGGCGCAAAGGGGGCGCGGGGCGCTGGCAATGCGGCCCGGTTGGCCACCGGCGGCGAGCAACCGCAGCCTCCTGGAGGCCCGTTCGGAGATACAATAAGAACATAGTCTTCCAGTATGCAAAGCTCCAAAATCGACCAGTTCCTGCGTCTGGCTATCGGCGTCCTCGCGGTAGTCCTGGTTTATGTGATCTATAGCGCCATTCACGAACACATCGTCGTGGCCGGCGACACGGCCCCGGAGTTTGCTCTCACCGCCGAGAACGGCCGCACGGTCTCGGTCCCGAATTTCGGAGGCAAGATCCTGATCCTGAACTTTTGGGCCTCCTGGTGCGGCCCGTGCGTCGAGGAGACACCGTCCCTCAGCAAGCTGGCCGCGGACTACGCCAACAAAGGTGTTGTGGTGCTGGGTGTCAGCGTGGATAAAGACGTCAATGCATATCGCAATTTCCTCGCAAAGTACAAGCCCGGCTTCCTGACGGCGCGCGACCTGAAAGTTCACGAAGACTACGGCACGTACATGTACCCCGAGACGTACATCATCGACTCCAAGGGCAAGGTGCTGCTGAAGGTCGCGGAGCCCGCCGATTGGACCGATCCCAAAGTGACGCACTACATCGATTCGCTGCTGTAGACGGTGCTCATGCTGCCCGCGCTGTTCCTTTACCTGACACTGGTGGACAACGTCCGCGTTCTCATCTCTCAACATGACCTGGCAGCCGCCGAACGCGCGGTTGAAGCCTACCGGAAGCAGTCCGGATCGACGCCCGAATGTGCCGCCGCGCTTTCCTGGCTGGCGCGCGGCGCCCTCGATGCCCGCCAACTGGACAAAGCCGACGCCTACGCTATCGAGACCCGCAAGCTCTCCGATCAGCTCCTCCGCACCCGCAAGCTGGACGCCGACCCCTGGCTGCCGACGGCGGTGGGCGCGGCCATCGAAGTACACGCGCAGGTGCTGGCCGCCCGCGGGGAGCGCGGCGATGCCGTCGAGTTTCTGCGCCAGCAGATGGCGCTCTTGCGCGCCACCTCCGTCAATGAGCGCATTCAGAAGGACGTCAACCTGCTGAGCCTGGAAGGCAAGCCGGCGCCCGCTCTCGAGGAAGCCGAGTGGCTGGGGCCGAAGCCCGTGCCGCTCGCGGCGCTCCGCGGCCACACCGTGCTGCTGTTTTTCTGGGCGCACTGGTGCAGCGACTGCAAAGCCGAAGTCGCGATTCTGGCGGAGATCCGGAGGCTATTTGCGCCGAAGGGCCTGGCGGTGATTGCGCCCACCCGGCTTTACGGGTACGCGGCCCAAGGCGCCGACGCCGCGCCGGCGGCCGAGAAGAAGTATATCGAGCAGGTGTGGCGCCAGTATTATGCGCCGCTTGGCGACGTTCCGGCGCCCATCGGCGCGGGCAATTTCCTGCAATACGGCGCCAGCACCACGCCAACCCTGGTCCTCATCGATGCCGCCGGCGTGGTGCGCTTCTACCATCCGGGGGCAATCTCCGGACCGGAGCTGGCCGCTCGCATACAGGCGCTTCTCAAACCGTAGTACGCGATTTGCGCAGTGTAAGGCGCCACGGGGCCGGACAGGCCCGGCCGAGGGCGTCGCCTGTCGTCGCCCCGAAGGCGCTCTCCGCGCGCTGGACAGGCGGGCACCCCGGACTGTCCCACTCCCGGGAACACCCAGCCCGTTGTGCGCTTCCGCGGCGCGTGCCTTCCGGCGCCGTGTTGGCACTTTTCGAGCGAACGGATCAGTGCCTCCAGGGCCGATCGCCACGCCCGGCTATCATGGGTATGTGCTGGCCGTTCATCTCGAAGAAGGCGCCGTCACCGTGCGTGACATCCCGGTCCCGGAACGGCCGCCGGGCTTTGCCCTGCTGCGCCTCGTGGTGGGGGGCATCTGCAACACCGACCTGGAGCTTCAACGCGGCTACCACGGTTTCGCCGGAACGCCCGGCCACGAGTTCGTGGCCTCGGTGGTCGAGGCCGACACTCCCGCTTTGGTGGGCCAGCGGGTAGTCGGCGAAATCAATCTCGCCTGCCACGCCTGCGAATGGTGCGCCAAGGGGCTCGGCCGCCATTGCCCGCATCGGACCGTGCTCGGAATCGTCCGGCATCCCGGCGCGTTCCAGGAATTCTTCACCCTGCCCGAGCGCAACCTGCACTTGGTTCCCGAGGGCATCCCGACCGAGCGCGCCGTCTTCACCGAACCCCTGGCCGCGGCCTGCGAGATCCTCGACCAGATGGCGATTCCCGCTGGCGAAACCGTGGCCGTGCTGGGTGACGGCAAACTGGGTCTGCTGGTCGCCATGGCGCTCGGCGCGCACGGTTGCCGGGTACGCCTGTTCGGCAGGCATCGCGAAAAAATGAGCATCGCCGCCGGCGCCGGCGTCCACGCGGAATTGGCCGGCGGCCAGTTGCCCGTGGCCGAGTTCGGCTGGGTGGTGGATGCCACCGGTAATCCCGAGGGCCTCGGCGCCGCCGCGCAAATGGTGCGGCCGCGCGGCACGGTGATTCTTAAATCCACCGTGCACGGCGCCGTGGCGTTGGACGCCGCGCCCATCATTGTCAACGAGATCACGCTGGTAGGTTCGCGCTGCGGGCGCTTCGAGGCGGCGCTGCCGTTGCTGGCGCATCCCGGCATCCGGGTGGAGGAAACGATCGCGGCGCGCTATCCGCTATGCGAGGCCCCGGCGGCGTTCGCCCGGGCCGCCCAGCGCGGCACGCTGAAAGTCCTGCTGACGGGGCAGGCTTGAGCCCCGGCGGATCCGGCCAATCTGGTTGAGACACGCATCTGGCCGCTTCTGAGCTGGTCCGATCTGCTCCGCGCAAAGACTCGAGTGCCCGTCCGTTGCGAACCAGAAGTGCACTCAAGCCCGTGGCGCCTGTTCGTCGACGTGCCATCGCCGCCTCCCAGTCACCACGACATGGGGCATGAGCCTCCGATGCTTCTCAACCGATTGGCGCCGGTCCTGGCGATCTACCGGCGGTGCGGCTCGGGGCAAGCGCAGTAGCCAGAGAATCGAGCGTTACGGGTTTTGCGAGGTGCGCATCCATTCCCGCCTGGAGGCATCTTTCGCGATCGGCAGGAAGCGCGTGGGCCGTTACGGCGACGATGTGGGTTGGCGGACGAGCGCCCGCGGATTCCGATTCTGCTTTGCGGATCAGGCGGGTAGCCTCCAGGCCGTCCATTTCCGGCATCTGGATGTCCATCAAGACCAGTTCGTAATCGCCCTGCTTCCAGCTCTCGACCGCCTCGCGTCCGTTCTCCGCCACATTGACCGCATAGCCGAGTCTTTCCAACAACCTTGTGACGACTCTCCGGTTCACCGGGTTGTCCTCCGCGACCAGAACCCGCATCCTTGGCGCGTCAGGAAGCAGCGACACGGTCGAAACATGGCTGTTGCGGGCGGGGCAGATGCCGGACTCCGCGGAGCTTTCCACAGGGATCTCGAACCATGCTGTAAACGAGAAGGCACTACCAACGCCGGGTTCGCTCTCCACGCGGATGTGCCCGCCCATGAGTTGGACGAGCCGTGCGCATATCGCCAGGCCGAGTCCCGTCCCCCCGTAGTTCCGCGTGGTCGAAGTGTCCCCCTGCGAGAAGCTCTCAAAAATCATCGCTTGTTTGTCGGATTCAATGCCCACACCCGTGTCGCGCACCGATACCGACACCTGGGCCCGCCCATTCTCGTGGGCAGCGGGCGAAACTTCCAGCGAGATTTCTCCACGCTCGGTAAACTTGATTGCATTGCTCACCAGGTTGCTGATGACCTGTGCGAAGCGTACCGGATCGCCGATAACCCGATCGGGAACGTCTTCCGCAAACTGGCAGAAAAACTCCAGTTGTTTGCCGCGGGCCTGGACACGGAGCATCCGCAACGATTGAGCGACACAGTCGCGCAAGCTGAACGCGATGCTCTCCAGCTTCAGTCTCCCCGCCTCGATCTTGGAAAAATCCAGAATGTCGTTGATTACCGCCAACAGTAAGTCGGCCGAGGAGCGGATGGTGGCAAGATCGTCACGCTGGTCAAGCGCCGCGCAGTTGGCGCATTGGGGAAGCACGACCTCCAGCATCCCAACGATGCCGTTGATCGGCGTTCGGAGCTCGTGACTCATGTTGGCTAGAAACTCAGTCTTGCACCTGCTGGCCGCTTCGGCGGCAGCCTTGGCCCGCTGCAACTCTTCCTCGTGCCGCCGCAACTGGGTAACATCGATGGCAGTGGTTTCGTAGATGGTTCCGTCGCCGGTATTCACGGGAGTGATGTTTTCGAGCAGGAACACCATGTCACCGTCTTTCCTGCGCAGGCGTGCATCACGGTTGCTTAGCGACTCACCAGCGAGAGCCGGCCCCAGTTGCTCCTGTCCGGCGGGGTGGAGTTCAAACTCCCAATAGGAACGTCCAATCAGTTCTATAGGGGAGCTGAATTGCAGCATACTCGCAAACGCCTGGTTGCAGTCGACAATCGTTCCGTCAGGCCGCCAACGAAACACCCCGGCAAGATTGCGTTCGAACAGCCGCCGGTATTTCGTTTCCAGCCGCAACTCGCTTTCCAGTCTGGCGTGGATAGTGGCGGTCTGTTTTCGCACGGTTCGCCTGAGTAGCGTGACCCAAGCCAGCGTTCCCAACACGATCGCGCCCATGCCGCCTACAATGGCCAGCACCCTCTGGAATGTCAGCCAGCCCATTCCTTCGCGGACGACGATGTCGGCTGGTGACGCAACCAGGAAGAAAGGGGCCGTCGCCGGCGAGTTGGCTTTGCGCGGTATCACGACCCCGGTCAACTCAAGAATCGAATCGCGCGCAAGGCCGACAACCCCATGGTCTGACGAGGCCCGTGGCAGAACCGCGCGGAAACTCCGGCTTCCATCAGACAGCAGAAAAACGTGTTCGTTCGCGGTCGTCTCTTGATCGATCAGGCGTGCTTTGAACCGCATCACCTTCCCGTCGGGAAGACGGTTCAGGAGTTCCCTCGCCGGAACCAGCGGCGGCACGGCATTGCCCGCACTCTTTGAGGCGGTGGCCGTTCGTACCTCGGCATCGGACAGGGTGAGCCCATAGTCTCCAGTACCCGGAAACCCCACCACCTCCACGGGCTTTCCGATGAGTGCGGCGGGGGCATCGGCTGCGACGAATGTAACGCCGGTGCCATCCGCCATGAGGAAGTACCCCGGCATCCGCCAAGTCACCGTCCCACCGGCATGAGAGGGACGCACGAAGTGCTCGTCTCCCGCGCCGCTGAGCAGTCGCGCAATGGGCTGCAGCGGGGAGGCGAACGGATTCTCCAAAGCGGCCTCTTCGACTTCGACGTCTGCGAGCCGCGTCACGAAGATCTGCGCGCCGAGCCGCTTGCCGTTCGGGTCCAGGCGGACGCCGGAAACGCCACGGATCCGAACCATGGCACCCACCAGACGCCGCGCCGCCGGGCTATCGGCCTGGGGTATGACTACCATTGCCCAAGCTCTCCCGTCGAAGATCCGGAAATGGATACGGTTCCAGTTCTGATTCCCGGGCCGCAGAACTCCCCGCGTCGACACCCACCTGCTGTCGGCTACTCCGGTGTCGAGTTCGGCCACGGTCCGCACCTGGGGAAGTGGCAGACCCCGCTTCCCGAGGGCGCGGATCTTCGGCTGCACGAGCACCGGCGCGATGTCTCCTGGCCCTGTCACCGCATCGACGCGCAGTAGAGTGCCGGCGGGAAGGGAGACACTCATTCCGTGGACATCGATGTAGATCCCGCCGGTGGAGTCCTCCAGGAACAGGAGCCCCCACTCCGGGTCTGAGTACGTAACAACCCCTTCAAGTTGTACGGGATAGGCGTGCCTGGCGTCGGCGTTGTCCAATTGGCCGATCTCGCGCACAGATCGCATCGTTCGTTGAACGCCATCTCGTTTCGGACCTTGTGCCAGCGCCCAGATTGGGATAAGGAGTGCCGCAACCAGATGGAGCCGCGTCGACATCGGTCAGGCTCCCCCGGCAATGCCTTGGTCCGCAGCGAGGCTAGCCCCGTGAGAAGGACTCCGGTGACTGATTCCGGGAGGCGCCTTGGATTGAACTAGTGGCACTGCCAAATGAGGGCCCAACACGGCATGGACGATGGCGGGCATAGGCTACGTAGACGAGGACGCGCTGGCCGGTTCGGTGAACAGTCAGACCCGAGCGACGAATCCGAATATCATATCGGCAATTTCTCCGTCGTTCTCCATAGCCTTCCGGAGTAATTTTTGAGAAAGATGCATTCGGCGCAGCCGAGCGGAGCAATTCCCGGCCAGCGCCCGCCGGTACACGCGCAGCAAGGATCCAGCGTATATCGGCCCAGTGGCCGGCTCCGACGCACGCTGCGGAGCCATCCCTTCGCCTGCCGGGACAGAACTGTTCGTACCCGGGGGCTGCTGCCTCAGTCAGTATAAAGCCTGGCCGGAAACCAGCGGCTGTTGGCGGATCTCCAGGCACCCGCGGCCCGTGGGCAGCACTTTGCCGGGATTCAGCCGGTTGTCGGGATCGAACAGCGTTTTCAGTTTACCGATCATATCGAGCGTCTCCGGCGGGAACAGCTTGCCCATCAACTCGTTCTTCTCCATGCCCACGCCGTGCTCGCCCGTAATGGAGCCGCCCGATTCGATGCAGAACATCAGGATCTCCTCGCCCGCCGCGCGCGCGCGCTCCAGCTCGCCCGGCTTGCGCGCGTCGAACAGGATGATGGGGTGCATGTTGCCGTCGCCGGCGTGGAAGATGTTGCTGATGGTCAATCCGTGCTTGCGGGCCGTTTCGCCGATGAAATGCAGCGTGGGCGCAATCTTGGTGCGCGGCACCACGCCGTCGTTCACATAATAGCTGGGGCTGACGCGTCCCACTGCTCCGAAGGCGTTCTTGCGGCCCTTCCACAGCAGGTCGCGCTCCTCGGCCGTGCGCGCCACGCGGACCTCGCGCGCGCCCGACACCGTGCAGGCCTCGCGGATCTGCGCCACCTGTTCCTCCACCACTTCCCCCAGGCCCTCCAGCTCGATCAACAGCACCGCCGCAGCGTCCATGGGGTAACCGGCGTGGGTGGCCTCTTCCACCATCCGCAGCATCACGCCGTCGAGCATCTCCACCGCGACCGGCGTGATGGCTCGCGCCGTAATCTCGGCCACCGTGCGGCCGGCGTCTTCGTTGGATTCGTAGATGGCCAGAATCGTCTTGACGGCCTCCGGCTTGCGCATGAGCCGCGTAGTCACCTTGGTGACCAGGGCCATGGTGCCCTCCGAGCCGGTCAGTAGGCCGGTGATGTCGTAGCCGGGCAGATCGAGCGCCTTGCCGCCGGTTTCCACCACCGAGCCATCGGGCATCACCAGTTCCAGCCCCATCACGTGGTTGGTGGTCACCCCGTATGCCAGGGTGTGAGGCCCGCCGGCGTTCTCCGCCACGTTGCCGCCGATGGTGCAGGCGCGTTGGCTGGAGGGATCCGGAGCGTAGAAGTAGCCGCCGCCCTCCACCGCCCCGGTGATGTCCAGGTTGACCACGCCCGGCTGCACCACCGCGCGCTCGTCCTCAATGCCGGTTTCGAGGATGCGGTTCATGCGCGCGAAGGCGATCAGGATGCCACCCTCGCGCGGAATCGCTCCGCCCGAGAGGCCGGTGCCGGCGCCCCGTCCCACAAACGGCACTTTGAATTCGCCCGCGATCTTCACGATCTCGGCGACCTCTTTGGTGGTGCGCGGGAACACCACCACATCGGGGCGGTGTTTGTCGACGCCGCCATCGTATTCGTAGAGCGCCAGGTCTTCGGGCCGGTCGAGGCAGCCGCGCGTTCCGAGCAGGGCGGTGAGGCGCTTCACGCAACCAGGGGGCAGCATGACACCAGTGTAGCCGACGCGGCGGCGGGCTAGGGGCCGAGGTAGATCGTATCTCTGCGATGGGCCGGAAGCGCGGCGCCTATAGCAGCGCCTATCACCATGCCGGCTCCGCCCACAATGGCGCCCGCTTCTCCGCGCCCCACACATAGGAGCTCGCCCGGATGGCAGCCCCCCGCCGCCGCGCCGATGGCGAAGCCGCCGCCGAAGCCGATGGCCGCCCCCATGGCTGCATGTTTCAGATGGCCCCCGTTGCGGAGCCGCTCCACCTTTCTGACTTCGTCCCTGGTCACCGTGCCGGCGCCGACGGAAGCGCCTTCCGGCGTCCAGTTCCGGAACGGGCCAGTGACCGATTTGCCGGTCTTCAGCGAAACACGGACCTGATCGCCGGGTTGCAACGCGGAAACGGACTTCCAATCGTGACGGTCCTCGGCCGGGCACACCGCCAGAGAAAGGAAGAGGATTGCGCAAAAACGGATCATAGCCCGCTCACCCCGTGCTTTCAACAGTTGGACTGGAGCGATGATACCACGGCGGACCGCTGGGCCTTCGCCACGCGCTCACGCCTACCGCAAATACAAGTCGCAGCCAGGCGCCTTGGGTTCGCCGCCGACGGCCTTCACCTGGTTGCGGTCGATTTCCACGGACACCGCGCGATTCAAGAGCTGGACGTTGACCACCACGCGGTAGCAGGTCTTCTCACGTACCAGAATTCCCTCCAGGTTATCCATGGACCCTCCGGAGATCCGGACTCGCTGCCCGATCTTCAGAAACGGCCACGGCGCGACCGGCATACCGGACGCCAGCATGCGCCGGATGGCCTCAATTTCGCCCTCGTCGATCGCACATGGCTTGCCGCAGATGCTGACGATGGAGGTGACACTGGGGATGGTGACCACCGATACCCGTTCGTCAGGCTGAAAGCGGGCGAAAACATAGCGCGAAAACAGGGGCAGCTCGACCGTCTGCAGACGATCGGACCAGTGGCGGCGTGCGCGGTAAACGGGCACATAGCCTTCCAAACCCTTGGCGGTCAACTGTGCAGCCACCGCTTTTTCGTGCTGCGGCCTCACGGTCACCGCAAACCAACAAGTGAATTGTGGCAACGGCTCCTCAATAGAATGTATACGACACCGCCGGATGGCCGCGCAACCAGAGGAATCGCACCAAATGGGAATGGCCATTCGCCCGGCTGCGGCCCTGCCGCCTCTTCCCGCGCCGAAGCCGGCCGGGAAAACGGGCCAGGCGCCGGCCTCCACGCCGAGCGCATCGTCAGCGGCGGCGATGTAGGCCGCGCACGGCGACCGCGATATGCCTACCCGTCCATCAGCCCGGACTTCGCGTTTGCCGCCCTGCGCGTGGGGGAACTGGTAGACTCGTCCAGGATTTCCTCCAGGATATCCGGGATTTCGAACACCGCCCGATTGTGGAGCCGCCCGGTGGCCGCGTGAAAGCGCGCGAAGGCCGACGGCTCCAGCATCTCCTCCACCGCCCGGCCGATCCCGCGGAAATTCGGCAGCACCACCCCCACACCCTGCTCCCGGATCCACTCCGGGTTGTAGCGTTCCTGCGGAAGCGTCCAGGCATTGCTCTCCACAATCACTGGCAGCCGCATGGCCACCGCCTCGCTGATGCTGGCCGGGCCCGGCTTGCCGATGAGGTAATCGGCCAGTTGCATGTATCGCGGCACGTCCCGGGTGAAACCTTCCACGACAAGCGGCGCCCGGTGCGGCATCGCCTCCAGCTTTGCCCGCAGCGTCCGGTTGTGGCCGCAGACCAGCACCAACTGCCGGTCCTGCAACGCGTCCGCAATCCCCAGCATCGCCGCCGCCCCCTGTGCGCCGAACAGCACCAACCCAACCGGTTCCTCCGGGCGCAAGCCCAGACGCGCCCGCGCTTCCGTCCGCTCCTGAGCGCCGAGCGGTGCGATCTCGTAAAACTGCGGGTTCAGAATCATCCCCGAAACGCGGCGCACTTTGGCCGGCGCGTGCCCCATTTCGAGCGCTTGCGCCACGGCCTTGTCCGACCCGCAGATCAGGTGCTGCTCCTGCCGCTCGATCCAGAAGTGCGGCGGGTAGTCGGCGATGTCGGTGAGGATGGTGACGAAGGGCACGCCCGGCAGCGCCCGCCGCAGGCTTTCGCCCAGCGCGCGATTGAAATTGGGCACAAGCGACACCACCAGATCCGGCCGGCTCTTGCGCCAGAATTCCACCAGCCGGCGCACCTGCTGCCCGTGAAATACCCGGATCCCCAGGTGCATGAACACCGTGAGCTGCGGCGACCCCAGCGTCCAGCCTTTGCGGAGCATGGTGTTGTAGAGGTCTTCGAGGCGCAGGCCGGTGACTTTGCGGACCACGTCGATCGGGTCCAGCAGCTCCTGCAGGTTCACCATGCGGATCTCGCACTGCCGCCCCTGCCGCTCCATGACCTGCCGCAGCGCGTTGGCCGCCGCCCGATGGCCCCCGCCGGCGTCGAAAAAGACAAAGTCCAGTGTGCGCATCTGTCCGATTGTGTCACCGAAGCCGCACACTAGGCGCAATTTCGCCGACAGAAACAGTTTCTTTAACGCATGTTTTGCCCAGGCGTCATGGAACTGTAGCTGTTGGCACACTACAACAAGGTATATGCGGTGCGACTTGCACGTCCACACCAGGCACTCGGGTATGTGCACGGTTCCATTTCTGCGAACCGTGTGCCAGGAATGTTACAACGAACCGCGGGCCGTCTACGACAAGTTGAAGCGGCTCGGCATGGATCTGGTGACCGTCACCGATCACGATTCCATCGACGCCGTCGAAACCCTCCGTTCCCGTCCCGATTTCTTCCTCAGCGAAGAGGCCACCTGCCGGTTGCCCAGCGGCACCGAACTGCACGTCGGCATCTACGACATCGACGACCGCGACCACGTGGAGATCGCGCGGCGCCGTAACGATTTCGAATCCCTCGCCGCCTGGCTGCGCGAGCGCAACCTGTTCTACAGCGCCAACCACGTATTTTCAAGCCTCACCGGCCGGCGCTCCCTGGCCGACTTCGAGTTGTTCGAGCGCGCCTTCCCCGCTCTCGAGACCCGCAACGGCCACATGCTGCCGCGGGCCAACGAAAACGCCGCCACGCTGGCCGATTTCAACGCCAAGGCCGAAGTGGGCGGCAGCGACGCGCACGTGATGGCCTCCGTGGGCAGTGCCTGGACCGTAGTGCCCCGGGCGCGCAGCCGGCAGGAGTATCTGGAGGGCCTGCGCCGCGGGCTGGGCAAAGTGCGCGGCTCGACCGGCGGCTACTGGAAGCTGACACGCGACATCCTTACCATCGGAGGGCTGATGGTGCGCCACAATCCGTACACCCTCCCGTTGGCGCCGCTGGCCCTGGGCGTTCCGTTGTTCACGCTGGGGAACTACGCCGTGGAGAGCCTGTTCGCACGCTGGTGGATGGCCCGCTACCTGCGATCCCGAGCTGTACGATGCGCCTCCGAATCCATCGCGGAGGTGGCCGCATGACTTTCCCCGGCGCCATGCTGAGCTACATCGACCGCCGCGACCACACCCTGATGCGCCGCGTGAACCGCTGGCACGCGCCCCGCTGGATCCGCTTGTGGATGCTGTGCGCTACCCGCGGCGGCGATGGCTGGCTCTGGTACGCCATGGGCCTCATAGTCCTGTTGACGGGCGGCCGCGACCGATTCCTGGCGGTGGCCGACGCCGGACTGGCCGCCGGAGTGGGCACCGCCATCTTCCTCCGTCTGAAGAAAGCCACCGGCCGCAGGCGCCCCTGCGCCATCGAGCCCCACTGTTGGGCCACACTCCTCCCGCCCGATCAGTTCTCGTTTCCTTCCGGCCACACCATCACTGCATTTGCTGTTGCCGTTACGCTCAGCCGCTTTTACCCCGATCTGGCCACCGGCCTGATGTTTTGTGCACTCAGCATCGCCGCTTCGCGCATCCTGCTGGGCATGCACTTCCTGAGCGACGTGGTGGCCGGCGCGGCCATCGGAAGCCTCGTGGCATGCGCTTCGTTCTGGGCCGTCGCGGGGATCGCCTGACGCTGACGCTGCCGCTCAGGCGGCCAACTGTCTGCTGCGCAAGTCCATCAGAAGCCCCACCACCCGGATTGAGAACCGGTTGAACTCCGATCCCGGGGAATTCAGCAGAGCCTCCGCCGCGGCCGCCTGTCCAGCCTCCACCATGGCGCCTATCGATGCCGCACACTTGTGAAAAGCGGCGTGGGTCTCCTGCAATTGCTGGAATTTGGGGTCCTGGGCATACTTCCGGCCCTCGCCATAGAGCCACTGGCCGAGGGCGCAGACGTTATCTTTGCGCAGCGTCTGATTGTCGATTTTCTCAGCCACCTTGCCACGGGCATAGCTGAATAGCCGAAGCTTCCAATTTGTGTGTGCCTGTATTGCGCCGTCGAAGTCCATACTTCCCAATATCGGCGGACCAGGGGGAGAACTTGAGGGCTACGGCCCGGCGCACCGCGGAGGCGCGCCGGAGGAGCCGGGGGCCCGCGCTCAGTGGTAGCGGTACAGCGTGAAGTGCAGGATGCCCTTCGAGGCCGGCCCGCCCAGGTTGCCCGTCCATCCCAACGGCGATGGGAGCACGTAGAGCCTCGGCAGCACCAAGTTCTCACCCTGGCCGTCGTCGTCGCCCGAGAGCTTGCGCCCGGCAACCCACCGGCCGTTCATGAAAACGCCCTCTTCCACGGTGGCCAGGCCGGCAAGCGGAGGTCCGGGCGTGTTGGGAGTGAACGTGACGCTCACGCCGTTGCCCGCGGCGTAATACTCGTCGGGCCCCGTGGCGATGAAAATTGCCGCCGAGTTGGGAAAAGGTCCCTGCTGTTCGGGCGACCCGAGGATACGCGGGGGTTTCCGGAAGGCCACCGTCAGGGTGTAATTCCCCACCGGGACTTTCTGCGGCGGGGCATCCGAGCTTACTATGACGGCGGACATCGTGCCGTCGCCCTGATGTTCCACAATCAGGGGCGCCAATTGCGCAATCACGTCGTAGGCGCTGGTCAGTTCGATGTCGGGGATGGTGGGCCTTTCGATCCCCATGGGCGAGAAGCCGATGGCATCGTGGCGTCCGAAGGCGTAGAGCACCCGGTTTCCCAGGCTATTGGGCGGGATTCCCCGGGTCTCGGCGATGAACAGCGGGTTTCCGGATTGCGTGTAGCGCGCGCACATCGTGACGAAGTCGGGGTCGTAGATGTCGGTCCCGAGCAGATCGATGCGCGGCCCGCCGGCTCGCCAGACGTCCATGGCGTCGGGCATGGGGCCGCCACTCTGTCCGCCTTTGGGGCGCCTCCCGAATCCCTCCTGCGGGCAGTTGACGTACATCGGTATGGGGTATTCGGCCTTGCCCGCTTCGACCACCTTGTCGATGTAGCGCGCAAAATACCAGGCCATGAAGATTTCATCCGTTGGCCGGCCTTTGCCAAACACCTCCTCCCATGTCCCCGATGTTTTGAAGCCGGCCGCTTCCCACACCTGGTGCAGCTCCGGAATGAGGATATCCTTGTGCTGCGCGAGGTAGTCCATTAACTCCTTCGGCACCGGCCCCGCGAATGCCTGATTGGCCAGGGGCGAGCGGTCGCGAGTGTCGCCCTGCATGCCGACCTCGTTTTCCACCTGGATCATGATGACCGTGTGCCGCGATCCGTCCACTTCTTTGACGTGCCGCATGAGGGCCGCGAAGGCGCGCGCATCGGCGTCGCGGTTGGCATCGCTGAGGGGGCTGAGCAGTTCGATGGTCCTGCTCCCTTCGACGAGGGTGCGCGGCGCCTCGCCCATCGTGGGCAAGGTGCCATCGACGATCTGGGCGCGCGGGAAGCGCTCGAAGTCCTTCTTCACCCAATCGGGCGGGTAGCCGGAGAGACCGTTCTTCCAGCTTGCGAACCACAGCAGCACGAGGCGCAGGTTGCGCGCGCGCGCGCCCTGGATCAGGCCGTCCAGCACGCGGAAGTCGAATTTGCCTTCCTGCGGCTCGACCTGCGCCCAGGAAACACCCGCCAGAACGGTGTTGAGTTTGGAATCGACCAGGTGGGGCCACACCTGCTTCATGTACTCGATGCTGGTGGCGGTGTTGTTGCCCAACTCCCCCGCCATAGCCAGGAACGGCTTGCCATCCACGATCAATTGAGTTGCTGTCCCCTGCTTCCGAAGATGGGGAATGGGGGTCGTTCGAGAGCACGCTGCCAGCGCCGCGAGCGAGAGGATGGCTAACAAGCCGTAGCAGGATCGCATTTTCATAGTGCCTCCAAGCAGGCCATTTGGGAGTTCCGGGTCCTGTTCAGTATAACCCTCGGCGCCCTTCCTCGATCCCGCGAGTTGCATGGTTCTTGGGGGCCAGTCTTCGGCTCGCTTGCGCCGCGATGTGGGGCAGGCGGTGCTCGGCTGCCCTTCCGGCGCGGAACCAGGATATGCCGGAAGGGCAGGCGGCACCACCTGCCCCACATCGCCCGGTGGCCGCTACCGCTCGAGATCGAAATTCTCGACCACGCCCGGCTCGTCGAGCAGTTGGATGGAGGTCGCGGGGCCAAGGTCGGGATCACTCCACGACGACAGTGCCCAGACCACCTTCTTGTCCGGAGTCACCTCGAATACCTGGACGGTGCCGGCCCACTCTTCCGTCTTGTTGTTTCCGGCCACCCAGTTAGTGACCACGGTATTGCCGTTGGCCAGCCGGACAGCGGCCTGAGTGTTGAATAGCTTGATGTTGGGGACGTCCGCCTGGGTCAGTTCCCAGACTGTCTCGCCCTTCGCATTCACCTCGCGCACATAGCGCTGCGCGTCTCCGGAGATGAGCGTGTTGCCGTTCTTCAAGCGCAGCGCCTGCCAGGCGGACTTCGCCGCGACGGACCACACCACCTTGCCCTCCAGGTCGTACTCGACCACTTTGCCTTCGCTCATGTGCGGGACCAGGATCGTCCCCGCCCTAGTCATTCGAATGTGCCGGAACTGACCGTGCGTGCCGGTGACTGTGGTGGGAATCGGAATTTCCTTCTCGATCTTGTTAGTGACCATGTTGATGATCAGCGCCTTGGCCGGATTTCCGTTCTGCATGATCAGGACGCGGTCGTTCCCGATGGCCTGTACCGAATGCACCTCGGTTCCCACGGGCGCGTCGTAGTTCCAGACCAGTTGCCTCTGCGGACTGACTGCCGCGGCGCCGGACATCCGCGAGAAGATAATGTTGCCATTGGAAAGCAAGGTGGCGTCGTCAAACTCCTGTATCCGGTCGGCCGGGGTCCGCAGCGGCATGGTGTATTGCCAAGTGACTTTGCCTCCCCGCACGACGAATATGGATTGCTCCAGAGGCTTGCGCGTGTCCCATTCCCCGGCATAGAGGAACGGATGCTGCGCCGGCCCTTTGCCAGGCAGAGCGGCCTGGGATGCGGCGCCGGGAGCGGCCTGTGCGGGCGCGCCTCCCTGGGCTGCCATTACGGCTGAAGCGGCCCCGGCAGTCAGCAGAGCCAGCGCCAGCACCGTGTGTTTCGTCATCTTCGATTCTGTTCCTTTCCCTGCGAATCCCGCCGCTCGAAACGCTTAGCGGGAATACGCCTACTATGGATTTAAGGGTCTTGTTTGCCTGTTTCCATTGCTGGAACCCGGTCTTCGATCAGATTATCACAAGGCGCCAGATTGCTCCCGGCGTCTACCAGAGTAATTTGAGGCCCAGTTGTACACCCCGCGGCACGTTGGCCTGGCCCGTGATCGTGCCAAATGCGGAACTCGTCGGGGAGGTGTTCGGAGCGCTGAACAACACATGGTTCAGTACATTGAAGAACTCGCCTCGAATCTGCAGTCTCAGCCGCTCGTAAATTTGCGCGTTCTTGATCAGGGAAAAATCGACATTGTCCGGCCCATCGGCGCGCAAGTTCGAAAACTGCGCGGGGAACGTGCGCACGTTCCAGGAGAGTTGCTGGGCGGATACGGTGTTGAATTGCGTGGTGTCGAAAGTATGGTGGATATTATTGGACTCCAGGTGCAGGTCGCCACCGTTATAGATCACATCCCCCCAAGTCAATAGGCCGCCGCTCTGGCGCACATAGACTGTATTGAGGCTCCAGCCTCCGGCGACGCGGTCCACCAGTTTGCCGGCGTTGCCGCCGATCGCTTTGCCCTTGCCGAACGGCAGGTCGTAGTTCAGAGACACGGTCAGGCGCATCGGGCGGTCGTCGCTCGCGATCTGCTTCGCGAGGTTAGAAGTATCGGCTCTGCGCAGGAATTCGACGGGACCCGCATTTTAAGCCGTTTTCTTGAAGACCACGAATTCGGTCTTTAGAGCCGCCATTCGTTGGGCCTTCAACAGGAGATAACGGA
>Ga0265316_10003376_pt1 | contig 16174 bp, 14 predicted proteins | sample 4522metaG_FD_202092 | JGI IMG/M metagenome (GOLD analysis project Ga0265316, IMG submission 202092) | Rhizosphere microbial communities from Carex aquatilis grown in University of Washington, Seatle, WA, United States - 4-5-22 metaG | ecosystem: Host-associated > Plants > Roots > Rhizosphere >...
CCGGCGCGATCTTCGCTTTCCCCAAGAGCGCAGCCGCAACGTCGCGATCGCGGACTTCGGACGCCAGGTCGGCCATCCCCTTCAGCGCCCGCCGGATCTTCCTTGTCTTGTCGCCGGGGAAAAGCTGCTCGAACACTCGCAGACACTGCGCCAGCCGGCGGATGGCAACCCGCAGATCGTGGACCGATTCGGCGTCGCTCGACTTCGCCGCGCGTCCCACCTCGTACGCCAGCCTTCGCAACCGGTTTGCCGTCAACTGTGCCGCATGACGCCGTAGCGTTGGGGCCGGCGCCGCACGTGCCTCTTTGCGCCCCATATCAGCCTGCCGATCTGGCGACCACCATCGGGCGGCCATAGGTCTGCCGGAACAACTCGGCGGTGCGCTCGGCCGCCCACTGTTCGAGCTCGACGTCCGCGGAAGCGCGGAGCTGGATCAACGCCTGTCCATTGCGGATCTGGCAGTCGATGGCCCGGATGCGCTGCTCGCCGCTGCGGTCCAGGCTGTCGGCGATCCGCAGCAAGGGGATGGTCAGGAGCAGCGCCTGGCGCTCCTCCGGCCCCAGCCCCCGCAGATTGGTGTGGTCGGGCGATGGGCTGGCCTTGCGGTGGTAGCGGCACAGGTTCGCGATGAACTCCAGCTCCGCCCGCGTGAAACCGGAAATGTCCGAGTTCGCGACCAGATAGTAAGAGTGCTTGTGATGACTCACGTCATTTACATAGTGGCCTACGTCGTGGAGGTACGCGGCTGCTTCCAGCAGCTTTCCGTAGCCCGGGGCAAGCTGGTGCAGCGGCTGCAGCTCGTGGAAGAGCGTCGAGGCCATGGCCGCCACCTGGCGGGCGTGCTTCAACCGCACGTCGTATCGCAGGCAGATCCGCTCGACCTCCTTGCGCTGGTCGCGGTTGAGCTGCGCCAGTTCTCGCCCGATGCCGCGCGCCGCCAGGTCCGCGATGATGCCGTCGCGGATGCCGGCTGCGGAATAGTTGACCGATGGCGCGCGGAACTCCTCCAGGATGTGCAGAAGCACGGCCGCGCCCGGCACGACGATCTCGGCGCGCCTGGGGCCGACGCCCCGGACCTGGCGCCGATCCTCCAGCGCCAACTGGCTCAGTTTGCGGTAGAGCCTCCGTACCTGTGCGGTGGAGGCCCGTAGCCGGTCCGCCTCGCCCCGTTTCGAGCGCGGCGCGCCGTTGATGGCGCCGGCTATCGTCGAGGCGGTCCCGGAGGTCGCAATGAAGCGGTCCCAGCGCGCGCTTCCGAAACGGCGCGTCACGCCTGCCAGCCGTTCGCGGATGTAGTCCTCCATCTGGTGCAGCTCGCGCCGCGCGGGTGGGTCCGAGGCCAGAAAGATCTCGCGCAGGCGCACGGCTCCAAGAGGCTTCGAGATGGCGTCGATGAGCAGGCCGTTCTCGCTGCCGATGATCTCCGCGCTGCCGCCCCCGATGTCGATGATCAGGACGCGCTGCCGCGGATGCGGCCAGCGGCTTTCGACGCCGGCGTGGACCAGCCGCGCCTCCTCGCGCGCCGTGACCACTTCGGCCGGCCCGCCGATCGCCTCCGAGGCTCGCGCCAGGAACTCGGCCTGATTGCGCGCCTCGCGCACGCTGGAGGTAGCCACGGCGCGAACCCCGATGACGTCCAAAGCCCGATAGATCGCCGCCATCCGCGCCAGCACGCCGCAGTTGAGCGCGATGGCCTCCTCGCTGATCCGGCCGGTGCGGAAGACGCTCTCCCCCAGGCGGGTCACTTCCCGCTCCGAGGCGAGAATGCGCGTGGGGCTTCCCGGCACAACTTCGGCCGCCTCCATGCGGATGGAGTTACTCCCGATATCGATTGCGGCGTACCGGGGCATATACTGTATATGATAAGTGAAGGTAGACCCTCCTATGGCTCTTTTTCTTCCGAACCGGTACGCGGGGCGGCTAATCGTCGTGGAAGGCATCGACGGTTCGGGCAAGTCCACGCAGATTTCGCTGCTGAGTCACTGGCTGCGGTCGCAGGGTTATGCGGTCGCCTTCAGCGAGTGGAACTCTTCGCCGCTGGTGCGCCAGACCACGCGGCGAGGCAAGAAGAAGGAGATGTTCACGCCCACCTCCTTCAGCCTGATTCACGCCACCGATTTCGCCAACCGCACCGAGAGCTACATTCTGCCCCTGGTCAAGGCTGGCGCGATCGTTTGCGCGGACCGTTACGCGTTCACCGCTTTCGCGCGCGACGTGGCGCGCGGCGTGAATCGCCGCTGGGTGCGCAACCTATACCGCTTCGCCCTCCGCCCCGATCTGTGCTTTTACTTCCGTACGCCCCTCGACGTGGCCGTGCAGCGCATCCTGGGCGGCCGTGACGCCATCAAGTATTACGAGGCCGGCATGGACCTGGGCCTGAGCCGCGACGTGGTCGAGAGCTTCCGCATCTTCCAGGGCCGCATTCTGGACGAGTACGAGGCCATGGCCGAGCAGATGGGCTTCCGCATCATCGATGCCACGCTTTCGATCGAAGAGCAGCAGCAGCAGATGCGCGCCATGGTCCTGGAGGCGCTCGATCAGCGCCTGAACGCCGGCGTTCTGCGCGTCCCCGAAGGAGAACCCAGTGCCGCTACGACAGCCCCTGCAATTCTATAGCGAGCCGCTTCCGGGCGTAGACACCGCGGAACTGCAGGGCAAGCTCATCGTCATTGAAGGACCGGACGCCGTGGGCCGGAGCACGCAAGTGGCGCGCCTGCGCCAGTGGCTCGAGCAGCAGGGCCATGCCGTGCTCGATACCGGCATGGCGCGCTCCGCCTTGGCGGGCAAGGGCATCAAAGAGGCCATGCTCGGCAACACCCTGGGCCCCATCGCGATGACCCTGTTCTACACCACGGATTTCGCCGACCGCCTGGAGAACGAGATCGTCCCCGCTCTCCGCGCCGGTTTCGTGGTGCTGATCGACCGCTACATCTTCTCGATCATGGCCCGTGCCATCGCGCGCGGCGAAGACCGGCGCTGGATCGAGCAGGTGGCCGGCTTCGCCCTGGTCCCGCACGCCGTCTACTACCTGCGGGCCGGCGTCGAAGACCTGGTGTCGCGGGTGGTGCTGGGCCACGGCGCGTTCGATTACTGGGAAAGCGGTATGGACATGCGGTTCGGCGCCGACATGTACCAGAGCTTCGTCCGCTACCAGTCGCGCATCATCCGAGCGCTGGACCTGATGTCCAAGAGCTATAACTTTACCGTAGTGGACGCCAGCCGGCCGCCCGACGCGATTTTCAAGGAGCTGCAAGAGCACATTGGGGCGCTGGAGTTCAACGGAAGCCGCATCGAACCCAAGCCGGTGGCGCCCCCGAAACGGTCGCGGCGGAAACGCGCATGGAAATCTACATCCTGAGGCACGGCATCGCCGAAGAGCACCGGCCCGGCCGGCGTGACCAAGACCGCGCTTTGACCGACGAGGGCCGCAAAAAGCTGCGCCCGGTTCTCGATCGCGCGCGGGCCGCCGGTGTCGTGCCTTCTCTCATTCTGACCAGCCCCTACGTCAGGGCCGTCCAGACCGCCGAGATGGCGGCCGAAGCCCTCGGCTACAAGGGAACGCTCGTCCGCACCGAGGCGCTGGTTCCCGGCTCGTTGCCGGAGGCGGCCTGGTTGGCGATCCGCGATCATCGCGGCGAGAAGACAATCCTCCTGGCGGGTCACGAGCCGCTGCTGGGCGAGATCGCCGCCTATCTGCTCGGGGTGCCCGAGTTGGCCATCGATTTCAAGAAGGGCGCGCTGCTCCGCCTGGACGTTGACGGCTCCGCGCGCGAGCCGCGCGGAACGCTCCAATGGTTGCTCACGCCCAAGCTGGCGGCGGGCTCGTGACGATCCGCACCGCCACAAGCCGGTTCGAAGCCTGGCTCTTCGACCGGATCACGCCCGTCAAGAAGGATCTCGACCTCAAGCACCAGCGCATGCGCGAGAGCGCGTTCTTGTTCTTGCGCGCGACTTTCTACCGCTGGGCGCAGCTCTGGCCGCAGGTCTGCCCGGACCTCGCTTCGGCTCCGAAAGCCCTGGCTGTCGGCGACCTTCACGTGGAGAATTTCGGCACCTGGCGCGACGCCGAAGGACGCCTGGCCTGGGGCATCAATGACTTCGACGAAGCGTGGCCGCTCGCCTACGTCAACGACCTGGTGCGGCTGGCCGCCAGCGTCAACTTCGCGACTCGGGAAAGCCGCCTGGCCCTGGGCCGCGAGGCAGCGGCCGGGGCGATTCTCGAGGGCTACGCCAAGGCGATCGAGGCCGGCGGCCGGCCATTCGTTCTGGCGGAAGACCACCCGGCGCTCCACGCCATGGCCGTGTACCGGCTCAAGGACCCGGCGCCCTTCTGGCAGAGGCTCAATGCCCTGGCGCCGCTCAAGAGGAACGCGGTGCCTGCCGCCGCGGTCAAAGCGCTGCTCCGCTTGATGCCCGATCCGGACCTGCCTCTGCGGATTGCGCACCGCGTCGCGGGAATGGGCAGCCTCGGCCGGCAGCGCTTCGTAGCCGTCGCCGAGTTTCAGGGCGGCCGGCTGGCCCGCGAGGCGAAGGCCGCGGCGCCCTCGGCGTGCGCCTGGGCCCTCGGCGAGAAGGACGCGATTTTCTACCAGAAGATAGTGGACCGCTCGATTCGCTGCGCCGACCCGTTCGTGAGGCTCAAGGGTAGTTGGATACTGCGTCGCCTCGCCCCGGATTGCGCGCGCATCGAGCTCTCCGCGCTTCCCGCCGTGCGCGACGAGATCCGCCTGCTGCGCGCCATGGGATGGGAGACCGCGAACGTACACCTCGGGACTTTGAAGGCGGCTGCGATCCGCCGGGACCTGGCGCGAAGGCCTCCCAAGTGGCTCTTCGCCGCCGCCGCGCGCATGACCGACGCGCTCGGCGAAGACTGGGAGCGCTGGCGCGCGCGGTAGGCGCTGACCGTCGGCTGCCCCCTACTACTGGTCCGTGCTCTTCTTCTCGTACGGCGTCTTCAGGTACTTCGCCGCTTCTTCTTGCGCGCCCTGGGTGTTGTCCTTGGTGCGCACCGCCTGCGTGTACTCGCTCACGGCGCGCTCCCTCTGCCCCGTGATGTCGAAAACCTTCCCCAGGTTGATGTGCGACCAGACTTCCGTCCATTTCGGGTCCAGGTTGCCGTTGATCGCCTCGCGGAACTCGTTCGCCGCCGACTGATAGTTGTCCTGCAGGAAGAACGTCTCGGCGATGCGGTAGTGCGCCAGGGAGCTGGCACGGTTCACCTCCAGCGCCTTCTGATACTCCTTCAGCGCCTCGTTGAACTCCCCAATCTCGGCGAACTGCTCGCCTCGCCGGATCTCAACCTGCACCCGGATCGGATCGCTGAACCGCAGCACCTTGTTCAGCGGATCGATCGCCAGCGACTTCGGCTTTCCGAACGTGTCCACCGAGAACTCGGTCGACGTGCCCATCACGTCGATTCGCTGCTGCTCCGGATTGCCCTCGGTTTCGATCTTCAAATCCACCGGCATGCGGAACGTGTCCAGGTCCTGCGAGACCTTGCCCATCGCGCGGAAGCCGCCCTCGCCCTTGGGCCCGCCCTTCTGCGTGCGGTAGATGGTGTATTCCATCTTGAACTCCGGCGCACCGCTCGATTCGATCCATTGCAGGAAGAAATAGCGCAGGTTCTGGCCGTAGATGGCCTCCGCCGCCTTCTGGAAGTCTTCGGTCTTCACGGTGCTCCAGGCGTGATTGCCCGGGAACGCGCGCACCAGCTTCTCGAATCCCGCGTCGCCCATCACGTAGCGCAGCATGTTCATCACCGCCGCGCCCTTTCCGGCGGTCAGGGACCAGAACTCCGGCGAGTAGTCGTCGAGCCGCGGCGTCTGGCTGATCGGGACGTCGTTCATCGTGAGCGCATCTACGTACAGGTCACGGGTTTCGGATTCGAGCGCGGAAGGCCCGTTGAGGTGCTCCAGGTAGAGCAGTTCCGAGTACCGCGCCATGCCGTTGGTCAGCCACAGGCCGCCGCGCGCCGCGGCCGATAGCAGCGCGCCCCACCATTGCCGCGCCACCTGGTTGGTCAACAGCCGCACCGACACCTGCTTGCCGATCCCCTGCGGGGATAGAAACACCAGCCCCGGCGCGGAGTATCCGTTCGCCGCGCCGTCCTCGGTCTCTACCAGCGCCAGATTGGCTTGCGGCGGCAGGCCATAGATACCGGTCAGGTAGACCATGATGCGTGAGGTTTCCTGCCCATAGGCATTGGCCATCGCCTTCTCCGCCCCTCGGAAATACAGCGCCGTGCTCACGCCCTCCGACGAGACGCGCGCCGGGTCGCCCTGTACGATCGCGATGCTCCCCGGGAACGAAGGATGGTCATACTGGAAGCGATACGCGACGCCGTCGCCGGCCGCCTCCCGCCGCTCGATCCCCGGCGCCAGTACCGTATAGCCGGCCGGAACCGCGATCCGCAAATCGGCCGTGAAGCGGCTGGTGGTGTAGCCCGCCACCGGAAACCAGCGCGCCGGGTAGAGCAGGAACCCGTGGTCGTCGTGCAGCGCCGCGAACTTGATGCCGAAGACCGGTGAGTCTTCGTTGCCGGTCAGCCGCCCGTCATAGTAGAACGTCACCCGCGCGGGCTTGCCCTTCGGCAGCGGCTGCGCAAAGTTCAGAACCACCGAAAAGGTCGGCCGCTGGCGCGTCGTGGCCACCGGCCGTCCGGCCTCGTCCTCGACTTTGGAAACGTCGAGGGCGTTATTCAATTCGAACGTGGCCGTGCTGGTTTCTTCTTGCGGGACGAATTCCACCTGCGCCTTCGCCCTCAAGGTCTGCATGCGCGGATTCACCTCCGCGTCGATGCCGTAGTGCTGAACGTCGATGCGCGCGGGCCGCTGCTGGGCAGACGACACCGCCGCGGCGCTCACTAAGGCGAGCGCCAACGAGAGCTTCCGAGCCATTCTCCGTCTCTCCCCAATACGCTTCTAACTCTTGGAAGGTTGCCGTACGCGGTTGGTTCCGAGAATCTCATCCACGATTCCCGCCGCCTTCTCTGTCGGATTTTCCGGGCCCGCCAGCGCGCGGCCGACGGCCTCGAGTTGCCGCCGCATATCCTCTCGGTCGGCGGGGCTGTTCAGAAGCCTCAGCGCTTCCGCGGCCAGTCGCTCCCCCGTCATTTCATTTTGCATCAGTTCGGGAATGACTGCCCGCCCCGCGATGAGATTCACCATCGAGTAGAAGGGCACGTCCACCAGAAACTTGCCGGCAAACCAACTCAGCGCTGTGACCTTGTAGAAGGTGACCATCGGCGTTCCGAAGAGCGCCGCCTCAACCGTCACCGTGCCGCTCGCCGCCAAGGCCAGGGTGGCGTGAGCCAGCAGGTCCCAGGTCTCACCTTCAATTACTTGGATGGCTCCCCCCGGATTGCGTTCCCTAAAATCGCTCAATCCTGCCCTTCCGAGCACCAGATTCACCGGCAGCCGGCGCGCAATCTCGGCGGCCGCGGCCGCCAGCGCCGGCATGTGCCGTGACGCCTCCGCCTGCCTCGATCCCGGCAGCAGCGCCACCAGCGGCCGGTCCTCTGCCAGCCCGTGCTTTCGAAAAAACTCTTCCCTGCCGAGCGCGGGCCTCACCAGCCGCGAAAGCGGATGGCCGATGTAGGTTGCCGGAACGCCGTGTTCCCGGAAGAACGCCTCTTCGAACGGGAAGATGCACAGCAGCCGGTCGATGGTCCGCCGCATCGCCGGCAGCCGCCCCTTCCTCCACGCCCAGGCCTGCGGCGCTACCAGGTACACCACGGGGATTCCCATCCGCTTTAACCGCCGCGCCAGGCGCAAATGGAAATCGGGGCTGTCGGTCAGAATGGCGAGCGCCGGCCGCTCCGCGCGCGCCGCCGCCAGCAGCTTGCGATACTCTCGCCAGACCCGCGGGATGTGCTCAACCACCTCGATGAGGCCCACCACGGCCAGGCTGGCGGCGTCCACGACGGCCCGCACCCCCGCTGCCCGCATTCGCGGTCCGGCGCATCCGAACAGCTCCAGATCCGGGTGCCGGCGCAACAGCTCGGCCGCCAGGCTCGCTGCGTAGAGATCGCCCGAAGCCTCGCCCGCGGAAATCAGGATCTTAAGCGCCACCACCCGTCAGCCTACAACAGGACAGGCGGGACATGCTTTGACACAGTCAGCCCGCTGCCCGTAGCGCGCGCGGCTCACTCGGCGCCGCGGGCTTTCTGGATATTCCTGGGGCGATGTCCACGGACGCATCGGAGAACGAATCGGCCCATAGCTGGCGGAACTCATCGAGCTTCCTGCGCACCTTCCGCCGGAGCGCGGCCTCGATCCTGCGGTCGCCGCCCTGGCGCTCGATCATTGCCCGAACCGTCTCGCAATCGCTGATAACGCCGAGCACTTTCTGGAGAGCCTTCAACCGCTCCAGCCAGCCGTCGAGGGATGCGCCATCCACGGGTGCGAACAGCTCCACGGTGTACCGAAGTTTCTTGGCTTCGATCCGGAGCCGGTGGATCCTCTCGATCGAGGCCTTGGGACCGAGCGCCCGCTTGCCGCGGCCGAGGAACTCCCGCACCATCGGCTGTAGAACGCCCCTGGCTGTGACCCCGATCGGATCGTAGCCGATGCCTCCCCGGCCACGGCTCTCGAGAACGGCTCTCCACTTGGAGTACGTCCTGCGCTGCGACCAGCGCTTGAGCGCGCCCGTAAGGTCCCGCTCCGCTTCCTTTCGCCGTTTCCGAAATGACGAGAGAATCGCAGCCGGCACGGACTTGAATTTCGACAGCAACTCAAGGGCGATGTCGCAGTCCCGCACGTCGCCGGCGAGCCCCATGATTTTCTTCAACCGGCGCTTCAACTTCTTCACATCCTGGGTGGAGAAGCAAGAGTTAAAGGCGGCCAGCGCCTGTGCGAATCTCCGAATCGAGACCCTGAGGTCGTGTACCTCGCTTGCGTGCGGCGATTTGGCCGTGCGGCCGGCCTGATACGCCAGGCGGCGCAGGAGTCCGTCCACCTGTTCGGTGGCAAACGGACCGGTTTCGTTGGCGATCGGCAACTCGGTTCCCCCAGTTTCAGGCCGTACTCCTAAATTATAGCCCCGGGGGAGCGAGGCGACGGATGCTACGGCCGGAAGCTTACGCGGGCTTGCTCGCTGACCTTTCGGTGTGAGAGGTTGGCCAGGCTCAGGCGGAAGCTGACGTTTCCGAAAACGGGGTAATACTGCAGGCCCCCGGCACGCACGCTCTCCCTCAGCAGGGCCAACGTCGTGGCCGACGAGTTCCGTCGCAGGGGCATCGCTCCCGTCACGGTGACTGGCTTTGGGGCCGCCAGCCCGGTGGCGTCCAATGAAACCGAGGAGGGGCGGCAGAAGAACCGGCGCGTCGAGGTGTGGCTGCGAACCATGTAGAATGGGTGGCCGGTTCCGCCCATGACCAAACTCACCGTCGCAGTTGGCGCCGTCGCCATCGGCCTCGTCGTCCTCTTCGGCCTCTATCTGTTTCTGAAGGGCGTGCGCAATGTGCAGATGGCCCTTGCCAGTACGAAGTGGCCTCAGACCTCCGGCGTCGTGGTCCGCTCCGAGACCACGCGTAGCGTCACCAAAAGCACGAGAACGAGTGATGGCTCGGTGTCGTTTTCCACAGAGACCGTCATCCGCTACGTGGTGAACGGCCACGAATACACCACAGATGTGCTCCACTTCGGCCAGACTTTGGGATCTGACGACAAGTCCGTGGCCGCACTCCAGCGCATGCGATTTCCGGAGGGCCGGAAAGTGACAGTTTCGTACAATCCCCGAAATCCCTCGACCGGGGTGATGAAGCCGGGACTGCACGCCGAGGCCTTCTGGCTGCCCGGCGCGGGACTGGCGTTTCTGGTGCCGGCCGCCTTGTGTCTTATGGTGGGATGGACGATGGCGAGCGGCTTCGCCGCGGACGACCAGACCTTTGCAAACTCTGTGCACAGCGCCATCGAAGAGGCAGCTCGGACCGGTAAGCTGCCCGACCGCCCGATCCCGCCGCCTCGGGACCTGGGCGGCGATGCGGCATCGACCGTGGTGGCCGTGCTTTTCGGCGCGGTCGCCTGCGGTCTCGGGGTGTTGGCGCTCACCGCGGGCCTTCAGCGGATGTGGCGCGGCCACGCCAGCCAGAACTGGCCCACGACTCAAGGCGTGGTGGTCTTCTCCATGAACGGCGAGGACGCGGCGTCGAATGACACCGACGATCCCACTTACTACTCCCAGTTCGTCTATCAATATGAGGTGGCGGGGACGAAGCACTTCAACAACGTCCGCCAGTTCGCCCAGGTCGAGGGCGGAAGCAGCGAGGACGCGGCGCGAATCGCTTCGACCTACCAGAAAGGGGCCATCGTGAAGGTCTCCTACTTCCCGACGGATCCCGACGTCGCCGTGCTCGAACCCGGGAACACCAACTCGGCGCTGGTGTTGCCCGGCATCGGCGCGGTGCTCCTGCTCTTCAGTTTGGCGATCTTCATCTGGGTGGTCCCCGCCGTCTCCAAGCCGTAGGGTGTAGGATAAGCTTCAGCTTGTCCCCCTGAGGTTTCGCATGGACGCAACTTGTGGTTCACGCCCCTGCAACCTCGGCGTGCCAAGTTTGAAGTATGACGATCCCCGAGCCGATTTGCAGCCTGGGCGCAGATCCCGCCGGAACGGGCAGCATGGCCACCTACCGGCTTGTCCGAAACTTGTGCGCCACCGTGCTGACGAGCGGGTACGAGCCGAACCCCGGTCTCTTGCTGGGCGCTGCGCGCGTCCGGCCCACGGCGACGGATGCGGACCTCGAGAACATACCGGCGACCGGTCCGGTCCTGGTCGCGGCGGGCGCCGCGTACGGGGCGCTCGAGGCCCTGGCGGCTTCCTTCGTGCTCGATGAGATCAGGCCCGACGTCAAGGTGGTGGCCGACCGTTTCCTCGCCGCCTCTCCCAACCTCCGGCCGCGTTTTGTGGCCTCGGACCCGTGGGATCGCCGGCGGGCGGCGCCGGTGAGCGTGCGAGCGCTCCGGCAGGGACTGGTATGGCTATGTTCCGGAGGACTGCTGGCCGCCTTCGTGGAAGAGGAGGCGTGGGGTGCGGCGGTACGCTTGGCGCGTCTTACCGGCGCCGCGGTTGTGCCGGCCGCAGTGACGCGGGAGCAAACGGGACTGCCGGAGAACGGGGCCATCGAACTGCGCCTGGGTGCGCCAGTCAGCGCCGAGCGGCTCGACCGTTTCGCACTGGACGAGGCAGCGGCCTACCTGTCCTGGAGAGCCTGCGAGCTGGCCGGGCGCCACCGACCCGCCTTGCGGCTCGTGCCGCGGGTGGCGCACGCTAGCGCGTGAGCCACGGCAGCCCGCCACGCAAAATTGATCCTGCTCTCATCGCCCCGTAACATTCGCCTGTCATTTTATGTCTCATGCCAACCCCAGCGCCCGTTCCCGCCCTTAGTCTCACAACTTTCTTCGATCCTTCCGTGAGATCCTTCCTGGCGCCCGTCGCGCCTGCGATCGAGCGCCTTCTGATGCTGGACCGCCTCCGGGACGCGTTCGGGGCGTCGCTCGGAGGCGCACGGGACGCGGACGCGTTTGGGGCGTTGCTAGCCGAACTGGGGGTCCGATATCACGTCGATTCCGGCGACCTCGCGCGCATTCCGGCGGAAGGGCCTCTGGCCATCGTCGCCAACCACCCCTTCGGCATGCTGGAAGCCGCCGTCCTCGCCGATGTTCTTACGCGCGCCCGGCCCGACGTGAAGTTCATGGCCAACTCCATTCTGGCCGCGATTCCCCAGATGCGGGAACGGTTCATCCTCGTCAACCCGTTCGGAGGCCGCGCCGCCACCGTCGAGAACCGGACTCCGCTGCGGCGCTCGATCGAATGGCTGCGCGGCGGCGGCGCCCTGGCCGTGTTCCCGGCTGGGGAGGTGGCGCGCTTCAACCTTTCGCGCGGGGCGGCGGTGGATCGCCGGTGGAACCCCTCTATCGCCCGGCTGATCCGCATGGCGGGCTGCCCCGCGCTGCCGGTCTTCTTCGAGGGAGCGAACAGCCTCTCGTTCCAACTGCTGGGTATGGTGCATCCGCTGCTGGGAACCGCGGCCTTGCCGCGCGAGCTTCTCAACAAGCGCGGGACCATGGTCGAATTGCGCATCGGCCGCCCCGTCCCGTCGGACACTCTCGGCAGTCTTCAAAGCGACGAGGCCGCGATGCTGTACCTGCGCTGCCGCACCGATATGCTCGCGAGCCGCGGCTTGCGCCCGCGGGCCCAGCGCCGCATCCCGATTCCACTGCCGGTTCCCAAGCCGGCGGAACGGATCCCCGTCGCCTGCGAAACCCAGCCCCTTGCCGTGCGCGAGGAGGTCCAGTGTCTGGTCCCCCTGTGTGAGACGAACGAGCTGACCGTGTACATCGCGCCCGGCGAACGGATCCCCAACACCCTGCGCGAGATCGGCCGTTTGCGCGAGTTGACGTTCCGCGCGGTAGGCGAAGGGTCCGGACGGGCCCTGGACCTGGACATCTTCGACGATTGGTACTTGCACCTGTTTCTGTGGAACCGGGAGAAACAGGAAATCGCCGGCGCGTACCGCCTGTGCGCGACACCCGACGTGCTGCCCCGGCGCGGTATCCGCGGACTCTATACCAGCAGTCTGTTCCATTACCAGCCGGAGTTCTTCCGCCGCGTCGGTCCGGCCCTGGAACTGGGCCGCTCCTTCGTGCGGCCGGAATATCAGAAACAGATGGCGCCTCTGTTTCTGTTGTGGAAAGGCATCGGCCACTACGTGGCGGCCCGGCCGGACTGCCCCACGCTGTTCGGCGCGGTCAGCGTAAGCAACGATTACAACCCGGTTTCGCGCGACCTGCTAGTGAGTTTCCTCAAGCGCCATACCGACCCGGCTCTGGCCCAACTGGTCCGGCCCAGGCGCCCGTTCCATCCGGGCGCGTCGAGCAAATGGCACGCGCACGTCCTGAGCCGCTTCCTCACGGACCTCGAGGATCTCGCCGATCCGATCGCCGACCTGGAGCCGGACGGCAAAGGCGTTCCGGTTCTCGTCCGCCAGTACATGAAGCTGGGCGGCCGCATGCTGGGATTCAACGTGGACGCGAAGTTCTCGAACGCCCTCGACGGCCTGGTGCTGGTGGATCTGCGGAACACGCCTCTGGCGAAGCTCGCGCGCTACATGCCTCCGCGGGAGGCCGCGTGCTTTCTCGCCTGGCATCGAACGCGCTGCGCGTAGATCACCAGCGCCCGCCGCTCCGCGGCGATCCGCGGAACAATAATCAAATCAGTCATTTGGGGGGCGGCTGGGGGCCCTCGCTGCCCGGCGGAGTCAGAACTGTCCCCTCCTGGGTCGCCGGAGTCGAACGGAATGAAAACAATGAGACCACCGGGGCTAATGGTGCCGGTTGGATGTACAATCGATGCTGACCAGGATGGCAGCAGGGAACCCCTGCCCAAGTCATCGCGTATGGCCGGTTATGAGGTGATTCACCCCGGGGCTCATCCTGCCCGAAACGAGATTCGAGACGCAACCCTGCCCATTGTGAGCGGGAATGGTAACATAGCAGCTTTGAACATCGTATTTGTTTGGAGGGGGTTATGACGAACAAGCACGAACACGGTCTGCTCGACAGCCTAAAGCACTTGGCTTTCGAAGAGGAGCCGGCGAAGCCGGACGCTCCGCCAGCCGCTGCCCCGACGTTTACGCCAGCGGTGACAGCAGCAGCTCCCCCGGTTGGTTATTCGCTGCCGATAGACGCGGGAGTGGTGCCGGATAACGACGAAGTCTACCGGAAGATCCTCGCCAGGACCGATTTCGAAGGCACTGCCGCGGCCGCAACGATACACAAGTTCCTGGAGCCTCTTAAGGCCATCCCGGACACCGTGATGCCCCCTAACGTGAAGTTCAAAACGGCCGTCCTTCAAGCCAAGGCACAAGCCGGGCTGACGGAAGACAGCATCCTGTCGACCTTTGACACCCTGAAAGCCAGCCTTCAGCAAGAACACGACGCTTTTGACGCAAAGGCGCAGCAGTTTGCGGCTCGCGAGATTGCGGGCCGGCAGGACCGTATCGGCCAGATCACCGGGCAAATCACCCAGCTACAGCAGGAGCTTGCTCAATTGTCCAGCGAACTGGTGGAGGCGCAGGGCAAGAGTACGCACGCGCAAAGTCAGTTCGTGGCAGCCGTGAACCGCCGCAGCAGTGAAATCGAACAGCAGAAGGAACAGTACGCCGCCATGCTGAAAGGATAAGAGAAACCCATGAGCCTCATGCCCGTTATTCCCAACTTCACGCAGAACCTGCAGGGCTATACGCCCAAGTCGTTCTGGAAGCGTCCGGAGGGCCCATTCGGCATGGTCGTCCTGGCGGCCTTGATTGTTGGCGCAGGCATCGGACTGTACCTCATCTTGCCGTTCCTGATCACGCTGTTGACCAACACCCTTTACGCGGGCGCTCTGACAGCGGTGCTCGTTGTGATCCTCTGGCTGGCGTCGAATCGGTCCTTCCGCGCGGCAATAAAGAACCTGTTCCAATACACGGTGCGGTGGTTCGCCTCCTGGGTGGTGGAGACCGATCCGATCGGCATTCTTCGCAACAACCTCGACGACATGAAGAAGGAGAAGGCCAACCTCGACCAGACGCTGCAGCGATTTGCCGGGAGCGACGAGAGGCTTCAGCGAAGCATTGCCGCAAAGAACGACGAGATCACCTCCCTCGGTCACAAGGCCGCCAAGGCCGAGCAGATGGCGGCGGCTGCCACCGATCCCATGGAGCGGGAACGCCTTTTGCTCGAACGCCAGACCTTCCTCGAGAAGGCCGGGATGTTGATGCAAGGCGTGAAACAGCTTCAGGCCCTTCAAGAGCAGACGTCGAAGATGCTGAGCACTTTCCAGCACTGGTCGCAAATCGCCGACAGCAAGATCCAACGGACCGAGAACAAAGTCAGCTTCCTGGCGGAGCAGCGCAAGATGATCCTGGACGCCAAGGCGACTCTCGGCGTCGGCCAGCGCTTGCTGCGCGGCAATCCGGAACAACTGAAGATGGTCGATATGGCCCTGGACTACCTCGAAGAGGACACGGCCCGCACCCTCGGTGAGATCCGGGAGTTCTCCCGCTACACCGACAAATTGCTCACCGACGACCAAATCGAATCCGGCGCGATGGCGGACGAAGCGGCCGGCAAGTTCGCCGAGTTCAACCAGAAGCTGCTCACCGACGGCAACCAGCCCGCGGGAGCCGACATGATTCAGATTCCCGGGATGGCGACGCCGGAGCCGGCCGCAATTCCCCGGACCCCAGCCAGCGGGAAGGGCTCGGGCGACTACGACAACATGTTTAAGTAGGGCACGCTTCAGCTTGCCCACGGGCAGTAGTTCTGCCAGTTCATCGGGAGGAAGAAGCAAATGGCGCGTTTGAAGCCGCAAGCAAAGGTTTTCCTGATCGTGGTCGTGGCGGGGGGTGTGGTTTTTGGACTGCGCTCTGCCATGCAGCACGGCCTGATTCCAACCCCCGGCATCATGCAGTCGATCGTCGCTACTCGCGTAGACCTGCCGCCGCAAACGGAGGCGCAGGTGGCCAACGTGACGGCTTTGCCCTACCCATCCACCATCGCCGCCAACGTTTCGGCGACGCGCATGCCGTTCGACATCTGGGAGTGGAACGCTATGTTCGCCCTGCTGTATGCGAACGGCGGCAAGGAGACCACCAAGGGTTCGCTCATGGAGAAGAACGGTGTGAACCTTGCCTTGCACCGCGAGGACTCGAACTCGCAGATGAAGGCCGATCTGCTGACCTGCGCCAAACAGCTCCACGATGGCGAAAAGACCTGCTCCTCCGGCGCAGTGGCGCTGGTAGTCATGGGCGATGGAGGCGGCCAATGGTTGGCCGATCTGAATCCGCAACTGAAGAAGTTGGGGCCGGAATACCAGGCGGTCATCATCGGCGCCGTGGGCCGGTCCAACGGAGAGGATGCGCTTTTGGGCCCGGCCGAGTGGAAGTCGAACCCGCAGAGCATGAAGGGCAAAACCGTGGTCGGCGTCATTCGCGACGGCGACTGGAATATCGCCCTCAACTATCTGGGCTCGAACGGTCTGAAGAATAACCCCGACCTGAAGACCTACGACCCGGATGCCGTCAACTGGATTTCGGCTCCCGACGAGGACTACATCAAGGCCGTAACCGAGGTGTACGTCCCCAATCGTTGCGAAGACCGCAAAGTAGTGAAAGACGGCCGCCCGACGGGCGCTA
>Ga0265316_10003377_pt1 | contig 16173 bp, 11 predicted proteins | sample 4522metaG_FD_202092 | JGI IMG/M metagenome (GOLD analysis project Ga0265316, IMG submission 202092) | Rhizosphere microbial communities from Carex aquatilis grown in University of Washington, Seatle, WA, United States - 4-5-22 metaG | ecosystem: Host-associated > Plants > Roots > Rhizosphere >...
GACCTCGCCACGGGAGTGATCCTCCGCCTCGTCCGCTCGGGCTTTTCCGTAGCGGCCCTCGAAGTGGCCTCTCCCACCGCGATCCGTCGATCGGTAGCGTTCTCCGAGGCGGTCTACGAGGGCGAGGCCCGCGTGGAAGGCCTCCTCGCGCGGCGGGCCGGATCGGTCGGCGAGGCGAAGAGAATCGCCCTCGCGGGGATCGTCCCCGTCCTCGTCGACCCGGACTGCGAGTCCCTGACCGAATTCGCCCCCATGGCCCTCGTGGACGCGATCATGGCCAAGCGCAACCTCGGCACGAACGCGGCCCTGGCGGACATCGTAGTAGCCCTCGGTCCCGGCTTCACGGCTCCTGTCGACGCCCACGCGGTGATCGAGACGAACCGCGGCCATTATCTCGGCCGCGTCATCCGCGAAGGCGGCGCCGAGCCCGACAGCGGCATCCCCGGCCTCATCGGCGGGCGCGGGAGCGAGCGCGTCGTGCATGCCCCCGTCACCGGGGTCGCGGAAGTCCTTCGCGCGATAGGCGACAGGGTCGCCGCGGGCGAACCGATCCTCGCCCTTCGGACCCCGGACGGCGCGCGGAGCGTCGTGGCCTCGCCCCTGGACGGTGTCCTCCGCGGGCTCATCCGAGCTGGCATCCAGGTAAGCGAGGGCCTCAAGATCGCCGACGTCGACCCCCGCGGAGAGAAGGCCCATTGCCTCTCGGCCTCGGACAAGGCCCGGGCCGTGGCGGGCGGCGTCCTCGAGGCTATCCTCGAGCTCGGCGGGAGGCCCGATTGATCTACCTCGACAACGCCGCGACGAGCTTCCCCAAGGCGCCCGGCGTGGGCGCGGCCGTGGCCCGGGCCCTCGAGTCGCCCCTGGGCAACGCGGGCAGGCCCTCCTCGATCGCCGGCCTGGGGGCGAGCCGCATCGCCTTCGAGGCCAGGGAGGAGCTCGCGGCCCTATTCGGCGTCCCCGATTCGAGGCGGATCGCCTTCACGAAGAACGCGACCGAAGCCCTGAACCTGGCGATCATGGGCGCGGTCCCCTCGGGCGGCCGCCTCGCGGTGAGCTCCTTCGAGCATAACTCCGTTATGCGCCCCGCGAGGCGCCTCGTAGTGGAAAAGGGCGTCGAGCTCATCGTCTTTGCCTGCGACGAGGAAGGCAAGCCCGATCCCGATTCGCTCGCATCGGCCCTCGCCGCCCGACCCGACCTTCTCGTCCTCACGGCGGTGAGCAACGTGACGGGGGCGATCACCCCCTTCGAGGAAGCGGCGGCCCTCTGCCTCGCCGCCGGAGTTCCCTTCCTCGTGGACGGCAGCCAGGCCGCCGGCCACCTGCCGATCGCGTTGGGCGACACCGACATCTCGGCCTTCTGCTTCGCGGGCCACAAGGGCCTCCTCGGCCCCGAGGGCACGGGCGGGATATGGATGGCCGAGGGCTTCGATCCCCCGCCCCTCCTCTACGGCGGCACGGGGAGCGAGTCGGCCTCCGAACTCCAGCCCGGCGTCCTCCCCGACCGCTACGAGGCGGGCACGCAGAACGCCCCCGCCCTCGCCGGCCTCCTCGTGGCCGCGCGCTTCCTCTCGCGGACGGGCCTTCGATGCGTGGAGCTGCGCGAGATGGCCCTCCGCGACCGGCTCGTCGACGGCCTTCGCGGGATACGGCGGCTCTCGGTCCTCGGGCCCGGCGCCGCTTCGCGCTCGGCGCCCGTCGTTTCCCTGACAGCGCGGGGAATTTCGCCCGCCGAGCTCGCCCTCGAGCTCGGGAAGCGGGAGATCGCGGCGCGGCCCGGCCTGCACTGCGCTCCCTCCGCCCACCGCGCCCTCGGCACGCTGGAGTCGGGCGGGACCCTCAGGCTCTCGCCGGGATTCTTCACGACCGAATCGGAGATCGACGAAACCCTAGCCGCGATAAAGGAGATCCTCGCATGAAGGGCGACGAAAAACTGACGCGCTACACCCGATTCTCGGGCTGCGGCGCCAAGCTCGGTCCGGGAGTCCTCGAAAAGGCGCTCTGCGGACTCGAGCAGCCCGCATATGAAGGCCTCATCGCTGACTTCGCGAACTGCGAGGACTCAGGCCTCTTCGACATCGGGAACGGACGCGCTCTCGTCCAGACGGTCGACTTCTTCCCGCCCATCGTCGACGAGAGCTTCCTCTTTGGGCGCATCGCGGCCGCCAACGCCCTCTCCGACGTCTACGCGATGGGCGGCAAACCCCTCACCGCCCTCGCCCTCGTCTGCTTTCCGGTCAAGGCGCTCGGCCTCGAGGCTCTGCGCGAGGCTATGGCCGGCGGCCTCGAGGCCCTCGTCGAGGCGGGCTGCGCCCTCCTCGGCGGCCACAGCATCGACGACCCCGAGCCCAAGCTCGGCTACGCGGTCACGGGCATCGTCGACGCCGCCAAAGCCTGGAGGAACAATACCCTCGAGCCGGGTGCGGTACTCATCCTCACGAAGAGCCTCGGCACCGGACTTGTCAACATGGCCTTGCGCGCGGAGCTCGCCTCCGAGGAAGCCAAGGAGGCGGCCGAACGATCCATGGCGACCCTCAACAAGGTCGCCTGCGAGATCCTTTCGAAGCGCCGCGTCCTCGCCTGCACCGACGTGACCGGCTTCGGCCTGGGCGGCCACGCCGCCGAGATGGCCTCGGGACTTCGCTGCGGCCTGCGCCTCGAGTTCTCGCGCCTCCCCTTCTTGCCCGGGGCGCCCGAATACGCGGCCATGGGTCTCGTGCCCGAGGGCGCGAGGCGGAACGAGGAGGGCCGCATGCACGCGCTCAAGATCGACGCCTCCCTCGGGCCCGTCGAGATCGATCTCCTCTTCGACCCCCAGACTTCGGGCGGCCTCCTCGCCGCGGTCGCGCCCGAAGACGCGGAGGCCGCGTTGCGCGAACTCAAAGCGGCCGGCGTGGAGGCGGCCATCGTCGGCGAAGCCGGAGGCCCTCCCGGCGTCGTTACGGTCGGGGCATGAGTCGGTGGCCCTCGTCCTGACCTTCGCCTCGATCCACGACGCACTCAAGGCCGAGAAGGCGCTGCTTCCCCCCGCGGAGACCGGAGGGAAGATGGCGGGCGAGCTCGTGCCCCTCCCACCCGCGATCAAGAGCGACTGCGGTTTCGGCCTCCTCCTCGAGGCGGCGGAGGACGACGGCGCGTGCTATATTGAAACCCTGCGCAAATCGGGAGTCGAAGTCGAAGCCTCGTATCGAATCGTCGATCGGGAAGAAGGCAATGGAATCCGAAAGGAGAGAAGCTATGAGCGAATCGTCTAGGTCCATCGACGCGAGGGGCCTGGCTTGCCCCCAGCCCGTCGTGCTCGCGAAGAAAGCCCTCGATGAGGGCGGCTTCGATATCCTCGAAATGATCGTGGACGGCCCCTCCGCCCGCGAGAACGTGAGTCGCTTCGCCCTCCACGCGGGCCATGCCGTCGAATCCGTGAAGGAGGGCGAAAAAGGCGCCGCGATGATACGTATCCGCCGCGCGGCGGGTACTTCCGCCGAAAAGGCGGAACGGGCCCAGGAAGCCGCGTCGACCTGCCCCGACGGCGAGGCGAAGGCCCCGATCGGCGCGGAGGCTGCTCCGACTATTTTTATTTCCTCGGATCGCGTCGGCTCGGGCGACGAGGAGCTCGGCGCCCTCCTCATGAAGGGTTTTATCGGCACGATTCTCGAAGCATCGCCCCTGCCCGCCAGGCTTATTTTCATGAACGGCGGCGTGCGATTGACTGTCGAAGACTCCGCCTCCCTCCCCAGTCTGAAGAAACTCGAAGAGTTTGGCGTGGAAATCCTAGCCTGTGGCACTTGCTTGGAATTTTATAAAATCAAGGAGAAGCTCGCGGTTGGGCGGGTATCCAATATGTTCGAAATTTCCAGCTTACTCCTTAAAGGACCGACATTTAGCTTATAATTCCCGCTTGGCCGGGAGTAAAACGGTTTGCATTTTTATGCATTTTTACAAGAATATTTTACCGTTTCCCCCTTGAAATCAGAAGCGATTTTCAGGTAGCTTATGGCCGCGCCTCGGGGCGCTCTCCCCATGATAGTAGAATGACAGCGTCCCGGCGCTAGCGAAGCGTTTACGAATAACGCCGCTCAAGCTAAAGGAGCTGTTAGATGTCCAGGCGAAAGCGAGCACGCCTCCTCCTGGAGGACGGCGCGGAGTTCGAAGGATGGACTTTCGGCGCCCTAGTCGGAGTCGAGGGCGAGGTCGTCTTCACGACCGGCATGGCCGGCTATCCCCAGTCCCTCACCGATCCTTCGTACTTCGGGCAGATACTCGTCAACACCTATCCCCTCGTCGGCAACTACGGAGTCCCCGGAGACGAAGCCGACGAGGCGGGCATTCCCCTCCACTTCGAGTCCGGACGCATCTGGGCATCGGGCCTCGTGGTTTCCGAAGCCTGCGACGCGCCGAGCCACTTCGCCTCCGTGCGCAGCCTACCCGCCTGGCTGGAAGGCCAGGGCGTGCCCGGGATCGAGGGCATCGACACGAGGGCCCTCACGATGCGCCTCCGCGAGAGGGGCGTCATGCGGGGCTCGATCCTGATCGACGGCGCGAAGGCTCCGGCCTCGAGCGCCTCCCTGCACGCCGTCGAATCGGTCTCGCGGACCGAGGAGCGCGTCTTCGGCTCGGGAGGAAGCCCGCGCGTGGCATTAGTCGACTGCGGCGCGAAGAACAACATCCTGCGCTGCCTTCTCGCGCGGGACGTCGAAGTCCTCGTCCTGCCCTGGAACGCCTCGCTCGAGGGCAGGGACTACGACGGCGTCTTCCTCTCGAACGGCCCGGGAGACCCCAAGGCCTGCACGAAGACTATCGCTTCCGTGCGCCGCGCCCTCGCCGGGGACAAGCCCGTCTTCGGCATCTGCCTCGGCGCCCAGATCATGGGCCTCGCCGCCGGCGCCGACACCTACAAGCTGCCCTACGGCCACCGCGGCCAGAACCAGCCCTGCATCGACGCATCCACCGGGCGCTGCTACATCACGAGCCAGAACCACGGCTACGCGGTCCGGGCGGAGAGCCTTCCCTCGGACTGGGAAGTCTGGTTCACCAACGGCAACGACGGCACCGTGGAGGGCATCAGGTCGAAGACCCTCCCCTTCTCCGCCGTCCAGTTCCACCCCGAGGGCTGCCCGGGCCCCCGAGACACCGAGTTCCTCTTCGACGATTTCGTCGCGCGGGCGAAGGAGCGGGCGGCGCGGGGGAATGCTCAGGCGAAGGCGCCCAAGCTCGCGAGGGAGATGGCGCGATGAGCGAGGTCAAGAAGGTCCTCGTGCTAGGCTCCGGAGGCCTCAAGATCGGCCAGGCCGGCGAGTTCGACTACTCGGGTTCCCAGGCGCTCAAGGCCCTCCGCGAGGAGGGCGTAAAGACCGTCCTCATCAATCCCAATATCGCGACTATCCAGACGAGCGAGGGCATGGCCGACGCGACCTACTTCCTCCCCGTCACGCCCGAGTACGTCGAGAAGGTGATCGAGAAGGAGAAGCCCGACGGCATCCTCCTCTCCTTCGGCGGGCAGACCGCCCTCAACTGCGGCGTGGCCCTCGAGCGCTCCGGCGTCCTCGCCAAGCACGGCGTGCGCGTCCTCGGCAGTCCCGTGCGCGCGATCGAGGAGACCGAGGACCGCGACCTCTTCGCGAAGAAGCTCGCCGAGATCGGCGTATGCACCGCCCGTAGCGAGGCCGCCTCGAGCCTCGAGGGGGCCCTGGCCGCGGCCGAGCGGATCGGCTACCCCGTGATGCTCCGCGCCGCCTACGCCCTCGGCGGCTCCGGCTCGGGCCTCTGCGAGAATCCCGACAGGCTGCGGATGCGCTGCGAGAAGGCCCTCGCCGTGTCGCCTCAAGTCCTCGTCGAGGAGTGGCTCGGCGGCTGGAAGGAGATAGAGTACGAGGTCGTCCGCGACCGCACGGGCGACTGCATCACGGTCTGCAACATGGAGAACCTCGATCCCTTGGGCATCCACACGGGCGAGAGCATCGTGGTCGCTCCCTCGCAGACCCTGACCGACTCGGAATACCACAAGTTGCGGCGCATCGCCCTCGAGGTGATCAATCACCTCGGCATCGTCGGCGAATGCAACATCCAATACGCCCTCGACCCCGACTCGGAGGACTACCGCGTCATCGAGGTGAACGCTCGCCTATCGCGCAGCTCCGCCCTCGCCTCCAAGGCGACCGGCTATCCCCTGGCCTTCGTGGCGGCCAAGCTCGCCCTCGGCCAGACGATGAAGGAAATCGAGAACCGCATAACGCGCGCCACCAAGTGCTGCTTCGAGCCGGCCCTCGACTACTGCGTCGTCAAGATCCCGCGCTGGGACCTCGGGAAGTTCAAGGACGTCGACATCAGGATCGGCAGCGAGATGAAGTCCGTGGGCGAGGTCATGTCCATCGGGCGCTCCTTCGAGGAAGCCCTGCAGAAGGCCATCAGGATGACGAGCATCGGCGCGCCCGGCCTCTCCTGCGAGAGCGGCCTCGTCAGGCTCGGCCCCAAGGGCCGAAACGGGGCCCTCAAGGAAGCCCTGCAGAGGCCGACGGACCGCCGGCTCTTCGCTATCTACGCCGCCCTCGCCGAGGGCTGGTCGGTCGACAAGATCTTCGGCCTCACGAAAATCGACCGCTGGTTCCTCTCGAAGATCGCGAACATCCTCGCCTGCGAGAGAAGAATCGCCGCCGCCGCCGCCAAGAGCGCGGGCAAATCTGGAACGCAGCTCGGCCGCGAGCTCCTCCTCGAGGCCAAGCGCTTCGGCTTCTCCGACGCGCGCCTCGCCGAGCTCCTCGGAACGAAGGAATCCGTCATGCGCGAGGAGCGCGAGAAGGCCGGAATCCGACCGGCCTTCAAGCGCATCGACACGCTGGCCGCCGAGTACCCCGCGCGCTCCAACTACCTCTACGCCACCTACTGGGGAACCGAGAGCGACGTCGAGAGCTCGGACTCCGGCGTCGTCGTCATCGGCTCCGGCGCCTACCGCATCGGGTCGAGCGTCGAATTCGACTGGTGCTGCGTGAACGCGGTCCAGACGGTCCGCGAGATCGGCAAGACCTCCATCATGGTCAACTGCAATCCCGAGACGGTGAGCACCGACTACGACGTCTGCGACCGCCTCTACTTCGAGGAGCTCTCCCTCGAGCGCGTCCTCGACATCTACGAGTTCGAGCGCCCCTCCGGCGTGATCCTCTCGATGGGCGGGCAGACGCCCAACAACCTCGCGATGCCCCTCTTCGACGCGGGCGCCGTCATCCTGGGCACCGACGCGCGCGACATCGACAAGGCCGAGGACCGGCACAAGTTCTCGGCCCTCCTCGAGTCTCTCGGCATCGAGCAGCCGGCCTGGCGCGAGCTCACCGACCTCGATTCCGCATACGCCTTCGCCGACGAGGTCGGCTACCCCGTCCTCGTCCGCCCCAGCTACGTCCTCTCGGGCGCGGCCATGAGCGTCGCCTGGGACCGGATCAGCCTGGAGGAATCCCTCGGCGCGGCCGCGGCCATCTCGGGCGACTACCCCGTACTCATCACCAAGTTCATCGAGGACGCGAAGGAAGTCGAGATCGACGCCGTCGCGAAGCGCGGCGAGATCCTCTTCCAGGCCATCACCGAGCACGTCGAGAACGCGGGCGTCCACTCGGGCGACGCGACCGTCGTCCTGCCGCCCCAGCGCCTCTACATCGAGACGGTGCGCAAGGTGCGCAAGGTCGCCGACGACATCGCCCGGGCCCTCAGGATCACGGGTCCCTTCAACATCCAGTTCATCGCGAAGGACAACAAGGTCAGCGTCATCGAGTGCAACCTCCGCGCCTCGAGGAGCTTCCCCTTCTGCTCCAAGGTGACCCGCGTCAACATGATCGAGCTCGCCACGAAGGCCATCCTCGACGCTCCGATCGAGAAGCCGACGACATCGTCCCTCGACCTCGAGTGGGTCGGCGTGAAGGCGGCGCAGTTCAGCTTCTCGCGGCTCCACGGCACCGACCCCGTGCTCGGCGTAGAGATGGCCTCGACCGGCGAGGTCGGCTGCATCGGGCGCGACCTCAACGACGCCTTCCTCAAGGCCCTCCTCTCCGTCGGCTACCGCGTCCCGAAGAAGCGGATCCTCCTCTCGACCGGCCCCATGAGCGACAAGGTGGAATTCCTGGGAGACGCGAGGAAACTCGCGTCCATGGGCTTCGAGCTCTTCGCATCGAGGGGCACGGCCAAGTTCCTCGCCGAGAACGGCGTGCCCGCGACGGCGCTTCATTGGCCCCTGGAGAAGACCGAGCCCAACATCGCGACCATGCTCCGCGAGCGCATGTTCGACCTCGTCATCAACATCCCGAAGAACAACGGCGAGCGCGAGCTCAAGAACGACTACATCATCCGCAGGATGGCCATCGACTTCGACCTGCCCCTCGTCACCGATATCAAGGTGGCCCGCCGCTTGACCGAGGCCCTCGCGCAGCACCGCGAGCGCGGCCTCGAGGTGAAGGCCTGGGAAGAGTACCGGTGAGCGGATCCGCCCCGAGCGCAAGCGCGGGCGGCGAGCCGGGCCAAGCGTTCCGCTTCTGCCCCTCCTGCGGGGCCGGGGGCTTCGACTTCCTCGACGGCAAGCGCTGGCTCTGCAAGCGTTGCGGCTTCGAGTACTTCCACAACGTCGCTACCGCCGCGGGCGTCATCCTCCATTGCCCGGAGGGGATCGCGCTCCTCGAACGCGCGCGCGATCCCGGCAAGGGCAAGCTCGGCTTGCCCGGCGGCTTCGTGGATCCGGGCGAGCGCGCCGAACAAGCCGCCCTGCGCGAATGCCGCGAAGAGATAGGCTGGGCCCCCCCGAAGCTCGACTACATAGGGAGCTTCCCGAACGCCTATCGCTACGGAGGCCTCGTCTACGATACCTGCGACTTGTATTTTTACTATCGCTTTCCCGAGGGTGCCGACTTGCCCGTCTTCACGCTCCTCGACTCGGAAGCCCTCTCGATAGCTTTCCGGCCCCTCGAGGGTATCCGCGAGGGGGACCTGGCATTTCCATCCCTAGCGAGGGCGATCAGGATTACTGCGCGACTCGGACGGCCCGGACCTTGAGGTCGCGCTTGCCCGAGAACAGCTCGTCCCAGCTCGCTTCCTTGCCGCCCGAGAAGAACGCGAAATTGAAGCGCCCGGCCTCGTCGAAGTAGGGCACAACGGTCGCGCGGAAACTATCGCCCACGAGGGCGTAGATCGAGTCGGGGTTGGCGAGGAGATCGAAGTAGAGAGCCGCGCGAACCGCGGCGAGGGAAATGCCCCTCGAGTCGTAGCGGGGGAAGTCGGCATAGGAGAGCTTGGCCACCATGTCGCTCGTATCGACGAAGCCGGAGGCGGAATCGGCGCTCGGGGCGATCTCCCGCGCCTCCGAATCCCCGAGGTCGAGGATGAGGGCGTCGAGCGAGGCGGCGCGTTCCGCCGCGGCCGCGACCCTGACCGAACGGGGGCCCTTGGGGAGGGCCTCGGGCGCCGGCTGCGCGGGAAGCGCGGGAGCCGCGGCGAGAGCGACCCTGCCCGTGGGGCTGCGCGAACCCAGCGCGATGGGCGCCGAGCTCATGGGCCCGCTTGTGACGGTTCCGTTCGAAGCGCCGGGGCCGGAGGCGCGAAGCTCGGCTACGCGGTCCGGACCCTTTCCCTCGAAGCGGAACACGAGGCCCCAGTCGAAGGAGCGGCTCGTGGCGTCCACCATATCCGAGAAGGATAGGAGGAGGATCCTGTAGATCATGTCCGAGAAATAGAGTCCCTTCTTGACGACCGCCCCGTACATGACGACATCGCCCCTCGTGCCCGATCCGGAGGGATAGAGGGCGAGGAAGCAGGAGGGATCGTCCTCGAGGAGTATCCGCGCCTGGAGTATGTAGTTGCCCTTGCCGAGGCTCCGCTGGATGTAGCAGGAACCGCGGCCGGGCTTGTCGGGGACCGAGGAGTTCATATTGAGGAATTCGACGAGGAAATCCGCGCTTCTCTTCTCGACCCGGACCGTGACTGGTCCCGCCGCGGAAGACTGAAGCTGCTTTTCGCCGTAGGCGAGCGCCACGTCGCGGGATGCTCCGATCACGTACGCGAAGAGCCTGCCGCGAAGATCGAAATTGTCAGGGAAGCCTTTTCCTACGAATTGGTTGATAGACTGAGGGATATCTGAGAAAAGAGCGGCAGTCTGCAACGTCAAGAGAGCGAAGGTGGAAAGAAGGAAGAGGGAGAGCCGTCTTGATCCATGCACCTTTTTTTCTCCAATACCGACGCCCCTGAGGGCCTGAATTACCTGACAGCGTATACTAATTCACGCTGTCATTATACACGATACACTACATTTTGACCAGCAGGTCAAAAGAGGTATTTCACGTGAATAAATTCCTCCGATCGCTGGCTATCTATTAACCATATATAGGCTTGCATGCTAGATTCCATCTCGATGAACAGCGCAAAGCGACGGGTAGCCGTCGGTCTCTCCGGAGGCGTCGACTCGGCAGTCGGCGCAGCCCTCCTCGCGGAACAAGGCTACGAAGTCGTCGGCATTACCATGAAGATATGGAGCGGCGATATATCGATACCCGAAGGCGCCAAGCAGGCTTGTTTCGGCCCGGACGAGGCCGAGGACATAGCCGCTTGCGAGAAGCTCTGCGCCAAGCTCGGAATCGACTACCGAGCCATCGACCTCACCAAGGAATACGAGGAGAAAGTCCTCGAATACTTCCGTCGGGAATACCGGGCCGGCAGGACGCCGAACCCCTGCATCGTCTGCAACAGCGAGCTCAAATTCGGCTTCCTTATCGAGCGCGCCCAAGAGCTCGGCCTGGATTTCGACTTCTTCGCGACCGGGCACTACGCGCGCATCTCCGTCGACCCGAAGGGAAGGGCGCGACTCCGCGCTGCCCTCGATCAGGCCAAGGACCAGAGCTATTTCCTCTACCGCCTCAGACCGGAGCTCCTTGCGAGAGTGCTCTTCCCCTTGGGCGAGCTTACGAAGCGGGAAGTCCGCGACATCGCCCGGCGCCTCGGCCTCGACCTCGCGGAAAAGCCCGAAAGCCAGGATTTCATCGCGGGCGGCGATTATTCGCCCCTCTTCGCGGAACGGCCTCCGGAGTCAGGCGATATAGTCGACGTCGAGGGCAGGCTCCTCGGCCGCCATCGGGGTCTCCCCTACTACACGATCGGACAGAGGAAAGGCCTCGGGATCGGCGCGTTCCCCGCAGGCGGGGGCCCCGAAGGAGGAGGCGACGCCGAGCCCTTGTACGTCCTGGCCCTCGACCCCGAGCGGAATCGCGTCATCGTCGGCCCCAATCGCGGACTTTTCGCCGAGGGTCTTCGCGCCTCCGATTTCAGGCTCTACGCCGAGCCTAGCCCAGATGGAACGCCCTGCCTTGGATTTGCGAAGATACGGCAGAATCATCGGCCCGTGCCCTGCTCCTTCGAGCCAGGCAAGGAGGGCGCCTGCATAGTCCGCTTCGACGAAAGCCAGCGCGCCCTGGCCCCCGGCCAATCGGTGGTGATCTACGACGGAGAGGGCTTCGTGCTGGGAGGCGGGATCATCGAGGCTCCGCTCTAGCCCGCATTCCTAGGAACGGATGCGGGCTTCAAGCTTTCTTGACCCCAGGGCGATAAATACGTATCATGAATTCTGAAAGCTCCCGTTAGGGGGTGCACCGGTCTCGACCTGGGCGGTCCGGATCGTGGGTTGCAGGTGGAGCCGCCGATCTCCTGATTCGGCAAACTTTTAGTTGCCAACAACGACAACTACGCTCTCGCTGCGTAAGTAGTGAAAGCCGGGTCCGCGGCCGCGCCGCCTTGAGCGGCCGCAGGGCTCGTAACTGACCGAGGCTTGCTTAGGCAGTCGCCCGGAGCTGCCTAGGGACTAAACCCGGGATACGGGCGGGAAGGCGCGCCGATTCGCTGCCCCCGCCTCGACAACCCGATAGGTCGGATAAACCTGTAGACGCTTACGGTACGCGCCCGGGGACGGGGGTTCAACTCCCCCCACCTCCAGTTGCAACAACCACCCGAAAGGGTGGTTGTTGCGTTTAAGGAGGCGTGGGGAGTTGAACGCGGAGCGCCGACCCATTTCCACGCGATCATTTGAGCGCGGAAATGGGCGAGCCGCAGGGATGCGGCGAGAGGCGCGGAGCCGGCCCGGAAGGCTGAGGCAGGATGCCGAAGCCTGGAGGGTCAACTCCCCCCACCTCCAAACTGAAAGAGGCTGATTCCTAAAGGAATTAGCCTCATTTATTTGTCCCTTTTAGACGAATTGTTACAAAATTGACAGCAATGCGGGGGGACCAAAGAATGCCCAGCATCAAAGCGAGCTACACCCTATATACACGCGAAAGGCCGAAAGGGAAACCCGTCTGGTATTTTCAATCCTACGATAAAAACGGAAAACACCTTCCAGGTCGAGGCACAGGGGAGACATCGAAGAGCGCTTCCCGCCTGACCTGAGCCCCATTTGAAAATAACCAGGCTTCAAACGCTGTAGATGACGGTTTGCGGGATAGCATTAAGCGACTCGCCGAACAGCACTCGAAGTACGGGTATCGCATGTTAATGACGCTGCCATGTCGGCCATCCTTTTATATGCCGCCGTCCGCCGTCACGCATTTTAGCGTGACGGCGGGTATTACCAATTCGCTCTGCCGCTCCGGCTCAAGGGTTGGGCGTTGCGTGGGTGGTTGGCGTGCTAACTAATAAGCCGGATACGGTATGGGGTACTGCGGCGTTATCCCAAAAGATCTGTTCGCTCGATGCTCCATTTTGGCTGAGGTGATTATAGGTTTGGACTATGAAGCTATAGGAATCGCCTGGTGTCAGACCGGATACAGTGGCGCTTGTCTTGGTATAATCATCCCACCAATTCGCATTGGTGACCGCCCCGGTGGTGTTGTCAATGCATATTAACCGTATGCTCGCGTTTGAGTCCGTCGAGGTTCGCGCCCAGGATGGGGTCAAGCTCCTCGACCCGACTGCTATAGAGGTGACGTAGGCCGCCGCGAATGACATGGGAAGCGTAATGATGCAACGATCGGAAAAAGCAGACCAACCCCACCCGTTCTTCACCCGGACCACGAAGGAAAAATTGGTCGTCGACGTCGTGCTTCCGCGAATCATAGTGTTCGTTCCCTGGTTCTGGGACGTGTAGCCTCCAATGTAGTAGAAAGAGAATCCACTGAAATTCGTTGTCCTGACTGTCGGATATAGATTGGGATCGGTCATTGTGAATTCTACAGCCCCGGTATCGTTGGTATCGTAGTTGCTTAGGTTCGTCGAGTAGACATAGATAGAGGATGCGTCAAAGCCTGTGCCTTCACCACTATTTGAGTAGCCGTAGAGGTTGGGCTTTGGAGGCACCGCTGCCGTAGCGATTGCCTCGTTGCTCAGCGGGCCTTCACCGACCGCGTTGACGGCGCTCACTTTGTAATAGATCGAACCAGTAATATTATAATAAGCGGTAGAAGTGTATGTGCCTGAGCTTCCCGCAAGGGTCGTCTCGAGCGTTTCGGCCCCTGCGCTTCTCCCTGAATAGACCTTATAGCCCGTGACGGTGCCACCTAGCGCATTCCAGGTCAGGACTACCTTCGCCAGAATCGGGTCCGCCACGGCCGTTAAGCCCGTGGGCGCGGCCGGCGCCGTTGCCACATTCACCGCGACGGTTTTAGACGCGGGTGTGATCGTGAAGCCCGCCGGATTGGCCAGGGCAACCGTAACATTCGCGCCATTGGCGACCGTGATCGCCGAGATCGCGAGGCTTCGGCTAGTCCCGGAACCGCTCAATGCTCCCTTAGTCGCTCCGGTTACGGTTATATCCGTTGCCGCCAGGGTGGTCGGGTCGATGTTGAAGGTCAACGTCAAGGCAGTCGTCGAGATCGAGCCCGATGTGCCGTTCGCCGTTAAGCCCGAGAATGTCACTGCGGTCCCTGCCACATTCACCGCAACGGTTTTAGATGCCGGGGTAATCGTGAAGCCTGCCGGATTCGCCAGCGCGACCGTGACGTTCGCGCCATTGGCAACCGTAATGGCGGAGATCGCGAGGTTTCGGGTAGTCCCGGAGCCGCTCAAAGCGCCCTTGGTCGCGCCGGTTACGGTGATATCCGTTGCTGCCAAGGCGGTCGGGTCGACGCTAAAGGTCAGCGTCAAAACAGTTGTCGAAACCGAGCCCGAGCTGCCATTCGCCGTCAAGCCCGAGAACGTCACGGCAGTTGGCGCCGCGCCCACGTATACGGCAGTATTTAAAGATGCCGGGCTAATCGTAAATCCAGCCGGATTGGCGAGAGTAACCGTCACGTTCGCGCCATTGGCGACCGTGATCGCCGAAATCGCGAGGCTTCGGCTAGTACCGGAGCCGCTCAGGGCGCCCTTGGTCGCGCCCGTAACCGTTATGTCGCTTGCCGCCAAGGTGGTCGGGTCGGCGCTGAAGGTCAGCGTCAGGGATGTGGTCGTGACCGAGCCCGAGCTGCCGTTCGCCGTCAAGCCGGAGAAAGTCAAGGCAGTTGGCGCCGCGCCCACGTATACGGCGGTGTTCAATGATGCGGGAGTGATCGAAAAGCCTGCCGGATTGGCCAGCGCGACCGTCACGTTCGCGCCATTGGCGACAGTGATAGCCGAGATCGCGAGGCTTCGGGTTGTTCCGGAACCGCTCAGGGCGCCCTTGGTCGCTCCGGTCACCGTTATGTCGCTCGCAGCCAAGCTTGTCGGATCGGCGCTGAAGGTTAGCGTCAGAACAGTCGTCGTGACCGAGCCCGAGCTGCCGTTCGCCGTCAAGCCGGAGAAAGTCACGGCTATCGGATCCTTCGGCGAATCCGATGCCGGGTTCGCACAGCCTAGGAATGCCAATACTATCGACGCGAGGAAGATGATCGCCAAATTCTTTTTCATCTTCTGCCTCCAAGCTATTTTGCGATTATTATTGCCACGTTTTCAAAGGCGGTACATCCGTACCAAGTACGTAATATTATAGAAAAGGCAATGAATGGCATGAAATGCCATGATATATTTGTATTCATGAAAAATCTTTACGACGATTCCCTTCCTTGGCCCAAGATCAACGAGCATATCCTGCGGCTCGGGTTGGCCTCCTCCAAGCAGGAGCTTATAGAATTCGCCATCGAAGATGTCGGCGCCCTAATCCCCTACGATACGTGCGCCAGCATCTTCGACGTGGGGCGAAAGCATCTCTATGGGGAGGGGCTGTCGGATACCGCGAACAAGCACTACAACGAGTACTATAGATTTATCCAGCCTCCATTCAGCTCGCTGGGCGGGCCGACATTTCCCTATATCTATTTCATGCAATTGAGGACTTTTACCTTTCGCGACTACGCGGATTCGGAATTCTACCTGGATTTCGCCCGCCCCAACGGAATGGAGTACGCTCTCGCCACGCCTTTGCCCGGAGCTAAGCTAGCGATAAATTTCATTCGGTCTCGGCGAGGGTCTTCCTACAGCGATCGCGAAGTACAAATATGCAAGATCCTCAATTCTCACCTCAACAATCTATATTCGATCTTCGACCGAGCTATTGCTTCCGGTGCTCGTCTCCCCAGTACGGAGGCTATCCAGGAAAAATTCTCGAGTCTCTCCCGGCGCGAGGCCGAAGTCGGCCAGTACCTTTGCCGAGGATTTACCGCGCCCGAGATAGCGTCCAAGCTTTTCCTGAGCGAGCGCACCGTAGAGACGCACGTCTCCCACATCTACGCCAAGCTCGAAGTGCGGACGAGGCGGGACGCTGTCGCTCATTTAAATACCGCTCTTTAACCCAGAATGCCTTTCCCGCGCCCGAGCCGTAGTATGGCTCCTTTGCATATTTTATTTTCGAATATGACCCCGCTTTTTCAAATTGACAATCGGGTAATTCGCTGATGTATTAGGTATGAGTTATTCCCTCTGTACACACCTCGGATGGAACAGCAAAAGTTCCGGAATAATTCAATACTGCACAATCTCAATAATGCTTTTTTTGGTCTTGCTCAGTTGAATATTTAGCAGATAAGGCGAAGCCTTTCCACTTCGTCGAAAATCTTCCCATCCTGGAATTCCCCCGATACTAGAGCTACTCGGTTTGTTTCCCTGTCGCGCCGCGTCGGGGAAAATAGCATCAATAAAATCACTCGCGCTTAAGGAGCAGGGAACAGCTCCGATAGTCCCCTGTCCCGAGATCCAGGATCAGGCCCGCGCTCATGAGCTCGTCGCCTCCGTAGACGCCGGAGGGCGTCGTCGCCCCGCCGC